>Ga0209143_1001327_pt1 | contig 11506 bp, 11 predicted proteins | sample FaiFalFF_MnMetaG_3_FD_184739 | JGI IMG/M metagenome (GOLD analysis project Ga0209143, IMG submission 184739) | Freshwater microbial communities from Yellowstone National Park, Wyoming, USA - Fairy Falls B (FF_Mn_B) MetaG (SPAdes) (version 3) | ecosystem: Environmental > Aquatic > Freshwater >...
ATACCTACCGGGAATACCGGCAACACTACTGGAGAAAGAACTTATCAAGAGCTTCAGCAAAGAACACTCAACACAGGAATATAGTCTGCGTGAAAATGAAGACACCTGATAGACGGCTGGTTAAGAAAAGCAAGCTAGTATAGAATCCAAGTAGCTTATTAGGCAGTATTGTAATGGTATTTTGGTCAGGGCTTGAGACAGGAGGACAGGTCTGACGACTGCCCAAGATGCGGGTGGATACTAAAACCAACAAAGAGAGGATATCTGGAGTGTAAGATATGTAGCTGACGTAGGCCCTTGAAGATGGGCGGTAATATTAAAGCACTATGGTGATTTCAAGGTGACATGTAGAATGTGGACCCCATATTAGCATACGTATTCGCGGTCACTAAATGAGGCATGACCGAAATTAAAAAACGGTTGACGAATAAAGACAAAATGTCTTTTCTTAATAGCTAAGGTAAACAGTCTTCATTTTTGTATAAAAGTCCAATGCAGTTTCACCCTGTTCTTTAACCATTCCATAGCTCGAGTGTTTGTAACCTCCAAATGGTACGTGCAGTTCTACTCCTGTTGTAGGTTTGTTGATTTTAACTACTCCAGCTTGAATGTTCTTAATGAATTCAAATGCCTTCTTTAGATCTCGAGTGTAAATAGAAGCTGCTAAGCCGTAATCTACTTGGTTAGCTATCTCGACTGCCTCATCGAAACTTCTAACACGCATAAGCGCAAGGACGGGACCAAAAATCTCTTCTTGCGCTATTCTCATATCTGGTTCAACTTCTGAAAAAATTGTGGGTTCCATAAAATAACCGTTTGATAAATTTCCTGTGGTTAATCTATTGCCACCATAAACTAATTTAGCTCCTTCTGAAATTCCTAACTTAATATAGTCTAGTATTTTATTCAGCTCTTTTTCGCCCACAACCGGCCCCATCTCTACATTTTCCTCCAACCCATTACCAACTCTAATTCGCCTAACACGTTCCACTAGTTTTCTTGTGAATTCTTCGAAAACCCTTTCATGTATAATTGCCCTACTGGTGGCAGTGCATGCCTGCCCGGTTAACCCAAAAGCTGCACGTGTAACCATTGCTACAGCTAGGTCAAGGTCAGCGTCATCTAAGATGACGGCAGCGTTCTTGCCTCCTAATTCCAGCTGAACCCTAACTGTTTTTCTCGCTGCCGCGAGTTGCGCAATTCTATTACCGACTTCTAAAGAGCCTGTAAAAGAAATAGCGTCAACAGTTGAATTATTCACCATAATATCACCTATCAGGCTTCCACTGCCAGTAACAAAGTTTAGCACACCTGGAGGAAGACCAGCCTTATGTAATGCCTCGGTAACCTTAAAGGCTATCAACGGTGTATAACTGGCTGGCTTGAAGACTACTGTGTTTCCGCATACGAGAGCAGGTGCAATTTTCCATACGGGTATTGCGATGGGGAAGTTCCAAGGAGTAATAATTGACACAACTCCTAACGGTTCACGGACTGTGAAAATATATGTGTTCTGATCTGCTGATTCAACAAATTCGCCACGCAACCTATACCCCATAACTCCATAAAACTTGAATATTGATATAGCTCTAGCCACTTCTGCCCTACTTTCGTTGATTGTTTTTCCCTCTTCTTTTGTTAGTATACTCGCGAGTTCTTCGAATTGGTTTTCCAGAAAGTAGGCGGTTTTAATCAGTATTTTTCCCCTCTCCGGCGCAGGAATTGCAGCCCATCTTTCTTGAGCCTCTTCTGCCGATTCAAAAGCCCTTAATAGCTCGTCTTTCCCGAGCATGGGAAACTCGGCAATAATTTCGTTAGCATCTGCGGGATTGATGTCCTTAATATAAGTGTCGGCCGAATAAATAGGTTCGCCGCCTATTAGACATGGAAGTTTTAAGCTCTGCATGTTTCAACTAATCTCCATGCTCCTATTTAAAAATATATTTACACACGTTACGAAACTATAAGGTGTTCACGCTTTCTATTTTTATGATATTCTCATTTGCTGAAAAAGTCCATCTACTCTAAACTGGAACAACCTCACATCATCTCTTAAGCCGCTGGAGAAACAAAATGTTTCTCTAGGCCTTATTTAAATGGAGAGTAGCATGGCTACAAAAGCCTGAGTCAACAGATTTGTATGTTGTTTAAAAAATTTATATAGAAGTTAGATTGTTTTTTTGCATGAACGTCTTACTCACCGGTGCTGCAGGTTTTATTGGCAGACACTTAATTATGAGATTTATGTATGATAAAAAACTGAACAATGTTACGATTATTGGTATAGATAAAGCTGCAATACCCAAGGATTTTGATAAACTAAAAAATCTAATCTATTACGCCGTTGATATCTTGAATGAATCAGAGACTAGGCAAATAATCGAAAGACATAAACCTTACATCGTATTTCATTTAGCATCCATGTTAGCCGATGAATGCGAAAAATCTCCTGATTCATGCTTAGCTGTAAACGTTATTGGGACAAATAACATTCTTAAAGCCTGTGTCGCAAATGATGTTAAGAGAGTGATTTTTGCTAGTTCTATATCAGTCTACGACCCACATACACCTGAACCTGTCTCAGAGGAGGAGGCGGGGGTTCCAGTGACAATCTATGGTATAACCAAATATGATAGTGAGCTTTTAGGCAGCTGGTATACAAAGAAATTCGACTTAGAGTTTATAGGTTTGCGACTCTCAGTGGTTTTCGGTCCAGGCAGAAAATCAGGTATTACTACACAATATTCAAGTAAACTAATAGAAGATGCTTTTCATTACAATAGTGTTGAAGTGATCATAGACCCAGATATTAGAGTAAATTACCTATTTATTTCCGATGCTGTTGAGGCGATGATTAAAGCGGCACAAATACCCATGCCATCCTCAAAGTTCTATAACATAGGTGGCTTTGAACATCCTGTCAGGGACCTTATCACTACTCTGCGTAAAAATATGCCTAATTTAGAAGTCAAGTTCTCTCTCATCTACAAGTCGCAACATTGGCCTGCTAGCTTTAACGTTACAAAGGCAGAGAGAGAACTTGGATGGAAACCTACTATTGATATAGAAGAAGCGGTCAACCTCTATATTCAATGTCTCCGCAATAAAGATCCGTACTGGTATTTAAGAAATACAGTTAAGAAAGAGAGGGGAGCCCATGAGGGGGGCTGAAGCTCTTATTAGAATGTTGATTGAGTACGATGTCAACACTATATTTGGTGTTCCAGGAGGTCAAACGAATCCTATGTATGAAGCCATCCATGATATTAAAGGTCGTATATCTCATATACTGTTTAGAGATGAAACTAATGCTGTTTTCGCTGCCGATGCTTATGCTAAGATAACAAATAAGCCAGGGGTGGCTGATGCAACACTTGGACCTGGAGCGCTTAGAGCAATTCCTGCTATTGCTGAATCTTATAATTCCTCTATTCCATTAATTCAACTAGTCGGAAATAATCCATCAAACTGGCTTCCACTCACCGTTTATAGAGGAAATGCCTCCCAAGCTGTAGATCAATTACGTGTGCTAGAACCTATAACCAAATGGTGTGGGCAAATAATTAATGTCAATTCAATACCCTCTATTATTAGGTTTGCATTTAGAGCCGCTACGTCAGGGAGGCCAGGTCCTGTTGCTATCGACATCCCTTACGATATTCTTACGGAAGAAGTTGAATTTAATGATAGAGACTTCTATTGCCAAAAAGAGTTTAGCAAGGTTCCTGCGACAAGAATCGTTCCTAGTAGTGAAAAAATATTACAGGCCTCAAAGTTGATACAGTCAGCTGAACGCCCTCTAATTATTAGTGGTGGAGGGGTGTTTTTATCAAATGCTTTAAATGAACTCTATAAATTGAGCACAACATTTGGCATACCTGTAGCAACCACAATAAATGGCAAAGGTAGTTTTCCCGAAACACATCCATTTTCGGTGGGAGTGCTAGGAAGTTTAGGAGGATGGAATACTGCAGAGCTGGTTGTTAAGAAGTCAGATCTGTTGATATTTGTCGGTTCTAATGTGGATCAGATGACGACATTTGATTGGAGTATACCATCTGAGGAGCAAAAGGTTATACATATAGACATTGACCCAATTGAATTGGGTAGAAGTTTTGTTTGCAATGTTGCTATAACAGGCGATGCTCAAACATGCTTAAGTATGTTGAATGATGTCTTATCCAACGATGGTTATAAACCTAAAATGCTGTGGATAGAGGAAATTAATAAGCTCAAAAATAGCTCAGCTGATGCATTAGATTATTTAGATGATAACCTCGAGTATGAGAAACTAAATCCAAAAATGGTGATGAAAATAATAGATAAATTTTTAGAAAAGAAAGGAGTTAACATCATTGTTTCTGACGCCTCTAGTGCATCGGGTTGGGTTGCAGGATGCATTAGATCGGTCCTAAGCGGTCGAAGATTTCTATTTCCTAGAGGAATGGCAGGATTAGGATACGCTATTCCCGCATCCATAGGCTCTTCGATAGCCGCCAGGGAAATTGGTTTAGAATACTCTAAATGCATTGCAATCGCCGGAGACGGAGGCGCCGCTTACTCAATTGCAGAGATTGAGACTGCGAAAAGAGTAGGGACTTCACTAATATGCATAATTTTGAATGACAGCTCTTTGGGGTGGATACGGAAGATTCAAGAAAAAAGTGGTAAATTGATATCATCGGAGTTTACTGCCGTTAACTTTGCACGTGTTTCTGAGGGTTTTGGTGGTAGGGGTTACGAAGTTAAAAGTTACGGAGATCTCGAATGGGCCTTGGAAAGTTGTTATAATGATAACTTACCAAGCATAATTGACGTGAAAGTATTTACAATGGTTCCTTACAAACCCTTATTCGTGTATTTTTAGGTATGTTTCCTTAATATTCGGATTGTCTAAAAGTTCGACAGAAGGCCCCTCTAGCACTATGCTGCCGTTCTCCACCAGATAAGCACGATGGGAAAACTCTAAAGCTCGCTTAATATATTGTTCAGTGATTAACATGGAAATGTTGGCGGTCTCCCATAGCACGTTAAGAGAGGCATATATTGCCGATATAATTTTTGGAGCTAAGCCTAACGAGAGCTCATCTACTATGAGAAATTTTGGACTTCTAGCTATCGCCCTTGCGATAGCTAGCATCCTTTGTTCTCCCCCACTTAATGTACCAGCAAGTTGGTCTTTTCTGTCTTTAAGTATTGGAAATAATCTAAAAAGTTCCTCTAATGTTATACTAGTTTTTCGATTTCTGGATATTGATGCAAGAATATTTTCCAAAACTGTTAATCGGGGAAAAACTCTGCCCCCTTCTGGTACAATGCTAATCCCTAGTTCCACAATTTTATGGGGTTCTAGATACCGTATATCATTTCCAAAAATCTGAACCTCACCTCTCAAAGGCTTTAGAATTCCAACTAAAGTGTTCATGATTGTAGTTTTTCCCGCACCATTTGGGCCTATAATCGCTACTTTCTCATTTTTTCCTACCTGTATGTTAATGTTACGTATATAGGCCACACCACCATAACCTGCATCGAGATTTTTAGTAATGCAGGGTATGTTTTTCTCCATTAACCTTCACCTATATAAGCCTTAACAACTTCCACGTTTTCCAAAACTTCTCTAGGATAACCTTCAGCTATTTTTCTACCTGCGTCAAGTACCACTAGCCTATCACATATGGAACTCACAGCCGCAACAAGGTGTTCAACTATGACGACTGTTACGCCATTTCTTTTAAGACCTTTTATGGTTTCCAAAAGTGATGTTAATTCAAAACCATGAGCACCGGCTAGGACTTCATCTAACATAACCAATTTTGGATTTAAAGCAATGACTCTTGCTAATTCTAGACGTTTCTTTTCTATCATGTTTAGCAGGCCTGCTTTTTTGTATGCACTAGAACCTAAACCGACCTGCTCAAGTATTCTAGAGGCATGTTCACGTACTTCTTTGTTTTCAACGCCGGCGATCATAGTACCGATTATTATGTTCTCCATTACTGTAATATTAGATAACGGACGTGGTATTTGAAAAGTTCTTATCATGCCTAGTCTTGCCCTTTTATATGGAGGTAGATTTGTTATGTCCTTTCCCTGGTAAATAATCTTCCCTCTATCTACTTTTAGAAACCCTGAAATCACGTTGATTAGTGTTGTTTTTCCTGAACCGTTAGGACCTATTATACCCAGTATCTCATTTTCTTCAATCTCCAAAGAAACTCCTTGTAGTGCCTTCACTCCGCCAAAGTACTTATGGATATCTAATGCTTTTAGAATTGTCCCCATCTCAGTGCTTCACCTCTTACCAATTCTGATCGACCTAATAATAACTAATAATAAAAGAATTAAACCGTAGATAAATATGTTTAACCCTGCATATACTCCTCCCAACGCAGCCCGGAGTACTTCACCCAAAGGTATAATAAATAACGACGCAAAGAATATTCCTGCAAAATTTAACATACCTAAGATACCTATGATAATAATTTCAACAGATGTCAAGAGTCCAAATGCTACATCGGGAGTTATGTATCGTAGGTAGTGAACGTAAAACCAGCCCATTATACTATTCACGATAGAACTTAATACAAATGCTAGCAATTTGTATTTGAAGATATTTATACCCATTGAGGCGGCAGTCAACTCGTCATTTCCTATCACGGTCAGAATTTTTAAAAATCTGTTTAAAGCTAGTTTGTTTATCAAGAAAATTGCAAGAAAGATGCTGATTACGAGGTAGTAGTATGGCATTTTTGAGTCAAAAATAAAGTGAAGGTAAGATTGCTCTTTTATAAAAAGTGACACACCCAGGGATCCTCCAGTTATTTCTCGCAAACTGATGAACAATTGTCTTAGGATTTCCGCGAAAGCAATGGTTACCAAAGCGAAATATATTCCTGTTATCCCAAACCTGAACGTGATGTATCCGATTGGTATTGTGAGTGTTAATGCAACACCTACCGAAACTAATAAAGCGACATATGACGAGATATTTCCAGGTGTCAGGGAAAAATATGTGAAATAAGCACCTAGTCCAAAAAAAGTTGCATGTCCAAGAGAAACTGGTCCCGCAATTGCAAGCAAGTTCCAACCGGCCGCCATCACCGCAAACATAGTTGATAGTATAATTATGTGGACAAAATAGGGGTTTATGTCGAATATTGGTAATAGGAGTAGAATACTTATACTGAGTATCAATAGGCCCTCAATGTTATACATATATCTTCCAATGATTACTTTAACTAATTCGTAAGAAGTTTTGTTTGCGGCCAATCGTCACACCCGAGCTCTCTCGCCCAGTAATCCTGAGGGCTTTAATGCTATGATCGTTATAAATAAAATAAAGGCAACTGCTCTAGCTAGCTCTATATTATAGAATGTTGCAAAGCTCACCTCGATAATGCCTATAATAAGCCCTCCTATAAATGCTCCTAGAACACTTCCCAAACCCCCTATAACCATTATTACCCAAGCCAAGAGACCGTACACAAAACCAGCAGTTGGATAAGCGGGAAACATTAGCATCAGTAGCCCCCCAGCTAGTCCAGCAAATCCAAAACCTATCATGGTGGTTATAAGATGAATTTTCCGCTTGTTTATTCCTACCAAGGAAGCCATCTCAGAGTCTTGTGCAACTGCACGTATAAATATTCCTGTACGTGTTTTTAACAGAAACATGTATAAAATGATAGAAGCAAACAATGAGATCGTGAAAATGCTTAACATTACTGGTGAAATATAAATATTCCAAATTAAGAGAGGCGGTAATTCGAATTTTAATAACCTATAGTCGCTTTTCCATAAGAGTTGGGCTAAACCTTGAAGAAGCAAACCTAGGCCAATAGTGCTGAGGAGATGCTCAAAATCTCCAGCACGAAGCACAAATGAGAAAACGCCGACATAGCTCAACAATCCTATAACTCCTAAAACTATAAACGAGCTTGGAAGAATTAACAACGGATTTAATCCAAAAAAAACTGATAACCAGAAAGCGACATACATACCTAACATTACCAAATCGCCATGTGCGAAGTTTATGATTTTTAGAACACCTGTTACTATGTTCAGCCCAATCGCAAGCAGTATATATAAACCTCCCAAAAGGATGCCGTTTATAAGAACCTGTAGGTATATTGAGGGGATCATGTTATCTCTTCTTCTTTATACAGCTCTCAGGGAGCGAGCGGATGACCTTTGGGCAACGGGATAACTGGTTTCCGAGCTGCCAGAAAGTCTGGGTAAACCACTTCAGGTCGGCCTCCGATCCACTGGAGGACTACAGGGTAGGCCCTTACATTCTGACCAATATGAAGCTGCTTTGTGTCCCTGTATTTTTCACCCAATAATGTATCCTTTGGGCTGTCAGGCGGTGCGAATTTCAATCCATACCCCATTAATGTACCACCTTCAGGGATGTCCAGCTCATAGGCTGCTTTCATTATTGCATCAGCATCGATGGACCCATACTTCTCAATGGCTAAAGGTAGAATGTTTGTAAGCAACGGTAGAAGGTTTGCAAACCCCATGTAGCCATGTGTGCCGGGGTCATATCCACGTGCTTGCCTAAACCTCTTAACAAACTCTACGTTTAATGGTCTTAATTCTTGGGCGATGCTTTCAAGGTTAAAGTAAGGTGATGACGGGTCCAAGTTAAAGACATAATCAAATGCTGCGCCCAATTCCTTGTATGTTGCAGGAAGACCATATCCTGCACCATGACCTATCAAGACTTTTGTTTTGAAACCTAGCTGTTGAGACTGCCTTATGAATAACACAACATCAGCAAAGTACCCAGTATGCAGAACCACATCCGGCTCGGCAGTCTTTAATTTCAGTATCAGACCGGTTAAATCGGTTGTAGCCGCTGAATACCCCTCATCCAACACGAGGTTTAAGCCCAGTTTTCTAACCGTATCCCTGTTGCCGGCCGCCACACTAGTGCCGTATGGGCCATCTTCATAAATTATTGCCACTCTAATTTCACTTGGTTTTTTACCTAACGCCGGCGCTACTGCTTCACTTACAAAGACGGGCGACAAGATACCGAAATCACCGCCGATAGGCTGGTTTCTCAGCAAGTATTTGAATTCTCTTAAGGTTGCTCTGTCAGTAATTGCTCCTACCTCGTAGTAAACAACCTTGTACCTTTCACTTATTTCACTTGCAGCAAGAAGTAGGGGGCTAGCGTAGCTTCCAACAATGATGTTTACCTTCTCTAGTGTAATAAGTCTTTCGGCCTCGCTTGCGGCCTTTGTTGGGTCGCTAGCAGAGTCGGCAGTCACATATTCGATTCGGTACTTACCTGCAATCCCGCCCCTTTCGTTTATCAAGTCCAATGCTATCTTTGCACCAGTGTACTGGTCGGTTCCAAGGGGAGCCAAACCTCCTGTTAATGGAAATAGTAAGCCAATTTTGATATTGACTTCTTTTACCTCGGCGTTTTCTCTGGCGGCAGTTTGTGTGAAAAATGTTATTCCTGCTAGAAGCCCGGCTACTACAGCGATAGCAATAATTGCAACTATTACTCTATTTAGTTTCATCTTTCCCTAAAAAAGAGATTTTACTCATATTTATACTTATTCTTTGGGTGTAAGATAGTGTCCAAATAAGCATTTTTGCTCACCTCCCTGTCCTCGCAGCCTGATAGTATATTGTGAATAGGTTTAGGAATAGTTTTAGGTTGTTTATTCCCTTTATATGGTCTCTCGTGCTTAGCTTGTGATGGAATACAGCTGTCCTCTCATTTAGGTATCTGAAGAACGTCTCCACCCTGTTCCTCATACCGAATCTCTCATGCCTATACTCTCAAACGCCCATCTATACCATGGGCCTTTGACTAGTGGCTTGTTTGTACACATCTTAAGAAATGCTAATGCGTTTAGGCTACTCCTACCATAGGAGGCCTCTAGAGCCAGCAATTCCCTAGAATCCACATCTACGGCAAACCATATGTATACGTAGGATTTCTTGACACATAGCTTAGTCTCATCAACAGCCATACACCTCCTATACCTAGGCTCCCTAGAGACCTTTACTGAAGATACCTTCTTGGCTAGATAGTGTATCGCTGACTTGCTTATAGGCTCCAAAGCCATGCTAAGAACCTTAGAGACCTTCCTACGACTACCATGGAACATATAGCCCAATACAGCTAAGACCTTAACCTCCCTACTTTTTTATTACGAATAAAAGAGCTCGAAACCAGAGACACAACATCCATACAAACGAGATACATAAACCGGCCTTTAAATATAACACCTTATTTGGACACTATCGAGTTCTGAAGCCTGTAAATGGGGTTAGGCCATGAAAAGAGGTAGGTCGTCTACGTCAAAGGATACAGCATGGAGACAGCTTTAACCTAAAATCAATAAACTAAGAATTCACTTAATTGGTGGTGGATAGATGCCTAGCCGTCTTCCTCTCCAGCGTATGTATTCGCTTACCGCGAAGGCGGCCACTATGATGAGCAGTATGAAGCCAATAGTAAGCACTAGGAATGTTGGAAAGTTAACCGGCACCCCAATGAGTAATGTATAGATGTCTAGTGTTATCTGTGTGTTGCGAATGCCTTTAGGCAGGCTTGTCTCCGTCCTAAACACTCCATACGATGCCCTAACCACGTAATCCACTCCAATGACTTTTTGGAGAAAACGGCTGTTCCGCTGGGGTCTGTAGCGGCCCTAGCTATTGCTGTCCCGCCTTTGGTGAGCTCTACTAGTGCTCCCTGTATAGGCTGCCCAGCCGTTCCCTTGACAAGCACCGTTATGTCGTATATGCCTGCCTGTATCGTTGCGGATGTTCTAGATGCCGTGAACCTGACAAAATAGCTTCCCAACTCCGCGCCATCCTTTGTTACAGTGATGGGGTAATCGTTGTCTAGAGGCACCTGCCCAACTATTAAGACGCCCTGGCTGTCTGTCGAGCCCACATCCCTTACTGCGAACTTGATTGCCACTCCAGCTACCGGTCTCCCCTCTAAATCAACAACCTTTATCGACACATCGTCTACGGTTAATGTTATGCTTCCTCTCGCCTGTAGTCCTGCGGCGTATCGCGGACTACTGTCTTAGCTGTTGTGCCGAACTCGCTAGACCACTCAACCGTGAAGTCGTAGGTTCTGCCGTCAGGTAATCTCAGTAGTGTGAATACTGTGTCGGGTGTGAGATGCATATCCTCATCCCTCATCAGCTTTGGTGATATGCTTATGCGTGCTCCTGAGAGCTGTCTACCCTGCTTATCCACAACCGAGAAGCTGATATCTCTAAGCACAAGAACCACAGTTCCTACAACATTAGACCCACTCACATCTACCGTCACTAGGCCTATTTCAACACCTCTTTCGTCAGGCCACCTAGCCAACACATCATAAGTTCCTCTAACAACACGCTTAGCCCCCAGTATGGGAGCTTGTCCCCTTACCTTAAACTGATCTGGCAGGGCTAGGCTTGGTGCACTTAACTCATATGAGGGCCCTACTCTGGTAAGCGAGTCCATTCCCTCTGTA
>Ga0209143_1001329_pt1 | contig 11502 bp, 15 predicted proteins | sample FaiFalFF_MnMetaG_3_FD_184739 | JGI IMG/M metagenome (GOLD analysis project Ga0209143, IMG submission 184739) | Freshwater microbial communities from Yellowstone National Park, Wyoming, USA - Fairy Falls B (FF_Mn_B) MetaG (SPAdes) (version 3) | ecosystem: Environmental > Aquatic > Freshwater >...
CACCGGTGGACAGGGTAGTTCTCGTTCGGGAGGAAGGTCGCTAGCCTCCAGAGGTCGTACCTCAGCTCGAATGCGAACTCCCCGCCTTGAGCCTCCTCCATGCTTCCGCTCTCACTGGGGCCTCTCTTGGCGGAGGTTAGGAAGGAGCTGGAGCCGCTGAACTCCTCGGTCCTCAACTGCCGTTTCCTCCTCAGGGCAGAGCGGGGTGAATTGTCGTCTGGAGACCTGCGCGCCTTCGTCGAGAACCAGCTCTACTTTCGAGTAAGTCAGCTCCCTGTCGAGCCCCACCACCACCGCCATGGGCCAACTCATGGGCGATTATATATCTTAAGACGAAATCCGGATACCCTCTTGCCTTGATGCTAACGTAGATTGTGTTCCCCTTTTGAAAGGCTATCCTGCCTGCCTTGTCGAAACTGGTTACCACTATTCTCAGATCCCCATAGACCTCAATACTTCCCTGCTCCAAAAACTCCTTAAGTATTCCTTCTAACTTGAGCTGAAACTCCTTCACTTCATCATTATGGACGTCCATGCTCTCACCCTGAAAATACCCTTTTATAACGTCTCAAAAGCTCATCATAGCTGACCCTCTCACCTGTCCGCAATATTGCTACCCTTCTCTCCGGCAAATAATATTGAACTGCGCAATCCTCCGTGTAGCATCGCCACCACCAACCTTCTCCGTCGTGAACCTTTGGCCTGTTGGGAAACTTTGAACCGCAATAGGGACATGGTTGATCCTCAACTATCCTGATGAAAGGCGGTATTGAGTCCGGTGTTCTTGCTCTGCTCCGATTAACCCTGAAAAGCGTGCGTAAGGCATTCCTAACTCGGGTCATTCCTCAATCACCTGCCTTCAGGTCAAAGAACAGCGAATCCAGATTCTCCGTCATCCGTCGCACTATCTCTCTGACCTTCTCACGCATGATCTCCAACCTTCCGCTCTCCTTCAACCTCATCAGAGCATCTTCGCCAATCTGGTCGAGGGGCATTTCCCAACTGAACTCTCCTCCACCGATTAACCTCTGGACGATCTCAACAAAAAGGCCCTCCCTGAAGTCGAAGACGAGGTAATACTCGTCAACATATTCGTAACCGGTCTCTGCGTCGCTCCACCGCTCGGTGAAGAACGGCTCGACATCCCTGATCATGAGCGGGATACCTTCCTTGCCGGTGACGATCCTAATGGCACTCATCCTTCACTCACCTTTGGAATCTTTCCGTGAAGCTCGAGAAGCCTGACTGCCTCTCTATACATCTCCTCCAGCACGTTAGAGTAGGTGGGTAGCTCGGAGACCTCACCGGTCTCTGATACCTCTATCTTCCTCGCCACAGAACCGTCCTCTGTCGGCTCCATGAAGTATAGCGCCAGCTCTTCCTTCGTTAAATACTCGTCTTTGGTGTATCCGAGCCTTTCCCTCTCTTCAGGAGATAAACCTGTAAGCCCTACCATCTGGGCGAGCTTCAGGGCTATCAGATCGCTGTGCGTGGTGGCGATCACGTTGACGCCGAGCCTCGCCAGCATGGCGAAATACCTCGCAATCGTGGCTTGTCCCTTTGGATGGACGTGGGCCTCCGGCTCCTCTACTATCAACCGCCAACCCTCTTTGAGCGTGCCCGAAAGGAGGTAGATAGCCGATAGCTCCGAGACCATAGCGGAGGTGTTGATCAAATCAATGGGCTTCTCTGCTCCGGCCTTATGGTAGGTTATCGATAAGTCCTCATACATCTCTATCCTCCCACCGAGAACTCCCTCCTCCAACAGCTTCAGCGCTGGAGCCGTAAATGCCCTCTCCCTCTCCTTCTTCGTGAACTTCTCCATGTCTAATAGCTGGTTGAGAAAGAGCCTGTTAATGCCGGGAAGGCGGATCTTCTTGCTCATGAGCTGAATGACCTTCCTCTCGTGCGGTGGTGCACCGAGATAACTCGTCGCCACATAAAGGCGTAGAAGTTGTCTGAGTGTCCGCATCATACCTGCCCTCTCGGCCGGTATGTAAACCACCGGATCGAGCGCTGGGGCCTTAGAACTCTCAAACAGCTCATCGAATCCGTGGAGTTTGGAGTATATGACTCCCGATCCGCCGATCTGGACCTCCAGCTCGATGGTATCCGCTTGACCCTCCTTTGGTCTCAGCTCAAAGTTAATCTCGGCTCTTTCCGATCCTCGCCTGACCAGCTCCTTCGATTCGACAGAGTAAAACCTGTGCATGATGTCATAAAGCCTCTTGTTGAGGTTAAGCTCGAAATCCTCTAAGGTGTATTTCGGAGGTGCCATTAGAGCTTGCATAAAACGCCAATCCCTTGTCAATTCCTCGAGGACCGGCATGAGGACTGCGAAATAGGACTTCCCCGTATTATTTGGTCCCATGAGAACCGTCACTTTTCCTAAATCGACGCTTGCTTCCCTGATCGGGCCGAAGTCCTTTACGGAGATTCTTGTTAAAGCGAATGGGACGGGCGCGACCTTGGTCATGGCTCCGCTACCGTTCTGCATCTCACTTACCCGCCTTCAGGTCAAAAAACAGATCATCAAGGTTCTCCGTCATCCGTTGCACTACCTCTCTGACCTTGGCACGTATCCTCTCCAAGCTCTTGCTGTTCCTCAGCTTCCTCAAGGTTTCCTCGTCGAGCTGGTCGAGTGTTATTGAACCCTGATAGAGCTCGCCTGCTCCTTCAGAGAACTCTGGAGGATATACTGGCTTATGAGTGACCTCCACGTAGAGGCCTCCCCTGAAGCTGAAGGCGAGGTAGTAGTTGTCGAAGAACTCGATGCCCTCTTCGGTTTGCCATACCTCGATGTGGAACGGCTCAGTATCCCTGATCATAAGCGGGATCCCTTCTTGCCGGTAACGACCTGCACACTTGACGCTCTCACGGCTCCTCCCCTCACGCTACTGCGCATGCCGACCAACCGCACTCAAGGCACGTGGTGCACCCTCCCTGACGGGCAAGCATCTTGCTACCGCACTCCGGGCACTCCTCTAGATCTGGATTCTTCTTGCTGGGGGCCTTCTGAGGTTTCAACCTCGGAGATTGGGAGAGGAACTCGGATCGGTCGACTGATCGCTCGCCACGGTCCATGCTGAAGGCCGTTCGGCCCCCGCATTCATCTTGAAAATATTATAAGGACTTCAATCCTTCCGTATACGGTAGTAGCTATCGAGCTATCAAACCTTATGAAGTCAAGGTTAAAAACGACACTATTCCTAGCCATGTTTACAAAATAGCTCAACAAATTTCCGCGCAAAACCTGTACATCGACCACCCTTATGTTTTTAGGTAAAATTATTTCGAAGGTGTCTCTAAAGGTTCCTTCAAAAATAAGCCTCAAATGAGGTGTAGTCTCTTCAAGAAAATCTGTTATTAGTGACAGTTCTTTGTTAGCCCAATCCATCTGCCCTAAAACCCCTTTAAGGTCAAGTAAAACACCCCCTATACCTTCCTCTTTAATTAAAATGGTGTTCAGAGTCCGTACCTCGATTGTAAGTATAAACTGGCGCGTTAAATCAAAATTCTCAGGGATGATTCCAATGACATTTTGAAACTTGTCTAAATTTTTATTAGTAATAGTGATCTTTTTACCGAGTTCAGGAGTCCGGATCTTTTTGTTGTCATGTATAGTCACTAGAATAGGCGTTTGAATCGTTCCAAATAATAAAACAGGAGCCTCACAACTAATCTCTAATTCCCCTTCTAACAATCCGGTGTCCGCAACTTTAGAGAGGTAATTTTTGGCTCTGGGCGTCTTCATCGGTATATCAAACGTTACAACTTCTGACCTCTTTGCGGGTAACCTCACATCACGTAGCTCGCCATTGTACAACGTTGATCCCTCAGACTTAAATTCATATAAGCATCTTAAAATATGCGCTTGGTACGCTGTGGGATTATAAAATATTACGTTTACTGAGAGCGAGTCGTGTGCAAGTTTTTCGAGTTCTACGGAGGCGATATTTAATGACGAGGCGTTACCATAGCCGATGACCGTAGATATGATGAACCCCATAATTATCGACGTAGCTATTATGCCGATTATTAAATATCGTTTTCTAGACATCATTCTTTGATATTTATAAGCGCGCCTCTTCCTATCTTCTAAATACAGAGACAGCAATTGGTTGCGCTTCTGATGGTAGTGCTCCTCACTTATCAGCCCTCTGTTTCTGAGCTCCTCTAATTTTTCCAAAATCCGTAGTATTTTATCCTCGTCGTTCTTCATTATGCGCCGGTTCTATGAGGCAAATGTTCTTAATAAAGATAATTTTTCGGCTTTTTACGGTTTTTCTAACAGTTACTTAACACTTTACCTCATTTTCGTTTTGTGTTTTTGTATGTTGGATGAGGAGCATGTGACCATTGAACTTTGGATACAGGTTTGGAGATTGTATTGTATCTTAGACTTGATTAGGCCCGCCGAAATTTCACGTTTTAACATCCCGACAGGTTTGCTCCGAGAAGGCCAAGGGCATGTCAGGAGGTGGCCTAAGGTATGAGCGCAATCCTCGTGTTGTCCTTCCTCAACACAGCCTCGGCAGAGAACGGTCTACCCATCATCCCGTTCGGGGATTCCAAAAAGCTCCTTCAGTACTCACTTTCCTTGTGAGACGCTGAGTTAGTGTATTGCTCGACGGCGAAAACGTCCTGCACATTCCTCACCATCGACCTCATCCTCAGCTACGCCTCCCCACCCTTCCTCCAGCTCCTGCTTCTTCTTTAGTAAGTTTCCCACATGACCCAAAACTCCTTCTTAAGCGATTCAAAAATCGCTATTCTTCTTCTCCAGTAGCTGGATCTTCTCTTTCTTTAACTGCTCGAAATCTTGCACGTTTATGTGACACCGCTTCCCTCCCCTTCCTTCGGCCTGTCGTAGCCACTAACGCTTAGTTTAGGATTCTTGTCGATCTGCATTTTTATAAGGCTCCGTTCTCTCCCTCTTAAAGATGGACGGTAAGGGACCCTATCGACAGGTGAGGCATAAGGAAGACTCCCTCGCCGTAAGCTCCTCCGGCAGCTCGACAAGCCTTAGTAGCACCACGAAAGACGTCTGTGCCTCCCGTCTTAAGTTTTTGCGGCGCACCACCAACCTTGCAAGATATAGGTGGATCGGATGGAGCCTCCTTCTGCAGAGCTAGGCGAGAACGGGGAGTTTTCCGCGCTCAGCCAGCATTGCCAAAGCTATAGCCGAGGCCACTAGCTACGGCCACTTGCGGCTCTGACATTGCCCTCCAGAGGCTGCCCTCGACCTCGACCGGCTCGTCGATGAGCCTGACGGCTTCCCTCAGCGCCCTCGCCCTCTCGACGCCCTCCGCGACGTAGCTCGCGATCCTCTCCCGGAGGACCCTGACGAGCCCCGAGTACGTTGTGACCCTCTCCTCCTCGGACATCAAATCCCAGCCACCTCCTCCTGAAGGAAGGCTGTCCTGACCGTGATGAGTCCCTGAAAGGCCACGGACCTGCTGTCCTTCCTCTCTATGGCCTCAGCTATGAACGATCCTCCCGTCAGCTCGTCGAGGAAGTCCAGGTACTCCCTCACGTCCTCCTCCCTCTCGCTGTGGGAGACCTTCTTCGCGTAAGGATGGGCCGTGAAGCCCTCACCCTCCTTCCTCACCAGGAGCCTTGCCCTGAGGTGCCCCTCTCCCTTTCCCTCGGCCCTCGCCTGGACCACAGCGTCCCTGAGGCTCACGGCGTTGTCGAAGCTCATGATGACGCCCATCGTCGAGCCGAGGTGCGCGTGGAGACGCCTAATCATATTGCCGAGGGACTGACCCCCGCCCTCGACCTTCCAAGAAACGACCGCCATCCCGTCCGGTGTCGGTACCGTTATCTTCAGGGAGCCAGGCCTATTGATTAACCTCCTGAAGATCCTGGCCTTGGACCAGATCTGGTTCAGCTCGTCGAGCTCTTCCTTCATATCTTGGGGGACCTTCAGTCCCTGCTTCTTCATCTCAGAAACCGTCCTTGTGAGCTCCTCCAGCCTCCTCGCCTTCCCTCCGAATTCGTCCGGCACGTCCGGCTCCAGATAGAGGGCTATCCTCAGCGGGAGGATATCGGTGTATGCGGTCACGTACCACATGCCCTTGATCTTCTCACGCTCCTTCAGGACCACAGCCGTACCGTCGCCCGTCTCAAGGGCCCTCCTAACGTAGGAGATCCTATAGGCCGCCTCCCTGAGTCCCAAAATCACTCCGAAGGTCAGCTGTCTCTTCTTCGATACTATCTTCGCAAACGAGTCCTTGTCATATCTCATCTGGACGAAGCCAGGCTCCAGCACGACCAGAGGCCTTCCTAGGACCTCTGGAGGAAGCCCTGGAAGCTCTACAACGGTCACGACGAGATCTTCTGCTATCGGGTTATTTGAAAACTGGAGGCGTTGTTACTTCAGTGGAAGTGAAAGCTTATTTCTGGCTCGTGTAGAATCACGATAGAAGGCCGCGGAGGGCAGATCGCCTTCGGAGTGACTTTGGGACTCAGGGCCTCCAAATTTTCGTTGAGCTTAGCATAAGCTTACCGGAACTCCTCAGAGCCCTTTCCTGGTCCAGACTTAAGCGGCAGCCGGGAGGAGATAGCATGGTGGCCGGGGGACACGTCTTACGTCTACATATCGAGTTTGAAGGGGATAAGTCCATGAGACATGATGTAGTGGTATGTGTGGTTGAGGGAAAAATAGGAAGTGGATTGGATTTAGAAATCAGAATGGAGAGCCATGAAGAGCCAGATATCGCAGCGACTTCAACTGCTTAAATATGTAGGTTTAAATAAAAATAAGTGTGCAGAAAAGGATGAGCATGGGGGAATTAGCGAAGACCATACTTATAGAGGTGCCGTCTAATATTGTCTACACCGCCATTAAAGAAGCTTATCTTTCAAAAACGGTACAGAAATATTGTGAAGATTTGTTGCAAGGTTTTATTTCCGAGTATATTGTCGCCAGAGATGTTCCTAATTCTGAGTTAATGGTTATTGGAGAAAAGCTGTTGTCAAAAGTCGAAATAAAATATACTCTTCGTCCAATCGGAAATTTCACCGAAATAACGATATATCTTAAATACAGGTTAGTTCCTGAAATTAGTGCTAAACAGGCAATGATAAGCATAATCGGTAGTCTGGTGATGTTTGAGAAAGGGTATAAAGCAGGGCTTGAAACGGCTCAACAAAAGTTGTAGAAGGTTCTAGCGCGACACGCGATGAGACGCCTCAATATATATTCAGGTACCGGTCGCTCCCGCCTTCGGCCCCTACCGGAGGTTCTTCCCCAGAGAAGCTGTCAGACATCTTGCAAAGGCTAACCTGCATTTGATCGAGAGGTTGATAGAGCTTGTCAGCTCTCCCGGAGAGCTCATCCTTGACCCCCTCGCAGGGACCTTCTCCACATGCGTGGTCTCAGTCCTGATGGGCCGGGAGGCTGTTGGAGTCGAGATCGAGCGGGAGTATTTGGGCTGGGGCCTCGAGGCCTCCAAGAGGGTCCAGGAGGAGGCTGGAAGGGTCTTTCATGTTCTCTGGGCCGAGGCCTCGACGATCGGCAATCTGCTTCGCCCTTCATCCGTCGACGCGGTAGTCACGAGCCCTCCGTACGTCCTCACTTCGCTTCATGCAGGGGACCCTGAGAGGAGGCTCGAGAGGGTACTGAGGGCCGGAGGCGACCCGAGGGACTTCTTCGGAGGCATGGCCCGGAATGCGCTCCGCGAGTGCTCCCACAGGCACGACTACTATTCCCTTAACCGCTGGGTAGCCCTGATGAGGGACGTGCTCTCGGGCCTGCGGGAGGTCCTGAAGGGCGGATCGCTTGCCGCCTTCATAGTGAGGAACAGGATCAGGCGCGGCTCGCTCCTGGAGCTGAACTCCATCCTCGCTTCCCTCGCGTTAGAGGCCGGTTTCAGGGTCGAGGCGCTTTACTCGGCCCCAACCCCCAGGAGCCTCTGGGCCAACCTCCTCGCCAGGAAGGGCTTGAGGTTGCCGTCCGAGGACAGGGTTGTCGTTCTCAGGCGTTAGGATGGGAAAAGGTTGGGTTAGGGTAATGGGTGTCCTGATCGCTCACCGATCGGTGTTTACTGGTCCCTCCGGCCTTAATGGTGAAGTCACCGAGCCTTACCATTTCTGTTCTCATATCGTTCTCATATAGAGGCTTGAATATGAATGCTCATGGCCTTATTCAGATTTCTATTATCCTCGAGTTGCTTTTGACTGCCTTAGGGTTCACGGCTTCAAGGGCCTCTGCGAGCCTTGCCAGCCTCGGATCGGACATTATCTTCGAGAGCTCCTCCAGGTCGGCCTTTCCCCTGACCATGTACCCTCGCTTCTTCTTCGGCTGGCCCTGGCCGTCCACCGGGTTTATCTCCAGCGCGAGCTCAGGCCCCCTCGACCCCCGGCCAGGAAGCTTGACTACGAAGACTCCAGGTATGCTCGTCCTGGACCTCTCCCAGTCCTCCCCGCTCCTCATGAATTCCCTGAGCTTCTGCTCGAGGCTGGCGTCCCGGGGTAGCGCGGTCTGAGGTCTCTGTAGCCCTTGCTGGCTGAAATCCCGCTTCTGCTGAGTGTTATCCCATGGTCTGACTGCCGGTCTGATCGCGCTCATAACACCGAATCGATCGGACTTGGTATTAAAGAGCGGTGGCCCTTCTGAGTTGTGAGATCCTTCCGTGGATGGCTCTCGCCAGGGCAGATAAGACTCCAGCCGTCAGCGCGACCCAATACTCTTGGGCTAGCGCCGCCGTTACAGGCGTCTCCGCCGATATCCTGAACCCGCCGTAATTCATCGCGAACTCCACAACGGACTGCCCGACCAACGGTATGCTTACTCCTGCGAACGTCTTGGCGAGGTTCAGAGAGATGGAGAGGCCGGCCAGGAAGAGGACCGGCAACGCAAGCCCTTTCAGGCTCATGAGATGTTTCGACCACGGCCTTTTGACCAGCAGGGAGCCCAAGAGCGTCGTTGCGGCCGCCAGCAGGACGCTGAGCCTCGCAGCCAAGTTCAGGTAGAAGAGCATCGGCACCGTCACCGGCTTTCCCAGCACCTCCACCGTTACGACGAACGGCGAGACGTCGGCCGAGAAGGTCCGCTCGTCCCCTATCCCTCCGTACACAGTCCACCACGGCCTGTCGGAGAGGGCCGTGTAGAGGAGCAGGGCTGAAGATATGAGTCCAAGGACGTTGAGCCTGTGGTTCAGCGTGAGGAGCCTCGTGGCCGTCAAGGCCTCCACGCCCTGAGCTGCCGGAGGAAGTCCTCCAAGCCGAGCTCATATGATAGCGATAGCGGCGCCACGACCCTTGACCCGAAGACGCGCAGTGCGGCTTCTCCCCTGACCTCAACCTTTATCCTGTCAAGCCCCCTAAAAGCGTAGGACGCCAGCCCCTTCAGGGCCGCCTCACCGACCTCCAGCCTCAGGGCCAGAGCCTCCGTGGATCCCGGCAGAAGGGCTACAGCCCTCTCAAGCTTCGCGGAGGCCAGCGCCCTCCCGTCTGGGCTGTAGAGCTCCGCGTTCAAACCCTCAAACACGACCTTGACCTCACCCGCGTTCGTGACCTTGAGCTCCAAGTAGAGCCTCCCGCGCTCCAGCTTGAGGCCAGAGGGTTCCAGCCTGAAATCGATCTTAGGGGGGTTATACGTAGGCGCGATCATAGCCCATAAGTTCCAGCCGTGGATGCTCAGGCCGTAAACGATCGGCGACAGCAATGCGGAGGCTGAGAGCAGCAGAGTTATTGTTTTGATGAGGGACGCTTTGTCCATCGACCTCACCCGTCGTTGCAGTAGAGGCTGACGTTACTTCAAGCTTAGGGCTCTTCAGCGCCCGCTTCTCTCCACAATCACAACCCTTTCCTCGAACTTCTCAGCCTTCCTGTAGAGCCACTTCGCCCTCCTTCCGGGCTTCCTCTCCCTCTCCAACACTTCCAGTGCGACCAGGTGTTCTAACGCCGGCCTCACGTGCTTGAAGTCCTTCGGAGCCCAGCCCCTCCTCAGGAGCTCCTTAGCCACATCGCTGGCGCTCCTCCACTCGTCGAAGAAACCTTCCAGAGCGAGCCTGATCATCCTTCCGTAGAGCTCGTCCTCGGAGATCTTCACGTACTCGTATTTCCTCTCGTAAACTATCCTTGGGACGGAGCACTCTATCCTGACCTCTGGTACCTTGGAGAGGATTGAGCGGACCAGCTGCTCCAGGGCCTCTACCCTGTGCTTCAGCTCTTCAATCTCGTCCTCGACGCTCATCTGGTTTAGCTACCCAAATCGCAATAGATAAGCTCAGATGGCCCTCACCAACGCTCTTTTAGAGTCGAGAACATCTCGGAGCAAGCAAAACCGTCACACCATGGGGGCCTCAACCCTTTTTTATCAAGATCATCCATTGTAGCAAAGGATGGAACCGGTCATGGATGCTTCCCGACAGCGTGGGTTGTTGGTCTCAAGGTTTAGGATCAACCCGCCCCTTGTTAAGCCCTCCAGACTGACTTCAAAAAGTGCTGGTGGTGTGGGAAAGGACTTGAGCAGTGGTTGGGTCGTAAACTTTGCTGTGGGTTGCTCTTTCGGTTGTCCGTTCTGCTACGTCGATTATATATGGAAGGGATTTGGGAGGGCTAAGTTTGGACCCGTGGTCGATCTCAAGTGGGGGGATTACCTGTTGTTACCGAGCAATCTGATCGAGGCGATTAGGGCTACACCGTGGGAAAAATGGAGCGATGTTGAAGTGCTCATGAGCTCGACACACGACCCGTTCCTTCCTCAGCTTGTAGAGGGTGCCATGAAGATCCTCGAAGCAGCACTCCCCAAGGGAGTCAAGTTCTGCATCCAGACCAGGAGCCCGCTGGTAGCCCGCAGTATCCCGCTCCTGTCGAGGTACAGGGAGCAGGTGAGGCTCCAGGTCTCGATAGCCACGATGGACAAGCAGTTCGCCAGGCTCATAGAGCCCCGCGTGGCCCCACCGGAATCCAGGCTGAACCTCTTGAGGAAGGCGAAAGATGCCGGGCTGAAGGTCGGCGTCATCATCGCACCCGTGTTTCCATCAGTCCTGCAACGGCCCGACTGGAGGAGCGACATGGAAGAGATCTTTGAGGAGCTGGCAGAAATCGGACCGGACTTCGTTTACGGTGAGTCCCTCCACATCAGGGGGATGAACGTGGTTTACCTTAAGGAGGTCCTTGGAGTAGAAATCGGCCACAAAGGGCAGTCCAAGTTTGATTGGGAAGCTGGCAGGTGGTTCGAAGAATTGGTTGGACGGTACAAGCTCAAAGGCACTTGGTGGTATGAGTATGGTCGCGGGAGTGGAAGTGTTGTCGACAACCGAAGAGATCACATAGCCTCAACTACGTCGTGAATTAGTACTGCTGTTTTCCCGTTCAACTTCGTTACAGTTGCCCTCGCCCTGAACCTCCTACCCTTCTTTATCAGCTCCCTGGGACCGTTGTAGGTCGAGGGCTCAAGCCTAGCCCTGAACCTGTCGTCCACGAGAACCACGGCGAATCCCGGGTAAACCTTCTCGACTTCTATCGTCACTATCCTTCCCTGCGGCT
>Ga0209143_1001332_pt1 | contig 11492 bp, 9 predicted proteins | sample FaiFalFF_MnMetaG_3_FD_184739 | JGI IMG/M metagenome (GOLD analysis project Ga0209143, IMG submission 184739) | Freshwater microbial communities from Yellowstone National Park, Wyoming, USA - Fairy Falls B (FF_Mn_B) MetaG (SPAdes) (version 3) | ecosystem: Environmental > Aquatic > Freshwater >...
CGAAGCTTATTATTTCTTTTATAAGCTTCATAAAAAGCTTTGATTGCCATTTCTAAATTATTTTTATAAGTTAATCTGCTTACAGTAAGTAAATTTATTGTTTCTTTATTTTCTTTCTTTATATTAATGTTTGGAAATTCTATACCGTTTGGAATTATTTTTATTTTATTTTCTGGAATTCCAAAGCTAATTAATTCTTTTGCTTCATTTTTTGATGTTGCAACGATTTTCTTGGCAATTCTTAAAGAAAACTTCAAGGTTATTGCATCATAGATTATATTTGGTAATCTTGATTTCAAATCTAAATTTAAGAATTCATAACCTCTAACAGTTCCATGCGTTGTAATTATTAAAGGTATTTTTCTAAGGAAAGAGGATATGGCTCCTGCATCTGTTTGGAAATTTCTGTAGCCATGAACATGAATTATGCTGCAATCTTTTTTTAAAGAATCTAGCAACATCTTCAAAGATAGCTTGTAATGGCCCGCATCAAAAAATGGCTTGTATTCGATTATTTTACTTCTCTTTAATTTTACTTTTCCTATTTTAAAGGTCAAGATTATTGAGCTAATTCCTCTATTTTCCAAACCTTTAGTTAAAAGGTATGCTTGTTTTGAAGGGCCTGTGAATTCACCTCCAAATTCTCCAATCAATCTTAAAATTATCAATTCAGCTTCAAATCGAACTCTCTAAGATCTTTAACATCACCTTCTACTATTGCCTCCATAACTTTGAAATCCTGATAGATTATATTTTTCCAATCTAATTTTTTAGCAATGTTTCGCATAGAGCTGAAATCTTTATTTTCAATTTCTTTCAAAGTGAGTCCTAAGTCTTCAGCGATCATATCTACATTTAAAGGATCTCTAAAATACATTGCTACGTTGCCCAAAGATCTTGAAATACCTTCAGTTTTCGTAATCAAAAAAGGCTTGCACATGCTTAAGTATTCTCTTATTCTTGTATGAAGGTTTGCGCGGTTCATCCTTGTTACAGGTAATAAAGGTAATGCGCATAATGATGCTGAAGCTATATAGTTTGGCAATTCTTCATATTCTATCCATCCTGTTAGTTTAACTTCTTTAGCTAAACAATTTTCATTTATTAATGACCTTAAATAATTCATATAATTTGGCCTACCTTCTCCTACAATTAATAGAGAAGCTTTTTCTTTTAGTTTATTAAAAGCTTTTATCAATAAATGAACTCCATCATAAAGTCCCATGTCACCATGATAAAAAATTACTTTATCATTCAGTTCAAGCTTACTTTTAATAACATCAGGATTTGTTTTATCAGGATTAAAATGCTCTGTATCAACACCATTTGGTATTACTGCAACTTTCTCTTTGTTAAGACCATACTCATGCCAAAAATCTCTGCCTAGGTCTGTTTCAACGTTCGCATAATCCACATTTCTGGCTATTTTCTTCTCCATTCTTTTTAAGAAAGGAATTATTAAATTTTTAAAAGGCATATCAAATTGAACGTAAAGGTCGCTTATAAAGTCGGTTAGCTCTGCATAAATTGGAATCTTTATTTCTTTTTTGTTTGATATCGCTGCATAAGTTGGCAAGATATTAATAGTTCTAATTATATCAAATTTTTCTTGTTTACATAATTCTTTTATTCTCTTTCTCATTTCCCTCATTATTTTTATTCTCGAAAAAATGTTGAATTGCTTAAATTCTAATTTTATGTATTCGTAATTAGCTAAGTTATCTTCTGGCAAATCTGATTTAGGGCAAATAACCGTTATATCGTTTCCTAATTCTGAAAGATACTTAACGCTATAATTAGGCCTTCCAGCTCTTTTCTTTGAAGGTAAAGGTTGTTCGCAGACCAGTAATATCCTAATTTTGCTCATTTCTTGCTTTTAACAATCTTTGTTTGCTTATTGATTTAATGATCGTAGTTTGGGTCTATAGTTTTTATCCATTCTATGAATTTGCTTACTATTTTTTCTGTTGTTTCTTTAGCCGTTTGATAGAGAATTTCGATTTTGATTTCTAGATAGCGATGTACAAGTATGTTTCTTAAGCCTGCAAGCCTTGTTATGTATTCCGTTAACTCTCTGGGCATTTTATTTGCTTTTGCTAATTTTTGTGGATATTCACCATAACTTTCGGCAAGTCCTAAAGAGTAGACCGAGACTAGATGCCTGCATATGTCAAGCATAGCTTCTATAATTCTGTGCATGGCTCTTTCTAAAGCTAGAGTATCTTTGTAATTTAAGTCTTCGATTTTCTTCGATAGTATTTCGCTTTTAATGAATTCTATGTTTTTTCTGATTTCTTCTATTCTTGATATAATGACCATTATATCTAATTTTGGATCAAAAGTTGCCCAATGCTTGATCTCCATTATGGCATCTGGTGCTTGTTCTGCTTTTTGTAAGAGTTGCTCAATAACATTAGGCTTTGCTTTGATTATGATACCTTCTTTGAGTATTTTTGAGAGAATTATTGGATTTGCTTGGTTTAAGAGCAAGATATCTATATGATCTTCGCTGATGTGTAGTGTTTTTGCGATCTGGGTTATAATGTATCCAGTTTCTAGCAAGTCTTCTTTATTTAATTTTAAGGCTATATCTATGTCATGGACGCTGAACTTATTTCTTGCTATGGAACCAAATAATATTGCTGTTTCAACACTTTCAAACTTTTCAAATAATTCTTTTAATCTAGGCAATACGTAATCAAGTGTAAGCTTGTTCTTAGTCATAAGGATTTATGAGGTTTAATTTTTTAAAATGGAATATTTATCTTTTTAAATTTGAATATGTTAATCCTAACCAAAATATATAATTAGGATCTTTTAACCAATCTTTTATTTTTGGCATCATTACGGCTGTTTTGCTTTTCGATAACACTTCTGCAACTTCCTTTCCTTTCTTCATTATTTTTTCCTTAAACGAATCTAATTTCTTCATTATTGTTGTGAGTGCGTAAATGATATTTTTGTTTATTATTTTTCTAATTTTTGATAATTTCATGCAAGCAATGTAAAATGCTTTATCCATAGCTGAAAGATTATTCCATGATCCTTTTCTTAAGCATGATTTATAAAATCTTGATAGGTCTGAAAATGTTAAGCTTAACATCTTTTAATATAATTATTTTTTAATTCCTTTTAAGTATAATTACAAAAAATAAAATTCTTGCTTTTTAAGTAAATGAAAAGATTTACATATTAAAAATTCTTTATTAAGCATGGCAGTAACGCTTCTTCCCAGCTTGAATGAGGACACCGGGACTAAGGAGAGGTTTTCATCAACAACGACATACATTTTTTAAATGATGCACCTTTTTTTGTTTAGTTACATACAGGAAAAACTGAGAATGATACAAATTGTAAAAAAGCTTTATAAGAACAGTTAAGAAAGCTTTAAACCCTTCTAAGAATAAATATTCAAGCTATCACCCCTGCGAAATTATATTAGAATTTTTACATGGCTCATCATTAAAAGAAAGTATATTACAAAAATGATCAAAATCTTTTGTAAATTTGAAGTAGATTTTTGAGAAGACTTCCTATAAAAGGTATCTTTGAAAAAGAATTATCTAAAACATGAATCCTAAAAATGCGGCTAGAATCGTTCTTGTTATAAATCCTAAAAATGTTAAATTAGAAATTGTATATGAAATTAATGCTGTAAATATTCCTATGATTAATACTTTGAATACATCCTTTATGGGATAAATAGCTTCAAACTCTTTTTTAACATATCTTAGGGATAAAATAAAAGATGGCCAAAAACCAATTATTAATGAAATTAAACTTTTACTTCGTAAAAATAAAAACTATCCGAAAATAAGGTAAATAAAGTAATCTATTCTTACAAATTACACTTTTTTCTACATATCAAACACCTCATCTATCAATGCATGATATAAATGAACTTTAAGCTTAGAAATTAGTTTTAGATAATAAAAGTTAGATGTTTGATAACTTAATCACTTATTGCAATTTAAAATAAAATTGCTGGTGACTTTTGCTGGTCTTCTTTAATGTTAGTTACAAACTATTTCACAAATCTACGGAGTAAATTAGCTAAGAACTTCATCCTTGATGGAAGGAAAGCTTCTAGACGCTCTAAGTCATAATTATGAAAGGACTTCAAGGCTATCAAAACAAATAAATAAGTCACAGCAAAAAGTGATAGCTGAAGTGGGAATAAAGTTAGCGAGGAATAGAACATCAAAAGCGGCAGGATTAATGCTGAAGCAATGAGCGAGGAAACAATGGACTTTAAAAAGCCTTCAGAATCAAAGCAAACTTTTATGTATTTTTTTAATATGAGAAAAGCTACCAACATTGTAAAAGATGCTGTGAATGCTTTGCTTATAGCTGCTCCTTCTATTCCTAACATCGAAACGAGAAAAGAGAGCATTGAAAGATAAATTACGAAGGATAATGCTTGCAAACCTAAAAGCTGCTTTGTTTTTTCTAGTGTCATGAAATATAGGCTAAGGATCATAGTAAAGCCTGCTGCAAATGCTCCGAAAGCCATTATAGCGAAGGGAATTGTAGCTTCTGAGTATTGAGGGCCTGTAAGTATCGAGATTATCTGTCTTGAGAATAATATGGAAACAAAAATTAAGGGAATGAATGCTAAAGAAACATATCGAGAAGTTGTTTTAAATGCTTCACTTAAGGATTCTTTACCATTCTTACCATAAAGCTCAGAGAGTTGAGGATAAAGAGAAGTATATAATGCAATGAGAGGTAGCAGTAAAAAGCTGTAAATGAGGATTGCAGCTTGATATATCCCTAATTCTGAGAAGGAAAGCTTAGCCCATATGAATACGCTATCTATCCAATCTAAAAGGATGCCAAGCAAACCGACGCCTAGAAGAGGAAATGAGAAGCTTAAAAGTTTAATTGTAGGAAAATCCTGGGGTGGATCATATGGATTAATGTTATAAGCCTTTAACCTTCTTCTTAAGATTGGTATTGATATGATTATTGCAAGGAAAGTAGCAGCTATCGTTGCATAGAATATGCCAGCTAAGCCTAAGCCAAGAACTAGTAAAGCTAGTCCTAAGAACCTTCCAAGATTGAGCTGCGTAAATGAAACGGCAGCATATTCCTTCATTCGCTGGAAGGATTGAATTAAGCTAAGAAAGATGTTAAATAATATGGTTAACGGAATAGAGATGATTGCTAAAATCATGAGAAATAAATATTCACTTGCGCGTGTTAAGAATAAGTTGAGATAAGGAGATAGAGGAAGGATTATAATTGAAATCGTTATAGCTGAAACAAAACCTAGAAGGAAGATCTTTCTATAAACAACTAAGGATTTATATGCTTCGCCTCTTCCAAGTAGCTCAGGTATGAATTTGGAAGAAGCCCATGAAAGACCTAAACTTCCTATAGCACTAAGGATGGTGGCGAAGAATGTTAAAATTGCCAAAATGCCCAGCTCGTTTGGAGGAATCAAGCGTGTTAAGATAGCCACGTAAAGTAAGCCTAAAGGAGCACCAGCAATACTTTTAATGAAAACTGCTGTAGCTCCGCGTGCTACTCTAGCGCTTGGAAGAAGGTTATCTTGGGCTTTCAACTTTGAACCCTCCTTCAAAAAGCTACTTTAACAATTTCATAAGTGCTTTAGTATGCATCCTACAGAACTTTTTCTTTGGAGGATATTTGCAACATACTTCTTCCTCCATATAAACAATAAAAGCTTTATGTAATGCAACAATATAAATAGCTTCAAAACCGAGTTATTGTAAAACCCAAGTAATTTGTTTTAAATATAAAGTTTTGCTACAACTTGCAGGCCAAAAGAACATTATAAGAATTTAAAGCCTTTCTCGCAAACTCTTTCGCTTGTTTTAAAGCTCTTTCCTTATTAATGAATCCAACTCTCAGTCGGGCATAAATAAGAGCTTAATCTTATCAACAGCCACAGTAATTCTCTCCGATGCAATTTCGTCGATAATATATGAGTTTTTATTTCTCATTGATCAATACAGTTTAATAACGTAAATTATGCTGAACAACTATAACCGATTTTACTACAAATGACTTAATTATGGATCAATGTAGGGAAATAATTAGATTAAGCTCAAGTGCTTTATCTAACTCTGAACAATTGAAATTTTAATCATTTATCTTCCTGTAACCATCTATAATAACCAAGTTTACTCCTTATTTACCAATTTCTATGTTAAATGACTCTTAACGTATCTCATTTCTTTAGTAACTAATATATTGCATACCTTAAAATCTCCCACATGTTTAAATAACTGAAACTACCTGATCTTCCAATAACTTTTAAATTCTTAAAATTTCTTAATTTATGGAAAACTTTCACAAGATTTTCTTTATAATCAATAGTATAAACTGGATATGCATAAGGGTATTTTACTACGTCTAACATTTCTGGTTCTTGGTTAGGTTTAATAATTTTAAGATCTAGAAGCTGTTCAATAACTTTATCTCCCAAGTATTTATCTTGCCAATAATTATCGTTTTCAAAACTTGGAATTTCAACGCACAGAGAAGTAAAGCCTTTTGGTGCATTATATTCGCTATAATAAAGTGGTTCATGAATTCTACTAAAAATAATATCAGAATCATGAAAGTAAATCCATGAGAAATTGAACATTTTACTGCCTTTAAGTTTCAAGAATACACATATGTCGCCTCTATTTAATAGGTTGCATTCGATGTTTAGCATTTTACATAGAGAAGTTAAATAAATAGTTGAGATTACCATTTTCCCTTTAGTAATTATTTCGAATTCACCTTCATTGTTTTCTACAATAATCTTTGTTATCTCATCTCCATCATGTTCTAATTTTTTTACGTTGGTGTTTGTTAGTATTATTCCCCCATTTGCTTTGATCCCTTCTTCTAATTTTTTAGCAATTTGAAAAATTCCTCCTCGCGTAGGATAGATCTCTTCTGTTGGTTTTTCAAAGTTTGTTGTAATGTGTGCATATGATTTTTCATTTCCTATTGTAAGGTTTTTTGGTGCAATGTCTGAAGAAAGTTTTTCTGGTTCAATTCCCCACCATTTTTTACTATACTCCCCAAAGAACTCCCAATACAATGTTTCCCCTATTTGCGAAACTATACATTCTCTAAAATTATTTGTATTTAGTTTCTTGCTGGAATTTTGTAATTCTTTTAATTCATTCTTCACTCTTTCTCTTATTTTTTCTGGTAAGTTTTCTATGTTTTTGTATGTTATTACGGGTATTACGTTGTCAAAAAATTTTCCATATTTAAAGATTGCTGGATTTGATGAAATGTGATGATAATTATTATGTAAAAGATTTTTAACAAAAGTTAGTACATTTTCATCCTTACTTCTAAAAATGTGAGGACCAAAATCAAACAAAAAACCATTATAATTAAAGGGCTTAATTATCCCACCAATAATATTATCTTTCTCTAAAATTGCTATTGAATTATTTCCTTTTTTAATTTGACCATATGCATAAGTAAGCCCCGCTAAACCGCCACCTAAAACTATTACATTTCTGTTATGTAACTCATCAAGTGTTAGAAAAAAATGCCTAGTCATGGGAGCGCACATCAGAAAATCATGCAACACAGCACAAAACTTAAGAATATGAAAGCTATTAAAGATACAAAATAATAGATATTAAAAAGCCACTTTTAATTTTGTTCTCCTCCCATACATTTTAGAAAATTAATAAAATCATTTAAAACATTTCGAAAAACCATAGGGGATAATAATTCATAAGCAATTTCTTTTGAGTTTTTGGCCATCCTTTTCAAATCCTGCTGCAACATAAACATTAATTTTTGCTTAAGATCATTTATATCATCAGGATCGTATAAAACACTCTTATCTTTGACCACTTCCTTAATTCCATATAAAGAAGGAGCAATTATAAGAAGCCCGCTTGCTAAATATTCAGATAATTTACCTGGTGAAATGAAATGCATGAATAATTCATTTACTCCGGACATAAATCCTATATCTGATACTTTATACAAGGCTATTAATGATTGGCTGGCAAGAGGTAAGTAACCTGTATATACCACATCAAGCGATAATGTTTTGCTAAGTTGCATTAAATATGGAAGATGTTCACTACTTCCCACAATTATTATTTGTATTCTATCTTTATATGGTATATCATTTACAGCTTTAAATAACATAATCAAGGATTTTAAGTAGCTGGCACCAATATAACCTACCCATAATATTTTATATTTCTTTAAATTTATATTAAATTTTGAAATGACTTGATTCTTAACTTCTTCTGATATATTATTATAGATTTCTGGATCTGCTAATTCCCTTATTACAAAGATTTTTCTTGCTATAGGGCTAAAATATTTCTTTCCAAATTCGGTTGTAACTATTAATCCCTTTACATTTTTCGGAATCATTATTTCGTTAATTAATATACCTATGTTATATAATATTCCTTTATTATTAGAATATGAAAATAATCTTCTTACAATTAAATCCTGATAATCTGCAAATGTTTTAATTTTAAATATCTTTGAAAATATTGTAAACCAAAAACTAAAGCCAACAGGTTCATCTTGAATAATTACTACATCAGGTTTTATTTTTAAATATAAAATTAAAAACATGGTAGCTTCAAAAAAGCCACTAATAGATAACCTATCCATTAGTACATCGGACGTCCATCGAGGTTCAATAATATTAATAGCCTCATCAGTTTGTTCAAAATATCCAAACATTTTTGCTTTTTTATTATTCCATGTTCTTTTTAGGCCTACAACATAAACTTCATGTCCCGCTTTTCTTAGCTCTGAAGTTATAATATCAAACCGTTGCCAACCTTTTCTATATCCAGTATGCCCCCAACCGTAATACATATAGATTATTTTCATGATTTCATTCTATAATTTTACAAATATTTATAATAAGTAATTTACTAGAGTACTTTACGTAGTATATATGTTAGGATTCGTTATAATCTAGTTATTAGTTTTCTTTGATAATCCTGGCAGGAACTCCATAAGCCACGCTATTACTAGGAATATTCTTAGTTACGACGGAGCCTGCTCCAATCAAAGAATTTTCACCGATCGTTATTCCTGGTAAAATAGTAGCGTTAATACCTATCTTTGCCCCTTTCTTAATTATTGGTCCTTTTATTCTTTCTAAAGAAAAAACTCCTGTTGGATATTTTTCGTTGGCTATCATAACTCCTGGTGCTATGAATACATCATCTTCTATTATAGTGAGCTGAGCAATATAACAATTGCAATGAATCTTTACATTATTACCTATTTTACAAGCATAATCTACTACAGTATTGCTCCAAATTTTTACATTGTTTCCAATAATATTTTCTTCTCTTATTATAACATTATGCCCAGTTTCGAAATTTTCTCCTATTTTTGAACCTAAATATATAATAGAGCCTGCTCTAATTACTGCATTGTCTCCAATTTCCAAAGTTAGATCATTGATCTTTCTGCTAGGCATATAGCCAACTATTGCAGTATCGTCGATTTTGCAGTTCTTTCCAAGCTTTACGAATTCCTTATTCTGTATCATAACTTTTCACTTCTACCTTTCTACCTTTATCTATAGATTCTTCAACTGCTTCTAATATTGATATGACTCTAATAGCTTGGGAAGCATTAGTTAAAGGCTCTTTGTTAAATCTAACGCAATTAATGAAGTGCTCAATCTGTTTCATCAAAGGTTCTTCTTTTTCTATTCTTGGCATGTATAATTTCCCTTTATAAATCTCACTTTGCTTTTTTATTAACTCTTCTTGCTTAATTTTCTCAATATTACTTTGATAAATTGCCAATGGCCACTCTTTATTCATGTCATCAAACTTTATCAAATATTTAGAAGTTGCAATATACCAGCTTCTAATTTTCTCTGCTGCATACCAGCTCGTAATTATTGCGAATTGCATTTCAGGATACTCCAAATGAATATAAGCATAATCATGAATATTTTTTTCTTTTTGCAGAAAGGTGGTAGCTGTTGCAGTAACATAAATTGGCATGCTATTGAATAAATAATCCAAAATGGCTATGTCATGGGTTGCGAGATCCCAAGTACAGCTCGCATCTTGCCTTATGGGTCCTAAGCCTACTCTAATTGCTATTCCATAAAAAACTTTTCCTAGCTTTTTATTTTTAATTAATTTTCTCAAATATTGAATAGCAGGATGGAAGCAATATATGTGACCGACCATCAATATTGCTTTACTTTCTTTAGCGATTTTTGCTAGTTCAAATGCTTCTTTAGCGCTCATAGTTAAAGGTTTCTCAACGAGCAAATGCTTACCTTGCTCCAAAAATAACTTAGCTATTTTGTAATGAGTTGAAGCAGGCGTTGCTAAGAAAGCTGCCTTAATATTCTCATCTTTAGCTATTTCTTCATAATCTAAAGTAGTCTTAACATTACTTGGAATGTTTTTAAGAGCTTCAGGATTGCTATCGCAAACGTAACTTAATTTAACTCCTTCAATGTTCTGCAAAACTCTCAAATAATTCCTACCCCAATAACCTAAACCTATAAGCGCTACGTTTAACATTTCTCAAAATACTTGAGTGTTTTGCAATGAATTTTATTTCAATATTTTTAAAATTATCTGAAATTTATATTAAGTTTATTAATTTCATTGTTCCATCTACTGCTTTGATCCATATTCTTCTTTTACAATATTCCTAACCTTAGCAATTATGTAAATAATATCTTGGCTTTCAAACCAGAAATATTTCTTTTGATTTTTTCAAACTGTCTTCTAAGTATAGCATATTATAAAATATAGGATTAAATGTAAAGTATTTAACTTTATCGATTAGCCCTTTTAGATAAATAAAGTAGTTATTATATTTCATCTTAAACTATCAGTATATTTTAAAACTCCGAGCTTATCTTTTAGACGAATTTTTCTTATAGCATTAGATTCTTTTAAATAATCCAGCTATGAATTGTTATTATTTTATTTGCTCGAATATTATAATAATTAATTATTTCTTTTTATATAATCAGAGACTGCTATTATGATTTTACTTTTTAATACGTTCTTTTCAAATTGTGAATTGATTAAGAACTCATTGCAAAACCCTCAAGTATATAGGTATGCATGCCATCTCCACGAAACTTATAAAGGTTGAAATAAAAGCTTAAATAGTTTTGCAATGAGTTCTAAATTAGTGCCATGACAAGTTATTGCTAATTTGTCTTTTTCTTTTATCATATGAACTATAGGGAGAACATGAACATGCTGGACATTTATTATATTAAATCTAGTTTAATCTTATGCTTTATTTCTTCAAATTTTTTATAAACTAGCAAGATAAAGATTGAAAGCTGTGGTAAAGGAACGGGTGGTATTTAAAAATATGTTTTGGGATTTCAACATAATAAGCATTAGTTTCCTTGCTTAGTTATTACATGCACTTCATGTCCTTTTTTGCAAGTTCGCAAGATAAATAATAAACCCTATTATCTACACCAGAATGCTGTTTCGAAATATAAGATATGAAAAGAAATC
>Ga0209143_1001334_pt1 | contig 11488 bp, 9 predicted proteins | sample FaiFalFF_MnMetaG_3_FD_184739 | JGI IMG/M metagenome (GOLD analysis project Ga0209143, IMG submission 184739) | Freshwater microbial communities from Yellowstone National Park, Wyoming, USA - Fairy Falls B (FF_Mn_B) MetaG (SPAdes) (version 3) | ecosystem: Environmental > Aquatic > Freshwater >...
TAACTTGCGTTGATTCAACCGCTCCTCTCTCCTTGTGAGAATCCGTTAGGGAATTGAAAGTCAAGTGTAGTATCAGGCATTGCAGCCGCTCTCTTAACTACGTGAGAATCCGTTAGGGAATTGAAAGTGATCTAGCGCATGATTTCTATCTGCTAGATAACGGTATAGTGAGAATCCGTTAGGGAATTGAAAGAGCCTAAAGAAAGCACTAAGACTACAATTAGTAACCTATTGCGTGAGAATCCGTTAGGGAATTGAAAGGTTTATGACATTGAATGATGGAAAATTGGTAAGTGAACCCGTGAGAATCCGTTAGGGAATTGAAAGTTTGGATTTTCACAATCTGGAGCAAAAAGTTTTATCAGCGGTGAGAATCCGTTAGGGAATTGAAAGTTGATATGTGCGTTCCCAATAAACAGCAAATTTTGAACTATCGTGAGAATCCGTTAGGGAATTGAAAGTATCCATAAACCTTTTAACACTTCTTCATCTTCTTTAGTATGTGAGAATCCGTTAGGGAATTGAAAGTACTAACGCATTCCATACCTCATCGGTAAGCCATACTGTGTGGTGAGAATCCGTTAGGGAATTGAAAGATCTATTTGACAGCAGTTAGTAGGTGGGTCTAGGCTAATTGGTGAGAATCCGTTAGGGAATTGAAAGTTGATTAAGTTACCATTAACGTTAATTGTGATAGGTTGCTGTAGTGAGAATCCGTTAGGGAATTGAAAGTTGGTGTTTATAGCTGCTTGGATAAGTTGATCCGCTCTAGTGGTGAGAATCCGTTAGGGAATTGAAAGATGGTAATGCTAAAAGTGTATTCCTTCTCCCCATTCAAGTTTATAGTGAGAATCCGTTAGGGAATTGAAAGAATATCCATCGCCCGCAAAGAGAGCATACACCTATTAACTTCGTGAGAATCCGTTAGGGAATTGAAAGTTTTTATACTACTCAGCATCCTCCAGCTATTGGTTTAGAGTGAGAATCCGTTAGGGAATTGAAAGTTTTCCTCTTCCTTGCCTCTCTTTCTTGCGTCATCCATTAAGTGAGAATCCGTTAGGGAATTGAAAGCATTAAATTCAATCGATCCAACAGAAACCAAACTCGGTTCAGTGAGAATCCGTTAGGGAATTGAAAGTTCAATGGCTTTAGTGCAGGATTAACCCAATATCCTATCAGTGAGAATCCGTTAGGGAATTGAAAGCTAGGTACTGCTCATAGCGGTACTGAAATAGGTTATGCAGATGGTGAGAATCCGTTAGGGGATTGAAAGAAACATTTGCAAGATATGGATAAGCATAATCAAGGAAAGAATATTTAACCATACTACCGTACTACAAGCATGAGCCAGAGTGTAGATACCAACTACATTAACCTAAAGGCAATGATCAGAGAATTCCCAGACTTCCCTCAGAAGGGTGTGCTCTTCAGGGATATAAGTCCATTGCTTAAGAGTAGAGAAGCCATGAATTACATAGTAGAGAGGTTCTATGATCACTTTAAGGATGAGGATATAACACTACTAGCAGGGATAGAGTCAAGGGGTTTTATAATAGCATCCTTGCTTGCATCTAGATTCAATAAAGGCATGGTAATGATAAGGAAGCAGGGCAAGTTACCAGGGAAGACTAGAAGGATGGAGTATACTATAGAGTATGGTAAGGCAGTAATGGAGATACAGGAGGATATAATAAGCAGTAATGATAGAGTGCTTATAGCAGATGATCTTATTGCTACTGGAGGGACTGCAATAGCAGCAGCAAAGCTTATAGAGAGCCTAGGTGCAAAGGTTGTAGGTTTTGCATTCATAGTAGAGTTAGCAAGATTTAAGGGTAGAGAGTTACTTAAAGGCTACAACGTATGCTCGCTAGTAGTATATGATGAGTAGTATGCAAAGGTGGTATTATGAGTAGAGATAGCAAGATAGATGTAGATGCAAGGGCAGATATAGCAATAATAGGTGGTACTGGGGTATATGATGTTGATATGCTAAGCAATGCTAGAGAGGTTAAGGTATACACACCTTATGGTGATACATCAGATCTAATAACCATTGGGGAGTATGCTGGTAAGAGTATAGCATTCCTTGCTAGGCATGGTAAGAAGCATAGGATACCTCCACATAAGATAAATGCTAGGGCAAACATATGGGCATTAAAGCAGTTAGGGGTTAAGAGGATAATAGCACCTGCTGCAGTTGGTAGCATGCATATGCATATAAAGCCTGGAGATATAGTTATTACAGATCAGTTCATAGACTTTACTAAGCAGAGAGCATATACATTCTACGATGGTGGAGAGGTATGTCATGTATCAATGGCAGATCCATTCTGCCCAGAGTTAAGAGAAATTGCAATTAAAGAAGGTAAGAGCCTAGGATTAAGTATACATGAGAAGGGTACATATGTATGCATTGAGGGACCAAGGTACTCAACTAGGGCAGAGTCCATGTTCTTTAAGGAGGCTCTTAAGGCAGATATAATAGGTATGACCCTTGTACCTGAGTGTATACTTGCAAGAGAGATGGAGATATGCTACATTAACATAGCAACAGTAACAGATTATGATGTATGGGCTGATAAACCTGTTAGCACGCAAGAGGTTATAGATACTCTTAGAAAGAACTCAGATAATGTTAAGAGGCTTATAAAGGCAATCATACCTAAGATACCTGATGAAAGGAGATGCATATGCAAGGATGCATTAAGGGATGCAAAGATTTAATCTAACCTAATATAGCATAGTTCTCATCAGATATACTTGTATAGTTAGTCTTTTAGTTCTATTAACTTAACATTGCACTCTAGCATACTGTACATGCTTAAGTTAACAGAGCCCAAGATAATAGAATAGCGTGTTAAATAACTTAATAAATTAGCATTCGTTATTATATAATATAGTGATCTATGTCATGAATTAATAGAATTTGCATAAAAATCTAGTCGTTCAACACATTATAATAGAATAAAAAGTTAAATATTACTAGTAGTAGATTTTTATTATGAGTAATATAAGTGTTGGTGGTAGTTATGATAGGGCTTTATTATATCTAATACAATGTGTATCACCTTTGCATGTTGGCTCAGGTGAATCCCATGAAGGTTTTGTTGATATTCCTATCCAGAGGGATCATCTGGGCTTCCCAGTTATTTGGTCTAGTAGTTTAAAAGGTGCTATTAGAAATGCCTTTAGGAATTTAGTTAAAGATAATGAAAAAGATACAAAAATCGAGAATGAGATATTCGGTCCAGATACCTCTGATAGCTCTACTGATATGCACGCTTCAGCAGTATTAATAATGGATGCTAATTTATTATTAATGCCAGTTAGAAGCTTATATGGTTTATTTGCATTCTGTACCCATCCATATCTATTAAAACAGCTATATGAAAAATTATCTATTTTACATAAAGGAAATGATCTACTAACAAAATTGGAATCTTTTATAAATGTTAATAAAGGGAAGGTTATATGTAGCAGCAAAACTATCGTAAAGGATGATAAGATAATATTAAAGGAGGAAGAGATAGGAAATGTTCAAGAAAATCAAGAATTTAGAAATATATTTGAAAAGTTATTGCCAAATGGAATAAAATTTAAAGAAGATATCTTGGATAGGCTCGTTATGTTAAATGATAATTATGCTGATATAATTAAGCGCTCTACAATAATTCAACCAAGGATAAAATTAAATTATAAGACTAAGCATGTTGAAGGTGGTGCATTATGGACAGAAGAAGTGCTCCCAGAGCTCTCTATACTATCTACATTAATGTTAATAAGAGGTTCTAGGAGAAATTCAAATATGAAATCAGAACAAATAATTCAAAAATTAGCAGAAACATTCAGTAAGAATAAAAATTCTAATCCTGATCAATTCTATATAGTCCTTGGTGGTAGAGAGACACTTGGGCGTGGTATAATTAAATTTAATCATATACAGCTTAGTTAGTAGGTGGGATTAATTATGGTGGACGTTGCAGAATTCGCATTAAACTTCATAAATGATTACGTTTTAAAAAGATTAAACAAGGAAGATAAAAGAGATTTTAGGAGTAGAACTAGACAATTGTACTCTATGGCTTACTTTGAGAATTTAAAATCTACTATCGCATTTGCTTATTCTAAGGCTAAAGAGAACGCTGTTAAATCTTTAGTTGAAAATAAAGAAATTAATGTAAAAGAAGATAGTAAAAAAGACCATGCTTATTATTTATTAGGTATTATTAAATTACTTAAGGAGGAAGGTTATCAAGTAGATGGAAGTATAGATAGTCTTATGAAGGCAATTAAAGATAAAAGTATTGAGAACAAAATATTAAATTATATGAAGTGGCTAAAATATTTTGCAGAGGCTAAGATTGAAGATGGATAGAAATATGAAATTGATATTTAATGCAGAATTAAAGAATGATACTCCAGTGTTCTTAGGTGGTTATGATACATTATATGCTAGAGATGATATTAGTGAAGGTTTAAGATCTCAATCATTAAAAGGATTAATGAGATACTGGATGCGAGTATATTTTGCTACACAAGGATATAATCTAGAGGAGATCAATGAACAAACTAATAGTATATTAGGTGGTAAAAGCAAAGATGGTAAAGAGTTACTTACATCGAGGATTAAGATTATATGTGATACAAAAGATGATAACCCCTCTTATGATAGTAACTTTAACATTCCAAGAATAAAGCTATTAAGATTAGGAGGAGACAAACTAAACTATGCTAAAAAATTGGAAAGCGAGCTTTCGCTTTATGATATTAATGGTGATTTAAATGATAGAGATAAAAGGTTAGTAATAGGCTCATTGATAACTAGTATAATATTATCAGGTATTGGTAAGATGAGTAGACGAGGTTTTGGTTGTTTTAGTATTATGGAAATTATAGAAGAAGATACAAGAGTATTTAGAGAAAAGATTAAGAAAGTATTTTCATCTGATAATCTTGATGAGAAGATAATTAATATCAAAGAAATAATAAAGCTAACAAAAGATTGTATATCAACAAGAAATTATAATAATGGTTTGCCACCTATACATGCATTTTCTCATTGTAAAATGTATATAATAAAAATACAAGATAAGATGCAAACGATACAAGATCTACAAGGATTTACAGTAAGATCTTTAAGGCGAATTAGACCAGATATCATTACTAATAAACATTTGGCATGGTTTCTTGGTTTACCTCGTGAACAACGTGGTACTGGTTATACAGGTTATATTAACAATATAAAGATAGAGAGAAGAGCTAGTCCTATGTTTATAGCTGTACATAATAACTTTGCCATTATAACTATATTTAAATCTAAAGATTGGCCATTGCAGATTAGATGGAAAGGTAAATCTATAGAAAATATTAAAATAATAGATAATAATATTAATGAAGCATATAATGTTATTAGTGAAGAATTGAGAAGATATTTACTAAATAGAGGATATAAGGTGAGAGAAATTGTCCTTAATTAATATATATTCGCAATACTTGAATGAAAGTGAGAGAATTCTTATAGCAAGAGCACGTGATAATAAAGAATTTAATCAAGAAAAAAGAGAATTATTAGATAAATTATTAGATAAAATTAATAAACAATCAGGCGAAATAATAAATAAATATATTAAACCATTAATTAGTGTACTTTCTCAGAGCATTAATATAGATAATAGCATAAAATTCAAATTAGAACTGGAAGCGACTACAAAATCAAGATTAATTATAAATACTGCAGCAGGTCTTGGTCAGACTGTATTTGAGGTTGGCTTAAATATACACCCATTATTTAGTATACCTTATATACCTTCATCCTCTATTAAAGGCGCATTAAGAAGTTATATTAATAGGAATTATGGTGATGGTAAAGAACGTATTTTTGGCGATAAGGATAGAATGGGTGAAATATTTATATTTGATGCCTTTCCTATTTCTTTTAAAAATAGATTAGTAGATGCTGAAGTTACAACTAGCATATATGGTACAGATAAGGATACTATACAGGAGCATAAGGCTTCGCCTAATCCAGTTATATACCCATGTATAGCAAAAGATGTAACATTCAAGTTTATAATAGCACTTAAAGATAATAGTTTACAAGAAGAGATTACAAGGTACTTCTATGATATGGCAAAAGAAGGTATTGGGGCTAAGACGATGTTAGGATATGGTGAGCTTAGATGATTCGCGAAATTATCATAGAGAATTTTAAATTATTTGAGAACGTACGTATAAGTGATTTAAGACAAATAAATATTTTCTTAGGTAAAAATAATGTAGGAAAATCATCAATATTAGAGGCTTTAGCAATATTTATTGAAGCAATAGATAATTCAAACTTAATAGATAATGCAGGAAGAATTTCTAGTAACAAAATTTATCCTTGGAAAGGTAAAAGATTTAGAGATCTAATAAGAATGCAAAAAGATTTATGGAAAATTCGTATAGATACTGATAGAATATACTATAAAGCTGAATTTAAATTATTTAATAATATATTATACGTAACTCATAATCTTAATAATGATGTAACTATTCAATCGCCTATTTCCCAAGTACCAATATTTAGTGATCAATTATTTGATAAAATTCAAGATAATAATATAAAAACAACATTTATTAATTTTAAAAAAGAATTACTTAATTCATGTTTTATAACTAATCAATTACCTGATATACCTTCTTATTCAGATCTACCTATAGAGAATAAAATTATGCGAATTCTAGCAGAGATATCTGAACCAACAAATGTAAATAAAAGATCTGATCTGCGAGATCAATTAAGAAAAATAAGAGAATCTAAAAATATATCACTAGAAGATATATGGTGTGGATGGATCGAGGGTACTGAAGCTGAAGCTAGAAGTTATTATTCATATAAAAATACGCCTTATTACCATATAAATCTAGTTAATGAAGGATTTGCTTTTAAAAGACTCTTAGAAATCTTAGTAAATATTATATCAATGAAGAAAAAGGGAAATGCTGGTTTAGTTTTATTAGAGGAACCCGAAAACGGTCTATCGTTTGATAATTTTTCTAAATTAGCTAAAATTATAAGTGATAAGAGAGACGAGTTTCAATTTTTTATAACTACTCATAATATATTTTTGATAAAGCAATTAGTAGATGTGATAAATAATGATCAAATATTTAGTATATTTGTTATAGATATTGTAGAAGATGATGAAACTAAAATTGAATTTCATAGAAATGAAAATGTGATTAAGGTATTAAAAGACGAAATAATTGAAAAAGCTTATAACACTATAATTAGCATATACCAAATATAAAGAAGGTGATAGGAAACATGAAGGAAGATTTATTTAGATTAAAAGTTGCATGCCTCTTTCATGATCCACCAATAAAGCCTTTAGCATCATGGAAGCTAAAAAAAGGACACGAAGAAGTAGCAAAGGAGATAATAGAGAACTTAAATAAAAAACTACCTAACAGCGTTCAATTAAATAGTTATATCATGAAGAGTAATATAATAGAGCATGCTGATTGGGTAGCAGCTTCAAGTGATCGGTTTATAATATCTGAACTTTATAGCGGTAACGTAGATAAAATTATTGCAATAAATATTTTAAATATGAATGGGAAAGATCTTAATGAAACGTATAGTAAATTACCTAATAACTGGTATGAAGAATTCAAGAAGAGCTTTCCAACTAATCTATTTGAAGATATAAATATTGAAGAATTAGTTAATAATAATCAACTTCACATAATATATCATATAATATGGAGATTCTTAACAGAAGCTACTGTAAGATCATTAAATAATCTTAAGGAGTTTGCATTATTACCAGCAGATACAAGAGTTCCATACTATACAATATATGATCATCTTTATACATCATCTGGTTTTCTTGTATCTCTTAAAGATGATCAAAACATAGGAAGAGTAGGAATAATACATTGGGAAGCAATAGGTACACAATCATTCATACAAGAGAGTAGAGCTTTTAGAGATCTATGGGCATCGAGCTTCCTAATATCACTAATGAATACTGCGATAATAATTAAATTAGCAAAAGAGTACGGATTTGATTCAATACTAAATCCAAATATGTTATATAATCCTTTAATAGACTTATACTTATATGCCCATATTAAAGATGAAAGATTAAATATTAGATACGAAGAATTAAGAAATCCTATAACACCAGACAAGGGGTTTGCTATTGTGCCTTATGCTAAAGTTGAAGATTTCGTTAAAGAAATGCCAAAATGGTTTAATGAGTTATGGAAGATTATAGCAGAAACAGTTAAAGAACATATAGAGAATGAACTAAAAGATTCTCAAGCTGACATATTTAAAGATTCATTAAAAGAATATTTATGTATAAACGAAGATATTGAATTAGAGAAATATATTAAACCAATTTTATCATGGAAAGATATTTGGGAAAAGATAGGCTACGAGATACCTATAAACTTTATATGCGTTGGTGAAAAATTAGAGTTGAATCAAGATTCTTTACATAGTAAGTTAAATGAACTAAAGAAATATTTATTAGATCTATATAGTGAAAATGAATTAGATGAGTTACTAAAAGAACTTAAAGTATTAAGAGAGATAGCAAAAAACAAAGGCTATCATGATGAGTTCCAGTTCTTTGAGTTTCCTTTAATAATAGAGATACTAAAGAAGAAGAGAAAATTAAGGGCTGAATTACCTAGGATAGACGCTCTGAAATGGATACTAAAATCAGATATTTACATTAAGGATAGAAAATTAGTATGTAGCATATGTTACAAAAGACCAGCAATAATATTTGGTAACACATCAGTAACAGTAACTCGTTTAAAACTATATGAAATAAAAGAAGATGAAAGATTATGTCCTATATGTTTAACAAAGAGATTATTGGCAAGGCAGTATCTCTTTACAAAGATATTAAGTAAAGTATATGAATACGCAGATAATAGTATAAATTATAAAGATTACGAAAGCGTAATAAACGATCTAAAAGATAAATATGAAAAAGTTTTACTGGAAAAGTTAAATATACCAAGAAATATTTTAACAGTACCATCACTTGATACTATTTCTACTTTAACATTTAGGAGTTCACTCATCAAATATACACCATATGAAATTGAAAAAATAATTAATAAGATAAAGGAGATAGAACTAAACAATAACAAATTATTTAAAGATATGCCATATCCAGAATGGTTCAAAGATTATAAAGATAAATTAGAAAATATGCGTATACTGCTAGTAGGAGGAGAATACTTTTTAGTGGATGAGTTAGAGAAAATTTATCGTAATAATACTAATATGAAATCTAAGATAAAAGAACTAGAAGATATTTTTAAAGAAATAACAGAGGATATTAAGAAATTAGAATATACTAAGATAAAAGATAGAGAAATAGTAGTGACTAAACCAGGCAAATATGTAACATTAATAAAAGCAGATGGCGATAATATGGGCAAATTATTTACTTTAACTGACAAGTATAGAAAGCAAATAAAAGATATCTTACCTAAAGAACTAAATGAATATTTACGTAAAGATGAGGAAGAAATTATAATTTATGACAAACGTTATACCATTAAAGATATAAAGTCATATCGATATATACCAACACCTTCATTCTACGCTTATATTAGTAGAACATTATCGTCTATAGCAAGAAATATTACAAGAATAGCTAATGATTATGCAACAGTAATAGTATATGCAGGGGGTGATGATATATTAGCAATAGCGCCAGTTGAACTATCATTATTATTTGCTAATCAAGCAAGAAAAGTCTTCTCACTGGAATGGATAGATCTTGATAACTATAATATAATTATACAAGGTTTGACTGATAAATCTACACAATCATTCGCAATCAGATACTTCCATGTATTCTCTCCACTATTTAAAGAGTTAGCTAATTCAAATGATGATTTAGAATTAGCAAAGTGTATAGAAGGTAAGAATGGTTTAATAATAACATATAACCCAAGGAGTGGCAACAAATTACAGGCAACATTAAAGTGGAAAGATGATATAATCAGAAGAATATTTAATCTCTCGTCAATAACATTAAAATACAAAATAATCATACAAGATCACGATATGAAACTATTATCTGTAAGTAGATCATTATCTGATAGAGCATTTAGAGATATCATTACAATTGCTAATAACAATTATAGTAATAATATTATATCTGCTATATCTCAACGTGAGTTTAAGAGACATACATCTAATAATAGTAACTTGCTCCAAACGATAGAATGTAATATAGATAATATTGCCCAGGAGATAAAGGTAAATAATGAAGATAAACATGCTATATTGGAGTTAATAAAAGGGGTATTAGCATTTACAAGTTCCTTAGATTCTATGCCGTTAGTATTAGGTGATAGGCTATGACTAGGAGATTCTCTACTAAATCTATTCAAGCAAGATTATTAACAGATGCATACTTTGGTACAGTAAGAGGAATAAGTAGCGGTATGTTCTCAGATACATTAGATAGCCCAACTATTTACACTTATGCAGGTTCAATATTTACAAGATTACTTGAATATGGTTATGATATTAATAATATAGTTAATGAATGCAAAATATATGGAATTTACATAAAACATAAAGATGATTATCTTATACCTATAACTTCTTATGCTATATCAAAAGATAAAAAAATAAAGATAAAAGAAGATAACTATCAATCGGTTAGTGATATTTCGAGTACATCATTAATTCATAATAGATTAAATTTAATTATACCTAAGTTTAATATGTTAGGAAGCGACGAATTAAGATCTAAGTATTTTATATCGATAAAATCATTGAAGGAAGATGCAAAGGTTATAGAACTAGAAGATATTAGCAAAAAAGAAGAAAGGACTAAAACTGCATTAGATTATGATAAAAAGGTACCTATAGAAGAAAAACTTTTCTCTTTAGCATTAATAAAGCAGAATAATATAGAGTATTGTGTAGATATAGAAATACCAGATCATTACAATATAAGTAATTGGATAGGACACTTTGGAGGCGAATCTACACTCGCTGAGTTCAATATAAATAATGAAACACCATTACTTAATGTTATTAATTCCAGAAAATCTAATAGATATATAGCAGTATCCCATATAGCATTAAAATTAATAGATGATCAATTAATATGTAAATTTGGTAAACTAAAGTATATTATTGGTAGGATTGGAAGGATAGGAGGTTGGGATATAAAAGAAGGATGTATGAAGAAGATATACGCTTGTATAGAACCAGGTTCAATATTCTGCGTAGAAGATTCAGATAAAAAAGATTTTAATGACAATTGGTATATTAATTTATTAAATACTGCAATACCAATTTAATTACTGAGGAGCTCTTTAACCCACTCTCTAATCTCTAACTTATTTTGCAACTCTCCCTTCCTATTAACTAATCCCATAAACTCTAATTCCTCTATCATAGATGTATCTATACCCATTGCTAAAAGTTCATCTATAGATATACTCCATCTTC
>Ga0209143_1001339_pt1 | contig 11452 bp, 9 predicted proteins | sample FaiFalFF_MnMetaG_3_FD_184739 | JGI IMG/M metagenome (GOLD analysis project Ga0209143, IMG submission 184739) | Freshwater microbial communities from Yellowstone National Park, Wyoming, USA - Fairy Falls B (FF_Mn_B) MetaG (SPAdes) (version 3) | ecosystem: Environmental > Aquatic > Freshwater >...
AGAGGGGCTAAAGCCGAGAAAAGGGCCAGGTAGACAAGCAATTGCATAACCCGATCGCGGATGACCCTGAACCTGTAATAGTCCATGTCACTATTCCCTCGCGATCCCCCTCGCTAACCTGAGAGTCCGCCAGACAATCAACCTGGCGAGGATGTTGACCGTTAAAGTGACGAGGAGCAGGATCAACCCAACATTGACCAGGGCGCTGATGTGGAGATCGTAGGTTGCCTCCAAAATTTCATTGGCTATGATGGCGGCCATTGTGTACCAGGCATCGAACAGCGATGATGGCCAGACCTGAAATCTGTTTCCGATAACCATCGTGATCGCCATGGTCTCGCCAATGGCACGTCCGAGGCCAAGAAGTATGGCGCCGATAACCCCTGAACGGGCATAGCTGATTACGGTCCTGACTGTCTCCCATTTTGTTGCGCCAAGGGCTATCACTGCCTCCCTTTGGGAGCTCGGCACCGCCGAGAAAAGGTCACGCGTGACGGCGGAGACCGTTGGAATGATCATTATGGCGAGAACTATTCCACCTGTCAGGACACCACCGCCGTAGATGGGCCCGGAGAAGATGGGGAGAAAGCCAAAGGCGGCCTGAAGGTAAGGGTATACATGCTCCCGTAGAAATGGAATGAGCACAAATATGCCCCAGAGCCCGTAAATAACACTCGGAACAGCGGCTAAAAGCTCTATGAGGAAGGAGATTGCAAACCCAAATCTCCTGGGCATATATTCTGAGAGGGCTAGCCCAACTCCGAGGCTTACGGGCACGCCTATTAAGAGGGCGATCGCTGAAGTGACTAGTGTACCCAGTATCAGTGGCAGGGCTCCGAAGACCCTGGAGATGGCCGGATCCCATTTAGTACCCAGAATGAAGCCTAAGCCAAAGGTCTGCAGGGAAAGCCAGGACCCCTTAACCAGCTCATATACCATTAAACCGAGAATGAGAAAGATGCTTGAAGCGAACAAGGCGCATACAAGCTTGAACAGGTCATCGCCCTTAAGGCGGTTTTTAAGATGTAAAACGGGTTTCATGTTTAACCCGCAAAAAAGGAGGGCATCTTTCTGGACATCTTCACTTCCGTCACCGGCGCAGTGGCTGTCCATTGAATGTTATCAACCGGATTGTCTCCTCATTATGTGCTACAACGCCGGGTGGCAAGGGAACGTAGTGTAGGTCGGGCGCGTATTTCTGTCCATCATGTACAGCCCACCATAGGAAGTCAACCAAGGCCCTCGCCGTAGCCTCGTCCATGTTGGGCAAAACGTTCAATTCCCTGTATACGAGGATGTAGGAGAAGCTGGTTATCGGATAGGCCCCGCGGGCCTGCCTGTTGCCAGCCAAACTGTCAACTATTGAAACCTTTGACCAGCTTGCATCCCCTCTGGGCAGGGCTACAGCAGCATATTCTGCTGCCCTGGCGAATGATTCCATGCTAGGCTCGACGAATTCGCCGGCTGCGTTCTGAACGTATCCGTATGCCAAATTATTCTTCTTCGCATATGCGAATTCGACGTAGCCAATGGAGTAGGGCGTCTGCCGCACAAGCGCTGCAACCCCCTCATTCCCCTTCCCTCCAAGGCCCGTTGGCCACCTGACGGATGTCCCCTTTCCAACGGTTTCTCTCCATTCCGGGCTGACGTTTGACAAGTAGTTGGTCCAAACGAATGTGGTGCCGCTCCCATCAGACCTATGCACCACAGTTATCGCCCGGTCGGGAAGGCTGATGTCCATGTTTATTGCAGCAAGCCTCGCATCATTCCACCTGGTGATCTTCCCGAGGTATATGTCCGCAAGAATTTCTCCGGTGAATTTAAGTCCTTTAGTTATTCCCGGCACGTTATAGACCGGAACAACCGCACCGATGGTTATGGGGATGTGCAGAGTGTTGGGCGCCTGCGCGAATTGTGCCTCCGTAAGGGGAGCGTCGCTGGCACCAAAATGCACAGTTCTTGCGATATGCTGTTGTATACCTCCTCCACTGCCGATGGATTGATAGTTAACGTGTATGTTCGGTCTGATTTTGTGGTATTCTGCTGCCCACTTGTCAATCAACGGAAAGGGAAATGTTGCTCCCGCACCATTCAAGGTTATCCTCCCCCCTGTCGTCAAGCTTTGATTGGCAAACACGCCGGCAGCGACGACTATGGCGACTACGGTTACTGGGATGGCAACCTTATACAACGTTCCCAGATGTCTCACCTCTCCCTGTCATTTCAGGACGGAAAGAATATATAGATTCCCCAAATAAACTATATAGAGAAATGTAGATGACGGAAGAGGTAAGCGAGGAAACGAGAAAAATCCAGTTTACTGGGAGATCCACCTATATAGTTTCACTTCCAAAGAGATGGGTGACTTCGCTGGGTTTAAAGGCTGGAGGCCAAATAATAATATCTCAACAAAACAACTCACTTATTCTGACTCCTAAGGAAACGGCCAGGCCTCCACTCCAGCCGGTTGAAGCTGTCCTCACAATCTCGGATAGGGATGCTCCCGACACTATAACGAGGGCCATTATCTCCTTGTATTTGGTGGGGTATAACTTCATTAGGGTGCGCACGAAGGAAGAGCGCGTAAGCACCGAGAAAAGGAACGCTATAAAGGAGCTGACGCGGAGGAAGCTGGTCGGCACAGAGATCATCTCAGAAACTCCTAACGAAATTAGACTGCAAATATTGGTGAGTTACCCTGAGCTTTCTGTCGATAATGCTTTGAGGCGCATGTGCGTTATCGCCTCTTCGATGCACAACGATGCGGTACAAGCGTTAAGAGATTTGGACAAAAAACTTGCTGAAGAAGTCATCCAGCTGGACGACGAAGTCGACCGCTTCAGCCTCTACATAATACGACAGTTAAAGGCGGCTGTGCAAAACGGTAGAATCCTCAGGGATATTGGGCTTTCCAGCCCCCGCGATTGTTTAGGCTACAGGGTGATCGTAAAGTTTGTGGAAAGAATAGCTGACCACGCAGCAGCGATAGCGGAAAACGTCTTATCACTAGAAGAGAAGTTAGATGAGGCAGTTTTTCAGAGGCTCTATGAAATGAGCACCCTCGCCCAGAACGTATTTGATGATGCAATAAAGTCCCTGTTCAAGAAAGATTTCACATTAGCTGATCAGGTAGTCTCCAGGGCCAGGGCAGTGGCGGGCCTCGAAAAAGAAGCGGTAAAGGAAATCCAATCGAAAACCAGGCAAAGCGACATCACTAGCATAAGAATGATAATGGAGAGTATAAGACGGACAGCGGAATACGCGAGCGACATCGCAGAGATAGTCCTAAACATGAACATAAATCAAATTATTGCGGCATGATATGTACACCTCAGCTCCAGCTCTTTTAGGAGACACGGACCTGATACCTTAGGAGAACCGAGGGGCGGGTTTGCTTCACGCGCCGATGGTGTGTCCAGGAGCTTCGTGTCTTCACATCATTCGTTGCCTTAACACCTATTCCTCGGTTTCCGCCTCCAGTTGGGCTTCTCTTCTCCTCTCCTCCACCAGTTCCCTCCACCATCTCTTGTCTGGTCTTGGTAGCCCGTATATTTCTCGTGTAAAGCCGAAGGTGGACAGGACTGTTTCGGCCGCGTCCAGGACCATGTCCCGGTACTTTTCCCTGTCGGGGTTTACCTTTCCCTCTATCAGGTCGTAGGCTATGACTCGGCAGAGGGGGTTGTGGTGGTCTGCGTCGGTGTATATGAAGTCGACCGGTTCGCCCGGGTTTACGCTTCGGCCCCTGCTGGTTAGTTGTATGGCCGCTGTGACGTGGGGGAAGAGGCTTCTGTATTGGGTGAGGGGCTTCCTGAGGATCTTTGATACCACGAGGTCTTCGGGGGGCACCCTACCCTTCATCACCTCCTCGATGGCTTCTGTTACGAGTTGGAGGGCTTTATCGTAGCCCTCTGTTCGAACCTTTTCGGCGTCTTCGCCGCTGAAGAGGGTCTTGATCAGCCTAGTCTGAAACTCTTTGATGAATCTTGGTGTGTCGTGTCTTCTGAGCTCGATGCCCCTGGCAATTATCTCGCCGTCGTATAGGATGCCGAAGTAGTGTTTCTGGGCCTCCATAATGTGTGAGGGGTCCTCTTCGAGTGGTAGGAGGATGAGGAACTTGTAGTGGTGGTCGAGCGCGATGGGGAGCCCCGTGTGTTCGCTGAGCTCGTGGGCGAGCCTCTGGTAATCCTCTCTGGTGGCGCCCTCCTTCTTGACGAAGATGCTGTCGCAGTCCGCGTAGACTATCTCGAAGCCCCTCTGCTGGACGTAGTCCTTGGTCCGGAGCATGAGCTGCCTCGACCTCCTGTTGATCTCTTCGAAGGCCAGGACGTTGCCGAAGCGGTTCCAGCAGCAGCCCGATGTCCCGTAGAGGGTGACGAGGATCAGCTTCAGGGCGCTCTGGCGCTGCTCACACCACATCCACTCCCTGCTGCCCTTGGGGAACTGGCTCCTCAGCCTCTTGAAGCGGAGCCTCCTCTCCAGGTAGCGCTTTGTGATGGATGGTAGGAGGGCGTCCTCCCTCCACTCCACACCCGCCGGCGTTACCGTTTCGTAGCTGATGCACTCCTTGACGATGATGTGGGGGTACTGGGACTCGAAGTCGAGCTCGGCCACGTTCTCGTGGACCACACCTATCCTGGGTGGGATGATCATGCCTCCCTTGTCTCTCTCCAACACCACACTCATGGGCCTGATGTATTCGTAGTAGCCCGTGTCCCTGGGGATGACGTACCCCCTCTTCATCAGCTCGTAGCAGCACCTGCTATCGTTAACCCGGTTGCTCGTCCATCGGCCCGCGATGCCCGGGGGGAGGAAGCTGAACCTCGCCCTCTCAACCAGCCCAGCCACACCCCACTCATCGAATGAGCACCCGAACTGGCTGTAGTCCAACGCAACCCTGCCCCGAACCCAGTAGGGCAGGGGCTTCCTCACCCTCTCGATGTCCACAGCCTCTCTGCCCAGCTGGGGGTTCAAGCCCAGGATCCTGGAGCGGGTGTGGAGGTAGGGGAAGGTGAAGCCGTCGCATCTAGGGCAGACCAGGAAGTCGGGGTCCCTGGATTTGATAATGTCCGCGAGCTCCTGGATAACCAGTGCCTCGGGGCCCTGGATAACCCCCTCCTCATCCCCGAACCTCACTTCGATCGAGTGGATGGGGTGTTGGCCTGGATCCGGGTTCAGCGCTGGTATGTGGAGGTCGAAGTATAGGGTTGTGAAGGGTGGGGGTTGGACCTCCTCATCATCCTCCACCTTCACAACGCCCAGCAGATTCCCCCCTTCATCGTGGGTTACGTGCACCCGGCTCGTGGGCTCCACCCCCAGCCTGGTAAAGAGGTACTGCTGGATGTGCAGGAGGTCGGTGTTGAAGAGCTCCCCCACGTACTCTGAGGACTCCAGCCACCTTACAACCCGCCTGTAGCTCGACGCCCTATCCACGGTTACCCGCAGAACCTTCTTCCTCCCCCTATCCCGGAGGCTTGTGTACTTCTCCTCCCAGACCACATCGGCTATGTGTGGATGGCCTTGAAGCAGTGTGATGAGCCGCTCGCCCTCCTCCAGGCCCTTCGGGAGGATGTAGAGGCTGGGTTGATACCTGTCTCTCAGCTTGATGGTGCGGCCATCCACGGTTTTGATCCAGAGGGCCGCCTCATCACCCTCTATGTATGCGTCGAGTATCCAGCCCAGGGCGCTACCCATCCTTCAAGGACCTCGCCCCGCCGCCCACCCTGGCCTCCAGCGCCTCCAGCCTCCTCTGAAGCTCCTGGATCACCCTCTCCCTCTCTTCAAGCCTCCTCCTCAGCAACTCTATGAGCTTCCGGTTGTGTATGTTCGCTGTGATGTTGAGGGCGTCTATCACGGTGGGCAGGTTGGAGTTGCCCATGGCCGCCTGCTCCACACCCCAGGCCTCCTTGAGGAGGAGGTCGAAGGCCTCCCTATGCCCCAGCTCGATGAGGGCGCTCTGGTAGCTCGTCTTCAGCTCCCCCACCGCCTCCTCGTAGCGCCGGCGGAACGAGGGCGTTATCCTACCCATCAGGTCAACACCTCCCTCCGAAGCATAAAGTGTGATTGACTCTGGGGTCTTCCTGCAGGGGTGCTTGATGAGGTATGCTTTGATGGCATCCTCCCTAAGCCTCCTCAGGTATGTGATGATGCCCGCGGCGTGGCGCAGGAAGCTCCCCCCCAGCGGGCGTGGTATGAGGCCCCTCCCCGCCTGCATGGCGTCGGCGGTCACGACTAGAGCGACGCCCCTGCTCGCCGCGGCCCTCCAGAGAAGGTTTACCACCCGCTTAAGGATCCCCCTCGCCACCTCAACCCTCTTGGAGTCTGCGAGGAACCTGGTGATGCTGTGGATGGCCAGCAGCTTGATGTCGGGGTCCCTCTCCATCAGTTCAGCGACCTGGTTGGCGACCACCAGCTGCCTCTCCTCGTTGTATGCGGCTGCGGTGTAGATGCTTCTGAACACATCCATGGGCTCGATGCCCACCCGCTTGGCCACGGCGCCCAGCAGTGATGGGTTGAGGACCGTCTTACCGGTGTAGTAGTCCGTGTTGTTGAAGTAGATGCCCTTCGCCTGAAGACCACCCCTCTCCCTGGGCAGCACACAGTTCACCAGGAGCCTGTGAATGAGGGCGTCCAGGGCCTCCCGGTCGCCGTAGAATAGATAGAAGAGGCCCACCTCAACCCCGCCGATCAGGCCATCCAGCTCGGCGCTGCCGGTGCTCATCCTGAGCCTCTCATCATAGAGGGCCTCCGCCGCCCTCCTCATCACCACGTGGTTCAGGGCGCCCTCACCCCCTCCCCCAGACCGCCCCTCGACGGGCATCTCCAGCGGGGGCCCAGGGGCCCTTCATCGGAGGTGTGTCCAGTCCCTCCCCGCATCTCAGCCCACCCGCAGGATCCGCCGGGGGAGGAAGCAGAGCTGGTCTGGTAGCTGGACCACCCGACCCCTGGCCCTGATCCTCTTGCCCAGAAGCCTCCGGTGGATGTCGTTGAGGATGAGCCTCTGCGCATCCACACCCATCTCCTCCCCCTCCAGGAGGGGTAGGGCGCAGTCGCCCAGGCGCAGGTCCTGTAGGGCCCCCCTCAACACGGCCCTCACCCGCCCGGTCAGCGACGCCCTCCTGGCCTCCACGAACCTCATCACGCCCGGCCGTATGTGAAGGGCCCCCTCCTCGAAGTAGGCCTTTGAGGGCGGATATGTGAAGAGCTCTGGCCTCCACGAACCTCATCACGCCCTTCCGTATGTGAAGGGCCCCCTCCTCGAAGTAGGCCTTTGAGGGCGGGTATGTGAAGAGCTGCCCGGAGCCCGTCGGCCTCACCTTGAGCAGAGGCGTTTCGTCCGGCTCGACCTCCAATCCGTACACATCCCGCCAGAACTCCACGAGGCTTCTTCGATCACCCTCCGATACGGCCTGCTCACCGGCCCTCCTGTAGATGACCTCCTCGATGCAGCCGAGGCGGCCCAGGGGTGCGAGGTGGACGCAGCACCTATAGCCCTTCAGCGCCCTCTCTATCGCCTCAGCCGACGCCCCCCGACCCCTCCTCCACTGGACATAGTCCCATACGCTCTCCCTCACCAGGGCCTGTGGCGAGGCCTCGACGGCCACCCTCCCTTTGAGCAGCGCCAGCCGGACGGAGAACCCAAGGTACAGCTTGGCCCGCTCACAGCCATAGAGGGGGGTTGGCTCATCCAGCAGGTAGAGGCCGTGGAGCAGAGGCCTACCCGTTATCAGCCTGATCCTCGACTCCAGGGCCCTTTCGATGAGCCTCCTCAGAATCCTCGAGTCCTGAGGGTCGGCCGGGTCAAGCCGCCTCCGAGAGGCCTCCGAGAGGCCGATGGGCAGGTCTCTGCCCGAGGGGAAGTAGGCGAGGTTGAAGCCCTCGGTGGCCATGATGCGGTCCCTGCTGCGGAGGCTCGGGGCATCCTCCACGACCGCCTCAACCACTTCGACAGCATCGGGTAGGGCCAGGTGGTAGGTGATCAGGTCGAAGCCCGCCGCCCGCTGGGGCGCGCTGGCCAACAGCAGGACTTCACCCAGGCTCCTCCCCAGCACCTCCGCCGTGATATGTGGGGGCAGGATTGTCTTGATGGAGCCTGAGCCGTCGTAGAGCCTGGCTGAAACCCTCAGGTCCCAGCCCCAGCCCTCACCACAGCCCCTGGGGCAGGTTTCCTGGGTGAGCCTCCCGCAGCCGTTACACCTCTTCACCAGGCCGGATGCGCTATAAATAGTGGAGACCACACCCTCCAGGGTTACATCGTGGATCGGCCTGGGTATGCACCCGATCCTCGGCCTCCACACATACCCTTCGATGTCCTCCACAGGCAGGGCTTCGATCCCGCTCCACTCTGTGAGGATGAGGAGGACCGATCTATCCGGGTATTCGTGCACATAGGCTGACCTGATGCGGTACACACCGTTTCTCTCCAAGGGGGGTGAGGGCCTATGGCAGATAAAGGGTGTCCTGAAGGTTCTATCCTCCAGGAGCCCCTGCTGTATCGGCTTCACACCCAGCCGGTCACGCCCCTCCAGCACCCTGAAGGAGACGACCCTCGCTATGGTATCCACGTACCTGCCCGGTGTGAGCTCGGCCAGGGTGAGTAGCGGCCGGCCCCCAAAGGGCTTCGGCTGTGGTAGTGCTTCCGGCGCCGGGGGTATATGGCCTCCATCGAGTAGCAGGCTCAAAGGGCCTCACCATCTAGCCCGCAGGGCGCTGCCCGTGGGCTAACCCTCCATCGGCTTCCCCCTGACCTCCGGGTCGGTCACACCCTTCTCGTTGATGGTGAAGGTTGCTTCGGAGTGGGGGTGGTAGGGGCTGTCGACCATGATCGCCCTCCTATCCTGCCCAGCCTTCTTCAGATAGAGCCTGTAGGTGCAGGCGTGGGCCATTATATGCCCCCCGGCCGGCCTGTTGGGGTCCCCGAAGAAGATGTCCGGCTGGGCCTGAACCTGGTTGGTGACCACCACCGCCACGTTGTATATCTCGGCGATCCTCAGCAGCCTATGGATGAGGCTGTTCAGCCTCTGCTGCCTTTCCGCCAGCGCCCCCCTGCCGGTGAATTCAGCCCTATGCAGGCTGATGACGCTGTCGACCACCAGAAGCCTGATGCCATACTTCTCGATGGGCCTGCCCAGGCCCTTCACGACGAGCTCCAGATGGTTGCTGTTGTAGACCCTGCAGAAGATCACGTTGTTGAGGGCCTCCTGTGGGTTCATACCCCTCGCCTCCGCGATCTGATAGAGCCTCTCGGGCCTGAACGTGGACTCCGTGTCTATGTACAGTGCGTTCCCGCCCAGGCCCCCCTGGTCGACGGGCAGCTGGCAGGTTACGCAGAGGGTGTGGCAGAGCTGCGTCTTCCCGCTCCCATACTCACCCCACAGCTCCGTTATGGCCTGGGTCTCCACCCCACCCTTCAGCAGCCCATCCAGGTTCCTTGAGCCCGTGGTGCACCTCATCAAAGCCCTCCTCCTTTCGAAGACCTCCGACGCCCTCATGAACTCCCTGTCCAGCAGCCCGCTCTTCATCAACACGGCCTGGGCCAGGTAGATGAGTGCACAGGCATTCTCCCTCGAGCCACCCAGCGTCTGGGCGACCTCGTCTGGAAGGGCCGCCGCCAGGTCCAGGACGGACTCTATCCCAGCCTCACGGAGCTTCCTCTCGGTGGCTGGCCCCACACCATCCAGGTCCTTGAGCGTTAGATCCAGCAGGGTTCGCGGCATATCCCACCTTTGAGAGATGCGGGCGGCCCCTGGTATTTAATCGCTGGAGGAGTATAGCACCCGGGGGGGGGGAGGGGGGTATGCCAGATCCGCCCACCAGCCCACATCGGGCTTGCTGGGGCTTGGAGCCCAGGACACCCGGAGGGGGATGTGTGCCCCTTTATCGAGCCCCCATGGGGGTCTGGAGCGCAGCCTGCCCCCTTAACCCTCTAGATTGCTTCGAGGGCCTTGAGGAACTCTATGAGCCTCCTCACCTCCTCCTTTTCGGCGTTGATCTGATACTTTTTCACGGCATATGTGTACTGCTTCACCCAGCCCATCTCACATAGCTTCCTGAGGATCTTCTCCGCGTCCTGCCTCCTTAAGCCTGTTCTCTTCGCCACGGCGTAGGCTGTGAATAGCTGGTCCGGCTCCCCGGCCAGGGCCACCAGGGTCCTGATCCTGCCTTCGCTCCCCAGCGCCTCCACCAGCCCCTCTACAACCCTTCTCCTCCTATCCTCCATCTATACCGCTCTTCAGGCGCTCCATGAGTGTGTCGAGGAATCGGTCGAGGGCCTCCGTGGGCACGCCGCTGATCCCTATCGACGTCAGGGACTTAATCTCCACGATGCCCCTGTCGTGCAGGTCTTGGACGCACTCCTCTATCTCATCCACCCCCAGCGGCTTGAGCCCGTACTCCTCCCAGACCACCCCGGTGGCCAGCCTGATCTCCTTGAGGGATGTATAGGGTCTTCCCCGCCTCCCGCTGGCCTTCAGCGCCCTCACCACGCCCAGCAGCACCAGCTTCTCCCTCTCCGGGAGGTTGGCGATATCCTCCTCCGTTATGGAGGGGTTGGTGGCGCTCACAACCCTCCTGATGTGCTCGGGTGTGACGGCGGCGGCGCCCTCGTACTCGGCCAAGTTCCCCGAGTAGAGGAGGAGGTCGAGGGCGTACCTCATGTCCCCGTTGACGGGGGGCTTCGCCGTGATGTCCGCCACATACTCCAGCACGTCGCTCGAGACCGCCCGGGGCTGGAAGGCCTCCTTAACCCTGTGGTCCAGGATGTCCACTATTTGCTCCCAGGTGTAGGGCTGGAACTCCAGGGGTAACCTGCCCAGCGTGCTGATGGCGGCCTCGTCCAGCAGCTTATAGAAATCCCGGCTTCTCGCGGTGAAGACCACCCCGATGACGTTGGAGGGCACCCCGGGCTCCGATATCTCCTCCAGCCTAGTGATGTCATAGATGACGTCGGGCTCCCTGGTGTGTCTGATGAAGTAGTCTATCTCGTCCAGTGTTATCAGCAGGTACCGACCCCTCTCCCTGAGATACTTTACGAGCTGGTATAGGAGCTCCTCGGCGCTCAGACTGGCCGAGTAGGCCTCGGGGGCCGCCTGCTGGACCAAGTACCTGTAGAGCACAACCCGGCTATGGCCATGCAGCATGAGGTTGATGTATATGTGGTGGAGGTCTATCCTCAGCCGCCTCGCCTCCGCCTGGAGGCGGTCCCCGAAGAGCCTGGTGACGGCCGTCTTACCACAACCCACACTCCCAATGATCTGGATGCTGCGCAGATGCACCTGGGAAGGGTTGGCCAGCGCATCCCTGAAGAAGCTGTGCAGCCGGCCGATATACTCTTCCCGATGGGGTAGAGTGGGGGGTATGTACCTGGGTGTGAGCTTCTCCCTATCCTTGAATATCAAACCCTGACCAACACTATCTGCCATCCCTTAAAGGTGCGGCTCTAAAAGCCGTTTCCATC
>Ga0209143_1001345_pt1 | contig 11425 bp, 9 predicted proteins | sample FaiFalFF_MnMetaG_3_FD_184739 | JGI IMG/M metagenome (GOLD analysis project Ga0209143, IMG submission 184739) | Freshwater microbial communities from Yellowstone National Park, Wyoming, USA - Fairy Falls B (FF_Mn_B) MetaG (SPAdes) (version 3) | ecosystem: Environmental > Aquatic > Freshwater >...
CTGGTTCAGCAACGACTCGTGCGGTTGAGAGGGTTGTTGCCGCAACGGTTACTGAGAGGATTAGGGAGATGGTAACGGTAACGCAGACCGCGGCACCCAAGCTGGAACCAATTACTATACGGTGGACAACCTCGCAGGGCGCTAGGGGGGCCGCGAGTCCTACTCTTATAGCTGAGAATGTGAAGGAGATTGCTGAACGACATGCATTGAAGATAGAGTACAATGTTGTGAGAGGTACTGGTGAGGCCGTTAGAGATCTTCTCGATGGAAGGGCTGATATAATTGGACATTTCCCACTAGTTGCATTATTGCCCGCTATAGAGCAAAATCCGAGTATCAAGATAGTTTATTTCTCCGACTTCGGAATGACCCACAGCCTATTGGTTAGTTCACATACACCCTATAAATCGCTTGATGATTTGCGAAAGGCTATCGCAGAGGGCAAGAAAATAAAGCTAGGATTTTCAAGGCCCGGATCTGCCAGCCACATGGATGTCTTAATGTTGGCGAGGATTCTTGGAACTAAGGTTGGTGAAGGAATAGAGGCTGTTAGCATAGGTGAAATTGAGGCGTTAGTCGCTGCGCTCACGCGAGGAGAGATAGACGGATTTCCATGGTCACTTGAGCGGACTCTAGAACTCGAGGAGAAGGGCGTAGGGAGGATCATCTTCCACTTCAGCGATTATTTCGGAACAAATTGGCATGAACGTGCTCTTGCTACAACTGAGGATGTTATAAAGAAAAATCCTGAGATGATAAGGCGCTTTATTAACTACTGGAGAGATGCTGTGAGGTACTATATGCTTAACAGGGATAAGGCTATCACCTTGATGACGAAGGACCCGCCTGAAGGCCTCGGTTTGAGCCGTAAAGTCGCAGAAAGATATTACGACATGTACATCCCCAACTATTTCGGAGCACCTATCAAGGTTGCATTGGAAAACATCGATTACTGGACTAAACAGACTGGACTCGTCAAAAACCCACCACCAATAGAAAAATGGTACACAACGGATTTCCTGTAAATGCGCGGGAAACTCTTTATATTCTGAGAAGTTTTACGCTCCTCTCTTCTATCTTAAGCAAGGCGAAGTTTATCGCTATGGCAAACAAAGCTATTACGGTTATCAGCGCGTAAAGTTCTGATACCATGAAGCTATGCGCCAATTGATTGGCAACGTATCCGACTCCGGGAGCTACCAGCATATCAGCCACAATTGCCCCGACAAGCGAGGCGTTCATATACAACATGCTTTTGAGCGCCGTAACGACGTAGAAACTGGGCCCCAGTCGAAGAGGGGAAAAATCGAACCATAGGAATTAGGCCATAAGGCAATCTGACCTTACAAGTTATACCTTACCGCTCGCAATAGAAGTTCTGCAGTTAATTACAGATTTCACGGAAGTTCCTTCTAGGAATGCTTTAAGGGTTAAGGGGTTGGTGAGTCGGGTGTTGTGGGGCCATGGTGGCTCTTGCAAACACAATAGAGGACGCTACATCGCCGCTAGGTATAGAACTGAACGACCTACCTTACACGTTTGAAAAATTTTGGAGGGCTGTTCAAAATAGGTCCCTGAAACACCCTAGCGGTGTTTAAACAACATCTCAGCATTCCGATACATTATTGATTCAAGCTCATCTTCAGGTATGCCAATTTCTCTTAGGAGTGATGGAAATGTAGACAGTCCATCCGTCCCCATTCCGTCAGGGCCGTAGGGGTAGTCTGTCGCAAAAAGCATTCTACTAGAGCCGAAGACCTCGTAGGCGCATTTAACAGCATGTTTGTTTTCCCCAACGGCTGTATCGAAATAAAATGAATTTATAATTTTCTCAGCTATTCTTTCAGGATCCTTCACCCTTACCTGCAATATCTGTTCGGGTTTTGTTCGAACCATCGAAGGAGAGTAGAACGTAGATATCCTCCCAATGAAAAAGGGTATCATCCCGCCTGCGTGATGTGCTACTATTTTCATCCCTTCTAGATTTTCTATCATCCCAGACAGTACAAGCCTTAGAAGGATAAGGGTTGTCTCAAATGGCCAGCCAACTGTACGCATTAGGTCGTACTCGTCTTCATAGATTCTGCACGAGGTCTGATATGGGTCTGTTGGATGTATGTAAACAACGGCGTCTAATTCCTTCGCTGTCTTCCAGAAGAGTTCAAACCTATCTATGGGTTTTCCGCCTATGTTTGTCAATACCATGAACCCTTTCAACCCAAGCTCCCTCACAGCCCTACGCATCTCATCCACCCCACCATTCTCCAGAGAGTTAAGCGGAGGTGTAGCAAGACACAAAATCCTACCCCTTGTTTTCTCTACAATCTCAGCCATGCCGTCGTTGAGGGCCCTGCATAGAGCTATCTCCTCCTCCGGTCTTAAAAGGAAACGGTTCGGGTCCAGCCTGCTATGAACACCAGCCACCTGCCACGAGACACCATACCTATCCATATGATCCAACCTCTTACCCAAATCAACAAACTGAGGCCACCTACTAGCCAGACCAGCGATGTTCTCAGCCCATTTTCTAACCCTTCCATCACCACTCTGCAAAAGCAGCTCAAGGTACCCCTTAGAACAAACATGCGTATACGCGTCCACAATCATCATGTCGTAAGAGCATATGTTGTTGTTATAAAATTTTTCTCTATTCCCTAGGGGGTACTGACAAGTTTTACTTAGGCCTTTTTGGGTCTCTGGCCATGATGCACGTCATCGACGTCCTAACGGACTTCATATTCACCCTGGGAATAACCTACTTCCATGAGACCTTCGGAAATAGGAACAAAATAAAGAGGTGGTTTTCCACAACAACATAAACGCGAAGACTCTGAAAACATAGAGGAGATTGCAACGGCGGTAGCAATTGTGCATAACCTCGTAAGGATAGGAAAAGGAGAGGTAATACCAACTTGACAGTACCGTCACAAAAAGCAAAACTTAAATTGAAATAATACAATGAACATAAGCGGCATGAGTGGTTTACCTTTCCTTCAAAAAGGTATAACCTTAGAAACTGCTTCAAGGTCGGAAATAGAGGAGTTTCAAACCGAGCGGTTGCGAAATTTAGTTAGAAAAGTGTGGGATAACATCCCTTTTTACAGGAAGTTGTGGAGTAACGCAGGCATTAAAAAACCTGAAGAGATTAAAGAGCTCGAGGATTTAAGAAAACTTCCTATAGTATTTAAAAGCGACATTGAGAGAAGTATTAGGGAAAATACTCCATTTGGTGACATTGTTGCCGACTCTCCATTAATAAGGGTGCAGGGTAGTAGCGGAACGACAGGAAAGACGACATACATATTTTTTACAAGAGCTGACTGGGATAACGTGGTAAATCTGACTGCTAGACGTTTGTACGCGCAGGGTGTAAGGCCAGGGGATAGAGTTCAAATAACTTACGCGTTTTCATTGTTTATAGCGGGTTGGATCCACTTTGAAGCCGCGATGAGACTTGGTTGTCTCGCGATTCCAGCCGGTAGCGGTGCTGTGACTCCGACCGAGCGGCAATTAGAGATCATGAAGGATTTGGGGACAACCGTGCTATGCGGAACCCCCTCATACATTCTACATCTTGGAGAAGTAGCTCAAAAAACAGGCATGGATCCTAGAAAAGATTTTAAGGTTCGAATTATGAGCACGGCAGCCGAACCATTAACAGAGGAAATGAGGAGGAGAATAGAGGATGTTTGGGGGTGCAAAGCCTATAATAGTTGGGGAAGCGTAGAAACAGGTTCAGCAACGTTTGAGTGCGTAGAGCAGGCTGGGATGCATATCTTCGAGGACTCATTTATTTTTGAATTCGTAGATCCGGTAACCTATGAGCCTGTACAGGGAAGAAATGAAGGAGTACTAGTAGTTACCACTTTGTGGAAGGAGGCTATGCCATTAGTAAGATACTGCATGGGCGATATCGCTGCTTTTACAGAAGAACCCTGTAGGTGTGGTAGAACTTTTAAGAGGATTCTCTCCATCAAAGGAAGGGTCGACCATATGATAAAGGTGAAAGGCGTCTCTATAAATCCACAGGCTACCGTCGAAAATGTAATAAAAAAATTCAAAGAGCTTAGTAATGAATATTTTATTGAAGTTGATAAAGAGGGAGTGCTAGACAGTATAACTGTCAACTTGGAGTATTATGCGGATAGGGTGGAGGATATAGAAATGTTAAAGAACAGTGTATCAGAAGCTCTGCACGCGTCGCTAGGCGTGAGCTGTAAAGTAAGGTTATGGCCGTTCGGAGAACTGAAAAACTATCCCGAGTATAAGAAAATGCTGCTCACTAATAAGGTTACACGTATTATTGATAGGAGGTATAAACAGCAAACATCATGATTTTGAAGAAATTATTTTGAGTCTAGTTATGCCTGCTGCATACTAACCATGGCAACCTTGAAGACGGTTTAACCGATCTGGCAATAGAATTCTATGCTGCAAGAGCCAAAGGAGGCTTTGGGATGATTGGCGTTGGAGTTATAGACTGATCCTTATGCCATCCATTATTTCTTTGAAACGTCTGCTATCATGCTAATCCCCGGGACCAACCACTAGGCTTATTAGCAGGGATTGACCGGTAACCGTTACATGAATTAACAGTAGTACTATCCACAGCAACCCTATTTTAGTCTGACCCCGTCCATTGGAGTATCCCATGGCTATCAGGGGCTCAAGAATTTTAGACCACACACCCATAATACTCAACCCTCCTAAACCTACCAAGCATGTCTTATATGAGCCGTACTTACCAGGTAGATCCATCTAACGTCACCCAGTAACAGGCACATACAGCATCTTGTTTATAACAGCTTATCATAATCCTAGGCCTACCAATCCTAGACATAGGCACGAGAAAAGGCATAATCACCCCCACTTATAATCACAATTGCATTTAGAAGGAGCCCTAAATAGTTTTTGAGTTGACTTTATTTAGAGGTACTGTCAAATTGATATTAATATTATTCTCTTCTCCTCATGCCCCTTGATGCTGTCATGCCCTCAGATGTTGTTATGCGTTGCTGCGATTGCAGTCACCAACTCTTCTTAGCTGTTCTATCTTCTTTAATTTCCTTCCTTACAATTCCCATAAGCTAAGGCCTGCTGTGAAGAGATTGGAGAACGATTTTCAATACAAAACCGATGACGTGCATTATGGCCAAAGATCAAAAACCCTTAGTAAAAACTTATCATTAGCCTGGGAATGAGGGCAAAGAGTTTAAATTCAAGTGTAAAAACATAAGTACTGTACGAGGTGGAAGCGCATATGCCGTTTAAAGATCTGCGGGAATACCTTTCAACTCTAGAGAAACTGGATATGCTTGTGCGGGTGAAGAAGAAGATAACGGATCCACACGAAATATTTACTATAGTGTGGGAGCTAAATGATAGAGGAGGTGACCCTGCAGTAATATTTGAAAATGTAATGGACTATGAAATCCCAGTGGTCTCAAATATCTTTGGGAGTGAGCCGAAGAGGTGGGGGCTAGCAATTAACCTACCTATGGACCTTTCAGTTAGGGAACTCAGAAATCACTATATAAAAATACTGGACGACAAGAGCATGTGGAAGAAGCCAGTTATTGTGGAGAAGAGCTCGGCCCCTTGCAAAGAAGTCATTCTAAAAGGGGACGACATCAATTTATATAAGTTTCCTATTCTACAGTGGCATCCATTGGACGGGGGGGCATTTATAACTTTGGGCCTAAGCATAACCAAAGATCCGGAATTCGGAAGGAATGTTGGAATATATAGGATGAAGGTCCTTGATAAAGACAAAACTACATTGCTATGTTCACCACACCAACACATAGGTATAATGTTAGACAAAGCCAGGAAGGCTGGAAAGAAATCAGTAGAATGCGCTGTTGCAATAGGGACGGATCCAGCCCTCCTAGTTGCTGGATGGACTAAGTTGAGAATAAGAGAAGACGAGTTCGAGTTTGCAGCAGCCCTTAGAGGTGGGCAACCCGTAGAGCTGGTTAAATGCGAGACCGTCGATCTGGAGGTCCCAGCGACGGCAGAAATAGTCCTCGAGGGTGAAATATCAACCGAGGAAATAGTTCCAGAAGGAACCTTCGGGGAGTGGATGGGCTATCATGAGGAACAGGCAGAGGCACCTGTATTCAAAATAAAGTGTATAACCCACAGGAAGGATCCGCTATACGTGACTACTATAGTTTCTCATCCTCGTGCAGACGGGGAGGCATTCTTCCGAAGAGTATCTCAAAACGCACACTTTTACCGACAGGTGAGGGACGCACGAGTACCAGGTTTTGTAGACGCTTGGCTACCTCTATCTGGGCATGGATTCATGGGAATTGTCTCGATAAAGAAAATATATCCAGGCTGGGGTCGGCAAGTTATCTATCAGCTTTTTGGAATACCATTCGTAGCAGCGACGATGAATATAGTGATCGTCGTAGATGATGATATAGATCCATCCAATTTGGAGCAAGTAATTTGGGCTCTCTCGACACGTGTGGATCCGAAACGTGACGTCGTCATAATAGATCCATTACCTATGTATGGGTTGAACCCCGCTGCCAGTAAAAGGATAAAGATTCCAGGCAGTACAGGTGAGATTACAATATGCTCAAGGATGGGCATCGATGCTACATTAAAGACACGAGAAGACCTTTATGAGAGGCCCACGCCCATACCAGTAAGGCCGCAACCCGAAATGTTGAAAAAGGTTAGAGAACACTGGTCTGAATACGGCTTCAAATAATGTTTTGTGGTTTAGGGACGTGTCCGACAGTTATTTAATGCTTTGCCTCTCTTCTATTTATGCTTTTTGTAGGCGGATGTGGCTACTGATAAGTTTTACTTAAGCCTTTTTGGGTCTCTGGACAAACAAGCCTTAGCAAGGTGGATGTAGAGATTCTTTAACAAAATATATATTTTGATAAATTAAAGACCCAAAAAGGCTTAAGTAAAACTTATCAGTAGCAATTAAAAGCGATATTAGGTTTATGTAATATGTGATTATTCGTTAAAATAAGGTATGCGACTGGTTGTTGGAGTGTCGGGTGGTAGTGGTGTTATCTATGCTATTCGTCTTTTGGAGGTTTTGAAACAGAAGGATGTGGAGACGCATCTCGTAATGACGCCTGCTGCACGAGAGACCATTGTGTTAGAGACTGATTACGAGGTTGGTTATGTGGAGTCTCTCGCAACAATTACCTATAGGTACAAGGATCTTTCAGCAACGATTGCAAGCGGTTCTTATCAAACTGATGGGATGGTTGTGGTGCCATGCAGCATGAAGACCTTGGCAGGCATAGCCCATGGATATGAAGAAAATCTTTTGATTAGGGCTGCGTTAGTAACTCTTAAGGAGAGGAGACCGCTTGTTCTTGTTCCTCGTGAAACACCCCTAGCAATACCCCACATTAAAAATATGCTACTAGCGGCGGAGGCTGGGGCAATAATCCTACCAGCGATGCCAGGCTTCTACCACAAACCAAAAACAGTGGACGACATAGTCAACCACATAGTTGGAAAGATACTCGACGTTCTAGGTGTGGAACACGACCTATACCGGAGATGGATCGGGCCGAAAAGAAATAGAACACCCTAAGCGATATTCTAATAAAATTAGATTTAATGTAGGTTCGCAGCTTAGCTCAGCGGTCTCAATATATAGTAGGCACAGGCCAAGTCATTTGAATACTGCCTAAGAAAATTTATGAAGCTTGTCATATACTTTCTCGCCGTCAAGTCTGTAAAGATTTTGTGAGCAGTTTTAACAATGCCGATAATGGCCTCCGACGGTTCAACTCTTAAGTCGTCCCAAAACTTATTCGCCAAACCAATAGTCCGAACACCCCCCTCTAAGACCTCAAGCCTTATCACATGAAACAATTTTAACCATGCATCAACATGCATAAAGCTAGCATCCCTACCGAAAATGGACATGAGGACTTCTCTCTTATCATTGGGTACATTGTGACGAAGCCATGAAAGCTCTAAAACACCTATACGCTTCGCTGACGAAACATACATGGATAAAATATCTAATTTATTTGGTAGAAAACTCAGAATAGACTCGTAGAAAACAAATTCTGGATGTATTTTGCTCAGAAAGTCCTTATCAGTAATGTGTATGAAGTCCACTCTATCTGTCATGCTTTCATCCTTGGCTTTCTTTTTTGAGTATTGAACAAGGAAACGATCCTTCTCAACACCTACCACATAACATCCAAAACGCTTAGCCGCATGAAGCGCCGTCAAACCCATACCTGAACCAAACAACACCAGTTGAGAACCTTTCTGAACACCTAAACGACCGAGTATTTCCAGAGGCAATGAATACCCATAGACCCATTTCGCAATCATGTACCTATACAAAGAGTCCTGCTTCAGCCCCACACACATCCCCATACCCTCAGACCACCTAACTCTCCTAAAAAGCTTAGTGTCAGAAGCTTGATCCTGTTGCCAGTAATTAGGGCTTAGACCAGTAACATAAAACATAGCAGAAAAGACATTCTCATCCAACGAGTAGCTGTTAAACCTGAACAACTCAGACAACCCATCCACGATATATAATCCAAAGACGCGCATAAGAAAATAAACGAGAGTGGGCCATAAACATAGATAAAATCGACTTAAGCTATTTTCTTATATCCCGCCCCTATTTAAACGGTCGATATTGAGATAGTGGCATGACGCTGGTACTGTTCCTCTCCCTTTCGACGCTTTTTTACAGAAGAATCGGCAAGTAGCAACCCCTTGACCAAGAACCGCTCTTCTAACGATAGCTAAGCTAAAACTCTAACGATACCACTTGGTGGTACCGGCAAGTTAGTATTACCTCCTCTCCTCCAGCCCTGATGATGTTATGCATTACTGTAATTGCAATTGCAGTTACCAACTCTTCTGGGCACTTCAACTTCTTCGAGTTCGCATTGTTATAGAACCTCCTAGTTCTCTCCTTCATTTCCTCAAGCTGAGGCCTACTGTGAAGAGAAAGACGGAACAGATTTTCTCAAGAGGATCGTACCTGTGGGATCGAAATAGATTAGAGAAAGAGTCCAGTACAGCATCTATGACGTGCATCATAGCCAGAGACCCAAAGAGGCTTAAGTAAAACTTGTCAGTACCCCCAAAAGGCTTAAGTAACACTTATTAGTAGCATAAACATCAGGAGAAAAGGCTTAAATAAAAGTTTACAGGACCGTTATTGTAGATGGTTGGTGGTGATATTAGGGCTGTTAAAACAATCTTTGACCCCTATCCCGTAGCTAATGGTATTGCTGTGGATCCTGAGAACGATTTGGTTGTGGTCAGCGATGTCAATAAGAAGGGTGTTATGATGTTCAGTAGGTCAGTTGAACCTTCTGCAGTTGGGGTTGTCGAACTGAAGCGTTACATAATTGGGTCCTTGGAGAATCAGCTGGGGTTTGTTGCAGGAGTCGCTTTAGACCCCAATACCGGGGAGATATTTGTAGTAAACAACGATGTAGAGGACCGAATGGTGGTCTTTGACTATGAAGCGGATGGGAACGCAAAGCCCAAGAGGGTTATGATGGTACCTCACCGGGCTTGGGGAATAGCCGTCACGGAGGACGAGATATTCATCACAGTACAGACGTTCGGTCTGGTCGTATTCCCGAGAGACGCAACAGGTTGTCCGGAGCCGAAGAGGAGCATCCTAGGCATCAACTCAGGGATGGCGGACCCGCACGGAATTTACGTGGACGAAAAGCACGGAGAAATCATCGTGGCGAACCACGGAAATTGGAACCAAGAGGGCGTTCGATACGGGATGGAGTCATCAACAGAGGTTGGTTGGGAGGCGCAACTTAAATATGGCGGACAATACCTACCCCCCTCTGTAACTATTTATCCAATCGACAGCAGCGGAGACGTCGCACCCATCAGGACAATCGCGGGACCTTCTACAAGCCTCAACTGGCCTATGGGAATACATATGGATTCGAAGAGCGACGAGATAGTCGTTGCAAACAACGGAGACGATTCGGTCGTTTTCTTCAAAAGGACTGCGAATGGCGATGTGGCACCTACAAGGGTTATTAGGGGGGATAAAACAGGGATAAAGAGACCTGTAGGCGTTTTTGTAGACGTTGTCAATGACGAGCTCTGGGTCGCCAACTTCGGTGACTACTCTATACTGGTCTTCGACAAAGATGTTGAAGGCAATGTTCCTCCAAAAAGGGTATTAAGGACAGCTCCAATCGGTACGCCTTTAATAGGATTCACAAACCCAATGGCGGCTACATACGACTCTAAGAGGGATGAGTGGCTCATAGCGAACTGCGTAACACAGCCACGAATATACACGTTCGACAGCAGCTTCAGCGGATCGGGAACACCTAAGAGGCTAATAGACGGCCAGAAGACGAGGCTGACACGGACAATGCACGGGATAGCCTATAACCCAGTCAGGGATGAGCTGATAGTCCCCGCACCCCTTGCAGCAGCTATTCTAACCTTCAGAGGGGGTGCGGACGGAGAGGACCAGCCAGTCAGGATAATTCAAGGGCCAAAGACGAACCTCATATTCCCCCATGTGGCAGCCATTGATGTAAATAGACAGGAGATCCTCGTCGGCGACCCAGGTAGAGGCGCTGTAACGATCTTCGACGTAACAGCCAATGGAAACGTAAGTCCGAAAAGGTCCATATCAGGACCTAAAACAGGGTTAGATTACGTTGTCGGTGTTGGTGTAGACCCTGACAGGGAGTTATTGGTCGTCGCAAGTACAGCTGTTGGGAGAGTTCCAGGAGCAAAGACAGGAGTATACTTCTTCGACATTGACGCAAACGGGAATGTGGAGCCGCTCAAAATAATTTCTGGGCCTAGAACCGGGATTAAGAGCTATCCATGGGGATTACAGGTCCTTTCTGGACATGTCTTTGTGGCGGTGGGCAACTTTAATTATTTACCATGTTTCAAACTTGATAAATGTATCCCAGGAAGGGCTCAAGTTCAACCTGTACCATGGACTACAGATGGCTTTGTAGGCGTCTGGAGCCTTGACGATGAAGGTGATGTTGAACCTAGGGCTGTAATAAAAGGTCCCTTAAGCGGAATCTGTACGCCAGCAGCGATCGCCATAAATCCAAAGACCGGAGAGCTACTTGTCACAGATAGTGTGAGGAATATGGCACTTGTCTTCAGAATAAAAGACATCCTACAAAGCTTAGAATTAAAAGAAGGTTGACGAATCCTAAACGCGACATTTTTTACATCTATGACACAATACTTTAATTATTGCCCTAAATGGTGAACTACATCGCCAGGTTTAGGTGCTCCATTAATATGAAGTGGATTTATGTCCCTTCCGTCCCTATATCGCCATTTTCTCCGTGTACATAACGTTGACATGCTTCTCAATCATTGATAGCAGATGAGACTATCCCCTATAAAAGAGGGTAAACACAATGATTCAATGATATGAGCA
>Ga0209143_1001354_pt1 | contig 11383 bp, 9 predicted proteins | sample FaiFalFF_MnMetaG_3_FD_184739 | JGI IMG/M metagenome (GOLD analysis project Ga0209143, IMG submission 184739) | Freshwater microbial communities from Yellowstone National Park, Wyoming, USA - Fairy Falls B (FF_Mn_B) MetaG (SPAdes) (version 3) | ecosystem: Environmental > Aquatic > Freshwater >...
GACCCGTTCCGAACCCGGAAGTTAAGCCCTGCCCGCACGGCGAGTAGTGGGGTGGGAAACCACCCGCGAAAGCCGTGTGCTGGACCCCTTTTCGCGCCAAATTGTGTACATTTTTCAAACTTTGAGTGCTGTCAAGTTGGTATTACCTCCCCTCCTGTCCTTACGAGATCGCGAATCAGCGCTACTCCTTTCGCTACCTCCTCACCCTCGCCGACGCGGACCCGCAAGGCGAAGGGGTCTGAGTCCTCGGGGTTCTTCGACCTCCAGAGCAGGAGTATCCCGACTGGGTTCCCCTTGAGGAGAGAATCCAAGAACGCCTTGATGTCAACAGGGCCCCAGACGAACCTCCTCTGGAAGGTAGGGAGCCAGAGGGACCAATCGCCGGAATAGACCTTTAGCAGGAGGTCCCTGACGGAGACCAGGCCGGGTTCTAACTTCATCTACGTTCGAAGATGCAAGCAGGCATATATTTCCACTATGGGCCCTCTCAGGCAGGCTATCCACTCGACAAACCATTGAGGAGACAACCCAACGAACAACAGAGAAGTTATTGATGCTGAACATATCCGTAGAACGGTGTAGAGTTCCCACCAGACTCGACAATGCACCTCAAAGCCACAGTCATGAACACGGGAACGGAAGTGGTCCTTCTGGAGTACTTCGCAGGCCAGCTCTTCGAGGTCGTGATAAGGGACGAGTCCGGAACGATCGTTTACGTCCACAGCGACAGGGGGATTCCAGAGGTACCTCATGATGGCACCGTTACATCTCAAGCTTGCGCCAGGGGAGAGCCACATAAAAACCATGGAGATACCGCTGGTTTACACCAGGGGAGCTGAGAAGGGAAAGCCGCTACCTCCCGGAAACTACACGCTGACAGTTTACCTGACGGCGGCTGTGCAGGGACATCCATCTATGACAATCGACGGCGTGAAGGCCTACACGGTCGCGTCGATCGGGATCATAGTAAGACCATGATGAGATTCCTTACGCTAAGACCTGCTGTGAAGACAATGACGGAAAAGGTCTTCTCGCGAGGCGAGTACCTGTAGGACCAAAATAGAGCAGAAAAAGGGTCCAGTACTGCATTGATGATGTGCATCACGGTCAGAAATTATCCTAAAAGGCTTAAGTAAAACTTGTCAGTACCCATTTAAGAGATAATTGTAAATAGCTGAAACTATTTTGAAACTTTAAGTAATGGTTTTCTACTAAGAACTAAACAGAGCGGGTTTGCATAGAGTCGTAGCGATAATAGCGATTGCTATACTTTTCTCAACCTTCAGTTTGACTATTACATTTGCTGATCCTGATGTTGTCAGAGTATTGAACGTCTACGAGTTATCACGAGACTACCGCACATATAACTATACCATCATCATGGGCGTGCCCGTCACGTTAGAACTAACCCGCCCATATCTAGTAATCAACAACGAGAACTACACCTTCACATATAAGGTCATAGCAGGTAACGCACCTTCCGGTTGGCGCCTTAATATAACCGAAGTAGTTTTTACGGGTTGTTTTCGGGACAAGCTTATCCAGAGAGTTGCGAAAGTGTTGAAGGATGGTGAATTATTGAGGGGTATTGAGGGGCAGTTCGCGGTTAAGACGGAGTCGAACCTCAACCCCGGCTCATCCGACATATGTAGTCTAGAAGTAGAAGTGAGATACTTTGTCGAGTTCGGGACGAACCGGGATAGTGGGTCCATAAGGCTTCGCGACTTTGTCCCCATCAAATCGAAGGAGTTACCGCTCGAACTCAGACCCGATATAATTATGTGGGAGTTGCGCGGTTTTGGTGATGGCTACTTTATCAATCTTAGTGGAAAGATAGTTATCAAAAACATCCAGAATCAAGACATAATACTCACGGGATACTACAGCTGTAGAAGTGATAAACCGCATCCTGTACGTGCCTTACCTAAATTAGGTCACTGCGAAAGCAAAAAAGCTCTACCGCCCTCTACCGTCCTTAAACCGGGCGAGGAGTATGTGATCGACATTAAAGACTTACACTCTTTCTATTATAAAGAACCACTACCACTATTATTCTATGTGGTATACGTTATCGAGTACCTCTACACGGGAGGAAGTGCTGAGAACTGGGTCCTCCTCAAAATTTCGCCTTTTGGTGAATCGCCCCGCGGAACCGCTCCCGGACTGACAGCCCCCTTCTCCTGGAATAATGTTGCACTCGTCCTAGCATCGGTCGCGTTCGCAACAATAACCGCAATGGCCATTGCGGCGTGGAAGGAGCTTAAATCGCTTCCAGCACAAAGGAAACCCGAAGTAGTACAGGCTCCGTCTGAACCGTCTGCCCAGCCGGCACTAAAGGCGACCGAACCCGCGCCTCCGGGCCTGGCCCAAACGGTCTCTTCGAGTCAACCTGAACAGCTAAAGCTCAAGCCACCGCCCTCTTTTTCGCTACAGGAGAGGGCTTCAGCTATATTGTCCAAGCTCTCATCGGCGCGGGATTACATGGAAAGCGGATACTATCACTATGCAATATTGGATCTTTATAGAGCCGTCAATGCCACCATCAGTCTCATACTGGAGGCAGATGGGCTAAGTCCGAAGGGACCCGATGGTAAGGAGTTACCGATGGAGGATAAGCTCAAGTTGCTTGCGGGACGCAGATGGGTGAAACTGGAAGATATCAGGCGTTTCCGCCTCCTACGCAGATTGAGGAACGAGATACTGCACTCTCCGGAGAAACTGCATGATCTTCCACGACTATTTGGTGGGGGCATCTACTTTGAGTTCACATTTGCAGGGGACGAGCTCCTGTCATTTTTCGAGAACTTCATAAAGAGCTCGCTCAAGAGGCTAAAACTATGGACTGAAAAAACAAATGTAGCAGAAATAGGCTTGATGTTTATGGTGGGGGCTAGTCCATTCCTGATGCTTGGAGCCCTTTTCATCCCATTTGTATTTGGCCCTTCATTTTTGGTATTAGCGATAATTATGATATTCGTTGGATTTCTAGGGTTCATAAGTCCACTAATAGCCGATGCAATATCCAAAGCGAGAAGCCCCCCTCGCTCCCGACCCTTTAGAGGAAGATCGTGGAGCAGAAGGTCAGAGATACAATATAAGCTACAGACAGCTAGGAGGCATTTGGACACCGGTAACGTAAACGACGCCATATTGGACTTACATCTGGCCGTAAATATGGCCCTCACACTAATTCTGGAAGCTGAAGGAATAGACATAAAACAAGGCAGAAGCGATCTGCCGTTTAGGGAGAAATTCAGGTTGCTCGTGGAGCGAGGTTGGGTGAGACGGAAAGATGCCCGTTATTTCCGACGTTTGCATGAATTACGGAACGCGATAGAGCATTCTCCGGAGTTGATACATGCCCCGCAAACCACAACTTCTGAGGTAGAGGAGCTCCTCAGATTTCATGAGGATTTTATTAGGAGCTCGCTCAGGAAGTTGGGACCATTGCTAATGAAAGTGGACAAAAATTACACATATTATAGACCTACGCCAGATTCAATTCGCGATTGGGTTGAGGAGCCGTCGCCAGAATACATGTCGTTCGAATACGTCCCGACAAGATATTACGAAGTTTACATCGAGAACATAAGTACGAGCACGTTACGACTGAGTTACTCCATAGGCGAAGCCTTCGAGGGAATAATAAGGGATGGGTCCGGAAGGGTCGTTTTCGTGTACAGCGACACCTTGCTCGAAAAGGGTGAATACCGAAAAGAGGTGGCGCTACCGCCTGGGAGCATTTTCTCGGACTACATAAGAATACCTTTGGTTTACACCAGAAATGATTTGATGGGTAAACCGTTACCACCCGGAACCTATACCTTAACGGTATACCTGACTGCAACGATAGACGGGTACCAACCTGAAATTATAGACGGCATTAAGGCCTTTGCAGCCAAATCGATCGAGATCACGGTGTACGACCTCAATAAGTAGCTTGAAGAAATCATCATGTCGTCGGTTCTAAAACGCACCACAGGAGGCCGACTCTGTGGAATTGATCTCTACCGAATGAAGACATTAGAAGACTCCAAAAAAGGGCGGGTTGTTTTGTGAACGGCTCGGGCTTTAGGCGGGCGCCTTCTCTCAGGCAGACTTCTCCTCAGGAGCGGTCTCCGGCTCAGGTGCCGCCGGCTTCTTCACGGCCATCTTTGCGGGCTTCTTTGCCGCCTTGGCCTTCGCCTGTGCCTTCTTCCCTTTGGCCTTCTTCGCAGGCATCTCCGCTCAGTTATACTGAAAATCGCTTCAATATATGATCTCCTCGGATCAATTTCTCTATCGCATGAGGGCCATAAAGCCTTTTTAGAGCAGAAAGTGCATTCGGGCCAGATTGAGGAGCTGGCGGGTGCCGAGCGAGACGAAGCCGGGGGTCGAGTACACGGTCATACTCGGCGAAGACGGAACGTGGAGCTGTACCTGCCCCCACTACACATACAGGCGCGCTGAGTGCAAGCACATCCTGAAGGTCAAAGAGGGACTCCCGGCACCCAAGGCCAGCTACGTCGATCACCCTATGGTGAGGGAAGGGGCCGTAGAGGACAGGGAGTACCAGAGGAGGATAGTCGAGGGGGCTCTTGAGGCCAACACGCTGGTGGTCCTGCCGACTGCCCTAGGGAAGACGGTAATAGCCGAGCTTGTGGCGGCCGAGCTCCTCCACAGGTATCCAGGATGCAGGGTCCTGATGATGGCTCCAACGAAGCCCCTCGCCCTACAGCACACGGAATCCATCCTGAGGCACCTGAAGCTGGAGAGGGATGAGGTAGCAACGGTAACTGGAGAGATGCCTGACAGGTCGGTGGTCTGGGACGATCCCAGGGTCAGGGTGATAACGGCGACGCCCCAGACCGTCTGGAACAACTACAAAAGAGGCCTTATCAGGCTTGAGGAGTTCGCGCTCCTCGTCCTCGACGAGTGCCACAGGTCGAGGAGCAGGTACGCATACACGAGGCTCGCGGGAGAGTACGTCAGGAGGTGCCCGTGGCCGCTGATCCTGGCCCTTACTGCATCTCCGGGCTCCGAGGAGGAGAAGGTCATAGAGGTCGTGAGGAACCTCTGGATAGAGCAGATAATCTGGACGACGGAGGACGACGAGGAAGTAGCGAGGTACATACCGGGAATAAAGGCGAGCTGGGTAAGGGTAGCCCTCCCTGAGCAGTACGAGGCAATTAGACAGGTGATCAAGAGGATGATAGAGTCTACGCTTGCCAAGCTCAGGATAGACGGGCTACCCGTTCCCGATGAGGTCAACAGGAAGGTCCTCGTAGGCCTGATGAACAGGCTCAGGGCCGAGATAGAGGCTGGAGTGAAAGGACCCAACATGCACTACATGGCCCTGATCTCTGCGGCCCTCAGCCTATACCACGCGTTAGAGCTGATAGAGAGCCAGCACGTTTACAGTTTGAGGAGGTACCTCGAGGAGATTCAGGAGTCAGAGCTCAGGAGCCACAGGATGGTGGCAGGGATGCCGGAGTTCAGGAGGCTCGTGATGATGGCCAACGAGTGCAACGTAGATCACACCAAGGTCAATGCCCTATTGACTGTTTTGATGGCGCACTTCGCCGAGAAGAAGGACGACAGGGTTCTTGTCTTCGCCAACATAAGGTCCACGGCAGAGGTCCTCGTGGAGAGGCTGAAGGAGAGAGGGTACAAGGCCGCCCTCTTCGTGGGCAAGGCAGAGGGGAAGGGAGGGCCTAGGATGACGCAGGAGGAGCAGATGAGGGTCCTGAAGGCGTTCAGGGAGGGAGTCTACAACGTCTTAGTCGCCACGAGCATAGGGGAGGAGGGACTGGACATTCCCGAGTGCGGCTTAGTGGTCTTCTACGAGCCCGCGGTCTCAGGAATAAGATACATCCAGAGGAGGGGAAGGACGGGAAGGAGGCTTCCGGGAAAGGTAGTGATACTCGTGGCGGAGGGCACTGTGGACGAGTACTACTTCAGGGAAGGGTACAGGAGGGCCAGGAAGATGGAGAGGATACTGAAGCAGGCGTCGGAGAAGACTGTCAGGGTTCTGAGGAGGGCCGAGAGGCTCCAGCCAGGGACTCCATGGCCTTGGAGGAGGGTAGAGGGAGGGGAGCTGGTAATAGAGTTGGAGACGGAAGACAGGGGACACGCAACCGAACCGGAGGAACGGGAAGGCGAGGCTGTGGAAGAGCTTACCATAGAGCTACCTTCCATGCAGTCAGCCCCGTCCTCTGATGCCGTGGAGGAGGTCAAGCCGATAGAGCCAGAAGAGATCGAGGTCGAGGGTCCTTCGAGCAGCGAGCTCTATCATTGCAGGAAGCAGCTGTACATGCTGTTGCTCAAGGCAGGGGATAGAGGGGCATCCCTTCAAGAACTCCTCGAAGACCTCGAGGACTACAACCCGGACGTCGTTAGGAGGAGCCTCGCGAGGCTCGTGAGGGACGGTCTGGTGAAGAAGGTCGGGGATAGATACGTCACGACCGCCGCCTTGAGGTCAAGGCCGGTCGCGGCTAAGCCTCAAGGAAGGATAGTGACGGTGGAGGTCGAGAAGGTGTACCCCGGGTTCGCCGTAGTGCTCGTCAACGACAGGTTCAGGGCGAGGCTTGAGCCCTCTACCTACAACGGCCCCAGGGAGCTGATAAAGAAGGGTAGGAGGTTCAGGGCGAAGGCAACTGTAACCAGGATGAACGGGAAGACCGCGATACTGATTCACGACGTGGTGGAGGCCATCTGAGCTTATCTATTGCGATTTGGATAGCTGTACTGTATGGGCATCGAGGACGAGATTGAAGAACTCAAGCACAGGTTAGCTCTGGAGGACTTCTTTGACGAGTAGGGGAGGAGGGTGCCTGTGGGATCGAAAAGAGAAATAGGAATGATAGAATTTGAACTTGCATCACTGCCAGAAATTGTTTTTGAGTAAATGTGCGGGAGCCCATAGACGCCAAGGGGAGAAAAAAGGGGTAGGGGTGGGGTTTCGTTTGCTTCTTCCGTTGTCTACCAGTACCCCGCGTCACCTGTGCTCGCCCCTCTTCGCCAACCATCTTCTCGCTCTCCTCTCAGGTCCCTTCCCAGACCTTTCCCTCAGGGCAGGGGACACCCAGACCCCTATCGCCCGGCGGGGTCTCAGGCCGGGCGGTCCTGGTTCTGCGGCGCATCATCGGAGGAAGGTTCATTAGTGCCCTCTCCCAAGTCCCCCCGAGCCCCCGGAGGCTTCGGAGGGGTACAGGGAGAGGGTACCTCCCCTCCCTCCTCCGAAACCCCAGGCCCTGACTCGGGGGTCTGGGAGAGGGCCTTTGTCAGCGCAGGCGTCAGCGCGTCTATCGCCTCCTTGTAGGCCTTGATGTTCCTTCCGAGATAGGTGTCGAGGTAGTGGAATCCCAGCACCACCAGCGCGCTCTTCGCCAGGTTCCACACGGCCACGTGATCCCTGTCGTCGTTGTACCCGCATTTAGGACACCTCAGCCTGTTCCATTTTCCATCCTCGTGTTCCATCAGCGTCAGGCACTTGATGCAGATCGAGCTGGTGTAGTTCGGCGGGACCACCAGCAACTTTCCTGCCCTCTCGGCGACGGCTCTGACCCTCCTCAGGATCTTCGCGACGGGCCATGTGTTGAACAGATAGGCCTTCTCCGGATCTTTCGACTTCAGCTTCTCCCTCAGCCTCTGAGGATCGAGGTCCTCGATCACGACGGCATGGCTCCTCGCCATGAACCTCTTCACCAGAGCGACGGACTTGTTGACCCAGTCCTCGTCCAAGTTCTTCGCGTACCTGAGCCATGAGGTAGCAGGCCTCCCGTAGACCCTCATCGACATCCTGTTCACCTTCCTGACGAAGAGCAGCTTCCCCGTGTTCCTCCAAGTCCTCCTCGTCCTCATCAGATGGAGCAGCAGCCTCACCTCGAAGAGGGCAACGATCACGTCGTCCACGTTGACGTCCACGACCGTCAGGACCAGCAGCCCCTTCTTCGCGTACTTCTGCAGCAGCCTCTGTCTCAGATCGGTCCCGGAACCCGAGACCCCAGGGGCCCCAGGACCCATCGCACTATCTTGAGAATACTGGCTAGGAGACAAAGCGGTCACCTTGCGGGGCCGACAACCCCGCTTTCCGCAACATCCCCATGCTATTGACTTCCATATATACCTAATTCTGAGGATTGTCCTCCATTATTCATCGACATGTCCACTTTCACTCTCCGCGCACTCTCTCTGCTTAAGTAACATTTTCGGAACGCAGTGTAAATGATGGGAGGAGGCACCAAGTCTGCACGGAGACTCCCGGATCTGCTCACGGAGCTGGAGAAGTTCGTCCAGACCAAAGGGGGTCAGCAGGTCGTCGCGTGCGAAGTCCTTCTCGAGGATAGGTTCAAACGACTTGAGATACGTCGTCTCGCTCAGAAGTTTCCATCTCTGCTGATCAGGTTGTCGGTCGATCCGAATCCATGGGTCGAAGAAGCAACCCTGAGTCTGCGTAACAATGCCGTCGTCATGAGGGTTGCGTGGAGTAAGGTTGCCACCGGCTTTGTGAGCAAGAGGGAGCTCTTCATCGAGTTGGCAAAAATCTCGAGCTCCCACGACTTCCAACCCGTCGAGCTCGACGAGCAGAAGCTCATCCTAAGGAAGAAGGTCACAAAAAGGGAGCTCATCGGCCCCCTCGTCGAAGGGGCGAAACGTTCGCTGGAGAATGCGTTGAAGAATGCTGGAAGGCTGGAGAAGTCGAGGGAGCAAAAGGTCAGGAGGTTGAGGGAGAGGATCGGATTGCTAGACGGAACTAGGCTAGGATCTGTCCACACAACTTCGGTGCTCGTTAAGATGCTTCTCTCGAGCGTTTACCCGGAACTCGCCGCATATCTCGTCTTGGCAGTCGAGCCCAAATACGAGAAGCCCGTCTGCGACTCATTGCTTACAAGTATGGGGATCGATAACATGACATTGGAGAGGTTGATTCATGACGCGTGGACTTTCGGGTTGATTGAAGTAAATCAGCAGGGAATTACGCTGACACAAGCAGGCAAATTCCTCCAGTCTCTGCTGTTCAAAATACTAGAGGGCAGAGGAAAACTGCCCGAGACGAAAATCGGTACATGTAAATACCGGTTACAGAACGTTATGACCTATGTGTTTCTCAAGTTCCCAAAAAAGCTGGCAAAGATCAGTAAGAAGATGAGTGAGAACGTAGAGGCACTAAAGAAGATAGGGAGACTAGTTGAGGAGAACATCACATTCACCGATGTCCTCGCCTGCTTCTTCATCTACAAGGGACTCGCATATCCTGAGTGGTTGGGAAAAGAGAGTCTTCAAAAGCTAATTGCACTAGGGATGCTCTCCTCGCGCTCCAAAATAAGACCCTTTGGGAAGGCTCTCGCTATGTGCTTTGAAGATTACCTGAAGGATGCAGAGATTATTGATGAGGGCAGATATCTGACCCTTGAAGGGTGGTCGAAAATACTTGCATTAAATTAGAACGGACTTCATAAAAAGCACGTATCACAAACCAAAACGAGAAATAGGTTCGAGCATGATGTGGCGTTACAAAGTAATCTGCCATATAGTCAGACGTATTGTTCGAGCAGCTCCCATGCCTCGGCTGTGTCAACCCTGAAGGCGAAGACCGTTCCCATGCAGTTCTGGTTGAGGACGAAGGAGTTGACGGCGAAGATGACCTCACCGTAAGGACCTTTGTGTATGACTGGGCCTCCAGAGTCGCCGAAGCAGACGCCTCCAGGCCCTGTGCCCTGTCCAGGGTTGCTCGTGAACTGGATGTTGTATCCGTCATTAAGCGCGCTTCTGAGGTCGACCAGCATGACCTCAGCGACGTAACGCGTCCTCTCAGCCAAGATGTGCGGCCTGACCATCTGGAGTCCGTAACCGACGACCGTGAACTTGACGTTCTTCAGACCCCGTCTCACTGCCAGGTCGTCCAGGTAGTTCATCGGAGCCAGCTTGCCATACTTTGGCATGCTAACCGGTTCGTCGAGAACGACCACGCCGACGTCATGCGTGTTCGGTATCGTAAGGTGGCCGGTCCACTCGGGGTGGGCATGTGGTGTGCCCCAGTAGCCTCCTGCACAAGGATACCCGGTGAATTCTCCGAGACAGGACGTCCCGGGTTGCCAGCTGGGATCTCTTGGTATCGGCCCCACATCGAACCATACCTGTGCCCTTGCTGGAGCAAGCCCGAGCTCCGGATCGTAGCCAGTACAATGTCCTGCTGTCAGGAAAACCCTCTCGGAAATCAAGGCTCCGGAGCAGCGCCAAAGGGGCACCAGGTTCTCATCGTAGAACAAGACGAGCCCAACGTACGGGTAGTTGTTCTCTTGATCTACGGTCCCGAACATTACGGCGCTGGCCGTGCTGGACAGGAGTGGTGTGGCGACGAGGAACGCCGAAACCAGAAGAAGAACAACGGACTTTCTCACGTTATCCGTTGTGTCGGTTAGGGAATTTAAGTCTTAACTGTCCATGCTTTCATATCACCTACACAGCAAGATCCAGCCAGCTCTTCCAAGTCCGACTCGACTATCGAGGAACGCTTCAACTAGCCCGTTGCCCGCGATCCCCAAGCTCCGCCTCCAGGCGTCTCGATCACGACCTCATCTCCTGGAAAGAGGTCCACGGTGAACTTGCTGGGCATCTCCTCGACGCGGCCGTCGGATCTGACGATGGTGACCTTCCCCGGCTTGCCGCTCCCTCCACCCTGAAGGCCCCATGGGCCCCTCCTGAAGCGGTCGGAAAGCACCGAGATCCTGCAGGGTTGGAGGACCTTGAAGGCCCTCACGATCCCGTCGCCTCCCCTGTAAAGGCCCGCGCCGCCGCTTCCTTCCCTGATCCTGTACGCCGTGAAGAGGAGCGGGTAGGTCCTCTCGGCCACCTCCACCGGCGTGTTGAGGGTGTTGGTCATGTTGACGTGGACGCCTGAGACGCCGTCCTTCCCCGGCCTCCCTCCTGTCCCTCCTCCTATCGTCTCGTAGTAGGCCCAGTAGGTGCCGTCGGGGAGCCTCCCTCCCATCATCACGTTCATCATCGTCCCAGAGCCGGCGGCCGGCGTCCTCTCGGGCATCGACTTGGAGAGCGCGAGGAAGACGGTATCGGCGACCCTCTGGGAGGTCTCGAGGTTGCCGCCTGAGACGGGAGCAGGCCTCCTGGGGTTCACGATGGTCCCCTCTGGCGCATGCACCTCTATCGTCGAGTAGAAGCCCTCGTTTACTGGCACGTCCCTCCTGAAGAGGCTCCTGACGGCGAAGACCGTGGCCGAGTAGGTGACCCCGTAGACCGCGTTCAGAGGGTACTCGACCTGAGGGGATGTGCCGGTGAAGTCCGCCAGGACCCTTCCTCCGCCCACCTCGAGCCTCACGCGGACCGTCAGGTCCCTGTCGGGCATCTCGAGGTAGTCCTCGGCCTCGAAGGTCCCTTCCCTCCA
>Ga0209143_1001356_pt1 | contig 11372 bp, 9 predicted proteins | sample FaiFalFF_MnMetaG_3_FD_184739 | JGI IMG/M metagenome (GOLD analysis project Ga0209143, IMG submission 184739) | Freshwater microbial communities from Yellowstone National Park, Wyoming, USA - Fairy Falls B (FF_Mn_B) MetaG (SPAdes) (version 3) | ecosystem: Environmental > Aquatic > Freshwater >...
GCTGATGTGATCGACATGCCCATGCGTAATCAGGACGGCTTGCAGGGTCCAGCCCTCGGCCTCGACGATCCGTAGCAGTGAGTCGGCTTCGTCCCCCGGGTCGATGAGGAGGGCCTCCCGAGAAGTCGGGCAGGCGACGACATAACCGTTTTTGTAAAATGGGGGCTCTGCCACGACCCGGATTTCGACGGTCGGACCGGCTGGTGTCATCCGGACGACGCCTCCACTTCCGCCTCCCGGGCTTCCGACGTCTCGGTTAGCATCTCGATTCGCCCTCTCACGAAGGCGGTCTCCTCCACGGTCAGTCGACGGGTCAAGATGTCGCCCTCCACCCGGGCGTTCTCCCCCAGCCGAAGCCGTTCGTAGGCCTTGAGATTGCCCTGGACGTGCCCCTGGACCTCGATGACCTGGGCCTGGATATCGGCATGAACCCGACCCTGAGGCCCCACGATCACGCTCCGGCGACTTTGCACATGTCCTTCGACCGTACCCTCGATGACGACGTCGTCGGAGGCATCGATCTCCCCACGGATGGAAACGTTCGCGCTGATGACCGTGCGATTCGACGGCCCCTTCAGAGCCGTTTCCGGGGGCCCGGACGGTACCACAACGGGCGTCGGCGAACGCCCGACGTCCTTTTTCTCCTTTTCAAAAAGCCCCATGGCCCTTACCCCACTGCTCTGCTAAGAATGGATGCAGGATGCAGGATACAAGATACAGGATGCAGGATGAGTGGGGTCCCCCTTTCTATCCTGCATCATGCATATCCCATGGGCGCGTTTTTCGAAGCATGGGCCAGGCATTCCGCCTTATTGCCCTCCTGCCTTATTGCCCGATTGCCCTGCTACGTCCCGGGTACCCGGCACCTGGAACCCGGGACCCGGGACCGGATCAACGCCGAGGGCCGGACACCGAGCACCGAAGACCGAGCCCGGCCACCGGAAAACGCGCACACCGGGTTTGCATCTTGTATCCTGCATCCATTTCTTAACGAAACAGCAGTGCCTTATTAAGATGTGGGAATGGTGCAGAGGTACCAGGTAACCGGAATCCGGGCCGTTTCTATCCTGCATCATGCATCCTGTATCCTGCATCCATAGTTTAGCAGAGCAGTAGACACGCGGGATATCGCCTCGGGAGCAAGCCTGGCGAAATGGAGATGGAACTTATCCTCCCCCCTCCCGGGGCGAACTGCAGGAAGGTAAGCCGGCCGGCAAGCCCCGTGCCTTTCCCCCATGGAGCGGGCGACGGGATTTGAACCCGCGACTTCGAGCTTGGGAAGCTCGCACTCTACCCCTGAGTTACGCCCGCTTGCCTTCCCTTCCTCTTCATTTTAGGCCCGGCCCGGCCCCCCGATCAACCGTCCCCCGACCTGGGGACCTGCGCCGAAGTCGTTGAGAGGTAGAGGGCTCGGTCGCTTCGTCACCCCATTATTTCATTACCGGGGTTGGATCAGGCCCGGCTGACCCCAGTAAAAAGCCCCGGCGATGCAACCCGTCAGGACCGTCGCCAGCGTCGCCGCCCAGAGGGCCCGCCAGCTCAGGGCCGCCAGGTCGTCCCGCCGGGCCGGCGCTAAGGCCGCCGTCCCGCCGACGAAGATGGCCACCGAGGCGACGTGGGTGAATCCACACAGGGCATAGCTCAAGACCAGCAGGCCCCGGGGAGAAATCCGTCCCTCCCGGGCCAGGGCCGCCAGGTCCTGATAGGAAATGACCTCCGTCAGGAGCCATCGTTCTCCGATCAGGCGGGCCGCCGCCGACCACTGTCAAGCCCCGTCTCCGGCGCACCTGTTCCAAGGCGCCGAATTGCCGTGCACCCGCCCTGCCGACGGCATAAGTTTTATAGAGATAGGAGTTACGCAGTGGAATGGAGTTGGATCCAGCTATTCGGGGGCCAAGTGCTCGAATCATCGCCATAATGCCGTATTGCCGAATGGCCGGACTGCCGTAAAAGGGCTTCGCCAACTGCGTAAGTCCTAAGAGGTGTGGGGGCTTTTCCTACTTCGTTCGGGGACGGGGCCTCGAGGCCGTAGGAGGCGGCGGATGGGTTGGAAGGCGGTCCTCGGATTATGGTTGGGATATGGAGCCCTTTTCCTATTCCCCTCTGGGGCGTGGGCCGATTGTCGGGAGTTTGAGGAGTGGCATCTACTCCCTCAAGTGAAAAATTTTTTATTTTCTAAAACAGAGGTTGGGTTTGTCGCACAGGTAGACTGGGTACTTGTGGGGGGTGTACCGGAAGAAGATATGCGATATTTCATCATAGACAGGCATACAAACAAGATTCAGGAAGTAAACAAAGACCATTTTTATGAGAAATTTCGGGGCCTTACGCCGCCCGAACCCTACGAAGAGAGGGATGGGAGGATGATGGTGTTACGGGCCTCCAACGGCGTGGAATTCCTCCATCGAACCGCATACTGCGATGAAGGCGCCCATGACACTCATCGGCTCTGGCGGGAGGGCCGACCGTTTCCCACCGTGGTGGACCCCTGCGACAGCATCTCCGCCCTGGAGATCGTCGATGACCAACTCTGGTTGGGTACGATCCACTACGCCGAGTGCGCGGATGTCCCGGCGGACGGGGTCGTCGTCCAATCCCTTCGGAAACCGGTGCGGATTCGGAAGATCGGTCCGAAGGAGGGACTGGCGGGGAGTATAATCCGGGTCATTCGGAGGGACCCGTACACCGACCGGGTCTGGGTGGCGACGGAGCGGGGGCTGAACGTCGTGGATCGGAGATTCCGGGTGGGGGTGGTCGGTTATCTGTATGAGGACTTCGACCCCGTTTCGGGCCGGCCCACGCTGTTTCTGAGCCCATCCCCTCGGTGGAGCAATCCGTTGGCGGCCCTCGCCTCGGCGCTCTCGGTCCGGGACCCCAAGGCCTTTTACGAAGCGGTGAAGTCCATACCCCCATCGCTACGGGATAAAATCAATATTATTTATGAGCCTTTCTCCTCCGATTTCCCCCATCTTCTACCTTCTGAGATGAACGTGCTGGTACCCTTCTTTTTAGAGGCCGCCCGGTCTCCATCGGAAAGGGCAAAGCACTTTGCTATTTCCAAGATGTGTAATTTTAAGGATAAAAGAATATATGAGTTTTTATTGAGTATAGAAGAAAAAGACCGGTTTGCTCAAATATGCCTGGACGTGCACGCGAAACATGGGTTGATCGAAAGAGAAGGGCTTATACCCCGGACCCAAAGGTTGGTGCAACGGATGCGGGACTGCGTGGCCCGCCTTCGGGAGTCCTTTTTCGCTTCCCCGGGACCCTGGCCTCGGGCCGACTGCTCCAGGGCCGACCAGTGGCATCCTTGTTATCGTTCGCTCGTGGAAGATGCCAAATCGCTTCAGGCTATGGGTAGTAATGTGGGAATAGACATACTAAATGAATGTTTTTATAAATTCCCTTGGAATCCGAGATATAGCGAGTTTTATAGTGAAGTTGTCGGACATTTTCATTCCGATAACCGGCTCTCACCGGGCGCCATGGAGGGCCTCAGGAAAATTGTAGAAAACTTGCACCAAGACTGCACCTTTCCGAAATATGCTATACTATATGGATGTTGGTTTTTCCGAAAGAATTGGGATCCGACAAGTCAGTATAAGGTAGAATTTACGGCGAAATTTGCAGAAGTCGTCCTCAAGGCTATCGAGCGTGCGAGAGACGAATCCGTAAAAAAAGAATGCCTCGAGGCCTTGGCGAGCCAACTGAGTGACGATACTATTAGAGAAGAATTTATCAAACAAATTTATCCAAGACTGTCGGAGGCTCAGAAAAGGTGGGCGGACCAAGCCCTCTCCAAGTTCCGTGGACCCTCGCGCCGTCCAAGTCCGTAGAAGGGACAGGTGACGAGTAATAAATTTAGGAGTTACGCAGTTGAACGAATCGGCTCCAAGCCGCCCCTGAAACCAGGTGCTCGAGTTATGGCCGTACTGCCGTGAAACGGCCCTGCCAACTGCGTAAGTTCTAAAATGATTGCTGTTCTTCCGGACCGCCGTGCCGTTATAGGGCTGGACTGCATAGTGTCCCAGGGTGTCGAACGGGGCAGTCGGCAATTCGGCAGTACGGCCTTTCATTACGCTCCCCGGGGTTGGATCAGGCCCGGCTGACCCCAGTAAAAAGCCCCGGCGATGCAACCCGTCAGGACCGTCGCCAGCGTCGCCGCCCAGAGGGCCCGCCAGCTCAGGGCCGCCAGGTCGTCCCGCCGGGCCGGCGCTAAGGCCGCCGTCCCGCCGACGAAGATGGCCACCGAGGCGACGTGGGTGAATCCACACAGGGCATAGCTCAAGACCAGCAGGCCCCGGGGAGAAATCCGTCCCTCCCGGGCCAGGGCCGCCAGGTCCTGATAGGAAATGACCTCCGTCAGGAGCCATCGTTCTCCGATCAGGCGGGCCGCCGCCGACCACTCGTCGGGCCGGAGGCCCAGGAGAAGCCCCAGGGGATAGGCCACTACCGTAGCCAGGTCTCGAAGGGTCCAGGCGTGACGGGTCCCCATCACGTGGGCCGTCACCCATCCCGTGACCCCGCTGAGGCCGACGTCCACGAGGTGGACCAGGCCCAGCATCCCGATGAGCAAGGCCCCGATCCCGACGGCCAGGCGCACGCCCTCCCACGTCCCCCAGATGAGGCTCCCCATCCAGTGCTCGGCCGGTACGACCCGCTCCACCTCGGGGACCCGGCCCATCGTTTCCGGGACCTCCGTCTCCGGATACAGGACCTTACTGATGAGGACGGCCGCCGGGATACTCAGAAAGGAGGCCGAAATCAGGTGGCCGGCGATCAGGGGAAAGACCGGCTCGAGCAGACGGACGTAAAAGGCCAGGACCGTCGAGGCGATGGTCGCCAGGCCTGAAGTCAATACGAGGAGCAGTTCGGACCGCGTCATCCGCTCCAGATACGGACGGACCATCAGGGCCGACTCAATGCCCAGGAAGATGTTGCTGACGGCGGCCAGCGCTTCGGCCCCACTCAGCCGAAGGTTCCGGTGGACGGCCCGGGCCATCCACCGGACGACCCAGGGAAGAAAACCGACGTAGTACAAGAATGCTGTCACGGCGCTGAAGAACACGACGGCCGGCAGGACCTGAAAGGCGACGATGAAGCCAAGGCTCCCCTCCGCCGGCGGCGACAAAGCCAGGGGTCCAAATAGGAACCGGGCGCCCTCGTCGGCGGCGGCGATCAGCGTCGTGACCAGCTGATTCGCCCAGAGCAAGACCTGCCGGAACGGTGGCCACCAGAACACGACGGCCGCCATGCCCATCAGCAGGCCACTGCCCCACAGGACTGTCCGCCAGGGGAACGCCCGCCGGCGGACGGACGTCAACCACGCCAGGAGCACGCAGATAACGGCCCCGCCCAGTGAGTATCCATTCAGCCACCCCATGAGTCCCTCGCCTCCAGGGGGTCCTGCCCTCTCGTTGTTTCAGGCTAAGATTCACGCAGTTAAGTGGGGCTATTGTACGGCAATGATTTATTACCCGTCACTCGTCACCCGTTACTCGTTACTTGTCATTCGGCACTCCAATCCCTTCGTTACTTTCTCCCATGCGGGGCTTGGATCCAGCGTCCCCCTCACCATTCTGGAATAGAGACCCGGTCCTATCCCAGTAGTCGGCGACCCCTGAAAAGACTATAATGAACCGACGACTCGGGAGGGAAGGGCGGAAGGGCCAATGTGTGGCGTTTTCGGCATCTGGAACCATCCGGAGGCGGCGCACCTGACCTACATGGGCTTGTATGCTCTTCAGCACCGGGGTCAGGAGAGCGCCGGGATCGTGACGGCCGACGGCGAACGGCTGTTTGAACACAAAGGCATGGGCTATGTCAGCGACGTGTTCACGGAGGAAATCCTAAAGAAGCTCCCCGGCCATTTGGCCATCGGCCACGTGCGGTACTCGACGGCCGGTCGGAGCTTCCTGCAAAATGCCCAGCCTTTGGTCGCCCATCGGGCCTGGGGAAGCATGGCCATTGCCCATAACGGCAACATCGTGAATGCCCTCTCCCTGCGGGAGGCCCTGGAGCGGGACGGGGCCATCTTCAGCACGACGACCGACACGGAAGTCATCCTCCACTTGGTCGCCCGCTCCCGTCGGTGGGACTTTGTGGATGCCATCTTGTGGGCCCTGAGCCAGCTGAAGGGGGCCTTCACGCTGGTCATCTTGACGGCGGACACGCTCATCGGGGTCCGGGACCCTTACGGTTTCCGTCCCCTCTGGCTGGGCCGTAAAGACGGGGCCTGGGTCCTGGCCTCGGAGACGTCGGCCCTGGACCTCATCGACGCCGTTCCCGAGCGGGAAGTCCAACCCGGCGAGGTCCTTGTCATCAACGAGGACGGTATCCAGTCCCTGAGGCCCTTCCCGACCGCCGTACGGGCCCAGTGCATCTTCGAGCTGGTCTACTTCTCTCGGCCCGACAGCGTTATCTTCGGCCGGTCTGTCAGCGAGGCCCGGGTCGAAATGGGTCGGTGGCTGGCGCGGGAGGCCCCGGCCGACGCCGACATCGTCGTGCCCGTCCCGGACTCGGGCGTCCACGCGGCCATCGGCTACGCCGAGGCTTCGGGTCTGCCCTTCCAGTTTGGCCTCATCCGAAACCATTACGTGGGCCGCACGTTCATCCAGCCCTCCCAGGCGAACCGGAGCTTCGGCGTAAAGGTCAAGCTGAACCCGGTCCGTGCCGTCGTGCAGGGCAAACGTCTCGTCCTCATCGACGACTCCATCGTCCGGGGCACGACGAGCCGCAAGATCGTCCAGATGCTTCGCCAGGCGGGTGCCCGGGAGATTCACATGCGCGTCAGCTGTCCCCCCATCGTCGGGCCCTGCTACTACGGGATCGACACGCCATCCGAGGAAGAGCTGATCGCCAACCACTATGACGTGGCCGGCATCGCCCGTTTTATCGGGGCCGACAGCCTGGCCTACTTGAGCCTGGAGGCGCTCCTGCGGAGCGTCGGCGACCCCGAAGGCCGGGAATTCTGCGTGGCCTGTTACACGCGGGACTACCCCATCCCGGCCGACCATCAGAAGATCAAACGGGTCCGCATCCTGGAACGGGCGGCGGTCGAGTGACCATGCGGTACCGGGACACGGGCGTGGACATCGACCGTGGGAATGAGGCCGTCCGCCGGATCCGGCATCTCCTGGAGCAATTTCAGCCGGCCTTTCGGGAGAACATCGGTCGGTTCGGCGGTCTCCTGCCCCTGGCAGTCCAGGGCATGGCGGCTCCCCACCTGGTGGCCAGCATCGACGGCGTGGGGACCAAAACCCGCGTGGCCGCCCTGGTCGACCGGTGGGAGGTCTGCGGTCGGGACGTGATCGCCCACGGGATCAACGACGTCCTCGTCCAGGGTGCTTTCCCCCTGGCGGCTCTGGACTATCTGGGCATGGGACGCATCGTCCCCGAGCGGGTCGAGGCCATCGTCCGGGGCATGCTGGAAGAGTGTACCCGCTACGGGGTCGTCCTCATCGGCGGCGAGACGGCCGAGCTCCCGGACGTATACGCCCATGACGACGTGGACGTCGTCGCCGTCGTCATCGGCCTGGTCGACGGAGACCGGGTCTTGGACGGTCAGACCGTCCGGCCGGGCGATCGTCTCCTGGGCCTTCCCTCGACGGGCCTTCACACGAACGGTTATACGCTGGCCCGAAAACTCTTCTTCGAGCGCCTCGGCTGGGCACCGGACCGGTGGCTGGACGAATGCCAGATGACCCTGGCGGATGCCCTCCTCCAGCCCCACCGGTGCTATCTCCCCTACGTGAAGCCTCTCCTCGAACGGGGCCTCGTTCGGGGGTTGGCCCACATCACGGGGGGCGGCTTGACGGAAAACGTTCCCCGTAGCCTGCCGAAAGGGACGACCGCTCGGATTCGCCTCGGGACGTGGCCGGTCCCGCCCATCTTTGAGCTCATTCAGCGCCTGGGGGACGTCCCGCCGGACGAGATGTTTCGCACGTTCAACATGGGCATCGGCATGGTCGTCATCGTGCGGCCTTACGACGAGCCGGAGGTCCGGCAGGCCGTCGAGGCCCTCGGCCTGCCCGTATATCCTATCGGGGAAGTCGAGGCGGGCTCGGGTGGGGTCGTTTACGGATGAAAGGGGGAGCGTGACGAGTAACGAGTGACGAGTGACGGGTAACGAGTGATAAATTGTTGCCGTACTGCCGTAAAGGCGCTCCTACTGGCGGTGTAGGCCCTAACCTCAACGAAGCCGTGGACTTGCAGGGACGCTATGGCGACGGGTCGGATCGTGATCCTCATCTCCGGACGTGGGACGAACATGGAGCGGCTCATCCAGGCCTGTCAGGCCGGAGAAATCCCAGCCCAGGTCGTCCGGGTCATCAGCGATAACCCCGAGGCCCGGGGGCTCGAACGGGCGCGGGCGTATGGTGTCCCGACCGTCGTCGTGCCGGCTCGGGCCTTTCCCGACCGGGCCGCCTTCGAGGAGGCCCTCCTGACGGCCGTGCGGGAGGCAGACCCCGACCTCATCTGCCTGGCCGGCTTCATGCGCATCCTGAGCCCTCGGTTCGTCCAGGCCTACCGGTACCGGATCATGAATATCCATCCGGCCCTGCTCCCGTCGTTTCCGGGTCTCCACGCCCAGCGCCAGGCTCTCGAGTACGGCGTGAAGGTTTCCGGCTGTACGGTCCACTTCGTGGACGAAGGCGTGGACACGGGCCCCATCATCGTCCAGAAGGCCGTCCCCGTCCTGGAGGACGACACCGAGGAAACCCTGGCGGCCCGCATCCTGGAGAAGGAGCACGAGGCCTATCCGGAGGCCGTCCGCCTGTTCTTCGAGGGCCGGCTCCGCGTCGAGGGCCGGCGGGTGCGGGTCCTCGACCGGTAAAGGTCCCCCGAACCCGGGAGCCGGGTACCCCGTCACTTCGTCACCTCGTCACTCCGTCACTTTTCATGGGAAGCCCCTTCAGGAAGTCCCGCCAGCCCGCTTCATAGCGGTCCCGCGCCACGAGGAAGGCGTCGTTATGACCTCCCCGAAGCTCGACGAGGACCTTCGGGGCCGGGCCGGTCGCCTGCAAACGGAGGGCGTGCGAGAAGGCCACGACTTCGTCGTCCCGGCTGTGGAAAATCAGGACCGGACACGAGACCCCTTCGAGGTAGGCCCGAGTGTCGTACCGAAAGCGGGCCAGCCATCGGGCCGGCAAGAAGGGGTACAGCTCGGCGGCGATCTCGGGCAGAGACGTGAAGGTCGCTTCAAGGACGAGCGCTCGGGCCGGAAATCGCCGGGCCAGGTAGGCCGCCACGGCCCCGCCCAGGGACTCCCCATACAGGATGATACGATCCGGCAAGACGCCTCGCCGCTCCGTCAGATACGACCAGGCGGCCTCGGCGTCCCGGTACGTCCCGGCCTCATCGGGCCGACCCTCACTGATACCATACCCCCGGTAGTCGAAGATGAAGGTGCTGAGGCCCAGGTCGTGCAGAATCCGAAGCTTGTCCAATCGATGGGAGACGTTGCCTCCGTTGCCGTGGAGGAACAAGACGACGCCCCGATCGTTTGGCGCCGGGACCCACCAGCCGTGGAGACGGACCCCGTCGGACGCAAGGAATGGGACCGACTCGTAGGGAAGGCCCACGTCGGCGGGCGTGCCCTCCAGGGGGCGGGTCGGGTAGTAGACGAGGCGATCCTGAAGGGCCCAGAAGACGACCAGGATCCCGACGTACACGACGACGCCCAGAGTCACGATGGCCCAGGCCATAACCCACGACTTCTTCTGCACGCCTGCACCCCTTCCGCCACCCGATTGCTCGATGCCGGTCCCTGGGATCCGGGTACCGGAGAAGCGCTGGATAGCAGGGCCGTTCGCCCCAATAAAGCTGACAGGGATACCCCATACCGACTCGGCGACGGGGGTCCGTCTCACCGACCGGGCGGGCCAGCCTGACGGCGGAGGACCTCTGCCCCGATGTCCTGGAGGATCCGGCGGACCCGGCCCCGGATCAGGGGTCGGCCGATCGAGGGCGGGATCCAGAATTTGCCCTGACTCTCCAGCGTGTAGGTCACCTCAGTGCCTTCGTCCCGGGCTTCGAGCCGGAAGGCTCCCCGATAAACCCGAAAGTCGCCGTCGAGGGCCTCAAACTGGATCTCGGCCAGCGGCCGTTCGACGACCCGAAGCCAGACTCGAAGGGGAATCCCCAGGACACCTCGCCCCCGCTGTTCGACGATACAGACGTCGCCCCGCCGTTCGACGAGACGAGACATCTGAATGTCGTGGGTGAAGGCGGCGACGTGGTCGTAATCGGTCAGGACGGTCCAGACGGTCCCCGGAGGAGCCGGGACCCACAGACGGGCCGATATGGAGTAAATCCCCTTCGCCTCGGTCACGGCGACGGTCAGCGGTGGGGTGTCCGACTCGCCTGCTCGGAGCCGGGGAGCCAGCCCGGCGAACAATGCCACGGCCAGACCGAGCCACGGGACCCACGGCCGCATGGTCACTCCAAGGGGGACGCCCCCCTTGTCCCGATAGACGGGCGGTCGAGAGGCCGCCCCTGCGTCAGGGATCTTAACCGATCGAGGGTGTCGGCGGTAGGGGCGGTAGCCCCGGGAGTCTCCTGGGGGACATGGACCGTCGTCCGCTTGCGATGGGGACGGCCTTTCAGTAGACTGCTGGACCCAGACCCACGCCTTCCCATTCGTGAACTCCGAAAGGGACGGAGTGACGAGGAGCGGTGACGAGTAACGAGTATTGACCTTCGTTTTGAAAATGTTCTGGGATTCTCCATGGAGAGCGGGTAGTGTCTTGCTTACCTCATGTGCGGGTTTTTCGAAGACAGGTGCCAGGTACCGGGTACCGGCTATCTGGCACCTGGGACCTGGTACCCGGCACCGGAGCCGAATCAACGCCGAGGGCCGGATAGCGAGCACCGAAGACCGAGCCCGGCTACCGGAAAACGCGCACACAGGGTTTGCTTAGTGTACCCAACGGGGCAATACGGCAGTGCGGGGAACGATTTATGACTCGTCCCTCGTTGCTCGTCACTTCATCACGTCGTCACTCCGTCACTTCTATTATGGTGACCGGTGAGATACGGCTCGACATCTTCGAGCAGACTCCTACGAACTTGGACAACACGAAGTCCAATCATAGATTATTGCCGTACTGCCTCGTTAGGATTTGAGGTGGGGAAATTGGGCAGGGGTGCCTGGTACCAGGTAACCGGAATCCGAGCCGTTTCTATCCTGCATCATGCATCCTGTATCCTGCATCCATATCTTAACAGAGCCGTACTGCCCTTGGGGGGGAAAGTCATGGGTATGTGGGGATTTGAGCAGAACGGTGTGTATGTCGGGCGTCTGCCCTTTGGCTTGCCCGTCGTCGTCGAGCCGCTTCCGAATACCTATTCGGTCAGTTTGGCCGTGTGGC
>Ga0209143_1001361_pt1 | contig 11347 bp, 10 predicted proteins | sample FaiFalFF_MnMetaG_3_FD_184739 | JGI IMG/M metagenome (GOLD analysis project Ga0209143, IMG submission 184739) | Freshwater microbial communities from Yellowstone National Park, Wyoming, USA - Fairy Falls B (FF_Mn_B) MetaG (SPAdes) (version 3) | ecosystem: Environmental > Aquatic > Freshwater >...
CGGCGGTCGCACCGGCGTTGGTGACCAGCTTAAACACATTACCCTTGGCCTTCAGCTGACCCGTCATCATCGCGGTGGTGGGGCTCAGCTGGCCCAGGGCGATCCTCTTCATCACATCGTAGCTGGCGGTCAAGGTGATGCCCGCCGGCCTCTGCTCCGGCGCCTGAAGAAACTCGAAGGACCTGCACTGGCCATGCCAGAGGTCCAGCCACACCACCACCCGGTCACTCTTAAAGAACTCCTGGACGGGAGGGGGTAGGTTGGTGACCACAATGGTCACCGGGTCCTCCCAGTTCTTGGCTGCTTTATTATAGTCGGCATCCGAGTTCAGGGTCTGTTTAAAGGCCTCCAGCCACTCCCTGGACGCGAACACATACCTAGCCTCTGGCAACAGCCTGATCTCTGTCAACCCATGTAATTAGCCTTATGCCTGCAGTCCTCGATATTCTTTTCTCCACTCGTGTAGGTGGATGGTGCCATGGCGAGACCCCACGGGAGGGTGGCCATCATCACCGGATGCTCCAGCGGGATCGGCTACACCACCGCCCTCTACCTGGCCCGGAGGGGCATTCATGTCTACGCAACCATGAGGGACCCTTCCAAGGCCACCCCCCTCCTGGAGGAGGGTCGGAGGGCTCGCCTGCCGCTGGAAGTATTGAAGCTGGACGTGACGGTGGAGGGGGATATCGTGGAGGCGGTATCGAGGGTGGTGGGGGAGAGGGGGAGGCTGGATGTCCTGATCAACAACGCGGGGTTCGGCCTGCTGGGCCCCGTCGAAGAGGTCTCAACCGAGGAGCTGAGGGCCCAGTTCGAGACCAACTTCTTCGGGCATGTGAGGCTCATTCAGGAGGTGGTGCCCATCATGCGCCGGCAGGGCTCCGGATACATCGTCAACATCAGCTCTGCTGCGGGGCGTATAGCGGTGCCCTTCATGGGCGCCTACTCCGCCGCGAAGTTCGCACTCGAAGGCCTCAGCGAGGCCCTCCACCACGAACTCACCCCCTACGGCATAAAGGTCGTCATCATAGAGCCAGGCTACATCCACACCAACTTCCACAGGAATGTGCGGGTGGCCGCCAAGGCCCAGAGGGAATCCTCGCCCTACGCAGCCCTCATGAAGAGGACCGCCGGGGGGCAGCGGAGCCATCTCCTCAGGGGCAGCGGGCCGGAGAAGGTCGCGAAGATCATTTACAAGGCCATCAGCAGCGAGAAGCCCAGGCTGAGATATACGGCCGGGAGAGACGCATGGATGGGAACCCTCTTCCAAAGACTCCTGCCCGAGAGGCTCTTCCTCTGGGCCATACGCAGATACTACGGCCTCAAATGAGGGAGACAAGAGCCGGTGAATCCCAGAGCCGCATGAATCAATCGGAGAGTATGCAGCTCAGAGCCAACGCAAACCCCCACCACTAGACTTCGACTCCCCACCTGGATCCTGACTCTGGAGGGGGTGCGCGGCCGGCGGGAGCTGAGCATGCCGATGTGAAGTCTTATGGCTCAAGTTGCTAGGCCGAATCACCTATGCTGTGTTTGGTGCTGGTGATCGGGTAAGTACACTTTTGCTTATTTCCATGAGAAAGTGAGGCTATTGGTGTGTCAAGATACTCTTCAAACTTAAATGCCCTTACCAGAGATTTTACTCTCTTTGTATCTTCCCTCCTTCTCAATGAAGCAACAGGTTCAAAAATTCGTTAGGTGTTAGGGAATCAAGAAGTGTTGGGTTCTCCGGCACGACACTTATGTTCGACTTCACCTAGATGGGGTCTGAATCAACATCTTTTCCAAGAACTCTAATAGTCCCTGAATGCTTCTCAACGAGACCAATCATTGCCCGAGGAACTCCATAGGTTATCCCTTAAAGGAAGATGGGACGATATGTGTTTTCGAGCACGTTTGGAGTATAGCACGGAAGCCGAGGTTCTTCGCCAAACTCGACGTCTCAGACATGCTAATCTTTTCCAGACTGTCCCGTATCTCAACAGCGAAGAGGGGTTTAACCACCTGCTATACCCCAAGAAGAGAAGGGCTCAGAAGGACGACCTCAGACTGAAGGTATCGATAATCGCCAGACTACCTCCTAAATTCAGGTAGTGTACCGAAGCAGTCATTAATCAAACTTTATATAAGTGCTTGAGCCTGTACACTCTAACCGACAATGTCACTTGAAGAACGTGTCGCTAGATTGGAGGGGATTATGGAGCAAATCAATGTGAGGCTGAACCATATCGAGAGTGATATTAAATCCAATTTTCGATGGACAATCGGCATAATCGTGACTATGTGGGTAACGATCATAATTTCGATAGCGCTAAAGTGATTACCCACCCTTAGGCCTGAGTATGGGGCCTCAAGGGACTAGCTGTGAAGGTTTTCGTAGGGGCAGGGTCACCCTCCTATCACGCTTTACATCCTGTAACTCGATGAGTCGGACAACGACCCCCTGCTCGCCTGTGAGGGCCATAGGCCCGAAGGATGGCAGTATGGCTCCACAACCTACACTGGGAGGATGCAGCCTCCCCAGCCCTCTCCACCCGAGCGCAGAGCTTTACTGCTACATTAATAAGCCTGTGAAGCGGTGTGCCCTAAGATCACAATATCTACTCGAGGATGCCGCCTTAAGTGGCTGGGCTGCCCCAACACCTCTTCCTCAGTCCAGCGGGTATCAAGATGGTATGGGGAAAGATTTACAATCAACCCCTCTGTGGCGCGAAGCGTGAGTGGGGCCGAGATTCATGAGGCGGTGAAGGTCCTGGACCTCTGGAAGGTCTACCGGGTAGGCCCCATCGAGTATGTGGCACTGAGGGGTGTGACGTTGACGATCCCCAGGGGGGAGTTTACCGCGGTGGTGGGCCCCTCCGGAAGCGGGAAGACCACCTTCCTCAACCTGCTGGGTGCCCTCGACAGGCCCACGAGGGGGGAGGTGCTCCTGGACGGGGTCCCCCTCTCCCGGCTGAAGGACAACGAGCTGGCAGCCCTCAGAAACAGAAAGGTGGGGTTCATCTTTCAATCCTACAACCTGGTACCGTACCTCACCGCATCCGAGAATGTGCAGCTGCCCATGCTGGCCGCCAACATCCCACCCGGCAGGCGGCGTGAGAAGGCCGACACCCTCCTCGCCCAGCTGGGCCTCGGCGACAAGCTGGATAAGAAGCCGAATGAGCTGAGCGGGGGCGAGCAGCAGAGGGTGGCCATCGCCAGAGCCTTGGTCAACGACCCCACCCTGATCCTGGCCGATGAGCCTACCGGGAACATCGACTCGGTATCCGCCCATGCCGTGGCTTCCCTCCTCAGAGACATCACGAGGCAGAGGGGAGTCACCACGGTCATGGTTACCCACAACATGGAGATCACGAAGTACTGTGACCGGATCGTCTACCTCAGGGATGGCGCCATCGAGAGGGAGGTGAGGATGGCTTCATGAGTAAGCCCCTCTCCCTGCTACTCGCCACGCTGATCTTGGCCTATGCAACATCGGGGGTATGGCAGGTCCAGGCGTCGAGTTTCACCGTGATCGGGAGCGCCTGGGGCACACCCACCAACCCCATCGATGCCGGGCCCGGAGACGCCAACACACCCCTGAGCATCACCCTGCAGTACCTGGGGGCCACACCCGCCACCAGGATCCAGGCCACCCTATCCCTCCCAGAGGGGTTCACCGATACCAGCGGCGCGGCCAACGCTACAGCCTACACATCCACCACCCCGGCCTATGCAATCTTCACACTTACCTTCTACATCAACATAGCTGAGGGCGCGCCCCTCAAAGACTACACATTTCCCCTGAACATCAGGTGGGATACCACATCCATCAAGGATCTTAGTGAAGACCATGATGTAACCGTCCGGCTGAGGGGCAGGGTGAAGCTGAACTTTGAAGCCCTCCAACCCGAGCTGAACCCAGGGCAGGTCAACCTCTTGCCCGTGAAGATCGGCAACTCCGGTACCGGGCCCGCCTCGGATATCAGCCTAACCGCTTCAGGTCCACCGCAGGTCAGCATCCTAGAGCAGCCCGGGCCCCTCAAGGGTCTAGCCGCACAGGAGTCCACCATCATCCACCTCCCCATCTACGCCTCCAGCACCGCCGCCGGAACACCCATCACCATCTCACTATCAGCAGTCTACAGGGACGCATACCTCAACACCAGAGCCACGACGCAGGGCCTGGGGCTGTACGTCAAAGCCCCGGAGCCTCCATTCTTCACCCTATCCGCCTCACCCACCACACTGATCGTAGGGGAGGTCACCAGCGTGGCCCTGCAACTGGCAAACCTGGGGGCCTCTGACCTGAGAAGCGTGGTCCTAAGCGTCGCCGGCACAGCACCCATGGCGCTGGTAAACAGTGATGGCAGGTTCTACATCGGTGATGTGAAGGCAGGGGAGAAGGCATCCGTCCAGCTGCAACTCTATGCCAGCGCCCCTGCGGCCACCCCCATACCCCTGGCCGTAACCATCAGCTTCATCGACTCCTCCAACACGCAGAGGGTGGAGACGAGAAGCCTCAGCTTCTTCACAGACCTGAAGCCCCGCACATCCCCCTTCACGTTAAGCGTCCAGCCGAGAACCCTCACAGCGGGAAGGGTGAACAATATCACCGTGACGGTCACCAACATCGCGGATTATCGGGTCAGCGGTGTATCGCTAACCTTCAGCTTCACGGGCGCACAGGTGGTCTGGCTGGAGCCGGACGTGGTACGCATCGCCAGCCTGGCACCCGGGGAATCCCACACCTTCGAGGCCAGGGTTTACAACCCCCCTCTAGCCTCACCATCAGCCCTCCTACAGGTCTCGATAAGGTACTATGATGACCGGAATAACTTGAACCAGGAGACGAGAAGTATAGGGCTCCTATCCAGGGGCCTTATTGAGTTGAAGGCCACCGACTTCTCCATCATCCCGGAGCGGCCAGCGCCGGGGCAGGTCTTCTCCATCACCGTGACCCTCACGAATATAGGTACCATAACCGCCTCGGCGGTCACGGCAAGCCCACACCCGCCCGAGGGGTTCAGGCTCTTCGGGGCCCGCTCCATCTTCATCGGAGACATGCAGGTAAACACACCCACCACCTTCACGTTCAGCCTGAGGGTGGGCAACACCACATCGCCCGGCAGCTACCAGATACCCGTGGAGCTCACCTTCTTCGACAACCTCAGGAATGTGATGTCCATCAGCCTCTCCATACCCATCAACGTGAGGGAGCCGGGGGCCACCAATCCGATACCACGCCAGCCCAGCGCAGGCCTAGAACTGGGTGTGCTCCCATCCTACATCGCCATCGGGGTGGCGGCACTAATCATAGGCTACCTGCTGGGAAGGAGGCCGAGAGCAAAATGAGGTATCAGGATGTCCTCTGGCTCGGGTTCAGAGGGTTGAGGGAGAGGAGGCTCCGGGCCGCCCTCACCATCCTCAGCGTCCTGATAGGTGTCGCCGCCATACTGGCACTGGTGTCCCAGACAACCGGCATCCAGGCCAGCGTGGTAAACGCGCTTCAGACACTGGGCCCCACATCGGTCCTGGTCTCACCGAGGGGGACACCACTCACCCAGGCCGATGTGGCCAAGGTCCTCAGCGTGCCAGGTGTGGAGGCCGTCATCCCCATGGTCACCGACAGGATGGCTATCGTCAGAGCCGGCCAGACGTCGGTGATAACGGTCGTGGGGGTCGACAGCGAAGGTTTGGGCTCACTCCTCGGAGAGGTCAGGATGGTGGAGGGAACCGTTTACTCAGCCACCACCGTCCCCCTTGCCGTTGTGGGGTACAATGTGGCGTTCCCCGTGGCCCAGGGCGGTCAACAGACCCTCTCCCTCGGCCAACCCCTGGTGCTGGAGCAGCAGCTGGGCCCCCACCCCAGGAGGGTCACGGTCCTCGTGACCGGGCTTCTCGAGAGATACGGGTCCACACCCCTCCTACCCGTCGATGACGCCATCTTCCTCCCCCTGGAGGCGGCCATGAAGCTATCCAACAGGAGGTCCTTCAACCTCCTGCTGGTCCGGGTGGCCGATGTGGACAGCGTCCAGAGCGTGGCTGAAACCCTCACCAGCATGTACGGGAATAGCGCTCAGATCATCACGATACAGCAGATAACGCAGACGGTCTCCACCATCATCGGCCAGTTCGGGATACTGCTGGGCTCGGTGGCCGCCATATCCCTCTCGGTGGCCGGCCTCGGAATCATGAACATCATGCTGGTCTCGGTCTTCGAAAGGACTAGGGAGATAGGGATCCTGAAGGCCATAGGGTTCAAGAACAGGGAGGTCCTCACACTCTTCCTGTCCGAAGCCGCCATCATCGGGGTGGCCGGGGGGCTCCTAGGCCTGGCGGCCGGCTACGGACTCTCGGAGCTGCTCCCCATATTCTTCAGCGGCTTCCTCAGACCCGGGAGCCAGACGATAAGGCAGGCCCAGCAGACCGGATTCCAGGGACCCCCCATCTCCTCCTACACCCCCATCATAACCCCCGACATAGTGCTGGCAGCGTTCGCGATCGCCGTCACCGTCAGCATCGCTGCAGGCCTCTACCCCGCATGGCGGGCCTCCCGCATGGAGCCCATCAAGGCCCTGAGGCAGGAATAGCGCCTATACACAGTGCACCCCGTTGATCCTTATGTAGGGGCCGCCCTCCGAAATTTCAGAGCCCTTCTCGATGTTGGGCCGGAGCTGCGCCACCCTGCCTATGGCATCGATCCTCTGGACCAGGCTGTGGAGATAGTCGGTGACCCTGATGCCCTTGATGGGGGTCTTAACCTCCTTGTTCTCTATGAGGTAGGCGATCTCGGGGACCAGTTCTACCCGGCCGTCCGACAGGTCGGTCTCGGCCCTCACAACACCCCGCACGAAGATCCCCGAACGGGTATCCTGGAACATCTCATCGAGGTGCCAATCCCTCGGCTCGATGTAGACGTTGCTGATGGAGGGCCTCGGCATATGGGTGACCCCCCGGGCATTCCCAGGGGCCCCTTCACCCCGGGCCGTCACCCTCGTGTGGAGGGGGTTCACCTCCCCCCTCTTGAGCAGCACCTTCCTGGCACCCCTCACCCCCTCATCATCCCATATGAAGGAGCCGTAGCCACCGGGCAGGCTGGGGTTATCCAACACCTCCAGCTCCTCCGAGATGTTCAGGCCCCGGAAGGCCCGGGCCTGGGCCGAGTCCCCCTCGAGGGCATGCGCCACCTCATGGGCCACCGCCCCCGTGGCCTCCGCATCCAGGATGACCTTGAACCTCCTACCCCTGACTAGGGGGGAGAGCACCTGGGCTCGGGTGGCATCCCTGGCCCTGTGGGCCAGCTCCTCCACGATCCTCCCCCAGTCCCTGTTCTCCAGGACCTCGAGACCCCCCTTTCCACCCACCACCTTGCTGGCAAAACCCAGCCTCATACCCCTCACAACCAGATACACCACCAGGTCGGTGTGGTAAGCCCTCTCCTGGACATCCGTCCCCTCCGATGATAGCAGGCTCGACTCCACATAGGAGTGGGTGAGCACCAGCTCTGAGCTGGAGTAGTAGGGCCCCAGCCTGTCCTTGATCAGCGCCCTCAGGCCCAGCAGGAACTCCCGGGCCTCATCGCAACCTATGGGCTTCTTGCAGGGATGCACATACTCACCCTTCTCCGGCCGGACCGGGGCCAGCTCGATGCGGGTATCCTGAGCGGAGGCCTGCCTGACCGCCTGCCGCGCGATCTCCTCCAGCCGCTCCCTCCGGGGCCTGTCGGTGCTCGCCACCCCATACCCCTTCACCACCACCCTGCAGCTGACCCTCTCGAAGCCCTCCTCCCGTATCTCGAAGGACTCGCTCCGCAGGGCCATCTCCAGGATGGACTGCCGTACGCCCTTGAAGTCCGCATACCTTGTTTCCCGCGAGAGATCCTCTAGGAGATGTTGGATCTCCTGCCTGTCCACTGCCTCATAACAGGTGGAGGGTGCAATTATCCTTTGCCCCGGACCCTACCTATATACCGGGCCGCCGAGGGGGTCTTATGGACCAGGCGCAGGCCTCCGAGTACTATTCGAGGAGCGAGGTGCGGAGTGAGATCGCCGAGTTCTGCAGGAACCGGTGGCTCGCGGTGGAGGGTGAAGGCCGTGAGGGAAGGCGCCTCTTTCTCAGGTACTGGGATAGCAAGAGGACCAGGCCCCTCACGATCAGCACACCCGAAGACGTGGGGCGCGTCCTGGAGAGGTTCCCCTGGGCCAAGCCCCGGGCATTCTACGCTTCAGCCCACAAGTACTCGGAGCTGGGGGACTCTTCAGTGCTCGAGGACCCCGGGAAGCTGACGGGCTCCACACCCACCTGGGACATCGACGGCGACCCCCAGCGGTTCCGGGACACCCTCGAAGCGGCCCGCATCATCGTCGAAGAACTTGGGCGGCTGGGTATCACCAGGTCGGTGTACATACTCTGGTCGGGCAGGGGGGCCCACGTCAGGGTGCATGAGGATGCCCTCTCAAGCTCCCTGAGATCCAAGCATAACCCCCTCGACGCCGCATACGCCCTCGTCGAGTACGTCCTCCGCAGGGCATCGGGCAGGCTCCAGCGGCTGGCGGCCGAGAGGCCCCATGTGAAGGTGGAGAACCTCATGGACCTGAAGAGGGTCTTCACGGTCCCCCTCAGCCTCCACAGGGAGCTGGATCTCTGCGCCATCTGCTTCAAGCCCGATGAAATTGGGGACTTCGACATCCGATGGGCCGACCCAGCTTCTCCCCGCCACAACCCCTCCTGGAGGGAGTTTGTAGAGGGTGAGGCCGATGAGGCCGTCAAGAGCGCCCTACAGCTGTTCCCCGGATACCTCCAGGCGACGGGCCCCGTAAAGACGGTCATCGCGGAGCCCGGGCGGGCGGGGGTTGCCACGGCCATGAGAGTCCCCACCCTCAAGGTGGGCCGGTTTCAGGTCATGGCCCTCCTCCAGGCCGCCCGGTACTACCTGCTCTTCAACGATGAGGAGAAGGCCAAGTCCTTCGGCCTAAACAGGGCCATCTTCTACGCCTGGGCCAAGAGGGCCGGCGGCGGGGTGCAGAGGAGGCCAGCAACAACACTCGGCACTGCCCAGCGGGCCATGGAGCGTGTGGCCTTCGTGGGGGACGAGATGGCCTTCACCTCCGAAGAGGGGTGGTTCGAGATCGGGGGTGAGGTGCAGAGGCCCGCCGATTACGACAGGCAGGTGGTGCAGAAGATTGAAGCCGCGCTCCCCTACAGCGAAGCGTGGAAGAAGGCACTGGATTACCTCGGGCGCTTCGACAGGAGGATCTTGGAGAGCCAGAGGGACTTCTACGAGAAGGTCTACAAGCCAGTCAGGGACAGCTTCCTCCCCTAGCCGCCTCCCGGTGATCGGCAACTCCTGCATGCACGCATCTACCACAAAGGCTCGACTGCTATTCCTCAGGGCGTCGGGGAAAAACCCTGCAACTCCACCCCTCTTCAACGCTCCTGTAATATAAATATTTTAGATGCAGAAAAATATTTAAATTCGCCTCGTCAATCCCGCTCCGTATGTCAACGACCACTGGGGGTGAAGTGAAGAAGAGAGATCTGGAGAGGGTGGTAGCGGTGTTAATCGTGGGGCTCGTCATAGGCCTGGCGGTCGGAGGGGTGGTGCTGGGAGGCATCCTCGCCCCGAAGCCCTCAGGCCCCACCGAGAAGGCGGTGAAGCTCAAGCTCACGCTACGAGACCTCTGGATAGACCATGCCTTCTGGGCCCGCACCGCTGTAGGCCGCCAAGGTCGGTGACACCAGCGCCTTCAACACAGCCTGGCAGAGGGTGGTCGATAATGCAAAGGCGATCTCCAATGCCATATCCCCCCTCTATGGGCAGCGGGCCGCAGAGCAGCTGCTCTCCCTCCTTTCAGACCACGCGAACGGGGTGAGGGACTATGCGGTCGCCGTCTACACGAAGAACGAGGCCGGTAAGCAGTCCGCCATAACCAAGCTCAGGCAGAACGCGGACCAGATAGCCAGCTTTCTCAACCGCGCGAACCCCGCCAACTGGCCCCTGGCCACACTACAGGCCGTCCTGACGGGGCATATAGGGGCCCATATGGGTCAGGTGGATGCGATAGCCGCGGGTGACTGGTCCAAGGAGGCGGATGTCTGGAAGAGCATGGTGGAGAACGTCACCACCATAGCCGACGCGTTGGCAGACGGAATAGTCAAACAGTTCCCCGACAGATTCCTGTTGGTGTGCGTATGCTGCTGCCATCTGCACTGAGGTGTAGACCCCAGGCTGTGCTACCCAAAACATAACAGCCCCGTCGTGCACGGGTAAATCATTCATGAAGGAAGGGCCTGGATCCTCTTCGTGTACGTAGAGCATTCATATTTATGCCGTGGGCCATAGACAGGGTGCATACCATGTCCGGCGTCGCTTCACTGGTCGGGCAGACAAAGTTGGAGCTGCTCAGGCTGATGATGGAGGAGGGGGGGACAGCGGAGCGCCTGGCCGCCAGGCTCCACATGAATGTGTCTGCGGTGAGGCGGCATCTCGAGGCCCTCACCAAAGCCCGGCTCGTGGAGGCCAGCTTTGAGAGGAGGGGTAGGGGGCGGCCCAGCAAGATCTACAAGATAACGCTGGAGGGGCGGGAGGTCTTCGGCACCGGATACGACATGCTCCTGATCTACCTGACCGGGGCACTGCTGGCCAAGCTGGGGCAGGGCGAGGCCGTGAAGCTCATGGCTGAGACGGCCAGGAGCCTGGCCGCAGGGATTAGGAGGGGGCCTGGGGCCGGCTCTTACCTGCCGCTACTCGAGCAGCTCGGCTTCCGGCCCATGATCAGGAAGAAGCGGGGCCAGCTATCCCTTATCAGCCGCAACTGCCCCGTCTTAAGGGCTGCAAAGGAGTATCCAGACCTGTTCTGCCAGGCCTTTCATGGCACATTACTTTCGGAGGTGATGGGGGCGCCTACAGTCACGCTGAAGGAGACGATGGCCAGAGGCTCCCGGCGATGTATACATCAGGTGAATGTGGAGGGGTTGCGCCCCGCAGATAGCCGGCCAGCCCCCTATAGCCAATAGCCGGGGCCTCAGCGATACATGGTGAAGAGATGTGGGTATCTTTTCATCAGAAGCCTATCCAGCTCGGACCTGAGCCTCCGGTCCAACTCCCGCTGCTGCGGGAATATGTCCAGCCGCGATTCACGCCCCACGAGCACCGGGCCTCCCAGGGCCAGTGGTGTCCTGATCTCCCGCAGGGGCTGGGGGCTCCTCTCCAGTATCGTCCTCAGGGTGTCCAGAAGGCTTTGGCCCTCGCTGGCCCTGCGGAGCACCTGCTCCATGCTCTCACGGTCCACGGGCCTGAAGCCGAAGGTATAGGGAGGGGCCTCCAGCCGAAGATCATCCGCCAGGCTCCTGATGCCGAACCCCACCG
>Ga0209143_1001366_pt1 | contig 11306 bp, 12 predicted proteins | sample FaiFalFF_MnMetaG_3_FD_184739 | JGI IMG/M metagenome (GOLD analysis project Ga0209143, IMG submission 184739) | Freshwater microbial communities from Yellowstone National Park, Wyoming, USA - Fairy Falls B (FF_Mn_B) MetaG (SPAdes) (version 3) | ecosystem: Environmental > Aquatic > Freshwater >...
GGCCAGCTCCTCCTGGGGGCGGTGGGGGCCGCCTACACCGCCCTCTTCCTGCCCGTGGGGCCCTGGACCCTCCCCCTCATGTTCCTCCTGGGGGGCGGGCTTGGGGCCATCTGGGCCGGGCTTGCCGCCTGGCTCAGGGTGCGCTTTGGGGCCAGCGAGATCCTCACCACCCTGATGCAGAACTACCTGGCCTACTACTTGGTGGTCTACCTGGTGGCCGGGCCCTGGAAGGGGCAGATGGTCTTCGGCTTCCTCTACACGGACCGCTTTCCCCAGGAGGCCCAGCTCCCCCGGCTGGGGGAGACCCTGGTCCACTGGCCCACCCTCCTCTTGGGGGTGGTGGCGGCCGTGATCCTCCACCTCCTCCTTTTCCGCACCCCTTTGGGCTTCGCCTTTCGGGTCCAGGGGGAAAACCCTTTGGCGGCCCGGTATCTGGGCCTGCCCGGGGGGAGGCTCCTTTTCCTCGCCGCCCTCATCAGCGGCCTCCTTTCCGGCTTCGCCGGGGTGGGGGAGGTGGCGGGCATCCACCTGAGGCTTCTGGAGCCCGCCCAGATCTCCTTGGGTTACGGCTTCACCGCCATCCTGGCGGCCTGGCTGGCCCGGGGGAGGCCCCTTCTGGTCCTCCTCACGGCCCCCCTTTTGGGCCTGATCCTGGCCGGGGGGGACGCCCTGAAGCTTTCCCTTTCCATGCCCTTTAGGGTGGTGGACGTGGTGAGCGGGCTTTTGCTTCTGGCCCTGATCGGGGCCGAGGCCTTGGGCCGGCACCGGATCCTCTGGAGGCGCTGATGGAAGAAGCCCTGTTGCGCGCGGTGCTCTTTGGAACCCCCATCCTCCTGGCCTCCCTGGGGGCCCTCGTCTCGGAGCGGAGCGGGGTGGTGAACCTGGGCGTGGAGGGGATCATGGCCCTTTCCGCCCTGGCCGCCTTCGGCGTGGCCCTGGGGGCGGGCCCCTACCTGGGCCTTCTGGCGGGGGTGGGGACCGGGGTCCTAGGGGGGATGGTCTTGGGCCTCTTCGCCGTCACCTTGAGGGCCAACCAGTTCGTGGCCGGCCTGGCGGTGGCCGCCTTGGGCCTGGGGGCCTCGGGGCTTTTGGGGAAGCGGTACGAGGGCCTGCCCCTGGAGTGGACCCTTCCCGAGGGGGGCATGGCCCTTCTGGCCTTTTTGCTGGCCCTCTTTCTCCACCACCTCCTCTACCGGAGCCGCTTCGGCCTCTACCTTCGGAGCGTGGGGGAGAACCCCAAGGCGGCGGACCTCTTCGGGGTCAGCGTGGACGGGGTGCGCTACGGGGCCCTGGCCCTGGGGGGCGGGCTCATCGGCCTGGCCGGGGCCTACCTCTCCCTGGCCTACCGGCCCTCCTGGACCGACGGGATGACGGCGGGGTTAGGGTGGGTGGCCATCGCCCTGGTGATCCTGGCGGCCTGGGAGCCCCTCAGGGCCGTCCTTGGGGCCTACCTTTTCGGCCTCCTTTTCTTCCTGCAGTTTCGGCTCCAGGGCAGCGTACCTATACCCAGCGAGGCCTTTGGCGCCATGCCCTACCTTTTGGTTATCCTGGTCCTGGCCCTCTCGGGCCGCGCCCGGGCGCCCAAGGCCCTGGGCGTGCCCTTTGAGCGGGGGAGGTGAGGCATGCGAAGACTCTTGGCGTTTTTGTTGGCGGCCCTGGGCCTTTCCCTGGCCCAGGGGGAGAAGCTGAAGGCCTGCTTCATTTATGTGGGGCCCATCGGGGACGCAGGCTGGACCTACGCCCACGATGTGGGCCGGAAGAAGGCCGAGGCCGCCTTGCCCTGGCTGGAGACCCGGTACGTGGAAAGCGTCCCGGAGGCCCAGGCCCTGCCCGTCATGGACCGCTTTGTGCGGGAGGGGTGCCAGGTCATCTTCGCCACCAGCTTCGGGTACGGGGAGGCGGTGCTGGAGGCGGCCAAGAAGTACCCCGAGGTCATCTTCGCCCACGCCACCGGCCTCAAGCGGGCCCCCAACGTGGCCACCTACATGGCGGACTTCTACCAGGTCTACTACCTGAACGGCCTGGCCGCCGGGGCCCTCACCAAGACGGGCAAGGTGGGGTACGTGGCCGCCTTCCCCATCCCCGAGGTGAAGCGGCACATCAACGCCTTCACCCTGGGGGTCAGGGCGGCGAACCCCAAGGCCCAGGTCCTGGTGCGCTGGATCAACGCCTGGTACGACCCGGCCAAGGCCCGGGAGGCCACCGAGGCCCTTCTCGCCCAGAGGGCCGACGTCTTCGCCTTCACCGAGGACACGCCCACCGTTATCCAGACCGCCGCCAGGAAGGGGGCCTACTCCTTCGGCCACTACACCCCCATGCTCAAGTTCGCCCCCGACCACGTGGTCTCCGGGCAGATCGTCCACTGGGACGTCATCTACATTGACTTCCTGAAGAAGGTGAAGGAGGGTGTCTACACCGCCAAGAACCTGGAGAACGTGGACTACTTCTGGCTCCTCCAGCACAAGGCGGTGGAGGTGGGGGCCGACTACGGGGTGCCCATCAACCCCAAGCACGTGCCCCTTCTGCGGAAGGCCCAGATGACCGTGGGGGGCAAGAAGGTGGCCGTCTACGACCGGATCATGGCCCTCCTCAAGGACATGTCTAGCCCCAAGCCCACCTTTGACCCCTTCACCGGGCCCATCAAGGACCGCAAGGGGGTGGTGCGGATCCCGGCGGGAAGGAAGGCCTCCCTCCGGGAGCTCCTCACCATGGAGTGGGCGGTGCCCGGCGTGGTGGGGGACTGGCCGGGGGAGCCCAAGTAGGCCAAGAGGCCAAAGGGGGCCGGGAAGGCCGGCCCCTTGGTTTTTTAAAGGCTTTTGAGGGCCTCTTCCAGGATCTCCAGGCCCAGGGCCGCCTCCTCCCGGGAGAGGACGAGGGGCGGGGCCAGGCGCAGGGCGGAGGGCCCCGCCGCCAGGGTGAGGAGCCCCTTCTCAAAGGCCCGCTTTTGCGCCTGATCCCGGAGGTCCGGGCGGGGCTCCTCGGGGCTTCCGAAATCCAGGCCGATCATGAGGCCCCGGCCCCGCACGTCCCCCAGGAAGGGAAAGCGCTTCTGCATCTCCCTTAGGCCGGCGAGGAGGAAGGCCCCCACCTCCTTCGCGTTTTCCATGAGGCCCTCCTCGAGGAGGTCCAGGGTGGCCTGGGCCGCGGCCGCCGCCACCGCCTGGCCGCCGAAGGTGGTGCCGTGGGCCCCGGGGCGCCAGCTCCCCAGCTCCTCGCGAAAGAGGACGGCGCTCAAGGGGTAGCCCGAGGCCAGGCCCTTGGCCAGGACGTAGACGTCGGCCTCCACCCCCTCGTGCTCCAGGGCCAGAAAGCGCCCGGTGCGCCCGGCCCCGGTCTGGACCTCGTCGGCCACCAGGAGGATGCCGTGCCGCTCCAGGAGGGCCTTGAGCTTCGGAAGGAAGCCGGCCGGGGGCAGGACGTAGCCCCCTTCCCCCTGGATGGGCTCCAGGAAGAAGGCGGCCACCTCCTCGGGGGGCAGGACGGTGGCGAAGAGGTGCTCCAGGTGGGCCAGAACCGCCTCCCCCACCTCCTCAGGGCTTGCGCCTAAGGGGGGGCGGAAGGGGTTGGGGAAGGGGACGTGGACCACCCCGGGGAGGAGGGGGGCGAAGCCCTTGCGGTAGGCGCTTTTGCTGGCGGTGAGGGAGAGGGCCCCCAGGCTTCTTCCGTGGAAGGCCCCGGTGAAGGCCAGGAGGTAGGGCCGGCCCGTGTGGTGGCGCACCAGCTTGATGGCGGCCTCAATCCCCTCGGTGCCGGAGTTGCCGAAGAAGACCCGGTACCCGCCGCCCACCTTGGCCACCAGGCGCTCGGCCAGGGAGAGGGTGGGCTCGTGGGTGAAGTCGGAGAAGCAGACGTGGGCGAAGCGCTCCGCCTGGGCCTTCACCGCCTCCAATACCCTGGGGTGGGCGTAGCCCGTGGTGTTGGCGGCGATGCCCGCCATGAAGTCCAGGAAGACGTTGCCGTCCACGTCCTCCAGGAAGACCCCCTGGCCCCGGGCGGGGACGAAGGGGTAGGGGCGGACGTAGGAGGGGGAGAGGACCTTTTCCCCCCGGGCGAGGAGCTCCTGGGCCTTGGGGCCCGGCAGGGGCGTTTTCACCTCGGGTTTCATACGGGGCCAGTCTACCAGGGCCCAAAGCGCTTTCCCAGGCCAACTTTATGCACCCTTTTGCGGCTTTTTGCCCTTGCTTCCCCCTTTCCTCGGCCCACCGGCCCCGGTAAGCTCCAAAGGAGCCTCCCGCCGGAGTGGGGCCCTTATACCCTTGTTTCCTGCTTCCTTCGGCCCCACTATGCCTGGTAACTTTCTCAGGAACCTTTTGCCGGGGCCCCCATGCTGGCTTGGGCCAGCATGGGGTGGTATTAAGTGCCCGCACTTTGGTTTCGCAACATGGGGTGCCCAAGTCGGGGCTGCGGAAGGGCTTTTCTGGGGCCCCCACCGCGGCGAAAGCCGCGGTGGGGTACTTAGAGGAGGCCCCTGGCCTTTAGGTGGGGCCTGGCGTAGAAGAGGGTGAGGGCGGTGGAGGCGTCCTGGACCTCGCCCCGCTCCAGGAGGGCGTAAAGCTCGGCGAGGGGGATTTCCACGGGCTCTAGGAGTTCGCCGTCCTCGAGGGCCGGCCGGCCCACCCGCCTGGCCCCCAGAGCCAGAAAGGGGTGGAAGACCACGGCGGTGAAGGAGGGCTGGGGGTGGAAGGGGGGAAGGGGCAGGTAGGCCTGGGCCTCCGCCCCCACCTCCTCCATAAGCTCCCTCTTGGCCGCCTCCATGGGGGTTTCCCCGGGGTCCACCTTGCCGGCCGGCACCTCCAGGAGGAACTTGCCCGTGGGGTGGCGGTACTGGCGGATGAGAAGGGCGGTGGCCTCTTCCGTCACCGGCAGGACGAAGCTGGCCGCCACGGGCCCCGGGCGGTAGATGTAGGTGATCTCCTTACCGGTGTGGGTCAGGAGGCGCTCCCGCACCAGGCGCACGGGCTCGGAGAGGATCTCCTCCAGGGTAAGCCGCTTCCAAGGGCTCATCGCGTCATGCGCTCAATGACCCGGCGCACCTTCTCCCCCGGGGCCCTGGGGCCCAGGGCCTTGGTCACGGCCCCGATGGCGGCCAGGGGGGTCTTGAACTGGGAGAAGTCTATGTTCTCCCGGATCCAGGCCTCCAGCTCCTCCTCCGACATCTCCTTGGGCAGGAAGCGGTCCAGGAACTCCACCTCAAAGGTGTTTCCCTGCTCGAGGGCGATCTCCTTCAGGGCCTTCAGGACCTTGACCGCCTCCTCATCGGGGAGGGGCTTGCCGTCCCCCTTGCGGTCCAGCTCCGCCTTCACCACCCGGGCGAAGTCCAGGGTCCTCTGGTCCCGGGCCTTCATGGCCTCCTTGATGGTCTCCTTGATGGCCTCGTAGATCATCCCCTCCAGTCTAGCGGGTACAATCCTTTCCGTGTGGGCGCTCCTTTCCGTTTCCGATAAGCGGGGGCTGGTGCCCTTCGCCCAGGGCCTCTTGAGGCTTGGCTTTGGGCTTCTCGCCACCGGGGGGACCTTCAGGGCCCTTGAGGAGGCGGGCCTTCCCGTCACCTACATCTCCGACTTCACCGGCTTTCCCGAGGTTCTTTCGGGGCGGGTCAAGACCCTCCACCCCAAGGTCCACGCCGCCCTCCTGGCCCGGCCCGACCAGGAGGAGGAGCTGAAGGCCCTGGGGTTTGAGCGGATCGGGGTTTTGGCGGTGAACCTCTACCCCTTCCGGGAGACCGTGGCCCGGGGGGCTTCCTTCCACGAGGCCCTGGAGCAGATAGACATCGGGGGGCCCGCCATGCTGCGGGCCGCCGCCAAAAACCACGAGGCGGTGCTGCCCGTCTGCGACCCCGAGGACTACGAGCGGGTTCTTGTGGCGCTGGAGCGGGGTCCTGAGCCCGGGTTCAGGAGGGAGCTCGCCCGCAAGGCTTTCGCCCACACCGCCGCCTACGACGCCGCCATCGCTGAGTGGCTTTCCGGGGAGAAGTTCCCCGAGGAGAAGTTTTTGGTTCTGAAGCGGCTTTCCCCCCTCCGCTACGGGGAAAACCCCCACCAGGAGGCCGCCCTTTACCGGGTGGCGGGGGAGGAGGGGCCCCTCCTCAAGGCCCAGGTCCTCCAGGGCAAGGCCATGAGCTTCAACAACTACCTGGACGCCGAGGCCGCCTGGAACCTGGTCTCGGAGTTCACCGAGCCCGCCTGCGTGGCCATCAAGCACCAGAACCCCTGCGGCGTGGCTCTGGGCCGGGAGGCCCTCGAGGCCTACCGGAAGGCCTACGAGGCCGACCCCGTTAGCATCTTCGGGGGGATCGTGGCGCTAAACCGCCCGGTGGACGGCCCCACGGCCATGGCCATGCGGGAGGTCTTTTTGGAGGTGGTCCTGGCCCCGGAGTTCACCGAGGAGGCCCTGGCCCTCCTGGCCCGCAAGAAGAACCTGAGGCTTCTCCGCGTGCCCGAGCCGGCAGAGGGCCCTTACCTGGACCTGAGGCGGCTTAGGGGCGGGCTCCTCCTCCAGGATGCGGACACCTCGGACCCCGTGGCGCCCAGGGTGGTCACCCAAAAGGCCCCCACCGAGGCGGAGTGGCAGGACCTCTGGTTCGCCTGGAAGGTGGTGAAGCACGCCCGCTCCAACGCCATCGTGGTGGCCAAGGGGGGGAAGACCCTGGGGATCGGGGTGGGGCAGACCAACCGCCTGGCCGCCGCCCGGCAGGCCCTCGAGGCCGCCGGGGAGGAGGCCCGGGGGGCCGTCTTGGCCTCGGACGCCTTCTTCCCCTTTGACGACGTGGTCCGCCTGGCCGGGACCTTGGGCATCGCCGCCATCATCCAGCCCGGGGGGAGCGTGCGGGACGAGGACTCCATCAAGGCCGCCGACGAGCTGGGCCTGGCCATGGTCTTCACCGGCGTGCGGCTCTTCCGCCACTGAGGCGTTTTCTCTCCCTTAGGCGCCTGGCGGCCTCCTTGAAGCCCACGAGCTTCCTGGACTCCTCGTCGTGGAGGTGCATGTCGGCGAAGGCGATCTTGAAGGCGTCCTTCAGGGTCACGGTGGGGGCCACCTTCACCAGGTCCACCTCCTCCTGCACCTTGGGCAGGTGGCAGTTGGGGATCTTGGGGGCCAGGTGGTGGATGTGGTGGAAGCCGATGTTGCCGGTGAGCCACTGGAGGACCTTGGGGAGCTTCAGGTAGGTGCTCCCCTCCATGGCCGCCTTCAGGTACTCCCAGCGGGGGTCGTGCTCCCAGTAGGCGTCCTCAAACTGGTGCTGCACGTAAAAGAGGAAGATGCCCACCATCCCGGCGAAGTACTGGATGGGCAGGTAGACCAAAAGGAGGGTCTTCAGGCCGAAGGCCAGGTAGAGGCCCGCCAGGAGGAGGACCAAAAAGAGGTTGGTGAGGGCCACGGAGTTGCGCACCGAGGGCTTTTCCGAGCCATAGCCCAAGGGCAGGCGGTAGGAGAGCATGAAGACGTGGATGGGCCCAATGAAGAACATCACGAAGGGGTTGCGGTAGACCCGGTAGGCGAAGCGCTGCCAGGGGGTGGCCTTCAGGTACTCCTCGAGGGTCATGGTGTAGATGTCCCCCGCCCCCCGCTTGTCCAGGTTGCCGCTGGTGGCGTGGTGCCGGGCGTGGGAAAGCAAACCACTTTGAGCTGGATGCGAAAAATCGCCACCTTGCGGGGTTTCCGCTTCTACCGGGTCCGGGCGGAAAAGGGAATCCAGGGGGAAGCGGTGGGGGAAGCCCTGGGCCCCTGTGGCCTGGGGCTGGCGGTGATGACCCTCTAGCGGGGCTTAAGGCGGTCCTCCGAGTCCAGGAAAAGGGTCACGGGACCGTCGTTGACCAGGTGCACCCGCATGTGGGCCCCGTAGACCCCGGTTTCCACGTGGACCCCCTGGGCCAAAAAGGCCTCAACGGCCGCCTCATAGAGGCGCCTGCCCACCTCGGGCGGGGCGGCCTGGGCGAAGGAGGGGCGGTGGCCCTTGCGGGTGTCGGCGTAGAGGGTGAACTGGCTGACCAAAAGCACCTCGCCCCCCACGTTCAGGAGGGAGAGGTTCATCTTCCCCATGGCGTCGGGGAAGATGCGCAGGTGGACGATCTTCCGGGCCAGGTAGTGGGCGTCCTCCTGGGTGTCCCTCTGCCCCACGCCCAGGAGGACCAATAGCCCCAGGCCGATCCGGCCCACCACCTCCCCCTCCACCTCCACAAAGGCCTCGCTGACCCTCTGCACCACGGCCCGCATCCTCACCTCCTGGGGCCAGCGAAGAAGGCGATGGTCCCGGGGCCGGCGTGCACGCTCACCGCCGCCCCGGCCTGCAAGGTGGAGAGGATCTGCACCCCTTCGGCCCTAAGGAGCTCTCCCAGGGCCCTGGCCCCCTCCGGGTTCGCGGCGTGGGCCAGGTGGACCAAGGCCCCTTCGGGGAAATCTTTTCGGAAAAGTTCGGCCATCTTGTGCATTCCCTCCATAAAGCCCCGCACCCTGGGTCCGGCCTCCACCTACCCTTTCCGCACCAGGAGGACGGGGAGGATGCGCAAGAGCCCCCCACGAAGCGGGCGATCCCCCCGATCCGCCCCGAGCGGTGGAGGTAGGTGAGGGTCTTGGGGAGGACGTAGCCCAAAACCCTTTTTCGGTAGGGGGCCACCGCCGCCTCCAGGCGCTCCCAGGCCACCCCTTGCTGGAGAAGGCGGCGGGCCTCCTCGAGGACCAGCCAAAGCCCCCCGTTCAGCGACCAGGAGTCCAGGACCTGGACCCTGCCCCCGTACGCCCGGGCCACGGCCTGGGCGGTGGCCACGGTTCCCGAGAGGTGGACGGAGAGGACCCGGTCGTGGTCTAGAAGAAGCCTCTCGTAGGTGGCCCTGAGGTCCTCGGGGGCCGCCTGGCTGGTGGAAAGCCTTTCCCCCTTTTCCAGAAGCGCCAGGACCTCGGGGCCGATTTCCAGGAGGTCCCGGTAGCTCCGCCCGCCGTGGATGACCTGGACGGGCACCAGGTGGATGCCCTTCTCCAGGGCCTCTTCGGGAGAAAGGCCCAGGGTGGTGTCGGCCACGAAGGCGGTCTTAGAGGCTGTAGGCATAAAACCCGTAGGTGCCGGGGCCGGTGTGGCTGGCGATCACGGCCCCGAGCTCGCTCACCAGAGCCTCCTCCACGGGAAGCTCCAGGCCCAGGATCAAGGCCTTGAGCTCCCGCACGGCCTCCTCCTCACCGCTGTAGAGGAAAAAGGCCCGGACCTTCCCCCGGCCCGTGGCCCAGGCCCGGAAGTCCTTCACGATCTCCTCCCGGGCCTTCCTTTCCCCCCGGGCCCGGCCCGCCGTCTCCACCCGGCCTCCCTTGAGGGTGAGGATGGGCTTGATGTTGAGGAGGGTGCCCAAAAAGGCCTGGGCCCCGCCGATGCGCCCGCCCCGTTTCAGGAACTCCAGGGTGGCCACGGTGAAACGCACGAAGTGGCCGGCCCGGATGCGCTCCAGCTCCTTGAGGACCTCGGCCAGGCCCTGGCCCGCCATAAGAAGCTCGTGGGCCCTCAGGACCATCATGCCGACGCCCAGGGAGGCGGCCTGGGAGTCAAAGACCGTGACCCGGCCGGGGAAGCTCTCCGCCGCCAGGAGGGCGGACTGGACCGTGCCCGAGAGCTTGGGGGAGATGTGGATGGAGAGGACGTGGTCCGCCCCCTTCAGGGCCTCCCCGTAGACCCGGGCGAAGTCCTCGGGGGAGGGTTGGCTGGTGGTGAGGAAGGCCTCCCCCGAGCGCACCTTGGCGAAGATCTCCGTGGGCGTGGTCTCCTCCCAGTCCCGGTAGACCCGGCCTCCCAGGTTCACGTAAAGGGGGACCACGAAAACCCCCAGGCGCTCCCTTAGCGGCTTGGGCAGGTCGGCGGTGGAATCGGTTACCAGTGCGGTTCTCACAACCCTCCTTTTGGTCCGACCCAGAATACCACATCCCGCCTCAGTGGGGTTCCAGGGGTAGGGGACCCTGGGTTAGGGGAGGGTCGGGAACTGGATAGAGATCCGGTTCAGCGTGATGGCGCAGTCTTTGGGGCTCCACCGGATAGCTGCTTCCGGGGACGTGCTGGCCCGGGAGGTGCGGCTTTCCAGGCCCAGGGAAGGGGATGCCTTGGCCATCCTCGAGGCCGGGGCCTACGGGTCCAGCATGGCCCTCACCTACCTGGACACCCCGAGGCCCCTGGAGCTCCTCTGGACGGGGGAGGGGTGGGAGGTCCTGCGGCGGAGGGAGCCCCTGGAGCGGCGCTTTGAGGGCGAATCCTAGATACCCCGCCGTGGCTTTTGCCGCGGCGGGGGCCCCAAAGGACGCGGGGAGCCAAGAAAGGCTTTCTATAAGGCACTGGGCGGCCGCTTAGGCCCGCCGAAAGAGGCCGAAGATGGGCCAGTGGGCCCGAAGGAGCTCGGGGTGCCACTGGAGGCCCAGGTAAAGGGGGTGGCCCTCCAGGACCACGGCCTCCACCAGGCCGTCTGGCGCATAGGCCACCGGGCGCAGGCCCTGGCCCAGGGCTTTGAGGCCCTGGTGGTGGTAGGAGTTGACCCGGAAGGTTTCGGGAAAGAGCCCTCTTAAGGGGCTGTCTCTCTTGAGGCGGGCCCCGTGCCCGTGGGCGCCCCAGGCGGGTGGGCTCTTCTGGGCGTGCTGGAGGGGAAAGCCCGCCGCCTTAAGGTCCTGGTGGAGGCTCCCCCCAAGGGCCACGTTTAGGACCTGGATCCCCCGGCAGACGCCGATGGTGGGCAGGCCCTTCTCGGCGGCGCGGCGGGCCAGGTAGAGCTCACTTTGGTCCCGCTCCGGGTCCACCTCGCCCAGATCGGGCTCGGGCTCCTCCCCGAAGTGGGCGGGGTCCACGTCGGGCCCGCCCGGCAGGAGGAGGCCGTCCAGGTGGGGGAGGAGGCGCTCCAGGGCCTCCGGGGGCTGGGGTGGGATGAGGGCGTAGGCCAGGCCCTGGGAGGCCAGGGCCTCGAGGTAGGGCTCCAGGAGGCCAAGGAAGGTGCGGCCCTCGAGGGCGCGGCGCTGGGTGGGGATGCCGATGAGGCGCATGGGTCCATTAAAGCAGGTAGAATCCCCGTGTGGCGTTGGCAGGCCTGGTTCTCACGCCCGAAGGCCTAAGGCCGGGCCGCCTCCACTTCTCGGAGCGCATAGAGGCCTTTGAGCCCGCTCCGGTGGAAGGCCCCTACATCCTGCCGGGCTTCATAGACCTCCACGTCCACGGGGGGGCGGGGTGGGACACCATGGCGGGGGAGGAGGGGGTAAGGGGGATGGCCCGCTTCCACCTGGCCCACGGGACCACGGCCCTTCTGCCCACCACGGTCACCGCCCCGCCGGAGGACATCCTTAGGGCCCTG
>Ga0209143_1001368_pt1 | contig 11303 bp, 6 predicted proteins | sample FaiFalFF_MnMetaG_3_FD_184739 | JGI IMG/M metagenome (GOLD analysis project Ga0209143, IMG submission 184739) | Freshwater microbial communities from Yellowstone National Park, Wyoming, USA - Fairy Falls B (FF_Mn_B) MetaG (SPAdes) (version 3) | ecosystem: Environmental > Aquatic > Freshwater >...
GGGGAATTCCTTCGCCTTTTCCTCGTCGACCTCGACACCTTTCTCTGTCTTCTTCAAGGGTTTTCTGAGGAGCGCGCCGATGATCCATTTGGCGAGTATTACGTATTGCCCTGTCATGTCTATGACGGTGACTCCGTGGCCCCTCTCCAGTAGCTCCAGGATCAGGCGGTAGACGAATGTGGATTTGCCTGCACCGGATTTCCCGGTGATTACAATGTGGGAGTTAAGCTCCCCGTTCTCTCCCTCAGGACTCCAATATATCGGGACCCTCCCGAGCTGGATCAGCTGCTCCTCGTCCCTCCTCACGGAGATTATGTCGCCGTACCTGTTCTGGACCTCCATGGGACCTATGAATAGGGCATAGAGCCCAGTTCCGAGCCTGATCCCCCTCTTAGGAGCGGACTCGGTGCGCCTGCTGGAATAAATGGCGTAGCCTATCATCGCCAGGTGGACGGGGTAGATGCCGAAGAAGGGAAAGTTCAGCATGAGCACAGCAGTTGCCAGGAAGTGCCTGAAGGATTTCTTGAGCTTTCGGGCCGAGAGGGCGTCCCAGAAGAACGCTCCTAGGGACATCATTGAGGCAAAGCCAAGGGCTCCGCCCCCAGAGATGACAAGAATTGTGATGGAGACGAGCAGCCTGACGAAGATCATGTAGCCTAGGCCTATGCCTCCTACAGTCGTCGGGCCGTAGCTCGTGACATGGGAAAACCCTTTCCTGATGAACCTGTACGCGATGAAGCCCGAGATCAGCCCCAGCACGAAGCCGACCGCGTAATAGCTCTCAACAGAGCTGAGGTTCCTCGCTATCAGCGAGAGCGGAACCAGCGGCGGGAAGGAGTCGAAATTAGGAGCTATCATCTCGATCTCACCCTCCTGAGGAGGAATAGCGCAGGAACGAGGAACGGGACAGCAACTGATGCCAGTACCCCTAGCGCCACCCAGTCGGGCTCCACGTTTATGGCAATAGTCCTCGTGAGTGTTACCCCGTACATCTCCGAAGAAGCTGTTATGTTCAGGACGGCGCTCCCACCGGTAAGCATCTCTAGCGGGATGCTAACGAAGGCGTAGGCTACCCCTCCGACGACGTTGACGGATACCGGCTCGGGCTTCGCTCCCACCTTGACAGAGGCGGAGTATTTCGCGTCGGGAACGGGCTTAGGCCTGTTCTCCTCAAGGGTGCCGAGGAAGAACGCCACCACTGCAACGTCGCCTGGCCTTCCTGGCTTCTCTATCCTCCAGTAGATCTCCGGCCTCGTTATCTGGGCATTGGCGGCGGGAACGGCCACCAGGACCGCTACGATTGCCAGCACGGGAAGCCACCTCATCCGCTCCCACCTCCTGACCTCGGCTTCACGCCGGGTAAGGGCTTGGGCTTCACGATCACCATACCTGTGAGGGTCACGGTCTTCACCCTCGGCTGGGAGGTTTGAGCCGGGGTCCTGGAAACCTGGTCAACTCTGGGCGCAGGCTTCTCGGCTCCAGGTACCGGAACTGCTGCGGGCTTCGGAGCTGGCCTTGGAGCTGGAGGCTCGGACCTCGGAGCCGGCTCAACTGGAACTTCGGACTTCTGGACTGCCGGTTCTGGGACTACTGCTTTGGGTCTGGGTGAAGGCTCTACCGGAGGCTCGGTCTTCCGGGCGACTACAACGTCCTCCTTCGGTTTACTAACGCTCCTGACCACCGGCTCAGACCTCGGAACCGATATGGGTTTTGAAATCGAGACGGGCTCTGGCTGTGGCTCAACCACTTTCCCGACTGCTCTGACAGCTGGGGTCCTCAGCCTGGGGGCGCAGACCGGGCACTCACCGCTCCCCGGCGGCATCGGATGACCACACGTTACGCATCTCCTCTCGTTGACCTCAGGCTTCTTCGCAACCCCGACGGATTCCGGCCTCGTCCAGTAATCCAGGTCCTCCCGGACCTCTATCGCCTCGGGCCTGGATCCCCGGACGCTTACCTTCCTTGCTTCTTCGCGAACTACCGGCTTAGCCATATGCTGGGACTGTTCTAATTCCTTCACCTCTGACACCTTGGGCCTGACTTTCCGGTCATCCGCCCTCCTTGCCTCTTCACGGGCTACCGGTATTACCTGAGGCTTGGGTTGCCCAATGACCTCCGGCTTCTTGGCCTCCTCGCGGAGTATTGGTTTCACCTGAGGCCTGGGCTTCTCCTGCACCTCCGGCTCTGCCCTCTGCGCAACGGCTTCACGGACCTCCTCCCTCTGCACGGCCACGGAGCGCCTGAGGGCCCTCATCCTGTCGGCTATCGCGTCCCTAACCATCGCCTTCTTCTCCGGAGCGAACCTCACGAAGAGCGGCCTCGGGTCCTCGGTCGTTATCATGAAGCCCGTGCCTATCCCTCCGCTCAGCAGGGCGTTCTTCTGGGACTCGGTCAGGCCGAGGTAGGTCTGGGCCCACTCGGCATAGGCGTTGTTCGGATGGCTCATCACTATCACGGTTCCAACGAGGTCTATGGTGCCGGGAGGCATGTCCTCTGGCTTGTGGGTTATCAGGACGTAGGATGCCCCGAACTTCCTCGTGTCCCTGAGGTGAAGGGAGAGCGGAGGCTCAACCTTTACCTCTATCCCTCCCTCGACGATCTTACCGAGGGCGACGAACCTGTGGGCCTCGTCTATCACTACCATTACTCTGAGGTCCTCCTGGACGTTCATGCTCAGGAGCCTGTCCCTCACCTGCTGTAGGACCGTCCATACCACGACCCTCTGGAGGTCGTCGGACATCGCACCGGCCCTATCCCTGAAGGAGAGGCAGAGGACCCCTCCCCTCCTGAAGAGCTCGTCTACCGTGAGGTCTGTCCTGTTGAAGGCCCTCGCGCCTTCGGCTATGTCCAGGAGCTTATCGACGAGGGACCTGTAAACGGGTTCCATTGGCCTTCCGAGGCTCTCCCTAAGCTTCCTGACCAAGATGGCGTATACGGTCGAGAAGGTGACGGCCCTGTCGTATCCCTCGAACCAGGTTGACGGGTCGTTGGGATCTATCCCGGCATTGACGTAAGCCTCAAGGATAGCCTCCTTCAGCGCAGATACCTCCTCGCCCTTTAGTCCCTTCAGGTACTTCATCATCTCGGCGACGAATTTGGCCCTCTCGTGCGGCGAGGCGCCTTCCAGCAGGAGCGGGTTGACCTTCCTCTCCAGCATCGAGACTATTTCGCCTCCAAGGTCCCTCGCTATCTCCTGATACTCCCCGGCCGGGTCAACTATCAGGAACAGGGGCGCATATCCCTGACTCCTCCTGTAGTACTCGGCGGCCCTGAGGAGCACGGACCTGATCAGCGTGGACTTCCCTGCTCCCGGAGGACCGAGGACGGCCATGTGGGCGTTCCTCACGGCCTTCGGGTTCCAGTAGACGTCCCTGTACCTGTGGTCGTGGCCGAGCCATATTCCTTCCTTGACCATGAGCGGAACCCTGTCGAAGGCGAAGGGAGAGAACCAGGAGAAGTCCAGGGTCAATGCCCTTACTTCTGATACGCTGGCAGGCTCGAGGACCGGGACTATTACGCCGTCGGCCGGGAGGTATATCGACCTGATGCACCTCATTATTCCCTTCGGATTCCTGACGTATGAGACCGAGAAGCCGAGGAGGGAGAGGACGCTCTTGAAGGAGTCCTCGGCAACCTTAACGGCCTCTACGTCCTCGGCCCTCGTCCTAAGGACGAATATCCCAACGACGTCGTAGGGCTTCTCTCCCAGCCTTATCCTCTCGAGCTTAATCTGGTGCTTCTTCGCCTTGAGGGCCCTCGAGAGCCCTCCCCCGGTCTCGTAGTCGTAATAGGACACATCCATCTTGAAGGACTCCTTCCGGGAGAAGATCGCCACATCGACCCTCCTTAGTGCCAGGACCGCCGTGTAGCCGTACCTCTGGTAGAGGAACGAGCTGTTGAGGGTCTCGAGGAGCCTGTAGACGTCCTCGGGCTCGACGAAGCGGTCGGAATGCTCTATCTTCCTCAAGGTCGCGAAGGAGTAGAAGGTATTCCCGATCCTGAGGCGGCCTTCAACGAATTCGGCCTCTCCCTCCAGCGGGCTCGCGCTTCCGGCCACCTTCATGGAGGATGCCACCCTCAGGGAGAGGTAGGAGGCGAAGAGCGGAGGCATCAGGAGGCCGAGGACCAGCGTGAAGACGTTGGGAGCGAAAATCAAAGAGAGCGCCAGGGGTATTACCGAGGAGGCGAGCATGAGGGCGGCTGGAACCTTTGTGACCTTCAGGGGCTGGGCCTTAACTGTCCTGAGCGCGGTTATACCGCACCCGCCGGGCTCGTCGCACCTCCTGAGCTCGGCGAGGACTCCGAGCGTTGAAAGCCTCTCGGCGAGGGCCTTGGCGGCTTCCACGACCTTCTTCGAGGTGGCCATCGGCGACTTGCCCTCGGCCACTATGACGAACCTGAAGGAGGGCTCATGACCCCTGGGTATCGGGAGGTCGTCCCTCATCGGGGGCTTCGTGACCTCTATGTGGACCTCGACGTCGCCGATCGAGGAGATGGTTTCTCCGTACTGGATTACCGACGCGACCAGCTCCTCCGGCGACGAGCCGTCCACCGTCTTTCTGGTGTCGAAGACCGAGATGGCGGCCACAGCGATGACCCTTCCGCCCTTCAGCCTGAGCAGGTCGTGGTCTCCTCTGTGCTCCACGGATTCGACGCCTTTAAGGGCTGTGGCGAATAGCGATGAGGTCTTCACCTTCCTCGAGGAGAGCGCCAGGGCGTCGGCCTTCCTCACAACGAATATCGAGGCTATCGCCGAGGCCGCGAAAGCAATTACCGTCAGGCTTCCTCCACCTATGTATCCCGAAAGGAAGACTCCGAAGAGGAAGATCAGCGCAGCTATGCCGATCTGGAAGAGGATTATCACGGCTCCTCACCCTCACCCCTGAACCTTATGACGAGATAGACGGCCAGGACTGCCGAGAGCATGGCGCCGGCTAAGATGGCGCCAAAGATCGGGTCACTTCTCCCAGCTCCCAACCCTACCATTGCCGCGACCAGGAGGCCGATCAAGATCTGCCTGTACTCCTTCCGCCTCATTCGCCATCACCCCATAGGTCCTTGGTGCGCGTGCGGGAGCTGACCTCCCTCGAGCCTTCCTCTGCCTCCTCTCTGGCCTTCTCAATTCCTGTCTTCAGGTCTGCCTTGGCATTGGCGTTTTCGGAGGTCTCACTCCTCGCCTCCGGTTTTTGCTTCTCTATCTCCTTCCATGACTTCACCGCCCCTCCGTTGACGATCCCGCCGCGCCATGCCCAATCCTCAGCCTCACCGTGGGTCCTTTCCCTTGCGAACTTTCTGAACTCCTCCTCGGCCTGCCTCGCTTCCTCGGGCGGGAAGAAATCGCTCAGCTTGACCCTCTCTATCGTGGTCCCTTTGATCTCGACCTCCTCGTTGGCCTCAAGCCTCCACAACTTGATCTCCGGGTCCCTCCCAAGCCTATCGTTCCTTATTGTGAGGTCAGCGTGCATGACCTCGAATTTTCCATCCTCCCTCACTACAGGCCTTTCGCTCCAAACAGGCAGCTCTCCCCTATCCTTTCCCTCCAGGACGGATTTAACTTCAGAGTAGCTGAGCTCTCTCAGGCTTTCCGTCTTTATCAGGTCTTTCGGCTTCACCACCTCTTCGCCGGAAACTTCCCTGAGGTATGTCGAGAGCTCTTCGGAGCTTACCATCTTGAGCTCTCTGGCGATCTTCTGGTGCTCTATTCCGTAGATGAAGCCGCGACCCATAATCCTCGCCTTCTCCATCGGTACCGGTATCTCCTTGTCACCCACCTTGACCTTCCCTATGCCAATTGCCTTATGCGCCAACGGAACGTCGTATCCCTTCTCTATCCATCCCTTCGGGACTTTACCTCCTATTCCGAAAATCGATGCCTGGATGACCGCCCTACCCTCCTTATGAGCCATAAGTGCGAGCGGCCAGAACGGGTAGAGGATCCTCCATCCGCCAGTCAGTTGCTTGTTAGCCTGCTCCTTGATTTTGGCGAATAAGGCCTCTGCTTCATTAGCGGTAAGCTGCTTCTTGGACCCCCAGCTGTTGAGCTGCTGTAGTATTACGGCCTGCTCCGGAAGGAGGCGCGAGAGGGCGTCAAAGCGCTCCCGCTCGAGCCTGTCCAGCTTGCGCTGGGGCTCACCGCGCATTATCTTGTTGTATATCCACCAGCCGCCATTGGGGAATATTCTGTTTATTATCGTCTTCTTCAGGTGTTCCCTCTTCCATGCCCTGTCAGCCTCGCGGAATTTCATTATCGAGAAGAGCGTCGCCTTGTCGTTTTTCCTCTTAGCCTCGATCTCCATCTCCTTGAGCTTCTGCTTCGCATCCCTCCAGATCCTGTTCTCCAGCGCCTTCATCGCCCTGTCCGCCGTACCCTTGCCGAAGAGCGGGTAGCGGGAAATTCCGAAGGGTGAGAGCAGCTTCAGACCTCCGGCTGCGCCCGCTATCGATCTGGCCGCACCCACGAGGCCGAGGGAAGTCCCTCCGAGCCACATCGTTACCGCATCGGCAACGGCCATAGTGATGAGGAAGGCAAAGCCGATGTAGGCGAGCTGGGAGATCGGCGTCCCGAAGCGCATCAAGAGCGGAGCATCGTACTTCTCTAGGTTCGACGCAGGCTCCCTCGGGTCCTCCTCGTAGAACCTGTGGACGAGCCTCGGGTCAGAGGGCTTGTATGCCCCGAGGGCTGGCGCGCCTCCAAGGGATACGGGCGCCCTATACTCATACTCGCCGGTCTTGCTGTACTCCTCCCACCTGAAGAGACCGACATTATATGGATCCCAGGGTTCGGAGTTTTCCACGGTGAAGCCAAGCAGGGACCAGGCCTCGATGCGGGGAGGAGTCGATGGGCAGGAACCCTCCTGCTCGCCGGTCTCGATCGTCCTCATGTGCCTGATCCCGATCTCCCAGACCTCGATCTCCGGGCTGAGAGTAACCTCCTTCTGGAAGGGCTCCTCGAGCTCCCTCGTGGTCCCCGATCCCGTACCGGGGTTGCCCTTGATCCTGTTGGCGGCCTCATTGGTAGGCTGGGGGATTCTTTGGGTTTCGTTGATTCCCTGGTTGAACTTCAAGGTAAGCGGTTTGTAATCCAATATCAGGCCCTTCTCTTTCGGATAGGACGGACTGCTCAGGTAAACTATGGGTTCCGATCCCCCTTGGGCAGGGCCTCCGAACTCCGAGTGCCAGATCACCTTCGGTACTACCTTGGTCCCGGGCAGGAAAACGAGGGCAAGCCGGTCGTCGGGCGGCGTCTCATAGACGTACTCAGCCCTTGTCTTGTAGTAATACCTCGTCCTCGTGCAGTTGCAGGACTCATCGAAGTACTCCTCGGTCCTTGAGACCCAACAATGCTCGGATACCCTCGGAATCGTGTAGTTGTGGGTGTACTCCCTTTTGCCCTCAACCTCGCGCCAGCTCCTGTAATTCGTCTCGTTGTACAGGACGAACGCCGTGACGTTCTGGTTCAACTCCCTCACTACCGGAACGTCTATCCTGACGGGGTTTGACCTTCCGTAAACCATCTCCCAGTACTCTTCCTCGGACCTCAGGCCCCCGAAGGCCTTGCGGAGCGTCCCGGCTATCTCGAAAATATTGGACGGAATCTCGATGAGCGGTGTCATAAGGGAGGGGCCTTCGACCTGAACCCTATTGTCCCTGACCGGGAGGAGGAGGCCGAGGTACCAGACATATCGGACGGTTGAATTCCTGTAGAGCTGGTGCCTCAGCTCCTTGACCTTGGAGTAATTGGGGCCGTAGTCAAAGCAACTGACGGGAAGGTTGGGATCCTCGACATAATGACAGCGGATATCACGAGGATAACTCTCATTGTAGAACCTCCCGTAAACGAAGTGGAAGGTCACATCACCCTTTTCGTTTCTGAGAGGCCCTCCGGTGATGTTGGCTATCAGGGTGGAGTTCAAGGGGGCATTTTTGACGAGGACCGAGGAGTTCATGCTGATGTAGGAGAAGTAGAGGGGTTTACCTCCGGCGGAGACCACCGATATTTTCGTCGGGACGGAGTTCTCGGTGAGCGCCAGGAGGATCTTAGCCCTTGCCTCCTCGTCCGGGGATGCGGCATAGGGTTCAGCTGGCTTGACGAATCCCAGTATGACCGGAAGGCCGTAGAAGAGGGCTAACCCGAACACGAGGAGGGAAATTCCAAGGGCCCTCGTGTGCTTCCAGGCGAAGAGCGCTATACCGGCCGCTACCAGAAGGTATGCGTGGGCCGCCATTGAGGCCACAACCTTGACCGTGTTGGAGAGAACGATTATTATCACCGCAAGGGAGGCGAAGAAGGACAAGATCGAGAAGGCGACGGCCATAAAGAAGTGCATGATGAAGGTCGCTATCACCGGTATGAACTTCGAAAGCACGTCAAGGGCGCCCACTATGAGGCTGAACATGAACGCCAGCTTGGCGGCCACGTCGAGTGATACCCATCCGGAGTCCGCTAGGTTGTTCACGACCTGCAGGAGCCGGCTCCAGTCCGGAATTCCTGCTGCGCTGTTAATATACCCGATGATGAACTCGACAGTCATCAGGGAGGAAGCAAGAAGGACGGCTTCAAAGGCGGTCTTCATCAGGTCATGCCCTTCAGACTTCCATTTTCTGGACGGGAGGAACCTCAGGATCGCCCCTATGCCCATGCTGAGCATGGCTAGGACCATCGCCAGCTGGTAGGCGCCCGTCGCGTTAATATTGGCAGGGTTAAGCTGCGGGATCATAGGCTCGCACTCACCCCTCCAAGGCTATGGGAAAGTGCCCTGGCGGCGGCCAGAATCAGGGCGAGAAGGAAACTGCTGGCGGCGACTGATGTCAGCCACTTCACCAGGTCGCCGTACCATTGGAGCGGGTTTATGAGACCCAAAAATTCGTCGATGCCGGGGTTCGACGATGCCCTTCGGCAGATATTACCCAAAAGGTTTGTCAGTTCGTTAGGATTGGCACCGCCACCCGCGGTCACGCTCATCAAGGAAGCGACTATGTAAGGCGCTATCGGCAGGGCTATGTAGGAGACGAGTGCCAGTGAGATCAAAAATGCGCCCAACCCTTTCGCTATTTTACCGGGTGACGCGAAGAGCGCAAGCCCTATCGGGAAAATTATCATCATGGAGTTAGCGAGGATGAAATATCCCACGGTATTCATGGCGGCCATTATCATAAGGGTCCCGAGTATTGCGGTAGCCGGAGCGTAAATTACCCCGACGACGAAGCTGATGATCACCCCTATCACTGGTATTGCTGGTCCTACGGCCATTGCTCCAGCAAAAAAGGCCAGGATTGTTCCGGCTAAGGTGGCGGAATTGCGGTTGAAATCATACATGATTTTAGGATCTAATGCATTTCCTGCTCCGATGTAACCAACTGCTTGTTCGAGGGCGTAGCGAGCCAATTCCCCAATGGCAGAACCTGTGCCAGCAAGGACCATCGCGAAGAGGGCGTGGTCCCTTATCGATGCGGCGGCAGCCCTAGTCGAGGACGAGACAGGTAAATGGTAGACTATTGAGGCTACGGCCCAACCTATTGCCGCGAAGACGGCCATGAGATCTATTGCCAGCCTTGTGTCGAGGACGGGGAGGTCGGCTCCGATGTTGAGATTTGGACAATCAGCCATTCCCTTCACCCCCATTTTGCAGGCGTATTCTGGCCATGTGGAAGGAGGACAGCATCACCGACGCGAAAACCACGGACTTCGATTTCCCTCCTGGCTGGTAATACCTGGTCCTGCTGGCGAGCGCCGTGATGCCGTGACTATAATCAAAAAATGGTTGAAGTGGTTTCGCGGGCGCCGCCATTTCCCATCACCTGCTCCAGGGGTTGAAGTAGTCGCTTGGCTCGTTGCCGGCCGAGCCGCCAAAGGCGCTGGAGATCGTCTTCCCTATGCCGAAGGCTCCCTGGAGGATCAGCGAGCCGGTGCCGATGATGGCGAGGAGGATTATCCCTCCCTCCACCATCTTCATCGCCGTCTGCCGGAGGTCGGCGCTCGTCCCCGGGAGGAAGCGGATGAGGACGCCTGCTCCCAGCAGAGCCGCCCCCACTGCCCCTCCGACGAGGTAGAGGCCGGCCATGTTGTTGGACAGCCCGCTTGCGATGTCTCCCAGCCCGGCGTAGACTATCGGCCCGTAGCCGGCGAATCTGGCTGCGGTCGGCAGGCTGTCGGCGAGTCGTCTGGCGGCGTCCACGACCTTTTCCTTCAGGCTGTTTTTCCAGCTCATCTCGGAAAGTCCATGTTGGACCTACGGACCTATATAAACAGATATGGTCGTTTTCGTTCACTTTATATAAAGAGGAAGGGCTCCAGGAGGGCTTCCGGAGCGGTCTGCCCCTAATCGTTTAGCAAAAAAGTGATAGGACTAAGACTTCAAGGGTTGCATATAAAGAGATATGGTCGATTTTTGAGATGTTACTTAAGTTTTGGGGGTGTATCACTCAGATGCCAAACTTGTCCGCTCCCCTCTCACGCCGGCCGCCACCAGGGCACGAGAGCACCCCACGGAGGAGGGTCGAGGCCGGCTCCCTGGACAGGCACCGGGAAGCCGGAAGAAGGCCCAATTCAGATGACTTTAAATAACATGACGGGAGTGGGCCCACTTGGGTCCAGACGTAATACCGGAATGGAATGCTGGCTTTAAATAACGTGGTAAGAGTGGGCCCACTTGGGCCCACTCGTATTACCAGACAGTTGCAAAACTTTAAATAATATGAGGTCGTCAAGCACAGCTCTGCTCCAGAAAAGCTTATATCAAATAATTCTTCCAGGCAGTCCTCCAGTACCATGCCAACGGCAAGGAACACCACTTCTCCATTATTGGTAAGGGTGTAGTGGCTCAGATGGTCTGGGCGGCGCTGGACCCCATCCCCCTCCCGGGTAAGGGGACGGTGCCGAGCGCGCGTGCCAGTTGGCTTAGCGGGAAAGTGATCAGATCTTACATACGAGTGATACACCCCTAAAACTTAAGTAACATTCAATTTTTTGACCATATGTGTTAATATAGGTCCGTAGGACATTAGTAGATGTTTGGGACCCCCAATTTTCTTTAAATACCCGGTATTACCGGGGGGACGCATGTAATACCGCTTCAGAACTTTGCATCTTTATATAACGTTAAGGAAAATGACCATATGTGTTTATATAGGTCCGTAGGTCCAACATGTCTTTTCCGAGGTCGGTCAGACGACCGGCCTCATGGGAGACCGGGCCGCCAGGATCGGCGGTCACGGTGTCCCAGTCCCCAGGGCAAAACCCTGGGGGCGCTAAGGGAGGCGGTGGGGTCGCCGACGAAAGCCGGCGCGGCACCGCCGCGTCGTGG
>Ga0209143_1001369_pt1 | contig 11299 bp, 12 predicted proteins | sample FaiFalFF_MnMetaG_3_FD_184739 | JGI IMG/M metagenome (GOLD analysis project Ga0209143, IMG submission 184739) | Freshwater microbial communities from Yellowstone National Park, Wyoming, USA - Fairy Falls B (FF_Mn_B) MetaG (SPAdes) (version 3) | ecosystem: Environmental > Aquatic > Freshwater >...
TAGCACACGGTATGCTATGGCTCGTTGGATGAGGTTTAGGTGAGGTAGGTAGTTTCCGTGGACTTCGGTGAAGAGTGGGGTTGCGGTGATTTTTGCGAGGAGGAGGGCTGGGAGGCCCGTTCTCAGGGTCGGCTCCTGCGCCACTATGAGGTCGTATTTTCCGGGCCTGATCAAAGGTGGTTTGGCGTGGTGGACCGTGCCCCAGTACTTTCTTAACGTCCCTAAAGCTATGGAGGAGGTCTTACCAACCATTAAAACCCTCATGTCGCCACTCTCTCATCCATAACTGTATGTGAATGCTTGAATGTAGGTTTTAGCTCTTTACCATGCTGTTTATGTTGGACAGCGTTTTATGCACACCTTTTACCTAAATCACCACAAAAGGCCCTTAATATCTTGGTTCGCTGTGACGGGCTGTATTAACATGCTTAAAAAGAAATCTTTTCCTCTCTAATAGAATCGCAATTATATATTAGACTACAGATGGGGACTAAAGCCGTGCTTTAAGACATACCATAGCGCTTTGAGGCTGTCGCGCATTCTTATTTTCTTTCCTCCTACATTTCCTCTAGCGTAATATCTTATTCCCGTTTCACACATCTTAAATTTTTACCCTTTTGATAACTAGCTTAACCTTAATCCTGAAGTCATCAGGCTCGAATCTTATTAGGTCTATTACTCCTCCTTTGAACATTTTGTAACCAGATTCTATATCTGTAAGCATTTCACCAGTAAAAAAATTGGCAAAAGATGTTATTATTCTTTTTCCAATGTATTTCAAAAGTGGAGTACGATACAAGAAGCAGACCTTGGTCAACAATAAACCTTTGATTGAGTGTCGGTAATTTTTGATTCATTTTTTACAAACTATAAAAGTATAAAGTCCGAACTTTCTAGGATTAATAAATAAATCTGAAAAATATCGCCAAAACTTTCCTCTTCCCCATGGAGGGTGGTTATCTATACGATATTGTGACAAAACATTAAATCCTATACTTTGACATATCCAATTTAGCCATATTTCATCTACAGGATCAAAAACTACACCTTGAGATATCTTTGTCTGATTAGCTGTTCTACGCATTTTTCTTAATAACAGTTTCACCAGATAGTCCAGTATTAGAAATATGAAAAATGGACTTTTTTTAAAATCTGCAGTCCTACCGGTTCGTGGAGTATTTAATAGAAACAATCCACTTGATTTTAGCACCCTATATGCTTCTCTAAGTGCTTTTTCCTTATTTTTGATATGTTGAAGTACTTCACTGCAAATGACATAATCAAAAGAATTGTTCCGAAAAGGTAAATTTTCCGCTGTGCCAATTATTTTTTGATAAGGACAATAACTAAGCATATAGCTAGAAATATCGACATTTATATAACTTACATCTTTGTTAATAAATGTGGGTAAGAATTGAGTCATACCTCCAAAACCGCCGCCTATATCGAGTATTAATCCATCCTTTCGAATGAATTTTGCTATTTCTCCTTTTGTTTTAGAGGCCCTCCACATATAGTAGTCTAACGGGTAACCGTAGGGTTTTTTCAGCATGTCATAGTGTTGTTTATAATATTCATCATAGACTGATGTCATCTGAGGTTAGTTCTTAACATTCATTATTAAAGTTTTCTAAGCACGATCGGTAGTCCACAAACACGCATTTTTGGTAACCTCCCCTAGTGAGATGGGCCTTATGAATAGCCAGACACGCCTATTAAGAGCGAAAGATTTATATGATATGAATCTAAAAATGAATTGATGTCGAGTTTTCCAGACTCACGAGGATATTGTCCTGAGGGCTTGCCCGTCAGACTCGTGGACGAGTTGAACGATGCCGTCTTTTCTATTAGTGGGTCTAGGATATGGTATCTGGTAAGACCGACGATCAGAGACTTCATAAATGCATGCGTTGCGGCTAGACTGAACTGGATAAGGAGTACAGCTTTGATCGAAGCAGTAGTCAAGAAGATAATAGAGCTAAGGAGGATATTGTCCATAGAGCTTAGACTTGTTAAGGCTGGTGTGTGTGAAGCTCGGACGCTTTCAGAGCTTGCCAACAGATGGAGCCATAGAACAGCCAGAGAATGGAGAGGCAACAAAGCGGGTATATTAATACAAGGACTGACCTTACAACCGATATCAGAAACTATAAAAATTGGAATGACCGAAAAACCATAAAGAAAAGACCTAAAAAAGCAGGGATTAAAATGGATTTACCGTTCCTTCTATATGGTGAACGGCAAAGGTGCGAAATAAAGGTTCACGCTATAAAAAAAGGAATTTTAGGTAGACAAAAAAAGATAATCACGAACGAAGTAATTCACGCTTCGATCTTAAAAATTACAGGATCAAATCCATTTTTCATAACGGCCTTAACACCATATCCAACCACATCCTACTTAAGGTTGAGTATGCATCCACCGTTTATTATTCACGGTAAAGGGCTCGATGCACGCTATGAAAACCCGTCAATTTTGTTTTCTAAGGATGGAATTCATTGGGTTGAGAATATACAAAATCCGGTATTTCCTCCCCCAAAGAATGCTAAAAGAGGTCACGGTCCTCATAATTGTGATCCCTGTTTATTGTGGAATTCAAAGAATGATAAAGCCTTCCTATTTTTCAGCAATTGGGGAAATGGGGTTAAGAACATCAGACTATTAATGAGCGATAATTTTTTTAGCTGGATAGATGTTGGTCCTACTAATGTTGAAATAACGAATGGAAGTTATGTACGTGTTTCACCATCTGTTATTTACGAAGACAGGGAGGATAAATTTTATATGCTTCTAATCCAGGCCGATCTGAGCAAAAAAGAAAAACCGTTTCTTGTACTATTTCAAAGCACCGATGGACTCTATTGGATTAAAAGAAACGAGTCGGACTTATCCACCATTTTAAACGGAATAAAATTCTATCCATGGCATATTTCATGTAGGAAAGTCGGCCAAGAATACTGGATGCTTTCTTCCATGAACCAAGGACATCTTTATAAGCCACCAATGTATCTTTTCTTTTGTAAAACCATAGACTTGATAGATTGGCAAGTATGCAATAGGCCAGTTCTAAAACCTACCAACGAACAATTGGATGAGAAAATGATTTACCATGGCGATTTTATAGTCGAAAATAATCACCTTAATCTATGGTTCTCGAGTATTTCAGTAAAAAATGAATGTAGTATATACTTTATTAGGGGAAGGTTGAAGGAGAAACTCAACAACGATGTTCGAAGCAACAACATTATACGTTCACTTTACAGGTGAGAATAACATGAGGGTTCTGTTATTGACTTCAGCTAACCACCCTCAGGTTAGATTGGAAGGTGAAGCTTTAAAACAAACATGCCACATCACTTATGTTTCAATCAACATTACAGAGTGGAAAAAAGGTTTAAAATCATTATTCCTGCATATACATAAGCTAATTATGGCTTTATTAAATCTCAGAATACCGCCTGTTCCGTTGCGAATTTTTTTATTCAGCTTGATATACACTTGTTACTTATTGGATAAAATAAAGTATGAAACACAAAAGTACGATATAATTTACGCTCACTGGCTCTACCCGGCCGGACTTATTGGGTTATTTATTTCGAAAATTCTCAACATCAAATTAGTTTCAACTCCTTGGGGATATGACATTCAAATAATACCCGGCATTGATAACTATGGTCTCAAAACACGTAACCGAATTATCTCTAAACATGTTCTACTGAAATCCGATGCTGTAGTCGCAAACCATAGAATCCACAAAAAAACCATCGAGAGGTTTCTGGGAAAATCTTGTGATAAAGTCAAAATTGTATATATTCCTCCGGCCATTCCAGACATTTCCCAAAACAACCCCACATTTTTGACGCCGGAGCTTAAGGAAAAACTCCCAGTAGAAGATTTATTGAAAAAACTTAAAGTTGTATTATATTCTCCGTCATTAAGACCTTTTTATGGAATAATGGAATTTTTACAGGCTGCTAATACAGTTTCAAGAAGAGTTAGTGACTGTATTTTTATCGTGGTAGGTAAAGGAGAATTAGCGGATAAGGCTATGGAATATGTTAACAAATATAAATTAAACGACAAGGTAATATTTGTTGGCAAAGTAAGTCATGAATCTATGAAAGTTCTTTATAACCTTTCAACGCTTGTGTGCGATTTTGCGTACCCGGGTACAGGAACTACGACCTTGGAAGCGTTATGCTTTGGAAAACCGGTTATAGCATTCGATACTCCTAAGACAATTATAGCACATGGAATTAATGGCTTCTTAATAAAAAAAGGTGATCACGAGCGCTTGGCTAACTATATCATGGAAATTTTAGAGGATCAAAAGCTAAGGGTGAAGCTTTCGACAAACGCCAGAAGCACTTTTGAAGCCGAATTTATTATACAAAAAAGGATAAATAAACTCATGAAATTATTCAATGAGGTGTTAAATAATTATGGCTAATTTAAACCTAACAGAAGGAATTTTGAGATGGAGGAATAGGAAGTGGGTGCCTCCAACTTTTAATGAATCCGGTTTAACCAAGTGGTTTTGGATGGTGCAACACCCACAGAATTTGAAGCTCGGTAAATATGTTGATATAGGGGCTTTCACGTATATGAATGCGCTTTACGGCATAGAATTGGAGGATTTTGTTCAAATAGGATCTCATTGCTCGATTTACTCCATTTCCACAATAGATGGGAAGAAGGGTAAAGTTGTGATAAAGAAGAATGCAAGGATTGGAAGTCACTGCATCGTCATGCCGGGAGTAACCGTAGGAGAGAACAGCATAATTGGCGCATTTAGTTTCATCAATATGGACATACCGGCTAATGTCATAGCCTTCGGTAGTCCGGTGAAGGTCTTCAGACCATTAAAGGACGATGAAATAAATACCATGCTCAAGGCCATCGAAGAGATAAAAAAAGCGAATGTTGGATAGTGCCCAAATAAGGCGTTATATTTAAAGGTCGGTTGATGTGTCTTGTGTGTTACGGATGTTGCGGCCTTGGTCTCGGGTTGTTTTATACGTGAACTTATCTCAAACTATTTAAACTTCTTTCTACCGCTGTTTTCATTGAGTTCTGAAAGCTTGAAGATAGCCATGGTATGAGGGGCTGGAAGCAACATACAGAGTCTTCATAAACACAAAATGCATAGCAATACACCTTAGACTGAGATACGGGATTTTGAGATGAGTTCCGTAATAAAAAAGTAGGGATGTTAAGGTCCTAGCCGTATTGGACTACATGTTCCATGGAAGCTGTAGAGAGGTTTCCAGGGTTCTGAGCTTGGCTTTGGAGCCTATAAGCAAGTCAGCAGTACACTACCTCGCCAAGAAGTTATCTGGAGTCAGTGTTGCTGCTGATCCTAGGTATAGGAGATGCATAGCTATGGATGAGACTAAGCTACGTGTTAAGAAATCATATGTAGACGTGGATTCTAGGGAATTACTGGCTCTGGAGGCGTCTTATGGTAGGAGCTGCCTAGACGCCTAGCATTACTCAGGAAAGCATTAAGGATGTGTAATAACAAGCCACTAGTCATAGTGGATAGGGGTCCATGGTATAGGTGGGCGTTTGAGAGTATAGGTATGAGAGGTTCGGCATGAGGAACAGGGTCGAAAGATCCTTGCAGATACCTAAAGGAGAGAACTGTAGTATTCCACCATAAGATGAGCGCAAAAGACCACATACAGGGAATAAACAACCTAAAACTATTCCTAAACCAATTCACGCTATACTATCAAGCCGTGAGGGCAGGGAGGTGAGCAAAAAGGCTTATTTGGACACTATCCAATGATGTATATCAAGATTTATATACCAGGGAGATAGACGATAAGCTGCGGCCAAAAACTTTTAATTCCTTATTGTAACTTATATTCTAGCATAGACAATCTTAGGTGATATGGACTTGACTATCATGATAGTTGGTGGCTCGGGCTTTATAGGAAGTGAAGTTGCTAAGACATTGATTAAAAATGGAATTAATACTATAGTTTGCGATCTTATACAACCAAGTATTGTATACGGAGGCAAATGGATAAGAGCGGACATTTTGGAACTAACATCCATAGAAAGAATCCTCTTCGAATACGGGGTCGACACTATCATACACCTTGTTGGTCTTCCTGCTATAGAGTACTGCGAAAAGAACCCTCACTTCAGTTTCTTACTGAATGTAGTATCAGTTCAACATACTCTTGAGGCCATGAGGAAGGGAGATGTGAAGAAAATCATTTTTGCATCCTCAGCTGCTGTATACGGCCTTCAAGCAGATAAACCTTTAAGGGAAACTGAGATAACGACTCCTAAATCGATGTATGGATACCATAAACTTATAGCGGAAGAGGCAATAAGGTCTTACAATTATTCTTACGGGATAGACTATGTAATTCTCAGGTTATTTAATGTGTATGGAGGGGACCCGTATAGCGGCAAGGATGTCATATCGATTTTCATAAGAAGAGCAATTAGTAATGAGCCGCTCGTGGTTAAGGGGCCGAGAAAGTTCAGAGACTTTGTTCATGTAAATGATGTGGCTAAGGCATTTCTAGCCTCTTCCAAAGAAGAGATCCGTAATGAGATTATAAATATAGGGACAGGAGAGAAGACGACCTTGGGCGATGTTGCTAAGTATATCAATGAATACTTTAGCAACGCTAAAGTAATTGAGGAACAAACAGCAGACGATGGAACAGGTCTTTATGCCGATATTTCTAAAGCAAGGTCTGTTCTAAAATTTGAACCCATTAGGCCGAGAGAAGGCATAAGAAGTCACGTAGCAAAGTATTCACCAACGATTGCGGTGATATAAGCTTGGTAACTTGGAAGATACCACTCTATAAAGTGTATTGGGAAGAGGATGATGTCGAAGCGGTAACGAAGGTCATAAAGAGAGGGATGTATTGGGCAATAGGACCTGAGATAGAGGAATTTGAGAAGAGTGTATCTCAATACGTCGGAACAAAATATGCCGTAGCGTTCAACTCCGGAACATCAGCTCTTCATGCTACCATGATGGCAATAGACCTTAAGCCGGGTGAGGAAGTCATTACACCGTCTTTCACATTCATAGCAACATGTAATGCCCCACTCTTTGTGGGAGCACGCCCGGTCTTTGCCGACATAGAGGAGGAGACCTTTGGATTGGATCCTGCTTCCGTACTTGAGAAAATTGGTTCTAAGACTAGGGCAGTAATGCCGATACACTATGGGGGAATTCCATGCAAATACATAGAAAAATTAAGGAAGATCTGTGAGGAGAGGGGATTAATACTCATAGAGGATGCTGCCGAATCGCTAGGGGCAAGGATAGATAGCAAGTCCGTTGGAACTTTCGGCCATGCAGCAATATTGAGCTTCTGCGGAAATAAGGTGATAACGACGGGAGAAGGCGGAATGGTGCTTACCAATTCGGGTGAAATATATGAAAAACTGAAACTAATTAGGTCTCATGGGAGGTTGGAAGCCGAACCATACTTCCTTACGACAAAAACGCTAGATTATGTAACCCTGGGGTTCAACTGGAGAATTCCCACCATCGTTGCGGCACTAGGGATATCACAAATTAAAAAAATAGATAAAGTTATAGAGATGAGGAGAAGGAATGCCGATTACCTAACAAATGAGTTGAGATCTATTGAAGGCGTAATTACACCTTATGAACCACCAGGCTTCTTTTGTACATATCAAATGTACACAATTCGCGTTAAAAATGGTCTTCGAGATAAACTAAGAGAACACTTAGCAAAGAAGCAGATAATGTCTAAAGTCTATTTTGAGCCCGTCCACTTCACGTATTTTTATAAAAACATTTTACGATATTCTGACCATTTGCCAGTAACGGAAAAAGTGTCAAGGGAAGTGTTGACTTTGCCATTATATCCAATGATGAGTAAGGACGAACTTAAATATATCGTAGAATCCATTAAAGAGTTCTTTGAGTCAGATTTACAATAGTCAAAAGTACATCCTATAATATTGAAGAGAATTAGTTCATCAATAACTGGTCTTTCAAACTGCTTTGATGACTAGAGCGATTTGAACACATGAACATCGCAGTTAACCTGCGAGTACTGTGTGCGCACGCTGACAGATACATTAACAGTTTACCTTTCCTTAAACACAGGGGTAAAAAGCGTATTAGCACGCCCCTCGTCAAGAGAGACGCGTCGGGTGCCGAGCACAAAGTCCTTATAGAGTCATTAAGTAACGTCAAGGATGTAGGGCTGACTCGTAATGCTAGGAGAGTGCTATGACTTTTAGCATAATATAGGTTCAAAGTAAACAAGGACAACATATGTGCTTGCTTATCGAGGATAATGATATGAATAACATTAGCGTCATAGGACTCGTATACGTAGGTCTTCCCACGGCCATCTAAGTCATCAAAGTAAACATCGATGCCTTCAAAGTCGAGACGATCAACAACGGCAGGTGCTACGTTCACGAGTCCCGTTTGGCCGAGATGTTTCGCAATATTGTTTTTAAAGCATCCTCTTAAAGATCAACAATATTAACGTAGTAAAGATAGACATTAGAAGGTACAGGTTTGAAGTGATTAAATGAGTTTAAGAATTGCCCCCACCCCAACATAATCCTTTAATAATAATAGTTATTGGAACAAAAAAGACCTTGAATTACCCAAACACTAACTGAATCTAATAAAACCAGCTATAAGTTTGTTCACATTCTTACATAATAGAAGCGCTATAGGCGATTATGCCTTTTCTCTACGGGAACTCGTCTGAAAATTCTCAGGTATATTTTGATGCATGCTATTTGTATGAGGCCTGTGAAGGTTGATGCTACTCTCTCCCATCTTATGGCTAGTCTTCTAGAGATGTTTGTTAGTCATGCGAAGAATCTCTTTACGCTGTTCCTCGTCCTCTCATATGCTTCTAGACCCATCCTATATGGTCTCCTATGCTTCGGCCTGCGCCTATTTCTGATGTTGACAGGTGTGCTGGCCTTTATATCCCTCCCCCTAAGATACTCTCTTATTACATATCTCGTATCGTAACCTCTCTAGGTCTAGTTATAGGCCTACCCCTCCGTATCTGACCCTTATGCCATTCATGACTCCTTTGAAGCGTCTGCTATCATGCTCACCCCCAGGACCAACCACTAGGCTTATTGGTAGTGATTCACCGGTAACTGCTACATGGATCTTAGTTCCCTTAACCCTCCAGTACCCATCATACCCTATAAGCTCTCCCTCTTTACAAGCCTTAACAGCAGTACGATCCACAGCGACCTTATCTAGTCTGAGCTTTCCATTGGAGTATCCCATGGCTATCAGGGCCTCAAGAACCCTAGACCACACACCCATAACACTCCACCTCCTAAACCTATCTCAGCATGTCTTATATGATTCATACTTAGCAGGTAGATCCGTCCAACGGCATCCAGTAACAAGAACATACAGTATCCTGTTTAAAACAGCCTATCATCGATCCTAGGCCTTCACACACTAGCGCTAGGAGGGAGTAGAGGCCTTATATCCTCCCACTCCCTATCGCTCAACTCCCTAAACTCCATAACTAAACTAAATGTAGGAAAGACTTATGAGTTAAGTATTACATGCAATCCCCTGGCGAAAAGCAATGACCGAACATAGTTCCTTGACGGTCTTATTTGCTACATCAATCATTAGGTCTAAGGGTGATGTAGATGCTTTTCTAGTAGATTTAGTAAAAGAGCTTGCCAGAAGAGCTGCACACGTTTATATAATTTGTCTACAATGTGATAAGCTTTTCATCTCAAAAAACATCACAGTACTGGTTTGTCCATTTAGGTCTCCTATCCTTAGGATTTTCTGGTTGTTTTCAATATGCTTAAAAATATCACTTATCAAACGGATAGATTTTTATCTATGCTTCATATCAGAGATAGTATGTCTCACATTATCTATTTGCGCGAAATTAACAGGGAAAAAAATCTTATACTGGTATTGTTCTGTATACGCAAGCAGTAGCTACAAAGTGGCAATTGCACTTAAACTTGCTTCAACTGTAATTACCTGTTCAGATGTTGTAAAGAAGTTCTATTCTACAAATTACGGTATCAATCCCGACAAGATTTATAACGTAGGTCACGGAATATCCGTTGTAAAATTTTATAAGGCTAACGAATCATATGTTTCAGAGTGCAATCCGACTAAACCTTTTACGATCGTTAGTGTGGCAAGGATATCACCAGTTAAAGAGTGGGAAAAACTTATTTTTGCTATACGTCTATTAAGGGAAAAAAAATCCAACATAAAAGTTCTAGCCGTTGGTAGTCCACCTGCTTTCATTACAAGCATCTCCTATTTTAATACTATTAAAGAATTAATAGTAGATTCAAAGTTGGAAGATGTATGGCAATTCCTAGGTTCAATTCCAAATGAGCATTTAATAGACGTATACAGGGAGGCTGATGTTGTTGTCTTGCCTGGTTATGCTTACAAAACAATACTTGAATCTTTAGCCGCGGGAAAGATAACTTTATTTGAAAAGAAATCTGCAAATTTAATATTCCCACCAGATGTAGTTAGAAAAATAGATATTTTAACGTTTACGGACTATTTGAGCTTGTCCCAGAGATTGCTCGTTCTGCTCGATAACAAAAAACCATTCATCGAAGCTACCAACTATTTATCCAATCTCGTAAAAAGAGAATTTTCCGTTGAACAATATGTCTCAAAGATACTCCATTTGGCTAGAAAGTATAAGTAAATGGGCATTAACTATAATTCTTCGAATTTTTTATTAAATTGCACGTAAAAATTGAAAAGTTTTTATCAAAAAAGAAACCAAATAAGTTATTAGGCAATTACACATACAAAATAGGCGAAATAAACTAGCATAATAATACCTTTTTGTTTTAGTTCAAAAATATCCATCCGAAAACATTATAAGAACCCTTGTTCATATTCTTATAGATGCTCAGACTAATGACATTCATAGCGAGGTTGGAAGGAATCAATTCTCCTTCACTCCTATCACAGTTGTTCGAAGAAATGATAATTCTATGTAGCAATTTAAATCAAACGATGATAGTAACAGATCAAGTGTCCAATCTAGACATGAACATTCCATCCAACATACGCATTGTAAAGGTTCCTACCATAGAAATACCTAAGCTTTATGGTGCTACTAAGATCTTATTTTATAGTTTAACACCGGTGATTTTTAAAGATGCTGTAGACGTGCTGTATGTTAGAACGTTTAGCCCGCCGGAGCTCATGGCGGTTTGGACTGCCAAAATGCTAGCAGGCGTGCCTTCTGTGCTTGTTCTCCCTGGAACTCGGCTTTTTGGTAGTCTT
>Ga0209143_1001375_pt1 | contig 11251 bp, 10 predicted proteins | sample FaiFalFF_MnMetaG_3_FD_184739 | JGI IMG/M metagenome (GOLD analysis project Ga0209143, IMG submission 184739) | Freshwater microbial communities from Yellowstone National Park, Wyoming, USA - Fairy Falls B (FF_Mn_B) MetaG (SPAdes) (version 3) | ecosystem: Environmental > Aquatic > Freshwater >...
TCATAAGCAATAGTGTCCAAATCAGCATTTTTGCTCACCTCCCTGCCCTTGTGACCTGGAGGTATATTGTGAATAGGGTTGGGAATAGCTCTAGGTTTGTTATTCCCTGTATGTGGTCTCTCGTACTCATCTTATGGTGGAGTACCATAGTTCTCTCCTTTAGGTATCTAAAGAAGCTCTCAACCATCCTACAGCCTCCATGGAACATATAGCTAAGACCTCAACCTCCCTACTTTTTTATTACGCATAAAACAGCCAGAGACAAGGGCCACAGCATCCATACAAACAAAACACAACAACCAAACTTTAAACATAACACCTTATTTGGACACTATCTCATAAGCGGCGAGTCCGCGCGGGATGATAACTAACACTTCAGTTCGTATTACACTAATTCTTGTCCAGTACAGTTTTAAAACTATGAAGGGCAAAGTTATAACAATGTAAGCAAAAGGACGTGTTAGTTGTTATGTTTTTGAGGGGGTGGACTGCTTTTCCTGTAGTTTTGTACGGTCTCTAATTGGTTTTTCTTGGGCTTAGCTTTAGGGTTGTCTTTGTTTTATGTGGCTGAAGTGGGTTCAGAAAGCTATACATCTATAGATGTAGGGTTTCGCTGTTTCTTGTCGATGAGACTGCTGTGATGATTGTTTGGATGGCCTACGAACCCTTCAGCAGGATGATCCTTGGACTATGGCATTCATGGACTAGGAAATTCCTAAAAACACTGGTCAGGCTATAATAGTAGGCATCCAGCATGGACCGATGGTTCCCCATGGTACAGCGATGCATGTAAGAGGCTAGAGAATTACATGTATCTAGTCCCATTCCTATGCTTGAAACCATCGTACAACACTACCTATACCCCTTTTGAGCCTCGACAGTCAAGCTATCTACAGCAACCACCCCACGCTCTCTAATAGATGCGATCTCTTTGAGTATCCTATCTAATACCCCCTCTTCCTGCCACTTCTTAAGCCGCCTCCAAGCAGGATTATAAGAACCATACTCTGGAGGCATATCCATCCACCTACAGCCCATGGTGAGAACATATAGTATGCCATTTATTATGAGCCTATCATCAGCCCTAGGCCTACCAACCATAGGCATAGGGGGAAGAAAAGGCATAACACCTCACACTCAGCCCACGAAACTCCATAAAGAAAACAAGGAAAGAGAAGCTTAAATAGTTTTGAGATTAGTTCTACGGACAAGATTTTATATGCCGCTCTGCTTTTTTAAAAATTTTTAAACAAGTATTAAGCCTTACTTTGTTGAATGCCTAAAAGTTACGACATAGTGCTAATTCACCCTCCCAGCATGACACATTACTGGAAAAAACCTATTCTTCCGGGTCCAATTCATAGAACTGTCTCTATTTACACACCGCTTTTTATAATGTTTCCTATTGGTATGATAAGTATTGCATCTTACCTTGAGGAAAGAGGTATAAGGGTAAAAATATTTAATTTGGCAGAAATGCTACTGAAAAAAAAGGATTTCGATTTTCGTTCATTTATCAAATCTTTAAATTCGGAAATATACGGAATCGGTCTTCACTGGGCTGTACACACACACGGTGCCATTGAGATTGCTAAACTTTGCAAGGAATTGCATCCAGATTCCATAGTTTTAATGGGTGGATTAACAGCAACTTGTTTTGCCGAGGAGATAGTTAGAGATTTTGATTTCGTCGACTGTGTAATAAGAGGAGAAGGTGAATATCCTCTGTACCGCCTGTTTGATAACTTAAAGAAATTCAACAGACAAGAAGCCTTTTTGAACACGCCCAGTTTAACATATAAAAGTCTTGAAAACGTAGTTTCAACGCCTCCTGAACATATCTTTAATGACTTGGACGAATTTAACTTTACGAGATTAGACCTCGTTGAACCGTATGAAAGAACTATCACATCCCCTACTAACGGTGTTAAAATATGGAACTTGCCGTTTTATCGAGGGTGTGGATTTAATTGCGCCACTTGCTGTGGCTCCAAAACCTCTTATAGAGATCTCCTCAATAGGACTAAGTTAGCCATAAGAAGTCCCGAAAAACTTCTAGAGGATTTTATAGATTTAGACTTAATGGGAATCAACTCTGTATTTTTATTCATGGATCCTCGCCTTTGTGGTCACTCGTATTTGGAAAGGTTTTTTAAATTATTCAGAAACTCACGGTGGTCAAACATAAAAAATGTAGGAGTAGAATGTTTCTTCCCAGCTTCAGAATCGTACTTCGAACAATGGAAGAAATGCAGGATAGCTGAAAACCTAGGTTTTTCAATTTCCCCCGAATCAGCATCAGATAAAATCAGAATCAAACATGGAAGATATTACACTACAGAGCAATTACTTCGGTCGGTCACAGCGGCTAATCGAACAGACCTCCCAATAGGAGTTTTCTTTCTACTTGTCCTAGGACACGAGAACATCGATTCCCTCAACGAAATGCTCTCCCTTTGGCGCAAACTACTAAACTTAAATAAAAGTCAGGAATACATTAGGGTGGATTTTAGTCCAATGATTTTCCTAGACCCATGTTCACCTGCTTTTTTCAACCCCCTTGAATATGGTTATAAAATAAGATTCAAAAGATTAACAGATTATTACAGCGCCATAGAAGATTTCCCACACTGGTCGATGTGGTTAAACTATGAAACACAAAACTTTAATAGAATTCAGATTGTTAAAATAATCCTTGAAATGTGGGAGAAACTAACAAAATTGCGGTATCAGTTTGGGTTTATTTCCGATGAAACATACGATGTCGAAATGTTATTAGTTGAATTTGAAAAAAGTGTCTTTTCCAATTTAATTAGAATAGATTATATAAATAGTAACGAATTAACGAGATTTTCGCAAAAAATTCTGGAAATATCTAAAGATATGGGTCTAACAAAAAAATATATATTAGAGAATAAAGTTAATGAAAGCATACTGTCCTATCCCTACGAATAGTGGAATAACCTGTTTTGTATCATCCAGAGGTCGGTAACTAATCCCTCCTTAAGTTCTACATCGTCCAATGTTATTGGATCATCTTTTTTGATATTTTTCTTTAGTTTTGTGCCTTCCGTGAGACCTATTGGGATATATCCATGTCTTTGAGCAATTGATTTCTTTTCTATTACCCCGTAAACAGTGTAACCACCTATTCCATCAAGTATTTCACCCGCCTGAAGTTCGCGTTTTGCCACAGCTATTGTTTCACTATAATATCCGATAGCCTTTATTACTGGTTCACGTCTTCTAACTGCGTTGATTATCGCCAATAATGTCTCTGAGCCTGGCAGGTGATACGGTCTGTAGAATAGGAAATTTGGTCCGTCGCCTATTTTTAAATATCTTAAATTTTCTAGAATATAATTATCATCAGTTGTTGCGACAGCAAAGACACCTGGGGCAACTCCTATAACGTAATCTACTACGTGAAGGTTGTCTAGTATTCCGCCATCCTTTTTTAACTGAAATATTTTTATCAAGTCATTCACATTTGCGACCGGTCCATGCATTCCAGTCACGTCGGGTAACAAACCCGTAGCATTAGAGAGTATCGTCATTTCTACAGCCGTTTTAGTACCATCTACAAAAGATGTTAACACTCGAGGATTAAGTTTACTTTTAACACTCATTTCAAGCAATTCATCAGGAGTGGCGTGTTGATTTAATGGATTGTTCTTTCCTTTGCCGGCAACAAGTACCTCTAAACCTATTTCCGTTAGAGGTCTGTACAAGTAATACATTATTGTACCCGGCTCATCACCTAAATCTCCTGAATAAACAACATCAGAAGAACCCGCTAATTTAGTTAATAACGGTCCGATAGTTGCGTCAAGTTCTGCATTTACTTCTATTAAGTTTTTCCTATTCAAAATACTGTTGAACCCTATATACGCTCCTGCTTTTATGTCACCAGTACAATCAACAACGATATTAACCTCCGGATGCGTAAAAACTAAGTCTAACTTATCAGTTAAAACAGTTTTATCTATTTCAGAGACTTTGAATGCTCTTTCGACATCATTAGCTATTTGATATTTTATACCTGCGCCCTTTAAAACCTCTTCGCCTAAAGGTAAATTTTTTTCCACTGCAACTACTAACTTATTGTTTGTTTTCTTAATATGGTGGACAAGAGCTCTTCCCATTTTCCCTAGACCCACTATACCTATTGCAGGCAATTCTTCGCTCAAGGCTCGATCCTGTCTCCTTTCTGATCAAAGAAGTTTAAGCGATTGCTCTGAATTCTAACCCAGACATAATTTCCAACGCTTATTTCGCCTTCATAGATCGATTTAAGTGTTAAGTTGTCCCTCTGCAAATGGACAATACTCTTCCCACGACCAAGATCCTCGATATACGACACCTTAAACGAAACATAGCCATCTATAGGTTTAGTAGATATTTCTATATGTTCGGGTCTTATGCCGACTTTGAATTTAGTCCCTAATTTGGGTAGAAGATTCTGGTTACTTATTTTCATTGTGAATGGGCCTGCTTTCATTGTATCGCCGCTTTCTAGTGTTGCGTCGAATATATTCATACCAGGATAGCCTATAAAGAAGCCTACCATTTCGTGTGAAGGCCTGTAATATATTTCTTCGAAGGTACCGAACTGTAATATTTTACCAGCTGATGACATAACCGCTATTCTTTCACCGAAGGTCAGTGCCTCGGTTTGGTCATGAGTTACAAAAACCATTGTTTTACCGGGTTTTTTGCTAATATTTATTAACAGTTTCTTGATTTCATACTTTCTTTCAGGTTCGATCGAACTCAAAGGTTCATCGAGCAGTATAACGTCAGCATCTCTTATCAATGCTCGTCCGATAGCCACTTTTTGTTTATCGGCAAGGCCTAGTTTTTGCGCTGGGTAGTTCAATAAATTTTCTATTCCGAGGTTGGACGCTATTTCCTTAGCTCTTTTTATTTTTTCATCCTTGGCAAGCTTTGAGTTTATTAACGGAAATAAAAGGTTTTCTAGAACACTCATTTTATAAACAATGGGGAATTGGAAAACAATTGCTATATTTCTTTTTTCCGGCCCTAGGCTTGTAACGTCTATATTGTTTAAATAAACTTTACCGTTTGTTGGTTTTACCAGACCGCATATTATTTTTAGTAACGTAGTTTTTCCGCATCCTGAAGGGCCTAACAATGCATAAGTTCTACCCGAGTCAAACTTTATGTCAATGTCAGAAACTGCCCATGTTTTACCATTATCATAGGAATGACTGACATTTTGCAGCCAAACATCAACCATTTGAAAGACCACCCACTAGCAATTCCCTATTTTCTTTTGAGAATATAAGAATTTTCTCATTTGGAATATATACATATTTAAGTTTAGTCAATTCATGAATTTCCTCAATATTCGAGGTTAATATCCTAATTGGAGTTCCTTCAAAATTGCCCACAATAACAAGTTCTGAACCCATATTCTCCAAAAATTCTACCGAGACTGGTAGTTGAATTACCGTAACTGAAGTTCGCTGAATCCTAATGTCATGTGGGTAGAAACCTATAATGTACTCTGCCCCTGGTTTCAGCAATTCGTAGCCTGTGACATCTACTTTTAATAGGCTCCCAACGGAAAGATATTTTTTAGAGTCTATTTGTTCACATGTAGCTCTAAGTGTATTTATCCCAAAAAGTGAGTAATGTGACGCTGCATCGAGGTCGATAGGTTTTTGGAAACAATCACGTACCGCTCCGATCTGAGCAACTCGTCCCTCTTTAATGTAAACTAGCTTATCACCAAGTGCCGCAGCTTCTTCAGGATTAGAAGTTGAATACAGTACTGTTGCATTGACCTCCCTAAATATTTTTTTTAACTCAGATCTCAGGACTTCTCTGACTTTGTAGTCTAGGTTTGTGAGCGGTGCATCGAATAGGTATATTTTAGGCTTCTTAACCAACGCTCTTGCGATAGCCGTCCTCTGAGCCTCACCACCACTACACTCGCTGGGCATCTTATTTAAAATGTGTCTGATTCTAAGGAGCTCTGCAACTTCATTAATTCTTTCACGGATCTCGTTCTCAGGTAATTTTTTAATTCTTAACGGTGACGCTATATTTTCGTAAATTGTAAGATGGGGATATAGGGCAAAAGTTTGAAAAACCATAGCTACATCTCGTTTTTTAGGTGGCAGATTTGTTACATCTGCGCTATCAAAGTATATTCTCCCCCTATCTACAGACTCCGTTCCCGCTATGACCTTTAGTAAAATGGTTTTACCTGCTCCTGACGACCCAAATAAAACTGTAACTTCTTTTGAGGGTATAGTGAGGTTAAGATCTTTAAAAATGGTCTTACCTCGAATAGTTTTTGTTATGTTTTTTAAGGTTATGCTTGTCATTTCTACTCACAGCTTCGTTACGACCAAAATGACTAACAACGAGCCTACTATTAAAGTTAAGTACCAAGGGAGGCCCACGCTAATGATAACTAACATTGTTGCAATAAGAAATACGGCTGACAAAAATATCTTGTCTCCCCTAGACAACGGTATTCTTAGGATGCCGACCTTGGGATTTGATGGCCAACGATAACTAATATAACCTAAAATACCTAAAAAAATAAAGAAACAAATTATGAATAAAAAAATTTCACCCTTCCAATACATCCATGGCATTGCCTTGTTCAGTTCTTCTTCAATCGTTTGCAAAAAACCAGCTAAATACATGGACCTATAACCTTCCAAGTGCAAACCCTTTCAGAAGATATCTCCTAATCCAGTACAATAATGCTAACCCTGGTATCACTGAAACGAAACCCGCCGCTGCAGCCGGTCCATATTCAACACCCCACCCCACTTTACCTAAAGCTGTTAGTAGCTGTGCTGGAACTGTCTTAGCAACAGATGATGTTAAAACACTTGCAAAAAACATCTCAGACCAAGCAAACACCCACGCAAAGAACATGGCAACTCCTATTGCGGGTCTCAACAATGGTAAAATAATTTTTCTAAATAACATTGCAGTACTGTATCCATCGATATATGCGGCCTCCTCAATCTCTTTCGGTATTGATGTTAGAAAGCTTGCTATTATCCAAATTGTTACAGGTATTTCAAAAACCATGTATGCTAAAACAAGTCCATAATGGGTATCCCAGATGTTAAGTCCACGCCAAATCATAAGATAAGGAATTGAAAATACAACTGGTGGTGCCATTCTATTGGTTAAGAACCAAAAGAAAAGATGTTTATCTCCTAGAAACCTGTAACGTGTAAAAACGTAGGCCGCAGGTAATGCAACGAGAATTGATATACCCATAGCAGCAGTGGAAACTATCAGTGAATTCACTATTCCGGTTCTCCAGTAACCAAATCCACCAGTTATCTCGACCCAGCTACCAGTATAAAAATCTGGGACCAAAGCGCCTTCATTTATCCTAGCCTTCGATGACAATGATACTGAGAAAGTGAAGTATAATGGTGTAAAAAATATTATAGCGATAATTAAGGCAATTACAACTTTTACTGCTTTTGATGTAACGCTCACTCTAGTATCCCCCTCCCTCTTGTGAAACCAACAATCAGTAGCCAGCTTAAAATCAAAACAATGTATAGGTATACAAGTGACATTGCTGATGAAAATCCGAATATCCATTGTTCTATTCCTATTGTTCTTATGTATTGAGTAACAAATTCTGTTGAAAGTCCTGGCCCACCTCCCGTTAATATAAAAACTTCGTCAAAAATTTTCAAGGAATCTATTAATCTGAGTAGTGTTATAAACAATAGTGGATACAGAAGCTGAGGAAATTCTGCATACCTGAATATTTGCCACCTTGTTGCTCCTTCCGATCGGGCAGATAATATATATGTTTCATCCATACTGGTTAGTGCTGCGAGCGATACTAAAAATGTCAGCCCGGTCCAATGCCACATATCCATTAAAATAATGGTGGCAAATGCGTGAATCGCGTTCTTATATAAGTCATACGGTTCGCCAAATATTGAATTAAGTAAAAAATTAAATGTAATTCCGAATGGTCCGTTTGTTCTAGTTAGTAATAGCCACATCATTCCAATTGTCACAGGCGGAAACAATGTCGGAAGTATTATTACTGAGGACATTATAGCATTTAGTTTTCCAGCCCCGCGGAACAAATAAGCCAGTCCAAGCCCTAAAGGAATTTGAATTAGAAGCGACAACGCGGCAAACACTATTGTTCTTAAAACAGCATCAGTAAATCTATAATCTTTAAACAACTTCGCTAGGTTTTCCAAACCAACGAACCTATTCTCAATCTCAAAGGGTGTTTGAACTACGTAATTGAGAAGAGCAAATATTGGAAATATGCCTACGAAAGCTGTCAGTATTACAGCTGGTAGCAGTAGCCAGAGTTTTCCGAATTTCATGATTTATAGTGGACCCACTTTTTTACCCATCCAACCACTAGTCTTCAGAAAGTCGTCAATGGCTTCGGCGACGTATTTCGCTATTTCGGCTCCCGACATACCTCGGCCTAATGCTTCCATACCCTTATCTCTCGCCAACGGAAGTATGTATGGATAGACCACGCCTATATCATTATCTGTTCCGAAGAAGTTTCTCCCCGCCATTTCGACAACGGAGATCATTCCACCCCACTCTCGGTCTAGTGCTTTAAATCTTCTATCTTGGAAGGTCGACCACCTGACTGGCAATCCGACATCGAAGTTCTTTTTCAGTTCCACCGCTTTAGATACCATGAATGAAGCAAATAGGAATGCTGCCTCCTGTCTCGGCGAATATGCTGAAATTATCCATCCGGATGGATCAATGTAACCCCTTGGTTTTCTCGGGTGATAGTACGGTGCATACACTGGATATGGTGCGAATTCGAACTTTCCAATTACTTTAGAATCTTTTGCAGCAAGGCTGGTGGCCCAGTGGAAGTAAAATGGCCACATCGTTGCATAGTTGCCATCGTACTTGAATGCATCGTGGGCCTCGACAACCCCTATTTCAAAGGCCTTTTTTGGCGCAAATTTCAGTGAGTCCGTAAGCCACCATTGGTACATGGCCTGACCACCCTCACTATCCAGTCTTCCACCATTTTTTACAGAGGCACCTCCGATGACATTGTCCTTTACGTTGATAGCCCAAGGAGTCGAAACACCATCAATGTGTGTGACTTCTAATGGGTATTTTCCCTCCGGTGCTGGGTCGCTGAGCTGGAAACAGTCGTCAAGGCCGTCCGCTATATACCATCCCAGCCAGTCACCTGGCCTTATACCCGTTATATACCCGTAAATTCCTTTATCCGGGTCGGTAAAGAATTCCGCCACATCCTTAGCTTTATCAGTTGTCCAATCATCCTCTACTTTTCCTGTTCTCTGCGCTTCCCGGTAATACTCCATGGGCGTCTTTAGCTCATAACCATATCTTTTCATGAATTCCTGTTTGTTCTTAGGATCTTCGAAGAGATCTTTTCTGTAAACCGTTCCTGCAAAGGCGTTGTACGCATGTAGGCCGTAAAGATTTCCCGCACTATCACTATAGCTTGCCCGGAGGAAAAAGTCTTCTACATCAAAGTGTGGAGGGGTTATTTCAGGTTTCTTTCGCAATAACTCGCTTATATTCACTGCACTCTTGTTATAGATATAGAATCCATTCATGTCTTGGTCTGTCCCCAGCAGATCATAAATTCCTGATTTGAGTCTTGCATCTTCAAGGCTTTTCACAATAGTTTCCCAGTTCGACATAGACTCAAATGACAGCCTTATGCCTGTAATCTTTTCAAACCAGGGTGCTAGATTCTTTTCCTCCCAAACAGCTCCCGGCACCGCTTCATACATTATTTTTAATGTTTGGCCCCTATATGGTTTTGAGGCTCTAACATAGTGTATGATCTCCTCCTCCAACTGTGAACGAGAAAGCACCGTGTCCGCACCTATCCAATCTATTAGTTTATAAGCTTCCTCTAGATAGGGCTGATCTGCGGGCCCCAATCCGGGCGGAAATTGTCGTTCGGGAGTAGCAGTCACGGTCACTGTTTGTCTGACAGTCTCGGTTACTGTTCGAGTTACTATCTCCGCAGTAACTTCTGCAGGTCGTGCAAACCATCCTGCAACACCACCAATGACAAGGCCTGCAACAGTTCCGCTTACTATTTTAAGAGTAGTTCTACGGTCTACTTTTTCTCCACCGCTCATCTTGTCATTTTTTATTGTAATGCTTATATTTAAGTTTTTGATTGAACATGGTGGTAATGTTCGGATAAGCTCTTTCACCACCTCCTGCCCTCACGGCCTGGTAGTATATTGTGAACAGGTTTAGGAATAGCTTTAGGTTGTTTATTCCCCTGTACATGGTCTCTTGCGCTTAGCTTATGGTGGGATACTACAGTTCTCTCCTTTAGGTATCTGAAGAACCTCTCATGCCTATACTCTAGTCCAAGCCTATCAAACGCCCATCTATACCTTGGGCCTTTATCGACTAGTACATCCCCTATACCTAGGCTCCTTAGCAACCTTTATAGAAGATACATTCTTGGCTAGGTAGTGTACCGCTGACTTGCTTATCGGCCCCAAAGCAATGCTAAAAACTTAGAGACCTTCCTACAACTACCATGAAACATGTAGTCCAAGACAGCTAAGACCTTAACCACCCTACTTTTTTATTACGAATAAAACAGTTTGAAACCACGGCCACAGCATCCATACAAATAAAACACAACAACCGGCCCTTAAATATAACACCTAATTTGGACACTATCAAGTAATATAAAGAAATCCTTTTTAGCAAGGGTAATCCAAAGTTTGACAATGATCATGCATTCAAATTATGGTAAGGTGGTAAGGTTTAGCCGTATTTTTAAGAGAGGTAGGACGTTTATTGTTGCAATGGATCATGGGCTTGAGTCTGGTGTTGTCCCGGGTTTGGAAAAAATGAGAGATGCTGTTGAAGGGGTTTTGGTTGAGGGTGTTGATGCTGTTATGGTTTCCTTCGGTGCGGCCAAACATGTAATAGATGTTGCCGCGGGAAGAGCCTCTCTGATAATCACCATACCGGAGGATGAAAAGTTTGTGTTGAGGGCGTTGAAGATGGGGGCTGATGCTGTGAAAACCACATACTTCGGTCAGATACCATTAGCATACGAGAAACTATACAGCTTTTCAAAAATAGCGAGGGCGTGCGAGGAATATGGTTTGCCGTACCTGATAGAGCTTGTGCCTGTGGACAGTTCCGGAAAAGTGATTTATGATGTATCTAAAGTTATTACTGCTGCACGGATTGGGGCGGAAATCGGAGGTGATTT
>Ga0209143_1001377_pt1 | contig 11245 bp, 10 predicted proteins | sample FaiFalFF_MnMetaG_3_FD_184739 | JGI IMG/M metagenome (GOLD analysis project Ga0209143, IMG submission 184739) | Freshwater microbial communities from Yellowstone National Park, Wyoming, USA - Fairy Falls B (FF_Mn_B) MetaG (SPAdes) (version 3) | ecosystem: Environmental > Aquatic > Freshwater >...
GACCTCCACGACGGCGTCCGGGGATTCCCGGCGGGCGTATCCATAACCCGTCATACTGTAGACGGCCATGACCGTGCCTCCCCTTCGGCATGGGTCGGTCCCGGCACCGAAGGCTGGGATGACTTACTAGGACTTGCTCCGTCGAAAACCCCTTAGGATGATAGAATTGGAGGAGCTCGGATGGGGTCCCGGAATGAAACCGTCGCAACGGCTGAAGTTTGCCCAGCTGGCACGGCCAGGTCGCCCGTCCGCACTTGCCCCCCTATGGGTCCCAGGACTCTCCCAAGAAGTTCACCCAACCGTCGTTGCTGGCGTGTCTGGGGGTGAAGGAGTATTTGCGGCAGGACTATCGGGGACTGGAGGACCTGTGGGCCAGCTCCGCCGAGCGGAGGGCCGCTTGGGGCCTGGAGTCGGTGCCGGACCCTTCGACGTTCCACGGGTTCATGCGGCATCGGGTGACCCCCCCGTTGCGGAAGGCGGCCTTGGCGACGACCCTGCGGCGGTTCCGGAGGCGTTCCCGGCGGGGGAGACGGGCTTTTCCCGACGCCCGGCCAGCCACGACTACATGAGGCGTCCAGCGAGGCGGTTCCGGATGTTGTCGATGGTCGTGGGGGTCTGGCCCCAGGCCATCTGTGGCCAGGGGGTTCGGGCCGGTCCCGGGAGCCCGTCCCGGTTGCTTCCGCCGTGGGTCCAGGAGACGGTGCGTCATGGAGCCGTCCGGCGTCGGTGGACCTCTGCCGACTATCGATGGCTTCGGGAGGAGCCGGGTATCGAGAGCATCATCCCGGCCCCGGGGTGCTGTCCCGGACGGGCCCGGACCCCCTACCGGCGTCGGATGCAACGCTATTTTCCCCGCCGGCGATACGGTCGACGGTGGGTCGCCGAGACGGTCGCTTCGGTCCTCCAGCGGAAATTCGGAGAAGCCCGGACGACCCGGTGACAACAGGTCCAGCAGGCTCTCCTGCGGGGTTTGGTCTACAACCTTCGGCGGGCCGTTGCGGTTCTTTGGGTTCACCGGCTCCTCCCCGTGGGTCGACGGCATCCCCACTCCCATGAGGTTTTCGACGGAGCAATTACCCGTTACTCATCACTCCGTCACTTCTGATCCCGCCGTCACTCCCGATGGGTTCCCACCCCAATCTACCAGGCGGCTTCCGACCCAAAGGACCTGTCGGCCGTCCCGTCGGCACCACTCCCAGGCCGTCGCTCGGAAGAAGTAACCGGCCGACCGGAGGACTTCGGCGGGGATCCAGGCCCGCCGGGGCTCGGGTCCGAGGAGAACCGCTAAGCCCTCGGGGAGTGCCGCCATGACGACGGCCTCCGAGGGTTCCGTCGCCGGCGAGCCGGTCGAAAGGAAGATCCGTTGGGTCCACACTCGGGCTGCCCCATCGGCCCGGGAGTCCACCGACGGACAGGGCGTCGGTCCGACGCGCCACACGGTCTCCAACCAGTCCTGCCAGTAGGCTTCGACGGCGTAGGCCGACGCCTGCCAGATGGGGAGGGGTGCCCACTCCGACGGGCTTTGCAAGACCCGCCATCCGACGTGGAGGGTGGTATGGGTCCACAGGGCCAATTGAAAGGGCATCCGGTCTTCATCTGGCAGACGGGACGACCAGGTAGCCCACTCGGTGGGTTCGACCCAGGGACGGCGGAGTCGGAGTCGTCCCGTATATCGGGTCAGCCACAAGAGAAGCCACCAGACGCCCTCGAGAGGGACCTCGGCCGTGCGGCCCACGAGGGCCACGCCCCGTTCCGACAGGGCTCGCACGACGGCCCGTTCCATCTGGACGTACCAGTCGTACAGACAGAGGCCCCAGGCGACATTCCGGTGGACCCACAGATGACAAGGAACGGCGGGATACCACGGAGCATAGAAGAAGGGTGCCGGGCCGGTCGTGGAGACGATGGCCCGGAGTTGAGCCGTCGCCTCAGCAGGTTCGTACCAGGACTCGACTTGCGCCCAACAGCGCTCGACGTCCCGGAGTTCAAGGGTTCCCTGCGGCGTGTACAGGAACCGAAGACAGAGGGCCGACCAGGGTTCCGTCCCGGCCGTAGCCTTGGACGGTCCCTCGACGGGAGCGTCGGCTACGTACCAATCGACCCGAAGGCCGTCGGCTACGCTCTCGAACCGAACCGCCCAGGGATGCCGGTTGTAGTCCCGACAGGCGACCGACCTGAGACCTTCCCGGTGGAGGCGGCGTTCGGAGGCCGGTCGGTCCGAGCGGGGAACGAGGCCGACGTCGGGACAAACGCGCTCCGGGTCCGGGGTCTCCGGCCAAAAGACCAGGGGGTTCCCCCGCACGCGGATAGACTTCTGCCACCGGCGTCGGTGGGGCATAGGTCGCAAACGCCCCTGCCAGGCTTCGTAAGGCCGTAGATGGAGGCCGGGACGGCCCATGACGGGCAGTCGGAAGGTCAAACCTGTCTCTGGAGCCGGCTCCCACCAGGGCCGGTCCCACGCGTCGGTCCAGACGTAGCCCGACCAGGCGACGGCCCGGGCCCGCAAGTAAAATCGGGCGTGCCGGTCCCGAAAGAAGGCCGGATGGAGCCGGAGCCACTGACGGACCCGGGCCCGGATTTCGGGCGGCGGACTCCCCATGGACCGCCAGAGCTGGCGTTCCGTGAAGTAGGGTCGTCCCCACCGATACACGTGCCAGATCAAGCCGTAGACCGTCTCGGGGTCGAGAAACGAAGTCCCCACCGCCTGGACCCAGGGGTATCATAAGATGTAGATCGGTGGGCACGTTGGGCTCGGTGCTCGGTATTCGGCCCTCGGCCATGGAGGGATGAGGGGCAAGGGAGATACGACCTTCCCGCATCCTTCGTCCGGGCCGAAGGCCGGAAACCGAACCCGGTAACCCGGGACCTGGCACCCGGTACCGGGTACCTGTATTCGAAAAACCCGCACACGGGGGATGCAGGTTACAGGCTACAGGATGCGGAGTACGGGATGCAAGCGGGAGACAACGAGGGACGGGGAATGAGCCGTAGCCGCCTGCCCGACTGCCGTATTGCCTTACTGCCCGATTGCCCGACTGCCGTACCGTGAGCCATGGCCTCCCTTTGACCCACGGGGGTCCCGTAGGGGACGGGGTCGACGTATTCGACAGGAGACGCGTGCCCGGATATAATAGGGTCTTCTCCGGAGGTCGTGCATGGAGCTTACGAGAAGGTCCTTCCTCAAGTTGGGCCTTCAGCTGGGGGCCGGCGGGGCCCTTGTGAAGGCCCTGGGTTTCGACCTACGACCGGCTCTGGCCCAGACCCGGACGCTCAAGATCGACCGGACGACCGAGACCCGAAGCATCTGCCCCTACTGTTCTGTCAGCTGTAGCGTGATCATCCACACCCTCGGGGACAGAGCCCACAACGTCACGGGCTCGACGGTCGTCCACGTCGAGGGCGACCCCGACAGCCCCATCAATCGCGGCACGCTGTGCCCCAAGGGCATCACCCTCAAGCAGAACATCGTCAACGACCTGCGGCTGACGAAGGTCCTGTACCGGGCCCCCGGAAGCGACCGGTGGGAGGAAAAGTCCTGGGACTGGGCCATCGAGCAGATCGCCCGTCGCATCAAGGAAACGCGGGACCGCCATCTGATCGAGCGGGACTCCAAGGGCCGTATCGTGAACGCCCTGACGGCCGTCGGCGTCATCGGCGGCTGTACGGACACGAACGAGAACAACTACCTCATCACGAAGGTGTTCCGGGCGGGCTTCGGCATCATCCCCCTGGAACAGCAGAGCCGGATCTGACACGGCCCGACGGTGGCCAGTTTGGCCGCCACATTCGGCCGTGGGGCGATGACCAACGGCTGGACCGACATCGCCAACGCCGACGTCATCGTGGCGATGGGCGGTAACCCCGCCGAGAATCATCCCGTCGGCTTCCGCTTTGTGATGGAGGCGAAGCGGAAGCGGAATGCCCGGCTCGTGTGCGTCGACCCCCGCTTCAACCGCACGGCGGCCGTCGCCGACCACTTCGTCCAGATCCGCACGGGCACCGACATCGCCTTCCTGAACGGCCTGATCCACTATGCCCTTCAGAATGGCCGGTACAACGAAGAGTACATCAAGTACTATACGAACGCTCCCTTCATCGTGAAGGAAGGCTACGAATTCAATGAAACGGAGGGCGTCTTCTCCGGCTGGGACGAGGCTCGGAAGACCTACGATAGGTCCACGTGGGACTATGAGCGGGACGAGCAGGGCTATGCCCGGGTCGACATGACCCTCCAGCACCCCCGGTGTGTCTTCCAGCTCATGAAAAAGTTCTTCGCCCGCTACACCCCCGAGGTCGTCGCCGAGATCTGCGGGTGCTCGAAGGAAGACTTCCTGAAGGCCGCCGATATCATCACCTCGACCTATACGCCGGACAAGGCGGCCACCTTCCTGTATGCCCTGGGGTGGACCCACCACAGCCACTCGGTCCAGTTGATCCATGCGGCGGCGATGCTCCAGCTCCTACTCGGCAATGTGGGCGTCGCCGGCGGTGGCGTCAATGCCCTCCGGGGTCACGCCAATATCCAGGGCGGGACCGACTGCGGAATGGCATACCACAACACGGCCGGGTACATCCCGATCCCGAAGGCCCCGCATCAGAGTCTGAAAGCCTACCTCGAGGCCCATACGCCGAAGCCCCTGCGCCCCAACTCGATGAACTTCTGGCAGAACCTCGACCGGTTTTTCGTCAGCCAGTTGAAAGCCTTTTACGGCGACCATGCCACAAAGGACAATGACTTCGGCTACCACCTCCATCCGAAGCTCCCCGAAGACCCCCAGACGGGCCAACTGGAAAACTGGAGCTGGGCCTTCATCTTCGACCACATGCACCGGGGCCGGATGGAGGGCTTCATCAGCTTCGGGATGAATCCCGTCAACAACGGCCCCCACTCCCGGAAGGTCATCGCCGCCCTGGCAAAGCTCAAGTGGCTCGTCGTCGTCGAGACGTTCCCGACGGAGACGGCCCACTTCTGGAAGCCCGAGATCCTGCAGTTGGTCGGCCTGAAGCCTGAGGACGTGAAGACGGAGGTCTTCCTCCTGCCGGCCGCCAACTTTGCCGAGAAGGACGGGACCTTCACGAACTCGGGTCGGTGGATCCAGTGGAAATGGAAGGCTATCGACCCGCCCGGCGAGGCAAAACCCGACCAGGAGATCATCGCCCGCATCTTCCTGAAGGTCCGGGAACTCTATCAGAAGGAGGGCGGTCGATTCCCTGACCCCATCCTGGCCCTGAACTGGTGGTACACGAACCCGACGAATCCGCCCCTCGCGGAGGTCCTCAAGGAGATCAACGGCTGGGCCCTGACGGACGTCTTCGACGAGAAGGACCCGACGAAGGTCCTCCTGAAGGCCGGCGACCAGCTCCGTAGCTTCCTGCACCTGCGGGCCGACGGCTCGACGCTGTCGGGCAACTGGCTGTACGTCGGCGTCTATACGGACGCCGGTAACCACGCCCAGCGTCGTTCGACCGAGGACCCGACGGGCATGGGGTTCTTTCACAACTGGTCGTTCAGCTGGCCGGCCAATCGCCGCATCATGTACAACCGTTGTTCGGCCGACCCCCAGGGTCGACCGTGGGACCCGAGTCGACCGGTCCTCGCTTGGAAGAACGGAAAGTGGGTCGGTGACGTGCCCGACTATAAAGCGGATGCCCCGCCGGAGGCCGTGACGACGGGCCTGGGCCCCTTCATCATGCTCCCCGAAGGTGTGGCCCGCCTGTTCGTCCCCGGCCAGTTTGCCGACGGTCCCTTCCCCGAGCACTACGAGCCCCTGGAATCTCCCGTGAAAAACCTCTTGCACCCGTCCCACAGCACGAACCCCGTCGCCGTCGTCTTTCGAACGACCGAATACGACCGGCTCGCCACGCCCGACGAGGGCTACGACATCGCCTGTACGACGTACCGGCTGACCGAGCACTTCCACTACTGGACGAAGAACAATCCCTACAACGTCCAACTGCAGAATGAGTTCTTCATTGAGATTCCCGAAGAGCTGGCCCAGAAGAAGGGGATACGAAACGGCGACATGGTGCGCGTGATCTCGGCCCGGGGCGAGGTCCGGGGTCGGGCCATGGTGACCCGACGGATTCGGCCCATGACCGTGAACGGACGGACCGTCTATCAGATCGGCATGCCCATCCACTGGGGCTTCCTCGGACGGGGCAAGCAGGAGGGCGGGATGGCCAATATCCTGACGCCGACGGTCCTCGACCCCAACTCCTTCGCTCCCGAATACAAGGGATTCCTCGTCAAACTCGAAAAGGCGTGACGAAGGGGGACTGCCATGCCGACGGTCAGCCTGGAAGTCAAGGCCGTGTCGGCCACGACGACGCCCGCCCCCGGGATGAAGGAAGCGCCTCACGTCGCCAAGCTCATTGACGTGTCCTCCTGTATCGGTTGCAAGGCCTGCGAGGTCGCCTGTCAGGAGTGGAATGACCTGCCGCCCAGCGTGGACCGTCCGTTCACCGGCTCCTACCAGACGTTCCCAGACCTTCAGTGGAACTTCTGGCAACTCATCCAGTTCCGGGAAGTCCTGCGCGAAGACGGCCGCCTCGAGTGGACGATGACGAAATATCAGTGTATGCACTGCGCCGACCCCGGGTGTCTCCGGGCCTGCCCGGCGCCGGGCGCTATCGTGCAGTACGCCAACGGGATCGTGGACTTCGTGCAGGAGAACTGCATCGGATGTGGCTACTGCATCACGGGCTGTCCCTTCGACGTCCCCCGCCTGAATCCCCAGACGGGGAAGGTCTCCAAGTGCACGCTCTGCTCGGACCGGGTCGCCGCCGGCCTCGAGCCGGCCTGCATCAAGGCCTGTCCGACCAACTGTCTGAGCTTCGGGACGAAGGAGAAGCTCCTGGAGATTGCCCACCGGCGGGTCGAGCAGTTGAAGGAACGGGGCTATGCCCATGCCGGCATCTACGACCCGCCGGGCGTCGGGGGGACCCACGTCATCTACGTCTTGCCCCATGCGGACCGACCCGAGGACTACGGCCTGCCCAAAGACCCGAAGGTTTCCTGGACCTTAAAGCTGTGGAAGGGTCCCCTGAAGTGGCTGGGCCACCTCATCGTGTTTGGGGGCATTCTGGCCGCCTTCGTCCACTACCTGCGCTTCGGTCCCCACCGGGTCCGGGAAGAGGACTCGCCCCCGTCGTAGGATCCCCCAATCAGGAGGCGGCTCATGGCCGACCGGGATGAGATCCAGCGGTTCACGATGGCCGAACGCCTCATCCATTGGGCGGTGGCCATCTCCTTCGTTTACTTGGTCCTGTCGGGCCTGGCCCTGTTTTACCCGAGTTTTTACTGGCTGGCGTATGTCCTCGGCGGCGGCCCCGTCATCCGCTCGTGGCACCCCATCGTCGGCGTCCTGATGTTCGTGTTTCTGGCGGCCATGTACTTGAAGTGGCGGCGAGACATGCGACTGGACGACCTGGACCGCCAGTGGCTCCGTCAGATAGACAAGTACATCCGCCACGCGGAGGGGGTCCCCGAAGCGGGCCGCTTCAACGCCGGCCAGAAGCTCCTCTTCAAGACGATGAGCCTGATGGGCCTCCTGCTCCTGCTGTCGGGGATTCCCCTGTGGTTTCCCACCCGATTTTCCCGAAATCTCCGGGAATGGAGTATCTTGGTCCATGAAATCGCCGCCCTGGTTGCCATCGGGGGTCTGATCGCCCATATTTATATGGGCACGGCCGTCGTGCGGGGAAGTATGCGGGCCATGCTCACGGGATGGGTGTCGCGAGCGTGGGCGCGAGCGCATCACCCCCGTTGGGCTCGAGAGGTCGAACGCACTCCTTGAGGCAAAAACCCGACGACGGGAAACCAAGCGCTGTCTCCCCAGGGGAGGTGGGTGTCCCCCCCTCCCCTGGGGTCCTCCCCGACGGCATGGAATGGGCGCCTTTTCATGGACGCAGAGAATCCAGCGGGCCGAAATCCTCCTCCAGCGTTATGAATACGCCCGCGACGTTTTGAACTTCACCCGCGAAGTCCTCCAATTTCAGAAAGACGTCTATGACTTCGTCGATCAAAGGCTGGGTCCCGAGGTCTTTGCCTCCCCAGCGTCCGTCCGCCAGCTCCTGTCGGAGCGGTGGGGGATTTTCGTGTACGACGATACCGAACGACCCCTCCGAAGTGACTTCCTGGACGCCCACCTACCCATGCTGTTCCCTTACTTCTTCGAATTCCTGGACCGAATCCGTCGGGTCGGCCCCCCAACCCTGGCGGCGGCCGTCGACCAACTCCGGAACGAGCTGACGGCCGAGGCGGTGGGTCGGGTCCTGCAAGCGTACTGGCGGCACGAGGCCTTGCCGACGGAACTCGCCGAGACGGAAGAGGACGCCTCCCAGCTCCAGACGGTTCTGGCTTTCCTGGCTAAGCTGTTCCTTCAGCCCTATGCCGAGTGCCTGGCCGACCGATACCCGGACAAGGCATGGCTCGACGAGGTCGTCGCCGAAGGCTCCCAGGGCGGTCTGTGCCCGCTCTGCCGGAGCCGACCCCAATTGTCCGTCCTACGGCCCGAGGCCCAAGGCACGAAGCGCTCCCTGATGTGCTCCCTGTGCGGCGTCGAGTGGCGCTTTAAACGCATATGTTGCCCCGCCTGCGGTGAAGAGCGCTTTTGGAACCTGGCGTACTATAAGACCGAGGCTTTTCCCCACGTCCGGGTCGAAGCCTGCCTCCGTTGCCGCCGGTACCTCAAGGGCGTCGACCTCTCTGTCGACGGTCATGCCGTCCCCCTCGTCGATGAGGTCGCCGCCCTCCCCCTGGACCTGTGGGCTGGCGAGCAGGGATTTCAGAAAATCGAACTCAACGTGGTGGGCGGATAAGCGGATTCAGGACGGAGAGTCCGGTTCCGCCGACCCGGCCTCCCAGCCGGCCCTCATCCGGCGGAAGGGGAACGGGGCCGAATGACGGGAATGATGGGCGTCTCCGTCCCCTCTGGCGCGGCAGTCGGCGGCCCCTGAAGTAAGTCGTTCATCAAGTCGGAGAGGTCGAGGTCGTAAGCAAGGGCAATGTCCAGGAGCGTCTGGACGCCCCGGGCCAGATATGTCGAACCCGCATGGATATTCCGGGCTTCGAGGACGCGCCGGGCGGCCGGGAGGACCCGAAAGACCTCGTCCAGGGTCATGAACGGCGTGATGGGGACCCGCTCGTCCCGGTAAAGCCGGTCCCAAAAGAGCGCCTCCACCAGTCGGTGGACCTTCTGCTGGTCCCGCCGGACTTCTTCCAGCCACTGGCGGAGCTGAAAGTCGAGACGTTCGACAAAGAATCGGGTCCGGGCCATCCGTCGGGCCAGGACGACCAGACCCACCAGGAGGGTCAACCACGCCAAACCCAGCCACGCCAACATCTGACCTCCTCCGGCGACCGGGGTCGGGCTCCCGAGATGGGGTACGATTGCGAAGTCGGGACGCGGACCCCCACGCCGTGTAGAGTCGTAAGTGCGAGGTGATTCCTCCCAGCCCCGCAGGCAGGAAGGCAATCGGGCAATGATCCAGGTGCCGGACCCGTGGAATCGCCGGCTACATCCTACCATGCCGGGCGCCAGGTGTCGGGTACCGGGTACCGGATTCGGTGTCCGGCCTTCGGCCTGGACGAAGCATGCGGGAAGGTCGTATCTCCCTCGCCTCTCCCCCCTCCACGGCCGGGGGCCGGATACCGAGCCCCGAGGACCCAGCCCGAGTACCGGAAAACGCGCACTAAGTCTACAGGGCTGAGGCCTGAATCGCAACGCCCCCCGATGCGCTCCGGAGGCCCGCCCCTAACGAATGAAGCCTTAGGTTCCGGTCCCACTTGCTTCAACGGGGTCCTTTCGTGTATTCATAGAAGGCGGTTTCCAGGGAGCGGCGTTCGTGCCCTTGCATCGAGCGGCTTGCCGTGCCCAAGGGGTAGGGCTCCGGAGGGTCTCCTGCCCTGCCGACTCCCGGTGGGTGGGCCTGCTCGGCTTCAGTGCCGTCCTGACCCTGTGGCTGGGTAGTGGGTTCCTCATCGGGATGGGCTGTCGTCGGGACGCCGGATTGACCCGCCCGGACAATACGACGGCCTTCCAAATCCGGTGTGATCCCGCGGCGTTGAGCATATCCCGCCATGGTCGCGGTACGACGACCTGCACCGTCACCTCGACGGCCGGCTTCACCGGTGACGTCCAGCTGACCTGTGCAGACCTGCCCGAGGGCGTCACCTGTGAGCTGAGTCCGGCGGCGGTGACCGTACCGGCGGGCGGCGCCGTCTCAAGCCGCCTGGAAGTTCGCGTCGGCTCGGTCCGAGCGGGCGATTACTCATTCCGTGTCGTAGGAACTTTTACGAGTTCGGGTCCTGTCGGAAGCGTCGAACAGCGGAGCTCTTTTTCCATCCGTCTGACCGTCCCGGCACCGGACTTCTCGGTTGCCTGCAGTCCGTCGGACCTGCGTATACCCCGAGGCGGATCGGGTGCGACCCTGTGCACTGTGAACTCGACGAACGGTTTCGATGAATCGGTCCGCTGGGGCTGTGCGGGTCAACCGTCGGGGGTCACGTGCGATTTCAGCCCGGCGTCCGTCGTCCCGCCGCCGGATGGTTCGGCCTCCAGCGGCCTGACGGTCCGTGTGGCCGCCAACGTAAATGCCGGGACTTACTCCTTCCAGGTCCGGGGGACGACCGGGACCCAAACCCGCTCGACCAGCCTTCAACTGACGGTGACGGCCCCGGGCGGCGGAGACTTCTCCATCGCCTGCAGTCCGTCTTCCTTGACCATCCCGCAGAAAGGCGAGGATACGACGACCTGCACGGTCACTTCGGTCGGCGGCTTCACCGGCCGGGTCCGCCTCAGTTGTGCGGGTCAACCGTCCCGTGTCGACTGTCAGTTCGACCCGAATACCGTCGAACCCTCGCCCGGAAGTCCGGTTGCCAGCACTCTGCGACTGAAAGTCGACGAGAAGGTCAATCCGGGCACGTACGTCTTTCAAGTGCAGGGCACCAGCGGGGATTTAAGCCGGTCGACCTCGATCCAACTCACGGTCGTCGCGTCGCAGATCGCAAGGTTGTCGGTCGAATGGGTCGGCCGTCTCCCAGGGTCGCATTTTGCAGGCCCTGCCGGTGGCGGTGGGGCCTGGGACCCCCAAAATAACCCAAAATAAGGAGGGGCTATGATGCGATTTCAAAATCTGGTCGAGATGTTTTCCCATTCCGTGAGGCAGTACGACCGCCCGGATGCCCTTTACGTGAAGCGTCACGGGCAGTACCGGCCCATCTCGACGCGCGAGTTCCACGACC
>Ga0209143_1001388_pt1 | contig 11207 bp, 12 predicted proteins | sample FaiFalFF_MnMetaG_3_FD_184739 | JGI IMG/M metagenome (GOLD analysis project Ga0209143, IMG submission 184739) | Freshwater microbial communities from Yellowstone National Park, Wyoming, USA - Fairy Falls B (FF_Mn_B) MetaG (SPAdes) (version 3) | ecosystem: Environmental > Aquatic > Freshwater >...
CCGCTTTAACCTCTGTCCAACCTTGTTCTTGGGCAAAGGCCTGAAGGCGTTGAACTTGCCGTTCCGGATCCTCTTTCTGGTCAGCGGAGGACACTCGGGCATAGCGCACGGTGATACCTTCTGGGTGAGGCGCTTCTACCCAGATGGTCCCAGCAGGCAATGGGCGGGCAGGGACAGGAAGCTTTCCTGCCCGAAACCACCGCCAGGCGGTGATATCGCTTATTCCCTGATGATGAGCCCAATCCGAGAGTTTCATGGCCGAAATAAATGATAATAAAATTGCCAACAGTTGTCCACCCTCCACCCGAAGCACGATCAGCTCCTCCCGACGCGCCACCACCACCCGATCCATGTCCGCCTCCACATACACCCGATACACCTGCTCCCCCACGCGGAGTCGCTCGATCTGAACCTCCGCCGAATCCGAAAGGCGCTCCGCGGTCTGGGGGTCCAGGAACTGAAGGTCCCCCGCTTGAGGGTGGGTGTCCGGGAGCAGGACGAGGGAGAGCAGGGCCAGGCGGGCGGGCCGGAGCGGGCCTTTCGGCGTCGGGATGGGCTCGGCCGGCGTCCTTTCCGGAGCCTCCTCCCGCGGAGGCTCCGCGGCAGCGAGGTGTCGGTCGCGGAGGATCTCCCCGATGATCTCCTGCGCCCAACGGAGCCATTCCGCCAGCTCCGGCGATGTCACGCCCTGAAGCGCGGCCGCCCGCTGCCGGTCCTGCAGCAGCTGCTCCGCCCGCCGCGCCATCTCCAGGGCCCATGCCGGATCCTCTCCGCGCAGCCAGAAGGCCCCCAGCAGCGCCGCGAGCGCCTCCGCCAGGGCCGGGCCGTGAAACCGAAGGGCGCGGAGGATCTCCGTCAGGGGCTGCCGCAGGGCGCCCGGGGGCAGATAACCCGCCCATCGATCCAGGGCCATCCCGACCAGTTGCGCCCCGATCCGACCGGGCATGGCCTCCCCCGGCCCGGCCAGGGGATCCGCCGGCAGGAGCATCAGGAGATGGCCGAGGGCGCGCAGCCGCTCCGGATCCGGCGGATCCTGATCCAGCAGCGCCCGGAGCGCTTGCAGGGCCGGATGCCGGCCTTCATCCAGGGTCCGAATCAGATGGGAAAGAAGGCGACGCTCCCGCTCCACCGGACGCGCCTCCTGTGTCGCCCTGGGGACTTTGCAGGATCCGCCGCAGGTGATGGAACAGCTCCAGCAGCTCCTTCGGGGTCAGCAGGGCCGCCTCCGGCTGGGCCCAGTGCTGCACCAGCTCCACCAGCCGCAGGAGCAGGCGGTGGAGCTTGCAGGGCCGGATGCCGGCCTTCATCCAGGATCCGAATCAGATGGGAAAGAAGGCGACGCTCCCGCTCCACCGGACGCGCCTCCTGTGTCGCCCTGGGGGCTTTGCAGGATCCGCCGCAGGTGATGGAACAGCTCCAGCAGCTCCTTCGGGGTCAGCAGGGCCGCCTCCGGCTGGGCCCAGTGCTGCACCAGCTCCACCAGCCGCAGGAGCAGGCGATGAAGCCCCCGCTGGGGGTCCGCCGCGGACCACTCCTCCCGGACCACCGCGGTGATGGCCTCGAGCAGCTCCCGCTGGCCCATGGCCCGGGCCAGCTCCCGCTGGCGCAGCTGCTCCCGCACGGCCCGGGATTGCATATGCACCACCCATCCCCGCCAGGGCACCTGCCAGTGCTCCAGCCACGCCTGCCGGATCAACGGCTCCACCTCCGGCCGGGGCATGGGCGGGGTGAAGGCGAAGTGCAGGATCTGCGCGTTCCACTGCGCCGCCTGCTCCTCCAGCTCGGCGCGGATTGCCGCTCGGATCTGCTCCCAGCGCACAGGGGTCGGCGCGTCCTCCGGGGGGCGCTCCGGGATCCCCCTGGTGTGGGGCGGCTCGGCCGGCTCCCCGGCGAAGCGGGGCGGCTGGGCCCGGGCCTCCTCCAGGCTGGTGTAAGGGGACCACATCTCATCGAACCACAGGGCTCCCAGCCGGCGGGCCAGGCGGTTCCGGGCCTCATCGGCCAGCTCGCCGGCCCAGTCCACGCCATAGCCCCGGTCCCGGGAGCCGGTGTCCAGGGTGTAGGCCATGCGGATCAACCGGGCCTCCCCGGTCGCGTCCCCGGGCTCCCAGCGCAGCTGCGCGCCGAGCTCCAGCCGCGCCTGCACCGGCAGCCCATCCTGGGTCCATGCGTTCACCTGCCGGCGGCGGATCTGAGGACGAAGATCCAGGACCAGGGCCGGGCGTTCGAAGGGCCTCAGGCGATGCTCCCCCGGCCCGATCAGCCGGACGAAGGCGCCGCCCCGCTCCAGCAGGACCAGACAGCTCTCGTGCACGACCAGGGTGCCCGGGCCGCCGATCCGGACCAGGGGGGACGTTCGGGTCGTCGCGGTGAGATCTCCGTCCCGCGCGTGGCCCACCGGGGTTCGCGCATGGGGGAAGAACAGGGCCCGCAGGAGGAAGCCGACGGCCTGGCCCCAGCGGACCCGATACATCCGCGCGACGAAGGTGGAGGCCTGAACCAGCATGAAGGCGGCGATCGCTCCTTCCATCAGAAAGCCCAGCCCGCAGCCGAGTCCCAAGATCTCCCCGATCCGCTCCCCCCGCCATGCGCCGATCAGGAGAGGGACCAGCACCAGGCCGGGCAGGCCGGCGGCGAAGGGGATGGCCACCCGAAGGAGGAACTCCATCCGCGCCCTCACGAGCTCCCTCCTTGCAGATACGTGCGGAGGCGGTTCAGTTCCTCCGGCAGCAGCAACCCGCTCTTGCGGACCGCCGCGTCCAGCGTCTCCAGGAAGTGCAGGAGGATGAGATCGGGGGAGAGGGCGTCGCGGCCGCTCAGCACCTCCCGGAGGGCCTGGAGGGTCTCCATCTGGGCGGCATGACGGGCGCGGGCGTATTCCAGCAGCAGCTCGGATTCCGCCAGGCCGATCCAGCGGGCCAGCCGGGCGGCCCACTGGCTGCGCCAGACCTCCACCCGCTGGCGCCGGGCTTCCTCCGGCACCTCCGCCAGGGCGAGACGCAGCCGGTCCAGCCGGATCCCGGCCCGGCTCAGCTCCGGGGCCAGCGCCCCCTGGATCTCCTGCGCCAGCCGGGCGAGGGGTGGACCCGGCCGCTCCTCCCCTTCCCGAGCCAGCCCGAACAGCTCGTCGAAGAGGCGGTTGCCGATCCGGAGGGCGAGCTCCTCCCGGGCCCGGTGGTAGGCCAGCTCGAACCAGTGGAGCGTCCGATCCTCATCGACGCGGGCGGCCCGGAGGGCCTGGGCGATGGACCGGGCGACGCGCGGGGCCGGGTAGAAATACGGGGACAATCCTCGCTCGACGGGAGGGGGACGCTGGGCGGCCTGGGCGATGGACCGGGCGACGCGCGGGGCCGGGTAGAAATACGGGGACAATCCCCGCTCGACGGGAGGGGGACGCTGGGCGGCGAAGGAGGCGACGGTGCGGATCTGGAATCCGAGGGAGAGCCCATCCTGGGTGCGGACCGTCACCGGCTCCGGTTCGCTCCGCGGGTAGCGCTGAGGGCGGAGATCCACGAAGGCGGTGATCTGCTCCCCCTCCTGCACCCACGTCAGCCCGGGGCCGGCGATGCGGAGGAAGCCGGCTTCTCCCTCCACGGCCAGGGCGCTCCGGGCGTCCATCAGCCAGAGCCCGGGCCCCTGCAGGGGCTCCGTAGAAGCGCGCGGCTGGCCCGCGTCCACCACCCCCAGGCTGCGCAGCCGGCCGAAGATCCACGCGGCGAACGCCCGTCGCACAAGGCCGGCCTCGTGCGGCGCAGTGGGAGCTAAGGCAGGGAGGAGGAAGAAGAAAAGGAAGACCCCATACAGGATCATCGCGAGGAGCCAGAGGGCGAACAGGAGCCCGGGGATCTTCGCCCAGCGGAGCCATCCGATCCCGCTCAGAAGCCCGACGAGGAGCAGCCCCAGCCATGCCCCGATTCTGCCTCTCCGCAGCATGCTTGCCTCCCCTGGAGGGACCCCCGTAGCGCGCCGCGATTTCCCGGGCCTCCTGATCCCCGACCCGAATCCCCATCCGGGGGCCCGGTGGAAGGGCATGGTTTCATCCCCGTATATCCCGGAAAGGCCAGGGGAACGCCGCGAAATCGCCTGCAGATTTCAACCTTCACGTGTATTGTATTACCGCTGCAGGGTTGCTGCGAGCCATCACCCGTTCGTCCGATGGCCGGAAGAGAGCGCCCGTTCCAGGGGGTGACCTCACGCGCCGAGCCCCCCTTTTTGACGGGGCGGCGCTCCTGTGCTACGATGGAGCGCCCTGGAGGTTCACCATGGGAGAGCGACGGCAACGACGGATCGGGGAGCTGTTGCGGGAGGAGTTGAGCGCCTTGATCGGGGAGCTGAAGGATCCCCGGGTGGCCGGGGTGACGGTCACCGCGGTGGAGCCGGCGCCGGATCTGACCATCGCCAAGGTCTACGTGACGACCTGGCCGGCGGATCCCGCCCGACGGGAGGAGGTGCTGGCCGGCCTGGAGCACGCGAAGGGCTACCTGAAGCATGAGCTGGCCGGCCGCGTCATCCTGCGCCGCATCCCCGATTTGGTGTTCAAATGGGACGACACGTTCGATCGCGCGGATCGCATCGAGCGCCTGATCTCCCGGCTCCATGGTGGGAAGGAGCAGCCCTCGGATGAGTCGTGAGCAGGCCCGACAGGCCCTGGAGCAGGCGCGCCGCGTGGCGGTGGCCACGCACATCACCCCGGATGCGGACGCCATCAGCAGCCTCATCGGGCTGACGCAGATCCTCCGCCGTCTGGGGAAGGAGGCGGAGCCGTTCTGCGACGATGAGCTGCCCCCGCGCCTGCGGGCGATCCCGCACGCCGAGGAGATCTCCCGCGCCGCCCGGGGCTCCTTCGATCTCCTGGTCAGCCTGGACGCCAGCGACCCCGCCCGCCTGGGCCGGGCCTTCGCGGAGGTCCGGGAGGCTCCCCTGCTGAACATCGATCACCACATCACCAACACCGGCTTCGGAACGGTGAACTGGGTGGATCCCTCCGCCGTGGCCACGGCGGAGATGGTGTTGTGGCTGGCGGACGACCTGGGGGTGTCGCTGGATCGGGAGCTGGCTTCGATCCTGCTGGCCGGGATCGTGGGGGACACCATGGGGCTGCGCACGCCCAACGTCACCCCCCAGGTCCTGCGGGAGGTCACCCGCCTGGTGGAAGCGGGGGCCTCCCTGCCGGCTCTGGTGGATGTCCTCTTCAACCGGCGCTCCTTCGCGGCCATCCGCCTCTTCGGCCAGGCCCTCGCCGGGGTCCGGCTGGAGGACGGCGTGATCTGGACGGTGGTCACGCGGGAGATGCGACAGACCCTGGGGCTGGGCCAGGCCAACGACCTCAGCCTCTCCAGCTTCCTGATCAGCGCCGAGGAGGCGCGGATCGCCGCGGTCTTCACCGAGCGGGACGATGGCAAGGTGGAGGTGAGCATGCGGGCCCGACCCGGTTACGATGTGGCCCGCGTCGCCCTCGCCTTCGGCGGCGGCGGTCATCCCCCGGCCGCCGGCTGCTTGGTCCCCGGCCCGCTGGAGGAAGTCATCCCTCCGATCCTGTCCGCCCTGAAGGCCGCCGCGCGGGACGGCCGCACGGATCCTTCCGGATGAAGGAGGCCCCGTGGCTTCCACAGGACAACCGGTGCGGGTGGGCATCCTGACCATCAGCGATCGCGCGGCCCAGGGGATCTATGCGGATGAGAGCGGGGCCCTCCTGCGGCAGCAGGTCGCCGAGCGGCTGGGCTGGACCGTGGCGCGCTATCGCGTGGTCCCCGATGAGGTCGAGGCGATCCAGCAAACCCTGCGGGCCTGGTGCGATGAGGAGGGGCTGGATCTGATCCTCACCACCGGGGGGACGGGGCTGGGCCCCCGGGATCTCACCCCGGAGGCGACGCGGCCCCTGCTGGAGCGGGAGGCGCCGGGGATCGCCGAGGCGCTGCGGTTCTACGGGCTGCAGCGCACGCCTTTCGCCATGCTCTCCCGGGGCGTGGCCGGCATCCGCGGGCGGACCCTGATCATCAACCTGCCGGGGAGCCCCCGGGCGGTGCAGGAGGCGATGGAGGTCCTGGCCCCTGTGCTCCCCCATGCGCTGGCCATGGCGCGGGGGGAAAGCGGCCCTGCGGCCGCCCACACCCTGCGGGCGTGAAACGGCTCAGCGGGCCAGCATCAGCACCATATCGTAGTAGGCCAGGTTGGCCTCCCGCCGGCGCTGGACCACCTCCTCCAGAGGAATCGTGACGATATCCCGACCCTGCAGGGCGGTCATCACCCCGCGCTCGCCTCCCAGCAGCGCCTCCACGGCCTTCACCCCCATGCGGGTGGCCAGCAGGCGATCGAAGGCCGTGGGGCTCCCGCCCCGCTGGATATGACCCAGGATCGTGATCCGCACATCGAAGCCGATGGGATGGCTCTCCAGGAACTTGGCGACCTCCGTGGTGCGGTAAGGGGCGCCCTCCGCGATGACGATCAGGGCATGGGTTTTGCCCCGCTCGTAAGCGTCCATCACCGCCCGGGCCACCTCCTCCAGACGGGTCTCCCGCTCCGGGATCAGCACCATCTCCGCCCCGCCGATCACCCCGGCGATCAGCGCCAGATACCCGCAATCCCGTCCCATGGTCTCCACCAGGAACGCCCGCCCGATGGAGGAGGCGGTGTCCCGCAGCCGGTCGATGGCGTCGATGATGGTGTTCAGGGCCGTATCCACCCCGATGCTCATGTTCGTGCCCCAGATGTCGTTGTCGATGCTGGCGGGGACGCCGACCACGGGGAAGCCGCGCTGGTGGAGGGCCAGGGCGCCGCGCATGGAGCCGTCGCCGCCGATCACCACCAGGCCTTCGATCCCATGCTGGTTCAGGCGGCGCAGAGCCTTGCGCTGCCCCTCCTCCGTCATAAACTCCTTCGAGCGGGCGGTCTGGAGAATGGTCCCGCCGCGCTGGATGATGCCGCCCACGTCCCGGGGGCGGAGCTCCACGATCTCCCCCTCGATCAGGCCCTGGAACCCCCGTCGGATCCCCAGGACCCGCACGCCGTGATAGGCGGCGGTGCGCACCACCGCCCGGATGCAGGCGTTCATGCCCGGCGCATCCCCTCCGCTGGTCATCACCCCAATGCACCGCATCCCGCATCACCTCCGTGGCGGCTTTCAAGCGGGTCGCTTCCGAAATCGGACATTTTACTCATTTTAGCGCTCCCCCCGTATATCCGGACAAAGATCCGCCCTCACAGCGGGCGCGATCGCCGGCAGCCGCCGTCGGCCGCGCAGGGGCCCTTCGCCGGAGCCCCGGGGTGTGTCCCAAAATCGTAGGACAACTGCTTGCAGTTGTCCTACAAGGCGGCCAGGCCCGACAAAATCGGGACACACCCGAGCCCCGCTCAGGAGGACGCGCTCCCCCGAATTGTGCTACAATGTAAAGAAATCAGAAGAGGATCCGGGCAGGCTGGACTTTGCTGAGCGGGGGATTGTGCTACAATGTAAAGAAATCAGAAGAGGATCCGGGCAGGCTGGACTTTGCTGAGCAGGGGGAAGATCCCATGGCGAGCGTGGCCTTTGAGCATGTCACCAAGCAGTTCGGGAACGTGGTCGCGGTGAAGGACCTGACCCTTTACATCCCGGACGGCGAGTTCCTGGTGCTGGTCGGCCCCTCCGGTTGCGGCAAGACGACCACCCTGCGGCTGCTGGCCGGGTTGGAGGAGGTCACCCAGGGGCGGATTTACATCGGGGATCGGGACGTGACGGAGGTTCCCCCCAAAGATCGCAACATCGCCATGGTCTTTCAGTCCTACGCCCTCTACCCCCACATGAACGTCTACGACAACATCGCCTTCGGCCTGCGCATGCGCAAGGTCCCCAAGGCGGAGATCGAGCGCCGGGTGCGGGAGGCGGCCCGCATGCTGGAGATCGAACACCTGCTGGACCGCAAGCCGCGGCAGCTCTCCGGCGGGCAGCGCCAGCGGGTGGCCGTGGCCCGGGCCATCGTCCGCGACCCGGCGGTTTTCCTCTTCGACGAGCCCCTCTCCAACCTGGACGCCAAGCTCCGGGTCCAGACGCGGGCGGAGCTGATCAAGCTGCACCAGCGGCTGGGGACCACCTTTGTGTATGTGACCCACGATCAGGTCGAGGCCATGACCATGGGCACCCGCATCGCGGTGATGAAGGACGGGGTGCTCCAGCAGGTCGACACGCCCCAGAACCTTTACGAGCGGCCCGACAACCTGTTCGTGGCCGGGTTCATCGGCTCGCCGCCTATGAACTTCTTCGAGGCCCGCCTGGTGCCGGAAGGAGAAGGCCTGTGGGTGGACACGGGGGCTTTCCGCGTCCCGGTCCCGCCGGATCGGGTGCCCGTCTATCGGCCCTATGTGGGCCGGCGGGTGATCTTCGGGCTGCGGCCGGAGCACATCTACGACCCCGAGTTCGCGCCGCCCCTCAACCATCCGGCGGAGGTGCAGGCTCGGGTGGACGTGCGGGAGCTGATGGGCAGCGAGGTCCATCTGCACCTGGTGGCCGACCGCCAGATCTTCGTCGCCCGTGTCGATCCGCGAACCCGCGCCCTGGTCGGGAACACCATCCGCGTCCTCTTCGATATGGACCGCATGCACCTCTTCGACGCGGAGACCGAGCGGGCGATCCGATGAGCCCACCCCGGGGGCGGGGAGCGCACCGGCATCCCCGCCCCCTCTACCGATCCCGGACGGCCAGGAAGCGATCGAAACCCACCCGCGCCGCTCCCGCCGCCATGGTTCCCACGCTCACCCCCACGCGCCCGCCCGCCTCCCGGGGATCCCGCGGGATCCGGGCCGCTTCGACCCCGTTGATCCAGAAGACCATCTCGCCGCGTTCGCATCGGACCCGCAGGTGGTTGGTGGTTCGTCCGGTTCGGATGGCCTCATGGGCGGTCCAGTCGACCTGCGTTCGCCATGTCCCCTGCTCGTAGAGGAAGATCCCATAGTAGCCGTCGGCGCTGACGGCGAACCGGTAAAGGCGCCCCGGCCCGGCCTCCAGGACCAGGCCGTAATCCGCGGAGGAGGGGCCTTCGAGCAAGGCCGCTTCCACCTCCACCTGGCCCTCCCGGAACGTGAACGGGGAGAAGGCCCAGGCGACGGTCCGCGCCGGTTGCAGCGTGAGGATCAGGCGCCCGTCCTCCACCCGGGCCTGGAAGCGCGGATCCCGAGGGAGAAGCCACCCCGGCGCGCCCTCGCGGAAGTCCGCGGCGTAACGCGCCGGAGCGGGCGCGCGGCAGCCGGCGAGCAGCATGATGCCGATCATCCCGCCGAGAAGGACCCCGCCTCTCATCCCATCCCTCCGCGCAGGGAGCCGAAGGCCCCCGGGCTTTCGTCTCTACTATAATTCCACCCGTGAACGGTTTACTTTCTCCGGATCTCCGGTCGGTGTCCACGCCGATGGGCGATGGGGATCGGATCCCGCCGCCGCGGTTTCAGCTGGGGGACCCGCGGTGGCTGCTGGAGCTGCGATACCTGCCGTGGCCGGTGGCGTGGGCGGCCTGTTTCGGCCGCCCGGGGCCGCTCCATGTGGAGCTGGGCTTCGGCGATGGGGCCTTCCTGGCCGCCCTGGCCCGCCGGATGCCGGCCGCCAACCTGGTCGGGGTGGAGCGGGCCCTGGAGCCGACCCGCTGGGCCCTCCGGCGCATGCGCCGGGAGGGAGTGGAGAACGTCCGGCTGGTGCTGGGGGACGCCTTCGCCGCCCTGGCCTTCCTGTTCGAGCCGGAGTCCATCGAAGGGCTTTATGTCAACTTCCCGGATCCCTGGCCGAAGGCCCGTCATCATCATCGACGGCTGCTGACGCCGGGCTTCCTTCATCTGGCCGCCCACCGCCTCCGGCCCGGCGGCCTCCTGACGATCGCCACCGATGATCCCGATTACGCCCTCTGGATCGCGGAGGCGCTTCGGGGCACCCCCGGTCTGGAGAGCGTCTTCGAGACGCCATGGGTGCACGCCCTGCCGGGGCGGGAGCCCACGCGATATGAACGCAAGGCCCTGGCGGCCGGACGGACGTGCTTTTACTTCGTCTGGCGGCGCTCCGGGCCGGTCCCGGCGCCGGCGCTGCCGCGGATCATGCAAGGGGAGGCGTCCATGCCCCATCGGATCTGGGAGGGGGATCCGGATCTCTCTCAGGTGGCGGCGCAGCTGCGGGGACGCCTGTGGCAGGACGGGGAGACCATCTGGCGGGTGAAGGGCCTGTATCGGGCCCTGGAAGGGGAGGGGTTGCTGATCGAGCTGCTGATGGCCGAGGGCGCCTGGGTGGAGACGGTGGCCCTGCTCTTCCGCCCGCACGGGTCAGGGCTCTGGATCCTGAAGCCGGCGGAGATCGGAGGGCTCCGGCCCACCCTGGCCCTTAAGATGGGCGTCCAGCGCATCGCTCAGGCCATTGAGGAGGCAACCCCCGGGCTGCGCGTGGTCTCCTCCACGATCTGAAGGGCCCGACGGTTGGCTTTTGCAACCCGGACGCGGAGGGGCGGATGGACAAACCGGTTCACGAGATGACCTTTGAGGAGGCGCTGGCGGAGCTGGAGCGGATCGTGCGGGCTCTGGAAGGGGGCGGCCTCCCCCTGGAGGAGGCCCTGGCCCTCTACGAGCGGGGACAGGCCCTGGCGGAGCGCTGTCAGCGGCTGCTGCAGGAGGCCCAGCTCCGCGTCCGGATCCTGGAGCGGGACGAATCCGGGGCGCTCCGCCTCTCGCCCTTCGAAGAAGGGTGACGGATGGAGCCGGCGGATCTCTTCCGGAACCCGATCCTGATCCCGGCCTTCCTGGCCTGGACGGCCGCCCAGCTCTCCAAGGTCCCGGTGGAGTGGGCGCGGCGGCGACGGCTGGACCTGAGGCTGTGGTTCAGCGCCGGCGGGATGCCCAGCTCCCACGCCGCCCTGGTCTCGGCCATGGCGACCGCCGTGGGGCTGCGGGAGGGTTTCACCTCCACCGCTTTCGCCATCAGCCTGATCGTCGCCCTCATCGTGATGTATGACGCCGCGGGGGTCCGCCGCGCAGCCAGCATCCAGGCGCGCCTCCTCAATCAGATCCTGGACGAGGTGTTCGCGGGCCGTCCCCTGAGCGAGCAGCGCGTGAAGGAGCTCATCGGCCACACCCCGATGGAGGTGGTGGTGGGGGCGCTGCTGGGGATCGCCATCGCGTGGATCTGGTGGCAGCTCGCGCCCTGAGGGGAGAGGGATGAAGATCTACACCCGCACCGGCGACGACGGCACCACCCAGCTGATGGGCCC
>Ga0209143_1001389_pt1 | contig 11201 bp, 6 predicted proteins | sample FaiFalFF_MnMetaG_3_FD_184739 | JGI IMG/M metagenome (GOLD analysis project Ga0209143, IMG submission 184739) | Freshwater microbial communities from Yellowstone National Park, Wyoming, USA - Fairy Falls B (FF_Mn_B) MetaG (SPAdes) (version 3) | ecosystem: Environmental > Aquatic > Freshwater >...
TCTCTTCCATGATATATCTAGCAAGGATACATGCGATGCGTCCATTGCTCTGAAGGTTATTCCCTCGCTGTTAGCAGTAAATACAGCTTCATCTACTATAGGCTTGATTGCTTCAACTACTGCTCTTAGATGGTTGTTGTTACACCTTGCTTTCATATCCTATCACTCATTAAATAAAGGTAATATAGAATAAATAAATAAGAATAGGTTACTTTAACATAATAGACCTTATTGGTAAGTTAACAGAGCCCCTTTAACAGAACCTAAATATATAACCAAAAATATAAATACTCAATAATGGAGCTACAAGAGTTAAGACCAGGGGTAATCATAAGAGGTCCTAACTGGTCTGAACCCGTTGAGATAAATTATGTTGAATATGATGATTCTTATGTACATATTATAGGTAGAACAACCTCAACAAGTCAGCATATAGATCAATACATACCGTTATCAGAACTTCAAGACATATCATTAAATATTATAAGAACTGACTTTACATGCGAGCCATGGAAAGCCTTTGCTGCACTTGAGACTAAGAGATACAGACTTGCCTCCCTTTATGATCCATTGCTAGCAGTAAACACTTCTAAGATAGACCCTCTCCCACATCAGATAGAAGCGGTTTATGGTTACATACTAAAGCTGCCAAGGATACGCTTCCTAATAGCAGATGACCCAGGAGCTGGGAAGACTATAATGGCAGGATTAATAATAAAAGAACTGAAGCTTAGAAACCTAGTTAAAAGAATACTGATAGTTGTACCAGGACATCTGCAGGATCAGTGGAGGAGAGAGCTTAAGGATAGGTTTGATGAGAGTTTCGTTGTTGTAGATAGGGGATTGCTTAAAGATCATTATAATGAGAATGTATGGGAAGTATATAATCAGATAATCACATCTATAGATTTTGCTAAGAAAGAATACATATTGCCCTCTTTAAGTTCGTCTCAATTTGATCTAGTTATAGTAGATGAGGCTCATAAGATGAGTGCAATGGTTTATGGGGATAAGGTAGAAAAGACACTTAGATACAAGTTAGGCGAGGTACTCCCAAGGATAACTACACATCTATTATTCCTTACTGCAACTCCTCACAAAGGTGATCCTGAGAACTTTAGGCTATTTATAGACCTTCTAGAGCCTGGGTTCTTTGCTAATGCAGATATGTTAAACCAATCCATCATGAATAAAGATAACCCACTCTTTATTAGGAGAATGAAGGAAGACTTGAAGGATTTTGAAGGAAAACCTTTATTCTTACCAAGATATGTAAAAACTATACAATTCAGATTATCAGAAGATGAGAAGAGACTTTATAACGATCTTTCACGTTATGTAAGTGAGCAATACAACAAAGCTATAAACAATGAGAAGAAGAGAGGAATAGCCTTTGCATTAGTTATATTGCAGAGGCGTCTAGCATCAAGTGTTTATGCCCTCCTTAAGTCCTTAGAGAGAAGGAAGGAGAGGCTAGAGGATATCCTTAATGAGGTTAGGCAGATTAATACAACAGCAATAGAGACAGAAGATCTTGAAGAGGTTGATGAGATGAGTGAGCATGAGAGATGGGAGGTAGAGAGGAGATGGGAGACAGTTAGTTTAGCAGAGAACAGAGAAGAGCTTGAGAAAGAGATAAGTACGCTTGATAGTCTTATAGAGCAAGCAAGATCTATAATTAATAAAGAGATAGAAGTTAAACTTACTCAACTAAAGAATACGATGGCGGATCTAAACTTAAAGTATCCAAATACTAAGATACTTATCTTTACAGAATCAAAGGATACCCTAGAGTATCTTACTAGTAAGATAAGGTCATGGGGCTACTCTGTTAATTTTATACATGGTGATATGAGCCTTGAGGATAGGATTGAAGCAGAAAAGATATTTAAGAATGAGACACAGGTTATGGTTGCTACAGAGGCTGCTGGTGAGGGTATAAACCTTCAGTTCTGTAATCTTATGATAAACTATGATATCCCATGGAACCCTAACAGACTAGAACAGAGGATGGGTAGGATCCATAGATATGGGCAGACTAAAGAGGTATATGTATTCAATCTTATAGCAATGGATACAAGAGAAGGCAGAGTACTCTTAAGATTATTTGATAAGCTTGACGAGATAAGGAGAGCACTTGGTGATAAGGTCTTTGATGTAGTTAGTGAGATCATTTACAATAGGAACCTCTCTCAACTTATGCTTGAAGCAGCATCTAACGCAAGGAGTATAGAAGAGATATTAAGGGAGTTGGATATAAAGGTGGATGAAGAGTATATCAGAAAGGTTAAGGAGGATCTAGGTGAGAGTCTTGCTACTAAGTATATCGATTATACAAGACTCAAGGAGATGCAGGAGAAGGCTAAAGAGAATAGATTAATCCCAGAGTATACGGAAACCTTCTTTAAGAGAGTATTTGAGAAGATTGGTGGTAGATACCATGAACGTAAGGATAAGTTCCTATCTGTAGATCGTATACCATATGAGATAAGATACATAGCAAACGAGGACTCATTCAAGAAGAGGTTTGGTTCATTATTAGATTCATATAAGAAGATTACATTTGATAAAGATGTTGCATTTAATAACCCTGATGCAGAGTTTGTCTCCTTTGGTCATCCTTTATTTGAGGCTATACTTGAGTATGTTGATAGGAATTATAGTACTGAGTTGAATAAAGGTTCTGTATTCATAGATCCGGAGGGTAAACTCAATGGATACATACTATTCTATGAGGGTGAGATAAAAGATGGTACTAATACTACAGCAGGTAAGTCTCTCTATGCTTACTATTACGATCTATCTTCTGGGAATGTTAAGAGTGTATCACCAACTATAATATGGGATCTAGCTGAAGGGGAGCCTATAAAAGAAGAGGATGCAGATATAGAAGAGGTTAAGAAGAAGGTCTTCCCTAAAGTAATAGAAGAGCATAGGAAGTATATGGAGAGGTTAAGAGAGGATAGAAAGAGGCAAGGAGAGATCAAGACTAAGTATGGAGTAAAGTCATTAGAGATATTGATCACTGAGTTAGATAAAGAGCTGATTGACCTTTGTGATAGAAAGGAGAAAGGAGAGAATGTTGATCTAGTGATTAATAATAAGAGAGAGCAGATGAGAAGGTATGAGAGGAGTAAGAAAGAGTTAGAAGATCTGATAGAGAAAGAGCAGAGGCTTACCATGAGTACACCATCGTTCATAGGGATAATACGTGTATTGCCTAGATTATCTGAGGATAGCATGTATAGTGATGAAGAGATAGAGAGGTTAGGTATGGAGATTGTAATGAGGTATGAGAGGGAGAATGGAAGAGAGCCAGAGGATGTATCTAAAGAGAACCTTGGATTTGATATAAGATCAAGGGATAGCAATGGGAAGGTTAGATATATAGAGGTAAAGGCAAGGGCTGATGCTGGTACAGCAGTAGCACTTACCCAGAATGAGTGGTTTAAGGCACAGAGGCTTGGTGATGATTACTATCTATATGTTGTATGGAATGCTAGAGACCCTAACACAAGACCTTATATAATACGTAACCCTGCAGCAAACCTAAAGGTTAATCAGAAGGTGGAGATTGTACGTTATATAGTACCTGCAACTGAGATAGAGAGCAAGGGGGTGCAAGGTGGTTAGATGGATAGAAGGTTAATAGAGGTCTCATTCCCTATAAGAGAGGTAAGTGAGGAGTCTTCTAGGGAGAAGAATATTAGACATGGTCATATCTCTACCTTGCATATATGGTGGGCAAGGAGACCCCTTGCTGCATCAAGGGCAACTATCTATGCTGCATTGGTTAAACCAAAAGATATAGAGAGACAGAAGGAGTTCATAGCAAGTTTAGCAAGATGGGAGAGCTCATTAGATCTAAATATAATAGAGCAAGCAAGGAAGGATATACTTAAGGCATATGAAGGGAATATTCCAAAGGTCTTAGATCCATTTGCTGGAGGGGGTTCTATTCCTTTAGAGGCTCTAAGGTTAGGATGTGAGACTTATGCGGGTGATTATAACCCAGTAGCAACTCTTATACTAAAATGTGTATTGGAGTATCCTCAGAAGTATGGTAATAGCAATAATAATAACATAAGTGGTAATAATAGTAATAGCAGCAATGGTAATGATAGTAATAACCAACTAAGTTTAAACATGAAAGTACAAACAAGAAACCAACTCTTAGAGGATGTAAAGAAGTGGGGTAAATGGGTTTTAGAGGAAGCAAGGAAAGAGATAGCAAGATTCTACCCAGCAGATGAGGATGGCTCTATACCTATAGGGTATATATGGGCAAGAACTATCCCTTGCCAGAACCCATCATGTCAAGCAGAGATTCCTTTGATGAGACAGTTCTGGCTTGCAAATAATAAGAGAAAGATATCATTATACCCATATGTATCTGATAAGAAGGTAAACTTTAAGATTGTTGGTACTGGGTATGAAGAAGATATACCAAAAGGTTTTGATCCTAAGAAGGGTACTGTATCTAATGCAGTAGCAAAGTGTCTGGTCTGTGGTTACACTGTAGATGATAAGACTACTAGAAGGTTGTTTGTTAATGGTAAATCTGGGCAGAGGATGATAGCAGTAGTTCTACATAATCCTAGAACAGGGAGAACTTACAGAATTACAACTGATAAAGACTTACAAATATTTAAGGAAGCAGAGAAGTATCTTGAAGAGAAGAGAAAGAGACTTTTCGAGGAATGGGGATTTGATCCTGTACCAAATGAACCAACTCCTGAAGGTGGAGGACCCGGTGCAGAAAGAGCTTTTTCAGTTCGTAATTTTGGATTGAATACATGGGGTGATCTTTTCAACTCTCGCCAAAAACTATCTTTAATTACTTTTACTGAAAAAGTAAAACTTGCTTATAAAAAGATGGTTAATGGAGGATATGATGAAGAATATGCAAAAGTAGTAGTAAGTTATTTGGCATTGGGTTTGAGTCGAGTATCTGCGTATATGAGTAACTTATGTGTTCATGACAATACTCAGGAAAGAACAGTTCAAATATTTAGTAGGCAAGCGTTACCTATAGTTTGGGATTATTCGGAATTAAATCCAATTAGCAGAGCTGTTGGTTCTTGGGAAAGTATGCTTCTTAGAAGAATCCTTCTTACTATCTACCATCTCTCCCAAATTTTACCATTAAAGAAAGAAAATGAAGATAAGACTTCATCTGTCATTCAATCCTCCGCTACTTCTCTTCCATATCCTGACAACTACTTTGATGCAGTAATTACAGATCCACCATATTACGATAATGTACCTTATTCTTATCTTTCGGATTTCTTTTATGTTTGGCTTAAGAGAACACTTGGGGATTTATACCCGGATCTGCTCATTACGCCTCTAACACCAAAATCTGAGGAGATAGTTGCATATTCTAATAGAGAAGGAGGATTTGAAGGAGGCAAGAGATATTTTGAGGAGATGCTTAAGAAGGCTTTTAAAGAGATACACAGAGTATTAAAGCCTAATGGCATAGCTGTAATAGTTTATGCACATAAATCCCTTGCAGGTTGGGAAGTTCTAATAAACTCTTTGTTAGATTCTGGTCTTACAGTTACTGCTTCATGGCCAATTCATACAGAGATGAAGAATAGATTAAGAGCAAAAGAATCAGCATCTCTTATCTCATCAATCTACATAGTTGCTCGTAAGATACAGAAGATACCTATAGGCTTCTATAAGGATGTTAAAGATGAGTTAAGCAAATATCTGAATAGTAAGTTAGAGCAATTATGGAATGAAGGGATAGCAGGGGCAGACTTCTTTATATCAGCAATTGGCTCTGCAATTGAAGTATTTGGTAAATATGAGAAGGTTATAGATAGCGAAGGGAATCAGATAGATACTGCTAGATTACTTAACGATGTACGCAAGTTAGTAACTGATTATACAGTAAGGCAGATCTTACATGATGGCTTTGCAGCAGAGATAACACCACTAACCCGTTTCTATATACTCTGGAGATGGGCATATGGTAATAATGAGGTAGAGTTTGATGAGGCAAGAAAGCTAGGACAGAGTATTGGATTAGATATTACGCAAGAATGGAATAGAAGGGGTAGCTTCATATCAAAGAGGAAGGAGTTCATCAAGGTTCTTGGACCTAAAGAGAGGCAAGAGGAGCATTTAAAGGACTCAAGAGAGTTGATAGATGTGCTTCATAGAGTTCTATTGTTATGGGAGAAGGGTAAGAACGATGAGATAATCAATATATTAACTAACACAGAGTATGGTAAGAGTGATGTATTCTATAGGGTTGCACAGACAATATCTGAATCAATACCAAATAATGATGAGAAGAGGCTCTTGGATGGGTTCTTAACAGGTAAAGATAGGATTATGAGGCAGATAGAGAATAACATAAGCGTTAATACTACCCTAGATCCTCATATTAATGAGAATGTTAGTAGAGTAAATGAAAGTACAGATATGTCTAATAGCAAAAGTAATAGAAGAGAGGGAAGGAAAAGGATAAAAGATGATCCTAAGCAAAGGAGGTTGTTAGAATAATGAAATCTATGAAGCCTTTCCATACCATTGCTATACCGCATAAGGATATACTTGAAGGAAGGTTTGCTATGGATATATTTGCTGCTGATCTATGGGAGACTTATCATAAGCGTGCACCTAAAGAGTATATAGATCCAGCACTATTCTTTAAGAGAACTTATCTTACAGATGGGTTAAAGAATCTTCTCTCTGTAGTTAAGAGTAGGCTAGAAGGTATTGGAGGAGATCACGTAATTCAGATACAGACACCATTTGGTGGAGGTAAGACACATGCATTGATATCCCTTTACCATAAAGCCTTAGAATGGAGGGTTAAGAGGGTTGTCTTTGTTGGTACAGCGTTAGATCCAGATAAAGAGACACCATGGGGGCTATTAGAGAAGCAACTAACTGGTAACAATACAAAATTAACAAAACTAGTATCTCCTGGACGCGATGCTTTGCGAGAATTACTCCTTAACAATCAACCTGTTCTTATCCTTATCGATGAGATGCTTCAATACGTAACAAAGGCTGCTGGTATAACTGTTGGGGGTACAACTTTAGCTGCACAAGTCTTAGCATTCATGCAAGAACTAATAGAGGTTGCTGGTACTTTAGATAAGGTATGTATAGTTATAACTCTTCCATCAAGCCTTCTTGAGCATTACGATGAGAATGCTGAGAGGCTCTTCCAACAACTCCAAAAGATCTCTGGTAGGGTTGAGAAGGTCTATACGCCAGTAAGAGATGAAGAGATAAGCAAGGTAGTAAGACAACGCTTATTCTCATATATTAATGAGAGTGAAGTTGAATCAGTAGTAGAAGAGATTGTAAAATATATAGAGAGGGAAGGTATGTTGCCAGTTGGTATAGATGCACAAACTTATAAGAAGAGATTCTTAGATTCTTATCCATTCATACCTGATGTAATAGATACGCTTTATCATAGATGGGGTAGCTTACCAACATTTCAGAGGACTAGGGGTGTACTAAGACTACTTGCTTTAGTTATAGGTTCCCTAAAAGATAGTAGCAGACCATATATTACACTCTCAGATTTTGATCTCTCTAAAGAGGAGATTAGAAGAGAGTTGATCAAACACATAGGACAAGTCTTTGATAGCATTGTATCAGCAGATATAACAGATATAAATTCTGGTTCAAAGATAGTTGATAATTCTATAGGCCAAGCATACAGAGGACTCAATATAGGTACAAGAGTATCAACCAGCATATTCATGCACTCCTTCTCTGCCAAAGAGAAAGGTGCTACCCTAATAGAGATAAAGAGGAATGCTTCCGTATATCCTTTCCCATCAAGTATAATAGCAGAGGCTTTAGAACAGCTTAAGAATAGACTGCTATATCTACAAACCCATGATGGTAAGTATTATTTTCTTAACCAACCTAACTTAAACAAGATACTCTTAACTAAGATGGAGAATATAAAGGACTATGAGGTTAATGAGGAAGAGAGGAAGATAATAGAGGATCAGATATCTAACAAGGTTTTCAGAGTCTATATCTGGCCAGATAAACCAAAGGATATACCTGACACACAAGACCTGAAGTTAGTCATCCTTAGAGATAGGGATGAAGGTTTAATGAAGAATATTCTAGAATATAAGGGGGAGGTGCCTAGAGTATATAGGAATACTATATTATTTCTGTGTCCATTACAAGTAGAGAAGAGTAACCTATGTAATTCTATAAAGAAGAAGGTTGCATATGAACAGATCAAGAATGATACTACCCTTAACCTTACTGATGAGCAACGGGATGAGGTTAATAGTAACATACAGAAAGAGAAGAGATCCCTTAATGAAATGCTTAAACAATGTTACAGAGTTGTATATGTACCTGTTAAGGATGGGTTTAAAGAGTTAGATCTTGGTATACCAACGTTTGGAGATACTAGTAGATTGGATGAATGGGTTTATAACAGATTAAGGGAAGAGGAAGAGATAGTTGAGAAGGTGCATATTATAATATCTCAGAAATATCTTTCAAATAAGGAGTATATAAAGACCAAAGATGTATATGAGGCTATGCTTAAGACACCTGGTGAAATACGTATAAGATCACTTGACTCGTTTAAAGACTCTATAAAGGAAGGGGTAAGACAAGGGCTCTTTGGGTTAGGTAATATAAAAGAAGATAATGGAGAGGTAGAGTGTAGATACTTTAAGACAGATTATGTAAATGTCACGCTTGACTATGATGAGATTATAATAAATGGAGACTTTGCACAAAGACTCATATCAGAACCTAAACAATATGTGACAGAGACAAAAGACATTAAGCAAACACCAGTAGAGGTTAAGCAAGTACAAGAAGTAAAGACGGAAGTGAAACAAATAGAAGGTATTAAAAACAATATGAGGGATCATATATGCTTAGAATTCATTATTCCTAAAGGTAAGGTTGCTGGTATATTACATATGATTAATTTCTTACAAACTAAGTTTGATGAGGTAAAGATTACTATAGACGCAACAAAAGGTTCTATTCAAGAAGATGAGTACATAAACAAGATAAAAGAGACGCTAAAACAATTAGACATAAGAATAATTAAAGAATAAAACCTTAAGAAACTAAATAGGTACCATTAGGCATTATCTATTGATGCTGTTATCAGTCTGCCAAGTCCTTAACAGTTATATTTATATTTTTATGAGCAGTATATAATTTTGAGTTAAATGCTTAATAAACTCAAGGATGATATACTAAGGCTACTAAAGGAGGATGAGGCTTACAAAGGTTAGAAGAGGCAGTAGCAAGGCTAAATGATGCTGTAACAAGGTTAAATGACTCTATAGTAAGGTTAAACGATGTTGTAACAAGGCTTATAGATATACAAGTAAGAATTGATGTAAGGCTTGCTAGAGTAGAAGAAGAGCAAGTAAGCATTAAAGCAAGGATGGATAGGATAGAGGAAGCAGTAATAGAGTTAAAGAACATTGTAGTAAAGCAAGAAGAAAGATTAACCAGAGTAGAGAAGATACTAGATGAGCATACTAAGATACTAGAGGAGCATACAGAGACATTAAAGGAACATACTAAGATACTAAATGAACATACCAAGATACTAGAGGAGCATACTAAGACATTAAAGGAGATAAAGGCTTACATGGAGAGAACTCTTTAACTCTGGAGGTTATAGCATATAGGTTAAGAGAAGAGGGAAAATATTGCTATTATGAAATATATAGATAAAGAAGGCAAGACAAGACAAGAAAAGAAAAAGATAAGGATTTGGTTATCTATAGTAAGGATTTCCTTGCTACCTTCATTACCTCATCTATGTTTATGCTAGTACCATCATCAGCATTAACACTCTTCTCAATCTCCATCTCCATTAACTTCTCTATGTTCTTTATCTGCTGTAATACTGGTACTGTTAGGTAAGGCATCTTACCTAGATAAGGCACTACCTCTACATATGCATAAAAGGCTTGCTCTAGCAGTTCCTTACGCTTACCATTGTTGCTGTTATTGTTGCTACTAGACATTGCTTCATTTAACTTGCTTGAACCTTCATCAAGAAGTTCAGCAACCTTCTCTAGTCTTACTAGGTCTTCTGCTGTTCCTTGTGTCTTTGCTATTGCTTTGGCTTGGTTTATCAGTTCTGCTGTATCTGTATCTATCTTGAATCCTTTTAATCCTATCATTCATTATATAATGTATGCTAATAGAATTAGGAGAACTACTTACAGTTGGTATCTCTATTACCTTTATAGCCTTCCTAGTATGGTTAGCATTAAGGAAATCCAGAAAGGATAGACTTCTGAACCTAACGCTTGAGAACCTAAAATCAATGACACCTAAGGATTTTGAATACACAACAGCTGAAATCCTAAGAAGACTAGGATACAAGGATGTTAAGGTTATAGGTGGTTCTGGAGACCTAGGCGTTGATATTCTAGCGTATAAGGACGGTAAGAAGGTTGCAGTACAATGCAAGAAGTACATAAGCAAGAAGGTAACATCACCAGAACTGCAGTTGTTCATAGGTATGATGATCACAGAATACAAAGCTGATAAAGGTCTGTATGTTACAACATCCTACTACACCAGAGACGCTTACCATTTAGCAATGAAGCATAAGGACAAGTTGGAGATATGGACTGGTAGAACGCTTGCTGAGATACTGCTGAGACTGCAACAGCAAGAACAGCAGTCATTAAAGAAGGACTAGGAATACGTATCTCCTTTCTTTTCTTTCTTTCTTTTCTTTCTTTTCTTCTTCATTTTTCTTCTTTATATTATGACGGTATATGGAGAGCATACAGATACGTAATGAAGATAGAGAAGTGATAGGTACAATAGAACTGACCAACATAAGGTATCCGTTTGAGTACAACATAGGAGAAGCAGACATGGTGTTAAGAACCAACTATGCTGAGACAAAACTAAGCAAGGTAAAAGCAGTCTTTGAGAAGAATGCTGACAACGATAATAGTAGAATAAACCTAGTAAGCATTGTAAGCAGAAACTTTGCTGTAATACCTAACCAACTAATACTGAACATGGTAGCAGATGTGAGCAAGGACTTGAACCTATCAACCTTACAGATAAAGTACACCAAGAATGGATATGCAATGAGAATTGATCTGCTATCAGAAAGGAAGCAACCAATAGAAGTAAACGATCTAGTACAGTTTGGTGTCTCCATAAGGAACTCAATAGATGGTTCAACA
>Ga0209143_1001393_pt1 | contig 11176 bp, 17 predicted proteins | sample FaiFalFF_MnMetaG_3_FD_184739 | JGI IMG/M metagenome (GOLD analysis project Ga0209143, IMG submission 184739) | Freshwater microbial communities from Yellowstone National Park, Wyoming, USA - Fairy Falls B (FF_Mn_B) MetaG (SPAdes) (version 3) | ecosystem: Environmental > Aquatic > Freshwater >...
TCTTGGGGGAGTAGTAGTTGCTGAGCCTGTCGATCCCCACGACCTCGCTCCCCTCGTCCAGGAGGGCCTTGCAGAGGTGGGAGCCGATGAAGCCCGCGGCGCCCGTGACTACACACTTCATTTCGGCACCGATAGGGAGGTGGTAGGACCATTAAAATAGGTGGCAGGTGGCTTCTCCTCTCATCATCGGGTTCAGGGCCAAGCTATGGGCCCTTCTTCTCTCCCTCCGCGCCCTTGGCCTCGGGCTTTGATTCCTTCTCCATGGCCTCTTCGATTGCCTCGATGGGTTGTGGGGGTGGTGTGGTGGCCATGGTGTAGCCTATCCATGCGAGGATGCCGAGGACGAAGGCGACGGCGATGAAGGCCGTTATCTGGAGGACTATCATCGGCGCCCAGAGGAAGACGAGCCAGCCGTATAGTATGATGCCGATGAGGGAGGCGGCGAGTATGGCGGCGCCTATGGCCCTGTCGCTGGCCATACTCTGCTGACCACCCGCATTCATATTTAACCTTAAGTTCTTTTGGAGACATGTTTTGGTCTGGTTTTGTTGGCCGGCTCCATATGTTCTAGTGTACCTGTGGTGCGGTCCGCAGTTGGCTCTAATACTTCTGTGGGGGATGGGGGAGTGGTATGACTGTACAGCCCAGGATTTCATTCGAGGATTTTCAGAAGGTGGATATTCGCGTGGGTAGGGTGGTGGAGGTGGAAGACTTTCCCGAAGCCCGGAAGCCCTCCTACAGGTTGAAGATAGACTTCGGGTCGGAGATAGGGGTCAAGCGTTCCAGCGCCCAACTTACACACTACAGGAAGGAGGAGTTGCTGGGGAGGCTGGTTCTGGCCGTGGTGAACTTCCCCCCTAAGCGGATCGCCAATTTTGAGTCCGAGGTGCTGGTGTTGGGGGTGCCCGACGAGCTGGGTAGGGCCATCCTCGTCGCTCCTGACCGGGATGTGCCCCTGGGTGGGCGGCTCTACTAGCCGCTCTGCCGGGGGCTTGCGGGTCCTGCAAGCATTTCAATTCAGCGTAAATCTTCTGAAGGATGTGGGGGTCCGTTGAAAACTTCGCGGGAGGGGCCCCCATAGCCTACGCTTAATTGTTGCTAGCGGTGAGTCTAAATAGTAGCCCCGGCCACATAAACTCGAAAGTGGGTTGAAGCTTGGGCAGGCTACCGCCGCTCTTAGGCTAGTCCACGGCGATAAGTCCATAGAGCTCGATGCCCTCGTGGATACCGGAGCGAGCCGAAGCGTCATCTCCAGGAGGCTCGCAGGGCTAGGGGCACTCATACCCCTAAAGGAGCTATGTGAGCTTAGGATGGCGGATGAGAAGGGAGGCTAATGGTTGTGGGGCGATGCATGGTGGAAGTGGTATTCCAAGGGGTTAGAGTACCAGGCGGAGCCGTATTCGCGGTGGCCGAGAGCCTCAGAAGGGATGTTGAGCTTATCATCGGCAGGTCAGGTTAGGTAGATCTTATCCTTAGGGGGGAAGGCTTGCCCGTATTTAACCTGCAATATGATTTTAAAAATACAGGCTTCTCGTGAAGAGAGTTGGGAATATCGGAAAGCATTCGTCAAGGGGATTGCTGCCTCGAGTGGTAGATGTTGATGGGGGAATTAAAAGGAAGTTTAAGGCCTGACTTGCTAACGTGTCTGGTTTGGGGTGTAAGGTGTTGGGGGCATCAGGTGGTCTTGCCCGAGCCGTTGTAATGCTGGTCCTGGCGCACCTCCTCTGGAGCACCAATCACGTCCTGGGCAGGGTGTTGGTGGCCGAGATACCTCCGGTCACGCTGGCGGCCCTCCGGTGGCTGATCGCCACCCCCCTGCTGGCGCTTCTCGTGGGGAGGGAGGGGCTTGTGTTGAGGCCGGGGAGGGGGCTGAGATGGCTGCTGGCCCTGGCGTTATCGGGCATATTCGCCTTCAACACCCTACTTTATCTTTCGCTGGCTTACATTACGGCTTCGAGGTCGGCCATCATCTATGGGTTCACGCCCGCCCTCATATCGATCCTGGCCATCCTGCTGCTGGGGGAGTTTCCCAACCGGCCCCAAAGCCTTGGGATCGTCCTATCCATAGCCGGGGTCGCGTTGATCACCCTGGGGTCTGCCCAGGATGTATCGGTGGGGGGCCAGTCCCTTATCGGGGATGTTGTGGCGCTGGGCGCCAGCCTCTCATGGGCGTTCTACACGGTGGCCGGTGGCAGGGTGATGGGCCGGCTGGGATACTCGCCTCAGCAGGCCACCTTTTACGCCGCCCTCTACTCCCTACCCTTCGCAATAGCGGCTTCGTCGATAGAGCTTTACCTAGGGGCGAGGGTCGTGTTCAACCTCCTGAATGTGCTGATGCTGCTCTACGTCTCTGGGGTGGTCGCTGTATTGGGGTTCACATGGTGGTATGCCGCCGTCAGGATTGTGGGGGCGAATGTGGCTGGCCCCTTCTCCAACCTGATACCCGTCTTCACGGCCTTGCTGGGCTTCGCCTTCTTGCACGAGGCACTATCACTACAGGAGGTCGCGGGCGGTGCCCTGGTGATCCTGGGCGCATTCCTGGCGGCCTACTGGCGGAGGGTCTAGACGGCTCTCTGGAGGCTGGGGGTGAGTCTCCCCTGGACCCCTCTCTTCTCCTTCAGCCTGTTCCCCTCGCCCAGGATTATGATCGTGGGGCTCAGGTCCTCGGCTTCGTCGACCAAGGCGTAGGTGGCGATGATGACCCTGTCGCCGGGCTGGCACCATCGGGCCGCGGCCCCGTTGGCTATGATCGACCGTGAGCCGGGCTCTGCGGGGACTGCGTAGGTCTCGAGCCTCGCCCCGTTGCTAACATTGTAGATGTGGACCTGCTCGTACTCTTCGATCCGGGCCTCCCTCATCAGCTCGGCATCGATGGCCAGGCTGCCCTCGTAATGGAGGTCCGCGCCGGTGATGGTGGCGTTGTGAATCTTGGACTTCAGCTTAAACCTCTGCATGGTAGGGTAGGGCTGCTCTCACTCTTATCAATATATCCTACTGCTAATATGTACAAATATGTATGGACTCCCTCAGCGGCTGGACTGAAAGGGTTCACCTATACAGAAACGGAACCGTTGGGGTTGGAAAGGGTGAGTTTCGGTATCCAGGTGGAGCCACAGTTCGGATTCACGTACGAGCAGATTCTGGAGATAGCTAGGACCACTGGTGTCATGCAACTCGTACCGGCATCCATCGTTGGTGGCTAAGATGGCCGCCTGCGTGGATGTCCTCAGCAACGGGAGAGGATAGAGAGGCTTAGGGAGGCCATCCATATCATCAGGCTCATGTGGACCGAGGAGAGGACCTCCTTTCACGGAAGATACTACTCCATCGATAGGGCGCCATGCCAGCCCAAGCCGGTTCAGTGGCCACACCAGCCCATCTGGATAGGTGGGGTGAGGAACCGGCTGTTGGAGGTGGCCGCCGAGGTGGCCGACTGGGTGAACTTCTCGGACTTCCAGATCACATATGTGAGGTGCGGGGAGCGAGTGGGCTTCCTCAGGGAAGGGTCCCCCCACTTTTGACGCGACCCCGGAGCCCCAAGGTTTTCCATCAGGAGGGTGGCCTTCGTCGGGAGGGATGAAGAAGAGGCGAGGGCTTCGCTGAGGCGTGAGGCTGAGAGGTGGGGGGTGGCTGTGGAAGAGCCTGGCGGGGGTCCTCATCGGAACCCCCGAGGAGTGTGTGCGGGCTTTGAAGCCCTTCGTAGACCTTGGGGTCTCCACATAGTCATTCTATTTCCCTATGGCAGGGAGGTGGAGGGCCTTCGGCTGATGGGTAGGGAGGTCCTCGGGAAGCTCAATAATGATTGACATCCTAGTTCATCCCAGCACCACAGCTCGGCCCGGATATCCGGGACCTCCTCCCTCGCTTGATACTTTATGGTTGAGAAAGAGCCCGCACGGCTGATAAGCGTCGATGTTGACGTGTTAGCCTTGGCCTACCATCTGTCCGGTGTCTTAACCCTCTCCCAGCAGCCTCCGTCAGCATCATACCTGCCTTGTGTGGCGGGCCGAAACTTCGATATCAGCTGATGTGGTCGCAAAGGTCCTCTGCGCACGTCATCGGTTCGAGAGCCCATTCTAGGGGAACCCGACCCTCTATGGCCCGGTTATGTAGCTGGCGGGTCTAGAAGAGGCTAGGATTAGACGAGCGGCCCGATGCTTGGGAGGAAGTAATCGGGCCATCTGAGCTCAGGACGCCCGCCAGCTACATAACCCGACTATCATGTCTGGGGAGGCGATTTAAGGATGAGGGGTGATTTTCAAACTTGGGAATTAAGGGTCTGCTGGGGTGTGTTGATGAGCCTCTTCAGTCTCTCGGCCAGTGGTTGGTTCTCCGTCGGTCTGCTGGGAGAGCCTTCATGGATCTTGATGAGTGCGGATCCGAGGCTGTGGGCCGCCTGGAGCGAGGATGCGGCGTATGCATCTGCATACATTTCGAGGTCGCGGGGGAGGGTCCTGTGTACATACCTGATGAAGGGGTCGAAGGGGAGCAGGAGGCGGAGGGCCTTGGTGAGGGTCTTGAGCCAGCAGTGGCGACCCAGTATGTGGGCTATTTCGTGGCTGAGGACGGCCCTGAGCTCCTCTGGATGTAGCATCTCGACTAGGCCTGTGGAGAATAGGAGGGCTCGGTCCCCCACCACCGCGATCAGGGGCCTGGCCGTATCTACCCGAAGGACCCTGATGTCGGGAAGCCTTCCCGAGGCCAGGGTCCTCAGCAGACCATCTAATTCCTCCGTCTGCGTGACCGGGCAGGGGCCAAGTAGGAGCCCTGCCGCCCTCGATGAGAGCCAGCGGGAAAACAGGACTCCACCCATTAGTGCCGTCAACCCACCGACTCCCAGGGCGAACTTGACCTCCCCCTCCAGGCTCTGCACCACCACAATGTAGTCGTATATGGTGCAGGCGATGATGCTGGATGAGATGAATGACCAGGTTGAGAGGGAAGATGTTAGCATGCCCATATGGGCCTTCACCCTGGACTTTGGACTCGAAGCACTGCGATGAGAGAGATAGCAGGCGACGTTCAGGGCGGTGAGGGCCCCGAGTATGGCCAGCGGTATCGGCTGGGTGAAATATGTGAGTATGAACTCGATGGTGGGCATTAGCGAGCCTCCTCCACTTCCCGCGGGGCCGACCTTACCTCTGAAAGCACATCCATATCGTCCAGGATGCCCGCCACCAGGGAGGGGCCGAAGGCCTTCACCAGGGTCTCCAGGGTGTGGTGGACCATCCTCTTCAGGGCGTTTCCACCCGTGTTTACCCGGTAGTAGTAGAGGGGCTTCCCCCGACGTATCTCCTTCTCTCTGATCAGGAGGCCCTTCCTGTGTAGCCTCGCCAGGGTGGTGCTGACGGTGGTGTAGGCGATGTCGTGTGAGGCGAGCATCTCCCTGAAGACCTCCCTCACCGTCGCCCTACCCCTCTCCCTCACCACCCTGAGCACTTCTGCCTCCAGCTCGCCAACCCTCATCCGAGCAGGTGTTCAGGACCCCTGTAGATATATCTCTGCCATATTCTCAAATTTGAGAATCAGATTTGAGAATCGAGTCCCTCCTTTAAATACTACCATGATAGTCCTACGACGATAGAAATGCAGCCGAGGACAGCCGTCATCATCGGGCTCATAGCGATAATCCTGGGGGCCGCCAGCCTTGCACTGGCCGCCCCACTCGCCCTCAGACCACAGACACCAACACTACCCCGGGGGGAGAGGACCATCTACATGACGGCCGTGGAATACAAGGGGTCCACCACGGTGGACAAGCTGCCCCCTCCAGAGACCGACCCCTCGACGCTGGGGAAGGCCTACGGATTCAAGTGGCTCGAGCCGGACAAACGATGGGAAGTCTCGGCCTACGCCTGGAGCCCCTCCGTGGTGGTCGTCCAGCAGGGAGACAAGGTCACCCTGAAGATCTTCGGGGTGAACGGGGACACGCACCCCAGCATGATAGAGGGCTACAACATCGCTTTCACGGTGACCAGGGGTAGGATGACGGAGGTGAGCTTTGTGGCCGACAAGGCCGGTGTGTTCCGCATCATCTGCACGACCCATCTGCCACACATGGTGGGATACCTAATCGTCCTTCCCTCCACCTAGAAAGAACAATATTTTTTACCGCCCAACATAGTGCGGTAAGCTCGCACTCTGCAGGGGCGGGGATGTCAACGCTGCGCTACGCCGCAGGCCCTACCATAGGGAGCCCAAGATACGGCCCACCCCGTAAAGGAGGAGGGCGGCCACCCCGCCTATGATGGCCATCTCGACCCCTCCTCGGGCTCGGTTTCAATCTCCATCCTTTCCCTTTCAATATCCATCCTTAGGGTGTCCAGTTCGGACCTGGCGGAGAGGTAGTTGCCGAAGAACATTGAGACAGCCCCGGCTATCGCGAAGGAAGCGCCCGCCAACAGTATCGTCCCGAAATCCAGCCCCGCACCGTTCAGGGCTGATGTAAGTGCCATGTTCTCGATGATCCCATCGCTGCCTCCCAAGACTATGGGGCCTATGATGCCCCGGCCCCTGATATGCGGATGCCTCTCTCGGCCCCCCTCACCCAACGGGCCGGGTTCAAGCTGGTGGGCGTATTTAGGCCTACCGTGCACGCCCCCAAGGCCGGTCTGTGAACTGTATCCTCGGAGCTTCAGGACCATCCGCAGAGTTTCACCGAGCTTAACGGGCCTCAGGATGTTAGCCTTGAAGAAGGCAAGCCCACGCCTTTAGACGTGGGAGGACATCACAGAAGGCCTTTGCTTAAGGAGTTCCCGAGATCCCCAAAAGATAGTTTCGCGTAAGTGAATATTGAGTCTTTAGGTTGGTGCCGGAGGCTCTTACATGGTTTCAAGGGACAACCAGTTTCTCGAAAAGATTCTTCAGCTTCCGCTATCTTTATATTACAAGATCATGGTTCTTCTTTGGCCAAGGTTTGTCCACTGGTAGACAGCTCTTGGAGGAGCTTAGGAAGGATGAGGAGCTTAGAAGAGCGCTGGCCGAAGAACTCCTCCCTGAGGCTTTAAGGAACAGGGAGCTGAGGAGGGTGATGCTTCTGGCCATATCGAGGGAGATGGCGACAAAGGAGGACATAGAGGGTTTGAGGAAAGCTACCAAAGAAGACATAGAGAGTTTAAGGAACGCTACGAAAGAGGACATAGATGGTTTGAGAAGAGCTACCAAAGACGACATAGAGGGCCTCAAGAAGGCTACGAAGGACGAGATTGAGAACCTCAAAAAGGCCACGAAGGATGATATAGAGAGTTTGAGGGCGGATATGGAGGCTTTCAGGAAGGCTACTAAGGAGGACATAGAAAGTTTGAAAAAAGATCTGGAGGTCTTGAGAAAAGTCACCAAGGAGGATATGGAGAAGCTTGAAGCTGAGCTGAAATCGTATGTGGACGTGAGGATAGACGCGGTAAACAGAAGGATAGACGACCTATACGGGGTCACAAGAGCATCTCTGGTGGCCATCGTAGTGACATTGGCCTCAACAATACTTGTACCAGTGATACTGAGGGCGTTCTTCTAGCATCTTGCAACAATCTGTCGAGAGAATGGTGGAGGCCATGTTGCCGAACAGCCTAGGGACGCCTCTTTGCATTTTGATTGCAAATCAATATATATAATGATTTGCAGCTGATCTGCCGATGGAGCGCTGGAACCCGTGGTGGAGGGGTGAGCAGGACCCCACCTATCAGGCATGGCTTCAGCTCCCCATTAAGTGGCTGCCGAAAGAGATGCAGCAGGTCTCCCTGAAGCCCTACTCCCTGAACTTCATATCCGGCCCCCGGCAGGTCGGCAAGACAACGATGCTGAAGCTCCTGATAGCCCGGCTGCTTGAGAAGACCGACCCGAGGGCCATCCTGTATCTCTCATGCGATGAGCTCTCCCACTACACGGAGCTGGGGGAGGTCCTCGACTTCTATATCAGGGCCAGGAGGTCCTGGGGGATAGGAGGGTCATACATATTTTTGGATGAGATAACCTTTGTCGAAGACTGGTGGAGGGCGCTGAAGGCCCGGATTGATGATGGATCCCTCAGCTCTGATGTCGTCTTCGTAACCGGCTCTGCAAGCCTAGACCTCCTCAGGCAGAAGGAGCAGTTCCCTGGGCGTAGAGGGTACGGTGTGGATGTTGTCATGAGGCCCCTCGGATTTCGGTCCTACGTGATGGTCCGCACGGGCCTTGAGTTGGCCGAGGCGGATCGCATCAGCGATATAGGGCAGCCCATGGAGGCCAACAGGGTCTTTAGAGAAACCCTCGCCGCACACTTCTCCGATTATCTGGAGACGGGCGGCTTTCCACTGGCCATAAGGGAGTGGGCGGAGCAGGGAAGGGTGTCTGAAGCTACGAAGAGGGCCCTGAGGGATGGGCTGCGCTCAGACTGGCTTAGGGCCGGAAAGAGCGAGAGATACATGAAGGAGGTCATAGCTTACATCCTGCAGGCCAGAGGAACGCCAGTGAGCTGGCTGGGTATCTCAAAGGCCACATCCCTGGGCTCACCCCATACAGCTCGCGGATACGTCGAGACCCTCGAAGACCTGATGGTCGCCCAGACCCTCAACCACGTAGGGCCGGACGGCAGAGCCCTCCACAGAAAGAACAAGAAGATACACTTCACAGACCCCCTCATCTACAGGGTCTTCTCAGAATTTACCAACACGGAGCTGGATGAAGCCGCGGTGGTCGAGGGGGTGGTGGCAGCCCATCTGGCCCGAAAGTACGAAACCTACTACTGGAGGAACAAAACAGAGGTCGACATCATCCTGTTCGAGAACAAGGGCCTGCACGGAATAGAGGTGAAGTGGGGCTTCCGCACCAGCATCAAGCCGAGGTTCCTAAGAAACTACCTATCCCTCGACAGGGAAACCATACCAACCTTCCTAGCTTCCCTCTCATTCACATAGCCCCATGGCAACCCGTGGGAGCATGCATAATCATCCCCGCGATGAGCGGAGCCCCGTTGCCCCTGAGAGCCATCCATGAAACCCCGGAGGACTATCTGTGAGCTGTGTCCTTAAAGCACCGCGGGAAACCTAAAGACTACCCGCAGAGCCGCTCCACCCACAGGCAGTAATAGCGCTGGCCCCTCCTCACTACCACAGGCTTCGATGGGCCTGGGCTGGTGATGTCGAGGTTTAGGCTGGCGGCCAGCCTCTCGGCCTCGGCCCTATCCAGCTCCGTGTGGGCCAGGAGGAGAACCAGCTCTATGTGTCCAGCTGGTGCCGTTTCCAGGGCCTTCCTGTATAGCTCGTCTGCCTGATCGAGAAGCGCTGAGATCTTGGGTGTCAAGTGGGCCTCACCCGGTTCTACGGCACCCTCTGTAGGAAAGGTGCGGACGGCCTTCACCCTGAAGGTCTCGCGGATCATATCAAAAAAATTCTAGGCTTGTCTGCCCGGTCTTCTCAGGTAGGTCACGTAGACAAGGCCTCCCGCGACGAACCCGACCCAGAGGATGAGTATGGCGATGGCGATGGGCTGTACGAGGGGTCCCAGGATGTTCTCATGCACCTGACCCGCGTTCCAGCCCCAGCCGCCTACTGCTGTCGGGAGTAGCGCCGCCCCACCCAGATAGCCTCCGTACATCATCATCCAAGTAGCAGCGATGGCGCCTATGTTCCCGAGGAGAAGGTGCACCCAGGCGAGGAGTGCGGTGAGGCCGGTGATGGGAGCAGACCGGGCCGTCTCGATATGGTGGTAGAAGAGGGCGGTGACCGCGCTGCCCACCACACCCACCACTAGGTATGTGAGCAGGCCGAAGGTGAACCATGTGCCCGCGCCTCCCCCCGCGATGACCCTGGAGACCTCGGGCTTCAGGAAGCCCAGCTGGCTCACCAGTAGGTAGAGGACGAGCAGGGCCGCGAGGCCTCCCTGAATGATGGCCGCCCAGATCCACCTGGACTCCCACTTCCCCACGGTGTATGCCACATGGACGAGGCACTGAAAAGGGTTTAAATGGGTTGCTTAGATTCTCAGCGCTGATTCTCAGGCCTGAGAATATGTGTAGTCGCGGATGGAACGAAGTGATTTTAACTTCATGGCGGTGGGGCGTGTCCAGTGAGGTGTGTTGAGTGAACAGCTGACCCTGCTGAGGGCCCTGGAGATTCTGACCCTGATAACGGGTGGGACGATCGCCCTCCTGGCCTTGAGGGCTGCTAGGAGGAACAAGAGCAACGCCCTTCTGATCACAGCGCTGGGCTTCGGTGTGATCGCCCTGGGCTCCTTTGCGGGTGGCGTCTACTTCGAGTTCTTCTCAGCCCAGGACCTACAGGCCCTGCTCACCACCCGCATTATGCAGGTGGGCTCCCAGCTACTAGGCTTCCTCCTGATCCTCTATTCCCTATACAGTAGGATTCGGTAGGCCCCATGATAATCCGGGACGAGGGCATCAAGGCCAGGATCCTGGAGCTCATCGGGGATGACTATTCCCGAAGGATCATCATGGCGACCATCGAGAGGGCTAAGACCGCCGCGGAGATCAGCCGCGAGATGGAGCTGCCCCTCAGCTCCACCTACAGGAAGATACATGACCTCCGTGACGCGGGCCTCATTGCGGTGGAGAGGATACTTCTGACGCCCGACGGCAAGAAGCAGGAGCTCTACCGCAGTACGGTTCGGGAGCTGGCCATCAGGCTTCAGCCCCACGCACTGGAGCTCTCCCTCATCCCCAACGAGGACGTCGTCGACAAGTTCGCCAGGATGATAAGTTATATGCGTGAGGCAGCGAAGCCCCAGCAGAGACAGGAGTGAGGGCCGGGTCTATGGTCCCTCCCGGGGCGGGGGCCGGAGCCACTCACTCAGCCTAACCTCGTTGGTATTACCCTTAGGGGAGACCGAGAGGATTCCTCGTTCAGCCAGCCTCTTTACCAGCCTGTGGGTGCGTAGCCTGCTCAAGCCCGCTTCCTTCGCCAGATACTTCTGCAGGTACACCTGGTTATGGAGCAGGAGGACCTCGATCACCCTCCTCTCCTCCGGAGTCAGGGTCCTCAGGATCATCTGGTAGGTGTCCGCTCGTGCAAGCGGGTGGTCTCTGGATTGGCTCTTCGGGATGTCCGGCATCGCCAGGTGCGTTATGATTGAGTGCCAGCGATCTTGTTTATTCTCAGAGGTGAGAATCAGCACACAGCCCTAAAAAGACGGGTCTCACCGCCCTTACCGTGAGGGCCAGGATCGCCTTCTACTACCCGGGCTG
>Ga0209143_1001400_pt1 | contig 11149 bp, 10 predicted proteins | sample FaiFalFF_MnMetaG_3_FD_184739 | JGI IMG/M metagenome (GOLD analysis project Ga0209143, IMG submission 184739) | Freshwater microbial communities from Yellowstone National Park, Wyoming, USA - Fairy Falls B (FF_Mn_B) MetaG (SPAdes) (version 3) | ecosystem: Environmental > Aquatic > Freshwater >...
CTATCTATAAGGAAGATCATTAGAGAGGTATGTAGTGAAAAAACCATATGCTATATAATTGAATCTAATAAAAGGATATATCCAGACTATATCAAGTGCCCCACATGCGGAATCGAAGTGGCTAAGAGAAGCGATATACTTGTTATCCCTTTAATTAAAGATACTAAGTGCGTATCATGTGGAAGCCGGATCTTTATACGAGAACCTCGAAAGATCAGGAGGAGATTTCCTGTAAACACACCTATACATCTCTACTAACTTCCTCTCCGAAGGGCCGAGATAGAGCTTACAACTGGAAGTTCCCTCTTCAATAGAACTGAGGAAAGGCTGTGTTTCTAGATTATCGATAAGTTTGAATGTCTATAGATATTTTTAAATCTTTGGAATACGGTATGAGCTCCTGTTGTCCGAGTGCCCGAGGGTTTACAACTGGAAGTCTCTTTCTTCAAAGCTGGGAGGAGACCAGATGTTTCTGATTTAACGATTAGGTTTAATATATTGTTGCATAATCATTTGGATATTATGTGTCGGTGATCCGCAATTAAGCTAGATATAGATCCACACAAATGGGAGCCCAAAGGCATTAGCTTAACAGAGGCCCTGAAACTTAGCGAAGCTGATGAACTCAAGCTGAGGGCTAACCCCGCTAATAAAATGTTAGTGGGAAAACGTTAGCTGGACATCCAATTAACATTTTTATATGGTATATTTAGATGCCTAACTACTTGTTCTACCAGTTTGCCGTATTTAGAGGATCCCTTGCTTAGTCTTAGTTTAAGCTTTTCATATTTAGCCCGTATTAACATGTTGCCATTAGAATCGTATATAGATATATGGCCTTTAACACGCTTTTTAGGGTTCATTGTAAGATCTATTTGAACGTAGAGCTCGTTCCCTCTAGATCCCTCTATAAAAACCTCATAGGCCTCCCCCACAGCATATAGGGGCTTTACAGGACTTTTAGATCCTGTTGCTGGATATATACCCCCTGCTCTTATTATCAACGCTATCCTTCTTCTCTTGTGAAGACCCCTTCTACTCTCAGACCTTTCCTCGCAAAGAATGAATATATTGTCTTTCCTTCTTGGTATACACATAAGCGCTATCTACCACTATGCGTTTCACTTCAAAAATAATATTTTAGTCAATAGCGAAAACTCTTTAGGACGGACTATATGCGGCTATTTTAATTAAAATTAATCTATTTCCTTAGGAGATCCTCAATAGCCTTTAATTCTAGTTTCACCTGAAACTCTACAGATAGAAATTCATTAAGAAATTAATAGAGGAGAAAGAAATAAAATTAGGATTGTCAAAAGAGTTCTAGATCTATCACTATCTCCAGAATAGATCTGATCTTCTCTCCGCCCTAAAGGGCGAGGCTTTCGAGTTATAAATTCAAGTATGATGAACTGATGGAATACTCAATTGAGTCCTGGTTCTTCCTAAAGTAGGGGGGACAAGCTTCTGCGTCTAGATCTATAGCGGGTTTTAAGTAGCGAAACGCATTTATTTTTAGTAAGGGTGGAATGTGAGGAGATATGAGGGTAAGGCTTCAGGTAGTTAAGGATCCATATAAGGAGATAAATGATAAGCTTAGAGCGCAGAAGTATCATTTAATAGGCTCCCATTCAGCTGTTAAGAAGTGTTTATGGACGCACAAGGCCGTTTATGAGGGTAAATTCTGCTATAAGGGTAAATTCTATGGTATTGAGAGTCATAGATGTATTCAATCCTCTGTATCCACTCAGTGGTGTTGGAATGCATGTATCCACTGCTGGAGGCTAAGGCCAACGGATATTGTTGATGAGTGGGATGAGAAGGGTCTCATAAGCATTGACGACCCTAGATTTATAGTTGAGATGTCTATAATAGAGCATAGAAGGACGATCTCAGGCTATAAGGCTCTCGGTGTTCCCGAGGATGTCATAAAAGAGGCTATGGATCCAAAGCACGTTGCGATAAGCTTAACAGGTGAGAACACTCTCTACCCAAGGCTAGGTGAGTTGATAAAGGAATATCATAGGAGGGGCATAACAACGTTTCTAGTAACAAGGGCTGTGAGACCAGATATACTTGCTAACCTCGATGAAGAGCCCTCACAGCTCTACATATCCCTCGAGACCTATGATGAAGAGGGGTACGAATTCTTCACAGCCCCCCTTGTGGCAAATGCATGGAGGCTAACGATGGAAACCATAGAGATGCTCCCAAGCTTCACATGTCCCACAGTATATAGAATAACAGCTGTTAAGGGGTGGAATATGGATGAAAAAGCTCTCAAAGGATTTGCAAGGCTTGTTGAAATAGGGATGCCAACATTCATAGAGGTAAAGGCATATATGCATGTTGGCACATCAGTAACAAGGCTTACAAGGGATAATATGCCTTCACACGAAGAAATATTAAGATTCGCAGAAGACCTAGCAAAAGAGACCGAGTATAAGCTTGTATCCCATAGCAGGCCCTCTAGAGTAGCCCTCCTATCAAAGCTAGATAAACCCCTTATAAGACACGGCAATGCTAAAATCTCCTGGTGGGATCCCGATTATGAAGGAGAAGATGAGTATGAACATCAAAACATATACGGTATTATAGCAACTAAATAGCGCTTTCCCTCTTATGTCATTTTCTAGCTGTTTTTCAATGGTTTTGCTTCTGTGAGTGGGATAATCCTTGGTGTAGAATTAAATACTTCGCCCACAAATCACAGGGGCTCTATCTGTGGATAGATGTTTCATACCAACGTTTAATAACGCCGCCCTTTTCTTCTATTCTACTTTCTAAATGGCTTCGCCTTCAAACAGCTTTCTAAGACTATTCTTGATCATCCCAGCGGGTAGTCAAATACGAAGGACTTGATATTAAAAACAAGCTTAATAGAATCTTGATTTCTGAGACAACCTTTGAAGAAGGGGGAATAGATAATGAGACATTTTCTTTTGAAACGTATAGAAGATCTTAATGTTATATACTAAACTATGTTGGTTCGAACCAGTATGTTATATAGCCCTCAGGATCTCGCTTGCCGATCTTTAATCTCATCTTCATTCCTGGGGCGAGCTTCTCATGGCTATCTATATTTATCCATGCTAATATGTTGAAGCCTTGAGGCATCCTTACTATACCAACGATATACTCCTCTAGATGTGAGAAGCTGAGAGGCTTAGCATTTATTACTGTCCATGTTATTAGCTCTCCTTCACCATCTATATTGATCCACTCCATGTTCCTCACTCTACATTTGGGGCAGTCAGGCTGGGGTGGGAAGTATATTGTCCCGCACTCTTTACATCTGGTTGTTCTAAGTACTCCGTTCCTTAAGCCTTTGAAAAACTCCTCAATACTTTTAATAGGTATTACATATCTTAGTCTCAGTTCCCTTACATCTAGCCACATAGGGGCCCCTGTCTTTGGATCTTGATATATTGGGAGACCGGTCTCCCTAACAATGTTATCTATTAGCGATAGGGCTTCCTCGGAAAGTCTGTCAATGTGTTCTGGGAGCTTCTTTATAATAGTCTTATCACTGCTCATGGTTTATCCACCGATAGCGCTAATGTAAACACATAATGCCCTGTACCACCTACATTGTGGGCTAAGGCCCAGCCTCTCTTTATTGGGGCCTGTCTCCCCTTTTCCACCCTCTGTTGAAGCTGCCTAGTAAGCTCTACAACCATACCAACACCTGTGGCTCCTATTGGATGGCCCTTAGCCTTTAACCCGCCATCTAGGTTAACAGGTATTAACCCCCCTATATACGTTTGTTTCTCCCTCACAACTATGTGCTCTTCCCCCTTCTCAACGAACCCCATATCGCTTAGGGCCATTAGCTCTGCTATTGTGAATGCATCGTGGAGATTAGCTACATCAAAGTACTTTGCAGGATTCTTAGGATCTACCCCTATTCTCCTATATAGCATTTCAGCAGCTACCCTAGTCGCCTCTAAACCTATGTAGTCTCTTCTCTTACTTAGATTTGATGTTCCATTTGCATATCCCCATCCCCTTATCCATATAGGCGAATCAGTTATTCTTCTTGCTACATCTTCACTTGCAAGGATAAGAGCTGCAGCTCCATCTGTTATTGGGGATGAGTCATAGAGCTTTAATGGCCACGCGATGTATCTAGAAGACATGCATTGCTCGACCGTGATTCTGTTTTGGAAGTGGGCCTTAGGATTCATTGATCCATAGTAATGGTTCTTCACAGCAACCTCACATAGATCTTCCTCTTTCACCCCAAACCTCTTTATATATGAGGTAGCATACATAGCATAATAACCTGGGAAAGTCATTCCAAAATTTTGGAACTCCCAGAAGTAGTTTCCAGCCCTTCCTATAAGCTCGATCACTTGTGGAGTTGTAGATTCATTCATCTTCTCGACGCCAATAACAAGGACTATATCGGCCTCACCACTAGCAATCATATTATAAGCCGTTCTAGTTGCCGCCAGTCCAGTGGCGCATGCAGCTTCCACCCTAATGCCGTTCTTCGGAACTAGCTCTGCATATTCTCCTATAAGCACAGCTGGCAATGGCTCGCTAGACCAGCTGCCGACGTTGCCAACGATAAAGCTATCTATATCTTCAGAGCCTATTTTAGCCTCGTCCAAGGCTTCTTTTATAGCTTCATATGCTATCTCTGCTAACGTTGCCTCGGCTCTATATCCATATTTAGCTATCCCTGTCCCTACTATGGCTACTTTTCTCATAGAACCAGCCTCGCAACCTCTTCAGGGATCAGGTTTTTCTCTCTGAGAATCCTTATTAGCTGCCTATACGCTACAAGTCTTTGTATTTCGTTTGTTCCTTCGTAGATCTGTATGATCTTTACGTCTCTTAGAAACCTCTCGATCCCTGTTTCTCTTACAACACCGATGCCCCCGTGAAGATTTATTGCTCTGGAAGCTATCTCCTCTGCAGCCTCTGATGCGAAGAATTTAGCTAGCGAGGCTACAAATGTGAACTCCCTCTTACCCTCATCGGCTAGTTTAGCTGCTAGATAGGCCATATATCTGGATGCCAGGATCTTTGCTAAGATCTCTACTAGATCGAATTGAACTGCCTGGAAAGATGCTAGTGGATAGCCAAAGGCATATCTCTGATGCACATATTTAAAGGTTTTTTCAAAGAGGGCCTGCGCTATTCCAACAGCCTGTGCAGCTATCCCTATCCTTGTTCTATCAAAGGTCTCCATGGCTATGAGGAATCCAAGATCTTCGGCACCAACCCTATTATCATCAGGCACAACAACGTCCTCCAATACTAGCTCATATATATGGCTCCCTCTAAGCCCCATTTTATCATATCTCTGATCCAACCTGAATCCAGGAACTCCCTTCTCAACTATGAAAAAAGTTAGCCCCATGTGGCGTGATCTCTTATCAGGTGGTGGTGAGGTTCTTGCGAGCACCAGGATATAGTCTGCTAGATCTGCATTGCTTATAAACGCCTTTCTACCATTTATAACCCATTTATCACCTCTCCTCTCAGCTTTAGTTTGGATCCCAGCTACATCGGAACCGCAGCACGGCTCGGTCACCGCAAAGGCGCCGAACTTCTCTCCCCTAGCTATTTCTGGTAGGTATTTTCTTCTTTGTTCCTCAGATCCAAATAGTATTATGGGGATTGCAAATAGCTCATTAGTTCCTAGTACAACGCTAACCGCTGGCGAGGCCCTTGAGATTTCCTCAACTAGTATGACTGTGCTTATATGATCCTCTCCCTGCCCTCCATAAGTCTCTGGAATCCCTATACCGAAAAACCCATGCTTAGCCATATCCTCTAAAAGATCTCTGGGTATCTCGTCTCTCTCATCGATCTCCATCGCTATAGGCTCGATCTTCTTCTCAACGAATTCACGCACGCTTTTCCTGAAAAGCTCATGCTCGCTTGAAAGTCTTATACTGAGATCTTCTAGCGTTTCAAATGGAAAAACCATTATATCACCAAACTTATTTTCGCCAAGAGCTAAAATATCATTATTACAAGCGAAAGGGATTAATATCAACGGAAGAGATAACAGTTTTATTAATTATACCATATATATAATAAAAACTAATCATATCTGGAACGATTAATATATCTTTATCTTTATATATTTAGCTAGGTAATAGTTTAGGGGTTGGATATGCAGCCCGCGATGTTGTCTTCAGAAGAGGTTTTCAATAGATATATTAAGCCTAGGATATGGATCAAAAACTACGATGAGGGAGTGCCTCCTGATGTTGATATAAAATATTTTCCTCTATATGAGATCCTAGATGAGGCTGTTAGGAGATATCCGAATAGGAATGCACAGATTTTTATGGGTAGGAGGATTAGCTATAAAGTAATAGGGGATCATAGCGATAGGCTTGCACATGCTTTTAGAGAAATGGGAATAGGAAAGGGAGATGTGGTTGCTCTTCATATGCCGAATAGCCCCTCATATACTATAGCATTTTTCGCTGCTCTCAAAGTAGGAGCTATAGTTTCTCCGATGAATCCTCTCTACACGCCTAGAGAGATAGCCTTTCAAATCAAATCCTCTAGCTCGAGGATCCTGGTAACCACCAATATTCTCTATAAGAATGCCGAGCAGGCCTTGAAGGATATAAAAGTTGAAAGGGTGATTGTAGCGGGTATCGAGGACTATATATCTCCTCTTCTAAGGCCTTTGGCTAGGCTGAGACTTAAAATGCCAAAAATAAGCTACGGTAATAAGATCCTAAGGTTCTCGGATCTCGTTAGGAGCTATAGCCCTTCTACATATAGAGAGAAGATAGATCCTCTAGAGGATGTAGCAGCACTAATGTATACAGGTGGTACCACAGGTGTGCCAAAAGGCGCTAAAATTCTGCACGGAAATATAGTGGCTAATCTACAGCAGATAAAGCCCCAATATGATGTGATTAGAAAGAAGAGATCTGTCGAAGGTCCTATGAGGTTTATTGGGATCCTACCTTGGTATCATATATATGGCTTAATAGTTGTTATGCTATACTCGATATACGATGGCGGAACCGTCATAGTATTCCCAAGGCCTGATATAGAGGGTTTAATGAAAAGTGTGGAGAAATATAGAGCCCATGTTCTCCACGGTGTACCGACTCTCTATAATGCGATAATTAATCATCCGAAAGTAGATAAATATAAGTTAAACACACTCTTATTCTGTATATCCGGAGCAGCACCTCTACCCATAGAGGTTGCCAAGAGATTTGAGACGAAAACAGGGGCTATTCTGAGAGAGGGCTATGGTCTAACAGAAACAGCTGTTGTAACCCATGTTAATCCCCTATATGGGAGGAGCAAGCTAGGCAGCATAGGGCTTCCAATACCCAGTACATATGCTGCCATAGCAGATCTAGAGAGACCCATTTTACTTCCTCCAGGAGCTATTGGTGAGATTGTGATCTCCGGACCACAGGTTATGAAAGGCTATACAGTTGAGGATGAGAATAGGTATGCATTCTTCACAGCACACGGGCTCAAATGGTTTAGAACAGGAGATATAGGTTATATGGATGAGGAGGGCTACTTCTATGTATTGGATAGAAAGAAAGAGATGATCAAGTATAAGGGTTACTCAGTCTATCCAAGGGAGATAGAGGAGGTTCTAATGATGCATGAATGTGTTAAAGAAGCAGCCGTAGTAGGCATTCCAGCCCCAGATGTAGGGGAGATTCCCAAGGCATTTATAGTACTTAAGAGTGAGTGTAGAAATAAAGTTAAAGAAAGTGATATATCAAAGTGGGTAGAGGATAAGCTAGCACCATATAAGAGACCAAGAGCTGTGGAATTTAGAGAAGAGCTACCTAAAAGCCCTGTTGGAAAGATCCTCAGAAGGGTTCTAAGAGATGAGGAGATGAAAAAACTCTCTTTAGGAAAATGATCTAAAAGCCTTATCTATAAACATTTCCTCATGCTGATCTTCTCTCCACCCTGAAGAGCTGAATTCTTATACCACATACTTTTTTCATGAAGCTTTGTTGATTTCTCCATTTATTTGTGCTTACATCTGTCATCTAGGGATACTGACCTCCTCCCCGCCCTGAAGGGCGAGGGTTCCCTCTGGGCGGTTCATCGGTTCCCCCCATCTATTCGGGCTTGCATCTGTCATCTGGAGGGTGAGGGTGGTCAGAGCCCCCGAGATCTGCTTTGATCCTCAGCATCTTCAATGCTCTCTTCCTTATGTTTAGCTTCCCAATGATGTCTCTATCTGCTTCGAATTTGCATTTTGGGCATTTTAATCTTCTATATCCGTTCTCCTCTAGCTTTGAATCGCATTGTGGGTATTCCGATGATGTCCCATTTGGGTTTACTATGGCAAGTGGAACCCCGTGCTTCATAGTCTGCCAATCTATCCACTTCCCAAGTCTTTTATAGCCCATTATTATGAGCTTTGTTCTGTGATCCTTGTTCTCGATCTTCCTCAGTGTGTTTATCAGCCCTGTGAGATCCTCTCTAGCAACTGCGTATCCAAGCTTCTTAGCAAATCTCACTATCTCGAGAGATGTTTTCCTAGCCCAGTCCTCAAGAATGTTCCTAGCCTTTCTGTGATAGGATCTTATTTTATTTAGGATCCCCCTTCTCCTCCTCCATGCAGTATACCTTGGAGAGGAGTATCTCTTCGGAGACTCTCCGCCAGGAGTTTCCACCTATGGGCTTCATCGATCTTGGTGTCTTTCTCCTCATTGATCACGTGATCTCCATATACTATCTTCTTTTCATTGATATCTACGGCTATAGCATCTCTTGGCTGGTAGGGCTGTGGCTTGGGTACCTTCTTTAATATTCACAGAATCATCTTATTATCTCTATAGACTAGCCTTGCCTCTCCATTCTCATGCTGATCATACCTCCTATCCCAACCGATGATCTTAAGCCTTATCCCTCCTATGATCTCTACATGGCCGTCTCTGATCCAGTAGCTCTGCCCTAGATACAGCCACATGCTCAGCTTCCTAATCCTAGGCTTTCTCCCCTTCTTAGGATTATTCCTCCAGGCATTGGCATTAGTAGGAGCATCTCTATAGCAGTCCTGGATGGAAGTCCAAACCATTCTTTGCGCTCTCTGTAGAGCTCCCTATGTACATCCCCGATAGTCTTTAGATTTGGGCTTAAGATCTTGTTTATAGCATAGTTAAAGGCTATTCTACATTTCTCGGGTCTAAACCCTCATCCCGTGGAAAGGTCTTCAACTGTGGATATACAATTGAAAATCCTTATTAGATCTCTGTAGTGAAGCTGTCCAGGGGCTGTTGGCTCGCTAACATAGCCATATATAAGTTTAGAGCCGAGAAGGCTGAATGCAAGTCTCTCTATAGGGTCTGTGGCGATAGGCATGAAGGTGAGATTCTCATATCCTATGTCGAGTAGCGATGATAGGAGGGTTCTATAGCCCTTAAATGCCTTAACAGCTATTTTTACACTATAGACTTTGTCAGTGTATCTAGTTATAGTTTCTATAATCTCTTCTCTTGAAGGTAAGCTATTGATATAATGTACAGATACAATCATACCCTCGTATGGAACTTGATATCTTTGGAGATACGATGCCTCAACATCATACATAATCCCTAGATCATATAGTTTTTTGAGATACATAGATTTCCACAGCGCATCTACAGCCCTCACACCTCCTTCTGAGACTTCTCTTATGGTTACTATAATTTTAGATCTATATTTAATAAGTTTCTCGAGATCTAGTGATGCTGGATTTTCCATGTAATCGAGCCTGAGCTCTATAAAGTCAGCCTCTTTTACATCATTTATTAGATCTAGATCAGCGGTTGTCCTTATGGGAAGTGAAGCTACTATAAGTGGTCTTCTAATTCTCAATCCTTAGGGCGCCTCCTATTGTTTTTAGATCATTCCAGAAGTTAGGGTTACTCTTATTAACGCACTGTGCATTCTCTACTACACCTCCTGCCTTTAGAGCAAATACCGAGGCCATCATAGCTATTCTATGATCGCCTCCACAATCTATCACTGCTTCCTTTAAATCTATATCACGCTTACCCTCAATTTCTAGGAAGCCCTCTTTATAAGATGCTCTAACACCAAAGCTCTTTAAAGTATTAATTATGGTTTCGATTCTATCGCTCTCCTTAATCCTAAGTCTCTCAACACCAGTAATCCTCGTGATCCCATTTGCAATAGCTGCTATAGGCGTTATAGAGGGCCCAAGATCAGGGGCATCGTCTATGTCAACATTTATAGCATTATATTTATCTCCAGCTTCTGCGTACCAAGAGCTATCTACATATTTACTATAAGCACCAATAGATCTATAGATCTCTATAATCGAATGATCCCCAAAATAATCACGTGGTTGCGGTAGATCATATATCTCTATAGAGCCTCCTGTAACAAGTGCTGAAGCTACATAAAACGAGGATAGTGCATAGTCACCCTCTACCTTTTTTCTAACAAGCTTTGGCTTTTCAACCATCTCTACAGATATTTTATTGATATTTATTGTGGAATAGCATCCAAAATCTCTTAGTATATCACGCGTTAGATATATATAGCTCTTAGATGCTATAGGCGGATCGATGTAGATATCACCATATCCTTTTAAACAGAATGCTATCATGTATCCAGATATATACTGGCTGCTCTCCGAACCCCTTATTCTGATCCAGTTATCATCGAGCTTTCCCTCAACGATTAGTGGAAGCCTTGGAGATGATATATTAACACCTCTATATCTAATAGCCTCTACTATTGCATCTAAAGGTCTTCTTCTAAGTGTATAGTCACCATCTATATAGATCTTTCCTCCAATCACAGTTATTATTGGTATAAGGATCCTAAGAGTGGTTGCAGAACCTCCTACATAGATCCTTTCACTAACTATCTTCGGCCCTTCTCTAGCCTCGAATTTGGCTCCACTAACCCTGACCCCTAGCGTCTCTACAGCCCTTATCGAGGCTATAACATCCTCCGAATATGGAAGATCTTCTATCTCTACAGGGGATAGAAGTGATGAAAATATGAGTCTTATAGCATAGCTCTTAGATCTCGGTGCTCTAAGCCTTCCACCTACCTTTGACCTCCCTATATATACCTTCATAGCTATAACCTCGTAATACCTACAGGCTCTGCCACTATTGTTTCACCTGTCCTAAGAAATAGATCTACTAATGGGCCTTCATCT
>Ga0209143_1001401_pt1 | contig 11149 bp, 13 predicted proteins | sample FaiFalFF_MnMetaG_3_FD_184739 | JGI IMG/M metagenome (GOLD analysis project Ga0209143, IMG submission 184739) | Freshwater microbial communities from Yellowstone National Park, Wyoming, USA - Fairy Falls B (FF_Mn_B) MetaG (SPAdes) (version 3) | ecosystem: Environmental > Aquatic > Freshwater >...
CCCTTGAGGCTTAGGAGTAGAAATCCCCCCACGATGGCGGAGAGGAGCTTCCCCAAAGGCCTTTCCTGAAGGGCCTCCACGGGGGCTATTTTAGGCGCCTCAGGGCCTCGGGGTGCCAGGCCAGGAGAAGGCCCTGGACCACGGCCAGGTTGGTGAAGAGGAAAAAGAGCATCTCCTCTAGAGGAAGCCCCGCCAGGCCCGGGCCCAGGGTATATTCCTTGGAAATCCACCAGATCCCTTCCCGGGTGATGGCCCAGAAGTCGGCGAACCAGAGGTAGAGGGTGGGGAGACCCACCCCCAGGAGGAGAGGCGTGCGCCAGGCCAGGAGGAGGTCCCCCCCAAAGGCCCACTGCAGGACGAAGACGGGGGCGAAGTAGGCCAGGATCAGGCCCAGGTAGAGGTACTCGCCCCCAAGGGCCAGGAGCAGGACCCCCAAGGCGGCGACGAGGAGCCAAAACCCTCCCCCCACCACCCGGAAGAGGCCCGGCCCCCCCAGCCGCAAGAGGAGGGCCCCGGTGAGGAGGGGCTGGAGGAGGAAAAAAAGGTACTCCTCCAGGGGCACGTAGCCGATGCGGAGGAGGACCCGGCCCTCGGGGTAGCCCCAGACCCCCCGGTAGACCAGGTAGTTGTCCCAGGGGGTGGTGTAGAGGAGGGCGATGAGGGGCATGAGGAGGTAGGCCCAAAGCCTAGGGGGCCTGGGCCTGGTCCAGAGGAGGAGGAGAAGGAGCGGGGGAAGGATAAAGACCAGGTGGAACCCCAGGTAGGTCATGCCCGCGCCTCCAGGGGCTTGGGGGCCGCCCAGAGCCCCCCTTCTGGCCGCAGGGTCACCTGGGCCAGGACCCGGGGGGTGGGGAGGGGGTCCAGGCGGAAGCGGCGGAAGAAGGCCCTTAGGACGACGGGGCCTTCCAGGAGGGCGAAGTCCCGGCCTAGGCAGAGCCTCTGCCCTAGGCCGAAGGGGAAGTACCGCCCCGAGGGCGTTCCTTTCTCCTCTAGGAAGCGCTCCGGCCGGAAGCTCTCGCCGTCGGGGAAGTAAAGCCTCTGGGTCACGTAGGGGGAGAGGACCAGGGTGGTCCCTGGGGGAAGGGTCGTTCCGTCCAGGGCGAAGGGGCCTTCCGCCTTGCGGGTCAGGATCCAGGCCGGGGGGAAGAGCCTCAAGGCTTCCTGGAAGGCGGCCAGGGCGGCTTCCTCGCTCTCGGCCACCCGGCTTTGCCACTCGGGGTGGCGGGAGAGGAGGTAAAGGGACCAGGTGAGGGCGCTGGCCACGGTCTCGTGCCCGGCCACCAGGAGGGTCACGGCCTCGGCGAGGGCCCGCTCCCGGGGGAGGTGGGAGAGGGGTGGGTGGCCTATCAGGGCCTCGGCCTCCCGGTAGAGGGCGGCCTTGGCTCTTTGAAAGCGGGCCTCCTGGAAGGGGTTGAGGAGGGCCAGGGGGGAGCGGGTTTGGGCCATGACGCGGTCCAGGGCTTCCAGGGAAAGCTCCGCTAGCCTAGGGGAAAGGGGCCTGCCGAAAAGGGCTACCCCGAGAAGCCTCAGGGAGAGGGCCAGCATCTCGTGGTCCAGGTCCCGCACCTCTTCCCGCCAGGGGGCGAAGAAGGCCTCGGCCTCGGCCTCCATGGCCGGGCGGTACTCCCGCACCGCCTTGGGAAGGAAGGGGTCTTTGAGGGCCTTGCGGGCCTCCTTCCAGCCCTTGCCCCAGTCGGTGAGGAGGCCCCTGCCGGTGAGGCGGGCGAGGGCCCGGTACTGAAAGGTGGCCTTGGTGAGCCCTTCCGCCAGGAGGACCCTCTCCACGCCCTCGGGGTCAAAGACCAGGGCCAGGGGGAGGCCCGGCAGGGGCAGGAAGAGGCGGGGGTGGGCCCGGCCCCACTCCAAGAGGACGGCGAGGGGGTCCTGCTGGAGGCGCTTCAGGTGGGGCAGGGCCTCCTTGAGGTCTAAGCGCTCCATGGGGCCAGGCTACCCTAGCGGCGGACCAAAGGGCAGTAGCCGGAGCGGGCCATGATGAGGGCCAAAGCGGCGAGGCCCAGGAGGAGGGGCTTCTCAAGGAGGAGGGCGAGGACAAGGAAGAGCCCCGCCACGCCGTAGCGGAAGAGGGCGATGGCCCGGAGGGTCCTTTGGGGGTCGCGCACCGGGAACATAGAACCAGGGTACCGGGCAGGGGTAGGGGAGTGTGGGTTCCCTGCTACTTTGCCAAGGACCGGGCCAGGGCCAGGTAGCGCCTTCGGGCCTCCCCCAGGTCCACCACGGGGTCCTTGGGCTCGTAGGAGGGGTATTCCGGGGCGAAGCGCCGGAGCCAGGCCCCGTCCGGGTCGTGGCGCCGGCCCTGCTCCACCAGGTTGAAGACGCGGAAGTAGGGGGCGGCGTCCACCCCCAGGCCCCCCGCCCACTGCCAGCCCTGGAGGTTCACCGCCCGGTCCCCGTCCAGGAGGAGGTGGCGGAAGGCCTCCTCCGCCTTCTGCCAGGGGAGGAGGAGGTACTTGACGGCGAACTGGGCCACGGCCATCCGGGCCCGGTTGGAGAGGAAGCCGGTGGCCTGGAGCTCCCGCATGGCGGCGTCCACCAGGGGCACCCCGGTCTTCCCCAGGTACCAGGCCTGGAAGAGCTCCTCGTCCTCCGTCCAGGGCAGGGCCTCAAAGCGGGCGTCCAGGGCCCTTTGGGCCATCTCGGGGAAGTGGTAGAGGAGGTGGTAGGAGAAGTCCCGCCAGAGGAGCTCCGCCACCCACTTCCTGGCCCCCTCGCCTCCCCGCCTCAGGGCCTCCCAGGCCGCCTCCCGGGGGCTGAGGACCCCCAGGGCGAAGTAGGGGGAGAGCCTCGAGCCCCCCTCCCCGTCCAGGCGGTCCCTTTCCAGGGGATAGCGGGGGAGCCGGGTGTCCAAGAAGGCCTGGAGCCTAGCCCAGGCGGCTTCTTCCCCGGGCTGGGGCAGGGGGAGGCCGGGGTCCTCCTGGGGAATCTCTCCTTCCTCCGGGGCCTGGGGCAGGGCCTCGGGGGCGGGGAGGGGCGGGTCCAGGCCCTGGAAGTTCCGGCTGAAGGGGGTGTAGACCCGGTAGGCCCGGGGGAGGTCCGGGGGGATGAGGTGGGGGGCGGGGAGGAGGTGGAGGGGGACGCCCAAGGCCGCCTCCGTCCTCGCATCCCGGTAGCGGCCGTAGGGGGTGTAGCTTTTGAGGGCGTAGACCGCCTTGGCCTTCAGCCTTCGGGCCACCTCCGGCACCCGCTCCCAGGGGAGGCCCGCCACCACCCACAGCGCCCCGCCCCGCTCCCGGTAGGCGGCCCTGAGGGCGCGGACGTTCTCCAAAAACCAGGCCCGCCGCCTGGGGGAGGTCCTCAGGTTGTTGGGGTCCAGGACCACCAGGCCCACCAGGGGTCCCTGGGATAGGGCCTGAAGGAGGGCAGGGTGGTCCTTGAGGCGCAGGTCGCCCCGGTGCCAGACCAGGTTCATGGCCGCGCCGCCAGTAGGGCCTTGGGGAGGAGCAAAAGCCTCTCCCAGGGCTTGAGGTGGGCCCGGCGCCTCAGGTTGTCGTACCCCTGGAGGCGGAGCTTGTCCAGGATGCCCTGGTACTGCAAGGCGGCCAGGGCGATGGCGGCCCGCCCCACCTGGAGGTGGCGGAGCCCCTCCAGGCCCTCCCGGTAAAGGGCCCGGGCCTTGGCCTCCAGGTGGGCCATGAGGGCCCGGTAGCCGGGGGTGATGCGGCCTTCCTGAAGGTCTTCTAGCTTCACCCCATAGGCCTCCAACAGGTCCAGGGGCAGGTAGAGCCGGTCCCGGGCCAGGTCCTCCCCCACGTCCCGCAGGATGTTGGTGAGCTGCATGGCCTGGCCCAGGCGGATGGCCTTGGCCTCGGCCTCGAGGGTCCCCCCGGCGATGGGGGCCATCATCCGGCCCACGGTGCCCGCCACCCGGTAGCAGTAGGTGAGTAGCTCCTCCTCGGTCTTCAGGCGCACGGGGCCCAGGTCGGTGAGGAAGCCCTCCTTCATGTGGGCGAAGGCCTCAAAGGGGATGGGCCAGCGCTCCAGGGCCCAGGTGAGGCCCCGCTCCCAGTTCTCCCGGGGCCTTCCGGCGTAGGCCCGCTCCACCCCTTCCCACCAGGCCTCAAGGGCCTCCTCGCCCCCGCCTTCCCCGTCCACGGCCTCGTCCCCCAGGCGGCAGGCGGCGTAGACCGCCCAAGCCCCCTTCCTGGCCTCCGGGGGCAGGAGGCGGCTTCCCAAGTAAAAGGTGGCGGAGTGGGCCCGGATCACCTGGGAGAGGGCGTTCCAGTCGGGTTCCATATAGCCTCCACTCTCAGGATACCTCAGGCAAGAGACCTTTGCCCCGGCCACACTCGGCCGAGGTGAACTAAAGCTTGACAAAACCTGGACAACCCCTTAAGCTGAGGCCATGACCCGTCCTGGGGTGTACACCATCGCCGAGGTGGAGGCCATGACCGGCCTCTCCGCCGAGGTCCTCAGGCAGTGGGAGCGCCGCTACGGCTTCCCCAGGCCCGAGCGCACCCCCGGGGGGCACCGCCTCTACCGCCAGGAGGAGGTGGAGGCCTTGAGGACCATCCGCCGCTGGCTGGAGGAGGGGGCCACGCCCCAGGCCGCCATCCGCCGCTACCTGGCCCAGGAGGGCTCCTTTGAGGGCCTGGAGGAGGGCCTCTACCGGGCCCTTTTGGCCGCCGACCTCCAGGAGGCCGAGGCCCTCTTCCGCCGGGGGGTGCGGCTTTTGGGCCCCGAGGGGGCCATCACCCGCCTCCTCGTCCCCGTCCTCAAGCGGGTGGGAGAGGCCTGGCACCAGGGGGAGGTGGGGGTGGCCGAGGAACACCTGGCCACCACCTTCCTCCGGGCCAGGCTCCAGGAGCTTCTGGACCTGGCGGGCCTCCCCCCGGGGCCCCCCATTTTGGTGACCACGCCCCCCGGGGAGCGGCACGAAATCGGGGCCATGCTGGCGGCCTACGCCCTGAGGCGCCGGGGGCTTCCCGCCCTCTACCTGGGCCCCGATACCCCCCTCCCCGACCTCCGGAGCCTGGCGGAGCGCCTGGGGGCCCGGGCCGTGGTCCTTTCCGTCTCCCTCCCCGATCACCTGAAGGCCCTGCCCGAGGGGGCCCTGGCCTCCCTGGGCCCCAGGGTCTACCTGGGGGGGCGGGGGGCCTCGCCGGAAGAGGCCCATCGCCTCGGGGCCCGGTACGTGGAGGGCCTCGAGGGCCTGGCCCAGGAGCTGTGGCAGGCCAAAAAGGAGGAGGAAGCATGAAGAAGTTCGGCCGCAAGGAGACCATCTACCTGAGGGGCGAAAGCGCCCACACCCTGTACCGCCTGGAGGAGGGCCTGGTCCGCATTGTGGAGCTCCTGCCCGATGGCCGCCTCATCACCCTCCGCCACGTCCTGCCCGGGGACTACTTCGGGGAGGAGGCCTTGGAGGGCAAGCGCTACCGCTACACCGCCGAGGCCATGACCGAGGTGGCCGTCCAGGGCTTTGACCCCAGGGCCATGAACCACGAGGCCCTCCACGCCGTGGCCAGAAACCTGGCCCGGCAGATGCGCCGGGTCCACGCCTACGAGGCCCACCTGCAGACGGGGGAGCTCCGGTCCCGCATCGCCCGCTACCTCCTCTTCCTGGCCGACACGCCCGCCTCCTTCCGCGACGAAAAGGGCCTTTACGTGACCGCCTCCCACGAGGAGATCGCCGACGCCACCGCCTCCACCCGGGAGTCGGTATCCAAGATCCTTTCCGACCTGCGCCAGGAGGGCCTCATCGCCACCGCCTACCGCAAGGTCTACCTCCTGGACCTGAGGGCCTTGGAGGAGGCGGCGGAAGGGGTTTTGGAAGCCGCCTAGGATGCGGGTTTTTGTGGTGGGGGGCACGGGCTTCGTGGGCCGGGCCCTGGTGCCCCTTCTCCTGGAGCGGGGGCACACCCCCCTGGTCCTCTCCCGGAAGCCTATGGACCTTCCCCCGGGAGCGGTCTGGCTCCAGGGGGACATCGTCCGGGAGGTCCCAGACCTGAGGGGTGCGGAGGCCGCCATCTACCTGGCGGGCATCATCCGGGAAGGCCCCCAGACCTTCCGGGCGGTCCACGTGGAGGGGGTGAGGAACCTGGTGGAGGGGATGCGTAGGGCCGGGGTGGGCCGCCTCCTCCACATGTCCGCCCTGGGGGCGAGGAGGGGCACGGGAAGCCGCTACTACGAGACCAAGGCCGAGGGGGAGGAGGTGGTGCGGCAAAGCGGCCTTTCCTGGACCATCTTCCGCCCCAGCCTCATCTTCGGCCCCGGCGACGAGTTTTTCGGCCGGGTCCTGAAGAACCTGGTCTGCGGCCCCCTGCCCTTTGTTCCCCTCATCGGGGATGGGCGCTTTCCCTTCAGGCCCGTTTACGTGGGGGACGTGGCCCTGGCCTTCGTGGAGGCTTTGGAGCGGGGGGTTTTGGGGATCTACGACCTGGTGGGGCCCAGGGAGTACACCTTCCGGGAGCTTCTGGAGAGGGTGATGGAGACTATGGGGCGGAAGAAGCCTTTCCTGCCCATCCCCCTTGGCCTCATGGACCTCCTGGTGCCCCTCATGAGCCTTCTTCCCTTCGCCCCCCTTACCAAGGACCAGTACGTGATGCTGAAGGGGGGCAACACCGCCCCCCTTTCTCCTGAGGTCCTGGCCCTAGTCCCCCGCCCCACGCCCCTGGAGGAGGTCCTGCCGGGCTACCTCCGGTGTTAAGTACCCCACCGCGGCTTTTGCCGCGGTGGGGGCCCCAGAAAAGCCTTTCCACAGCTCACACTTGGGCACCCCATGTTGCGAAGCCAAAGTGCGGGCACTTAGTACACGCGGGGCTTGGTGCCCGCTTCCTCTTTCAGTCGGATGACGTTGGGCTTCTTGATCAGCTCGGAGATCAGGGAGGTGGGGTCCTCGAGGTCCCCGAAGTAGGTGGCCCGGCCGATGCAGGTGGTCACGCACTGGGGGAGGAGGCCCCGCTCTATGCGGTGCAGGCAGAAGTGGCACTTGCGCACCTTGTCCATGGGGCCGGCCTCGTCCTCCCGGGCCACCTTCTTGTTCCACTCGTAGACGGGCAGGGCCTCGTAGGACATCTTGCCCTGGCCCGGGGTCCCTTCGGTCTAGTAGGCCCCCTCGTCCTTGTGGCGGGAGTTGTAGGGGCAGGGGGGGATGCACTTCTCGCAGCCCACGCAGAGCTCGTAGTCAACCTCCACGATGCCGTCCGGCCGCTTCTAGGTGGCGTCGTAAGGGCAGGCGGGGACGCAAGGGGGGTTGTCGCACTGCATGCAGGGCTGGGGGACGAAGCGGTAGGTGACGTTGGGGTAGGTGCCCACCTCCTCCTCGCTGACCGGGCGGTAGACCACGCCGGGGGGCAGGCGGTTTTCCGCCATGCAGCTCACGGTGCAGGCGTGGCAGCCCACGCACTTCCTGAGGTCAATGACCATGCCCCACTTGCGGCCTGGGTTTTTCAGGGCCCGCTCCAGGTCCTTTTGCATCCTGAGGAGAACGTCCTCGTTCACCGGCTCCGGCGCCTCGGGCCTGGGCGTGCCCTGGGCGAGCCCGGGGGCCACCATGGAGGCGAAGACGGCGCTGGCCATCTTGGCCAGGAACCGCCGCCTCTCCTCCGAGTTCATGGGGGTGTGTTCCATACCCACCTCCTTTCCCCCTCAGGCTAGGCGGCTTGGCTCCGCCCGGATATCCGTGGGAGGTAGGACAGAGGTGTCGGGGGTTTTCCCGACAGGCCTTGGGACATTGGTACCCCTGAGCCTTTTCTATGCTGAGGGTAATGAGGCTTCTTCTCCTGTGCTTCCTCTTGGTGGCCTGCGCCAGGCCTCCCCAGGTGGCCCTGGCCCCGCCCTATCGGGTAGGGATGGCGGGTGGGGAGGTGCGGGTGGTGGTGGCGGGGATGCGCTCGCCTCAGGAGGCCGAGCCCTACCGGGTTTTGGCCCGGGGGCTGGGGGAGGTCCTGGGAGTGCGGGTGGAGGTCTTCGGCCGGCGAACCTACGCGGGGGTCCTCGAGGCCCTTCGCCGCGGGGAGGCGGAGATGGGGTTTCTCTGCTCCCTGGCCGCAGGGGTGGGGGTGGAGGAGGGCTTTTTGGAAGTGATCCTGGCGACCCAACCAAAAGTCCCTTACCGGAGCCTCATCCTAGTGCGGGCGGATGGTCCTTACCGGAAGCTGGAGCAACTGGCCGGCAAGCCCTTTGCCTTCACCGATCCCCTTTCCAACACCGGCCATGTCTGGCCCCGGCTGGCGGCCCGGGACCTGGGAGAGGGCTTTTTTGCCCGGGCCTTTTTCACCTATGGCCACGACCGGGCCCTGATGGCCCTGAAGGAGGGGCTGGCCGAGGGGGCGGCGGTGGACGCGGTGGCGTACGAGGCCCTGGGGGTGCCGGGGCTTCGTCCCCTCTGGGAAGGGCCCCAGGACCCCGCCCCTCCGGTGGTGTTGCTTAAGGGGCTTCCTCAGGGGAGCAAAGAGCGTCTGCGCCAGGCCCTCCTGGCCTTCGCGGCCACGCCCAAGGGCAGGGAGGCCCTGAAGGCCCTTTACCTGGAGGGCTTCGTTCCGGCTACGGGCGAGGCCTACCGCCTGGTCTACCGGCGGGCCCGGGAGGTGTTGCCGTGAGGTGGGGGCTCGTGCAGCAGCTCTTCTTCACCGTTCTGCTGGCCGCCTTGGCCACGGGGGGGATGCTCCTTCTTGGAGGTGGGCTCTTTTTGCTATCCGAAGGGGAACGGGCCCTCTGGCAGGAAGCCCGGGGCCTGGCCCGGGACCTGTCCTTTCTGGTCCTGGACGATCTTCTGCTTTCCGATCGGCTGGCCGTGGAGGAGAAGCTCCGTCACCTTAAGGACCGCTACCCCTACCTGGCCTACGTCTACATCCTGAACTCCCAGGGGGAGGTGGTGGCCCATACCCTGAGCGGGGGGGTACCCGAGGCTTTGGCCCGTTTGGGTGGGGAGAAGGTCCTGCAGGTGGGCGGCAAGACCGTGTACCAGGTGGAGGCCGGGATCATAGGAGGAGAGGCGGGGGTGGTGCGCTTGGGCCTGGAGCGGACCCCCTTGGTGGCCTCCTTCTCAAGGGTGGTGTGGGCGGGCCTTTTTGGACTTCTCTGGGCGGTGGGTCTGGGGGGAGCTCTGGGCTACCTCTTTCTTACCCGCCTCCTGGAGCCCCTTTCCCTGATGGTTCAGGAAGCCAGCCGCCTGAAAGAGGGGCAGCCAGCCCGTTTCCCCGAGCCCCCCATGAGCTTGGGGCTCTGGGCAGGGCCCTCAACGCCATGGGGGCCGAGGTGCGGCGGCGGGAGCGGGACCTAAGGCTTTTAAACCGCCTCCTTTCCGAGATGCACGCCCTGGACCTGGCCACCCTCTCAGAGAGGGTGCTGGGCCTTTTGGTGCGGGAGCTGGGCTTCACCTGTGGGGATCTCTGGCTCTCCGGGCGGGTGGTGCACTGCGAGGCCTGCCGGGACCGCTGCCCCCTGGGTGGGGTGGCCTCCCTGGCCCAGGAGGCCCTGGCTTCCCGCCAGATCGTGGTCCGGCCCTAAGGGGTCGCGGTGCCTGTCCCCCCTCACGGGGCCCTGGTCCTCCATGGACGGCCGGAGGTGGAGGAGGCCTGGCTGAGGGCCTTCCTCGAGGCCCTGGCAGGACCCCTGGCCACCGCCTTGGAGAACGCCCGCCTCTACGAGGCCCTGGCGGAGAAGGAGGCGCAGCGGGCGAGGCTTCTGAAGGCCTGGCTCAAGGCCCAGGAGGAGGAGAGGGCCCGCATCGCCTGGGAGCTTCACGACGAGGTGGGCCAGGCCCTCACCGGCCTGATCCTGGGCCTCGAGGGGCTCCCCAGGGACCGGGTGGAGGCCCCGAAGGAGCTGGCCCGCCATACCCTGACCGAGGTGCGCCGCCTGGCCCTGGACCTCAGGCCCAGCGTCCTGGACCACCTGGGCCTGGAGGCGGCCCTCCGGCGCTACGTGCGCGAGTACGCCGAGCGCACGGGGGTGGAGGTGGACCTTTCCCTCCACCTCACCCGTCCCCTGCCCCAGGAGCTGGAGACCGTGGTCTACCGGGTGGTACAGGAAGCCCTCACCAACGTGGCCCGGCACTCGGGAAGCCCCCGGGTCTCGGTGGGGGTGGTGGAGGTCTTGGGGGAGGTCCGGGTCTTCGTGGAGGACGAGGGCCGGGGGTTTGACCCTGAGGCGGTGGACCCGGGACGCCAGGGGCTTTTGGGCATGCGGGAGCAGGTAGAGCTCCTAGGCGGGCGTCTTTCCGTGGAAAGCGCTCCTGGCCAGGGAACCCGGGTCCAGGTTAGGCTTCCCATAGGGGTGGCCGCATGATCCGGGTGGTGCTGGTGGAGGATCACCTTCTGGTGCGGAGCGGGCTCCGCCACCTGCTGGAGGCCAGGGGCCCGGTGCGGGTGGTGGGGGAGGCGGGCAGCTGCCGGGAGGCCCTGGAGCTTTTGGAGAAGATCCAGGCGGACGTGGCCATCCTGGACGTCTCCCTCCCCGACGGCACGGGCATCGCCCTTGGCCAGAGGCTTCGCGAGCGGTTCCCCGAGCTCAGGCTTTTCGCCCTTTCCATGCACGAGGACCTGGAGTACGTGCGAGGGTTTCTTCAGGCCGGGGGGCAGGGGTACGTCAGCAAGGCGGCCGTGGACCAGGAGCTTTTGGACGCCGTCTTGGCCGTGGCCCGAGGGGAGCGGTACCTGAACTCCGCTCTGGCCATGCGTCTGGCCATGGAGCTGGTACGGGAAAGCGCCGAGGAGGCTCCCCTTTCGCCCCGGGAGGAGGAGGTCCTCCGCCTTCTGGCCCAGGGGCTTTCCCACAAGGAGGTGGCGGAGAAGCTGGGGATCTCCGAGAAGACCGTGGCCACTTACCGGGAGCGGGGAATGGAGAAGCTGGGCCTCGCTTCGCGGAGCGAGCTTCTGCGCTACGCCGCCCGTAAAGGCTGGATATAGCCCTCATACCACCCCATGCTGGCTTGCGCCAGCATGGGGGCCCCGGCGAAAGGTTCCTGGGGAAGTTACCAGGCATGGTGGGCCGAAGGAAACAGGATCAAAGGGGCTTGGCCGCTCCCAGACGGGCGTAGAAGGCGTGGGTGAGGGCGATGGCCAGGGCGTCCGCTAGGTGGCTGGGCCTGGGGGTCTCCTTGAGGCCCAGGGCGCTTCGCACCATCAGGGCCACCTCCTCCTTGCTGGCGTGGCCGTGGCCGGCCAGGGCCTGCTTCACCTGCATGGGCCCG
>Ga0209143_1001405_pt1 | contig 11134 bp, 9 predicted proteins | sample FaiFalFF_MnMetaG_3_FD_184739 | JGI IMG/M metagenome (GOLD analysis project Ga0209143, IMG submission 184739) | Freshwater microbial communities from Yellowstone National Park, Wyoming, USA - Fairy Falls B (FF_Mn_B) MetaG (SPAdes) (version 3) | ecosystem: Environmental > Aquatic > Freshwater >...
TCCTTCTGAGTCAGAAAGTAATGATTCTACTTGGCTAATTATTTCTTTTTGAGATTGGAAAGATTTCAGGACTTGAAGTTCTGCGTGCATTCTTTTTTCAAGGAAAAAAAATCTTTCTCTTTTTGCTCCTTCAAATAAAACACCTACCTGGCTTGGCGGTAGTGGAGAGAGCAGGGGAGTTTGTCTTGTGTATCCTTCTGTTTGGGCATTTTGAATATTTGTTGATACTATCTGGAGTGCGGATCTTGACGCGAACATTCCATTTTTTGCTCCAAAGAGTATGTCCTTTATTCCCGCCATTCCAAAATATGGAAAATCGGAAAAAAGTTGAATTTTTTGAGTATATTATTAAAGCTAAATTTTTTGAGCCTATCGATTTGAGTCTATTTTTTGAGATAAAATTTTTCTGCTGACAATTTTTTTCTTTTCTTGTTTTGTTTTTTATATCCTCAAAATTACTTTTCCTTTTCCTGATATTTCAAAAGAATCTTGAAGGAAATTCAGCTTTACAGGTCCAATAGTGCCTATGAAGTTTGTAGCTGAAACTCTGGTTTCTTCATTTATACTTTTTATAAAAACTTTGGATTTTGCTGTGTGTATTATTACTTTTCCTTGCCCTGATAATTCTACTAAGTTAAAGAGCTTTTTTATTTTTGTAGAGTTGTATTTGAAAGATGGTTCAAAGCCAATAAGGAATGGTTCCAAAACTATGGCTTTTTCATATTCTTCATTTACTTCAAATGCAGATATATATTCTGTTGATAACATTATTTCGCATTCAATTCCTCTTATTTTTAAGAACTTGTGATTTTTCCCACCAAAAAATTCATTTTTGATCTTTTGCTCTTCTATCTTTTTGAGCGGGAATATCTTATAACTTCCTGATATAAAAATTATGAAGGTTTCCCTTAAAACTATTTCGCTTTCTCCTTTTAGAGATATTTCTAATATCCTTCCTCGTCTTAACATTCCTTCTTTTTCTTCTAACTTTTTCAGCTCTATTTTTTCATCTTCTTCTTTTTCTATTTTCTTCTCTTTTTCTTCTTCCTCTTTTCCTGTTTTGGCTCCAATACTTTCTTCAATTTCTCTTTTAAGTTCTTCAACTTTTTCTTCAAGTTGCTCAATCTCTTCCGGACCTTCTATTTCTGGAACTATTTCTATATCCTCCGCTATTTCCTTCTGTTGCTCAAATTTTTCCTTTTCCTCTTCAATTCCTACCTTTGTTTCAGCAGCTTTTAGTTCTTCTTCCGGGACTTCTTCTTTTTTTTCTTTTTCCTCTCTATCTTTTTTCTTTCTCTCTTCTTTTTCTTTTTCATATTTTCTTATTTCTTCTTTTCTCCTTTGGCATTCATCAAGGAGTTCAAAGACCTTTTCTGAATCTGCAAAGAGCATAGCACCTTCTCTTAGAACCCTTTCAGCATCTTCTAATTTACCTGCTTCCATTAATGAGCGCGAGTAGTTGAGGAAGATGTTCAAGTTTTCTGGATATTTTTTGTAAAGTTCTCCGAAGACTTCTGAAGCTTTTTCAAATTCTCCTTTTTTGAAAAGTGCTATGCCATAAAGGTTATACAATTTATCATCCTTTGATTTTGAGTATTCTCTTTCTGCAAGTTCTATTGCTTGGTCTATTTTTCCTTCTTTTATGAGTTTTTGAACTTCTGGGAGCATTACATAAAATTTTAAAAACTTTAAGCCAATTTTGCTAAATTTGAAGAGTATTTTATGGGATTATCATGTGTTGATTCATTCAGAAATGTTTTTTGTTTGTTACTTTGTTTTTCATTATTTTGGATTTTAGGATTCGTATTCAAGTTTTCTTTTCAGCTCTTCTCTTTGTCTCATAAGCCAGTATTCTCTTATATTTCTTCTGTCGCCTTCTAATATTTCTGTAAATTGTAGTCCGAGACGAGTTTTCTTTTGTTCCCCATCTCCTATGAATCTTATTTCTGCTTTTGCCGAAACTATTGCCCATTCATGCTTTTTCTGATTTTCCTTTGTTGGAATTCTAAAAGCTAATTTCACTGTGTCCATTAATTTTATCTTATCTTTTGGAGCTTCCAAATCTACTCCCATTCCATATTCGTTTATGTCTACTAAGTTACCTTTGAATATTCCGAGACCTTGAAATTCTATATTTACATCTATTGGTTCTGCTGGATTTGGTTTTACTCTTAAAGCTGTCCTTCCTGATTTCCTTTCAATTTTGCTTGGGAAAGAAAATATTAAAGATGTTCTGTACATACCTTTGTATATTGATTCAAATGAGAATTTACCGTTTGAGTCAGAGTATTCAAAATCAACCTTATCTCCAACTTTTAGTTTCTCTTTATATTTTGGATTTTCAAATTCTTTCATCAAAACTATATACTCCCCTCCTTTCATCATGGCAACTTTTTCTACTGTTGTAAAGTATGATCTATCATCTCCTGGAATTTTTGCTTTTAGTGGAAGTTGATATTTCGCGAGTTCTTGAAGATGTTTTAATCTTACAGGTTCTTTATGAAGCTCTTCAACATAAAATAGACTTACTTCCTTTTGTTCGAATTCTTGCATACTTATATTATCTGTTATTTTACCATTTTTTTCTTCACTTTTATAATTTTTTGTGTAATTTTTATTTTTTTGAATTTGCTTATTTTTTTCAATTTCTTCATCCTTTTCTTCCTTTCTTTTTGCAAATAAACTACCAAAAATCATATTTTTTTTACCTCCTTTCTATTTATAATCGTAATCATTATGAAAAAAATTAGTTTATTTTCTGAAATTTTTCAGATTAATTTATGAAAGAAAAACGGAAAAATTTTTATAATTTATATGAGTTAGTTAGCAAAGCTAAACAAAGATTAGAATCTATCTTTTCCGCTCGGAAGGCTTTGGAAGGGACTTAGCTTTACAATATTATCTATCGTATTACATTATATATCGCATTAGCTCGTATTATTTTGATAATTTGATAAGTTGAATTATTTTGATTGAATTATTTTTGGTTTTCTGGTGAGTATTTTTTTCTTTTGTGAGAAAGTTTTCTGATTTATCTTCTGCGCTCTCTGACTTCTTGAAGGAATATGATAAAGATTTATGGAGTGAATTTGTAATATCAAGTAATTGGAGTAAAATAGGAGGTAAGAGGAAATTTTCTTCTTTGAAACTGCGGAACGGTGTTCTCAAAATCTCAACACCAGATGCAACTCTGCGAAATTTCATTATAAATCAGAAGAATTATGTTATTGATAGAATAAATGAAATTCTCGGTGAAAAAATAGTAAATGAAATTGATGTATTCGGAGTGGATTATCCAGTTTTCAAGATGTTCTCGCATAAGCTGAAAAGCAAAGAACAAGGTGAAAAATTGCAAAAAAAATGGCAACAGAAATCAGGAAATAGAAATAAAAAATGAAATCTTTCATATAATTTATTATTGAGTTCGTATGATGAATATTATGAATCTGTTTATTCACAAGTTCTTCAGGCTTCTGGGTTTTTTTACTGTTGAGCTTTATATAGCTCTTAAAAATGTGCTTGGAAAGGATAGAGCACTTGAAATTATGAGGAGTTTTATGGTGTTTTTGGGGAGAACAAGGGCTCCGATAATGGCAAAAATGTTAAAATCAGATCCATCTGATATGGCTTCTTTATCAAAAATACAGGATACAGAAGATTTTATATTGGGAGTAAAAGGAATTTGGTTAGAAAAGGGGAAGGATTTAGCTATAAAGGATGAGCTTTTTTGTCCTTTTGCAAGAAAACTGAAAGGTCATTCAGAATTTTGCCAAATACTTGTCAGAGATTTTGAATTGGCTACTTTTAAAACTCTCAATCAAAACTATGAATTATCAATAGAGGGGAAACTACTATCAGAGGGCGGAAAATATTGTAGATTTATTCACAAGATAAAATAGAGTAAATAACTTATTTACTTATGGCAAAGGTTGTAATCGGTGCAGATCATGCGGGTTTTGAACTCAAAGAAAAAATAAAAATATTCCTTCAAGAGAAAGGGTTTGAGGTTGAAGATAAAGGAACTTTCTCACAAGATAGAGTTGATTATCCTGATTTTGCTCGTCTTGTTGCGGAAGATGTATCAAGCGGAAAAGCAGACTTGGGAATACTTGTATGTGGTACCGGAATAGGGATGAGCATAGTTTCAAATAAGTTCCCCAAGGTCAGATCAGCATTAGTTTATAATGAATATACTGCGAGGATGGCAAAAGCTCATACGAATGCAAACATACTTGTGTTTTCGGGAAGAGTTATATCACCAGAATATGCAAAGGTTTTGCTTTCTACTTTCTTTGAAACAAGTTTTGAAGGGAATCGCCATCAAGAAAGAATAGAGAAAATAAACGATATAGAAAAAGAAATATTGGACTCTTTTGCTTCCTATTTTAGAGAGCTCAGAAGATTTGATCCCGAAGTTTTTGATGCAATAGTTAAGGAATTTGAGAAGCAAGAAACTATGATAAATCTCATAGCTTCGGAGAATCTTACGAGTTTGAGAGTACTTTTGGCTCTTTTTAATCCCATGAATAACAAATACGCAGAGGGATATCCCGGAAAAAGATATTATGGTGGATGTGAATTTGTTGATATTGTTGAGGAATTAGCTAGGGAGCGTATTAAAAAACTTTTTTCGGCAGAATATGCAAATGTGCAACCTCACTCGGGTACACAAGCAAATCAGGCAGTTTATCTTGTTTGCCTTGAACCTGGCGATAAGATTTTGAGCATGGATCTTGCTTCTGGGGGACATCTTTCTCACGGTGCTCGTGTTAATTTTTCGGGGAAACTATATAAGCCGGTTTTCTATACGGTTGATTCTAAAACTCATCTTATAGATATGGATATGGTAAGAGATATTGCTAAAAAAGAGAGACCGAAAATTATAGTTGCTGGCGCTTCATCTTATCCAAGAGCGATAGATTTTAAAGCATTTTCTGATATAGCAAAGGAAATCGGAGCCTTCTTCTTGGCAGATATTGCTCATCCTGCTGGACTTGTTGCTGCTGGTGTTTATCCATCTCCGGTTCCTTACGCTGATTTTGTTACATTTACAACCCATAAGACTTTGAGGGGACCACGAGGGGCAGTTATTCTTTCCCGAGCTGAATTCTCTAAAAAAATAGATTCTGCTGTCTTTCCTGGATCTCAGGGGGGACCATCTATGCATGTAATAGCAGCGAAAGCTGTATGTTTCAAAGAAGCGATGCAGCCTGAATTCAAAAACTATGCAGATCAGGTCGTGAAAAATGCAAGGGTTCTTGCAGAAGAATTTGCAAAAAGAGGATATAAAGTTATAACAGGTGGAACAGATTCTCATATGGTTCTTATTGATGTTTCTCCAAAAGGAGTATCAGGAGGGGATGTTGAGCGGGAGCTATATAGGGCTGGTATAGTTTTGAATAAAAATGTTATACCCTTTGACACAAGACCTCCTATGAATCCATCTGGAATAAGAATAGGAACTCCTTCTGTCACGACAAGGGGTATGAAAGAAGAAGAAATGAAAATAATTGCCTCACTTATAGATGACGCTATATCTTCTGGTTTTTCGGAAGAAGTTGTTTTGAGGGTGAGAAATTCCGTCGCTGACCTTTGTAGAAAATTTCCATTCTATTCGGATTTTATTCAAAAAGTTGTCTCATAAAGGAAAAGTTCTTTCTTTCTTATTCTAATTCTTTTTCCTCCTCTTTTATTCCTGCTATTTCTTGATGTCTTTCTATTATTTTTTGTGGGTTAAGATATGTTATTGAACCTCTGGGAGTTATTATTCTTCCTATTATTGTTTCTCTGAATTTTATTCCTACTTTTGGGGGTTCAGATATTGAGTTGGGGGATACAATCTCAATAAAAACATTATCTGCTGCTATACATATTGGTCCAATTTCTTTTGAAGCTCTTATTATTATCCCGAGCTTACCTTTCAATTCTCCTTTTATCTCGCCTATATCAAAAAAAGATAGTAGGTCAAAAATTGGAATTACTTCTCCCCTTACATATATTAAACCTTTCATGTATTTTACATTTGTGTGGACATCGAGAATACTATCTGGTATTTTCGTTATCTCTTCCAGATGTTCGAGGTTTACTCCGTAAATTTCTTCTCCTATTGCGGCGCATATTATCTTTATTTCTTTTTGGTATGAGGGAAGAACCCTTGCCTTTTCTTCCATAACATAAAATTTTAAAAAGAATTTTCTTTTCAATTGACTTGCTAAAATAAAATGATGGAAGGTAAGATGGATAAAGAGATAATTAATAAGTATGATGTTGCGACTTTGGCTGGTGGGTGTTTTTGGTGTCTTGATGAAGTTTTTGATAAATTGGAGGGAGTTATTGAAACGCAAGTCGGTTATGCAGGTGGAAACAAACCGAATCCGACTTATGAGGAAGTTTGTTCAGGGGATACCGGACATCTTGAGGCAATTCAAGTGAAGTTTGACCCAAATGTTTTATCGTATAAGGAGCTTCTTCTTATTTTCTTTGCGAATATAGATCCACGCGACCCGGAGGGGCAATTTGCTGATAAAGGTCCTCAATATAGAACTGCTATCTTTTATCATACCGATTATCAAAAATATATCGCCGAAGAAGTAAGAAATTACATCGAAAAGTTGTTTGGTTATGTCGCTACTGAAATAAGACCCTTTGTAAATTTTTATCCGGCGGAAGATTATCATCAAAAGTATTACAAGAAAAATCCAATAAGGTATTGTGTTTATAAGTTCTTCTCTGGAAGGGAAAATTTCGTGAAAAATGTTTGGGGGAACAAATTCCCTTTGAGATTGAAACAGCATCCAAAATATAAAAGACCTTCGGATGATCAGATAAAGAAAATGCTGACACCTATGCAGTATTATGTCACTCAGCAAGGTGGAACTGAACCACCTTTTGAAAATGAGTACTGGAATAACAAAGCTGATGGGATATATGTTGATGTTGTATCGGGGGAACCGTTGTTTTCTTCTCTTGACAAGTTTGATTCTGGAACTGGTTGGCCATCTTTTACAAAACCTCTTGAACCAGATAACATAGTATATAAGGTTGATACAAGTTATGGTATGATAAGAATAGAGGTGAGAAGCAGATATGCAGATAGCCACTTGGGACATGTTTTTGATGATGGTCCTCTTCCTACTGGTTTAAGGTACTGTATAAATTCGGCTGCTTTGAGATTCATCCCAGTTGAAAACCTTGAAAAAGAAGGGTATGGAGATTATGTTAAACTCTTTGAAGAGAAAATCAAAAGCGGTTAATATATAATAAGGCAATTGAACGATTATGTAAGGAATTAACCATATATATATAAGCATGGAAAATTATTATTCTGATATTGTCGCTGTTTCTGTTTCTTACAATAATTTTGGCGGCTTGAAATCTTTATGTGAAAATCTTCTCTCTCAAAGTCTTAAACCTAAAAAATTTTTGGTTGTTGATAATGCGTCAGAAGATGATACTCCAAAAATAAAGGAGCTTTTTCCTGAATTTGTGGTGTATAAAAGACTTCCAAAAAACTTGGGGGCTGATGGTGGATATTACTATGCCTTGTCTTATGCTTATAGGATGTCTGATTTCTTATTTATAACAGATGATGATACTTTATATCAAAATGATGCTTTGTATGAGCTTTTTTCTGGCTTTTTAGAGCTTGAGAAAAAATTCTGTGTAGGAGCTGTAAGATGTGCATGGGAAGGATTTGAAGGAGATAAACCGAAAGAAGTTTTTTCTTCCGTCTGGACCGGCGTACTTTTGAAATCATCTGTTATAAAAGTTGTTGGATTTCCTCGCAAAGATTTCTTCATATACGGCGGGGACGATGAATTTTTTACAAGGATGACAAAGAAAGGTTTCAAACTTTTTCTTATCCCATCGGCGAGATATCTTTCAAGACCATCAGGACACAAAATTTCTTATTCCATTTTCGGGAAAAAAATAACTTTTTACTCTGATATTTTCAGACTTTATTATTCAATAAGAAATGAAACTTTTATATATTCTCATATGAGAAATAAAGATTTTCCAAAGGTTTTGAGAAGGATTATCGCTCTATCTTTAATATTAAGAGATAGAAGGAAAATAAAAGTTATACTTGAAGGTTTTTTACACGGAATATTAGGGGTTCTTGGCGAAAATAAAAATTACCTTACAAGAAGGGCAAAATCTGTATAAACTGAAAGATTTATAGATTGAATTTTATTTTCGGTCAAAAAATGCTGATGTTCTTTATTTTTATTTTGTTTTTTTCGGCTTCCTTTTTCTTCTTTTGTAGTATTCATAAATTTTTTCTACGACATAATCAACATCTTTATCTTTCATTCCGTAAAATATCGGCAACCTTATTAATCTTTTACTTTCTTTTGTAGTAAATTTATCTTCTCCTCTGAACTCTCCAAATTTTTGACCAGCTGGTGAAATGTGTAATGGAACATAGTGGGGAGCAGATTCTATTCCGTTTTCTTTCAGAAAATTTATAATTTTCCCTCTTTCTTCTTCGTTCTTTGTCTTTATGTAGAAGATATGTCCATTTATTTCACAATTTGGTGGAACTTGGGGTAGTTCTATTTCATTTTTTATTTCAAGGTCTTTGAGTTCATTTTTATATCTTTGCCATAGTTTAACTCTTATTTTTTTTATCTCATCTGCTTTTTGTAGTTGAGCATATAAAAAAGCTGCGTTTATGTTGCTCATTTTGTAATTTCCTCCAATATCTATCCACGAATACTCTTTTACTTTCCCGAGAAGAAATTCTTTTTTGTTTGTTCCCCTATAAATTATTACTTCTGCTTTTTCTTTGAAAATCTCTTCATTTATGATGAGTAGTCCTCCTTGACCTGCACTGGTGTAATTTTTTGTGTGATGGAAAGAAAAAGCTCCTAAATCTCCAATTGTTCCGAGATATTTTTCGTTATATTTTGCGAGCATTCCGTGAGCAGCATCTTCAATAACGAATATATCATACTCTTTTGCTATATTTAAAATTTTCTCCATATTGCAGCTTATACCTGCGTAGTGAACCGGTAAGATCGCTTTTGTTTTCTTTGTGATTGCATCTTCTATCAAGTTTTCATTTATGTTCATAGTATCTGGTCTTATATCAACGAATATTATTTTTGCGCCCTTTGATGCAAAAGCTGTTGCGGCAGATACGAAATTGTATGATGGCATTATTACCTCATCTCCGTCTTTTATTCCTACGAGCTGGGCACAGATTTCAAGGGAAGTGGTGCAGGATGATGTAAGAAAGGCTTTTTTACATCTCAATTCTTCTTCAAACCACCTCTCACATTTTTTCACATATTCTCCGTCTTCACCAAAATCTCCTTTTTTTATTGCGTCAAGTATGTATTTTATCTCTTTACCGACAAGTGTTGGTTTGTTCAGAGGTATTCTTATCTTTTTCATCTTTTTAGCTTTTGTTGGCTTATCTTTATTTTTTTTCCCCGTGAATTTTTATTCTCCAAATTCTATCTCATATATGTAAAAATCTTTTGACTTGAATATTTCCTTTAAGAAAGTCTCATCCTCGTTTTTAGCTTTTTCTCTTATTACATATCTTACTTCAAATTTTTTTATAAATTGTTTCAGTTTATTTTTATCTAATTTTTCAAAATCCTCAAGAAATTTTTCCTGAATTTCTTTTTTATTTTGCGGTTTTTCTATCGGTATTCCTATCTCACCCATGATTCCCCTGAGTTCATATATGTTTGGTTTTTCTTTCAGAAGCTCAATATAATTTGCGACGATATTTTTTACTTCCTCTGAATTAAATCCTTGAAGTTTCATATCAACTATATTCCTCTCAAATATTTCTCTATCACCTATGTAAGTGAAAATGTATGTTTTTGGGTTAAGTTGTGGGATTAGAGTTTCTCTGAAAATTACAGCTGACAAATTTCTTGGCAAAGATATAACTTCATTTTTTCTTACTTTGGCTTTTATGAAATGTGAGATTTTATTATATTCGCTTTTTAGAATTATTTGTTCTCTTACATGTTTTAAAGTTCTAATATTTTCAATAAATGTTTTTTCTGATGATATAAGTATTCCGAGAAACATTGCCGGAACTACAAAGCTTATAGTCAAGTTTGCTGCTGGACTTACATAGGGTAGAATATTTTTCAGTTTAGTTCTTGAAACTATATCATATATAGCAGAAAATATAGCTATAATGGAGAATATGTAGAAAGCGTAATAAAAATGTCTTTCTTGTATTGTTATTTTTGTGATGGCGTTTTGATAACCTAAAATCAAACCGGAAATCAGGATAAAAAATAAAACTTTTCCTTTCCATCCCTTCTGCAAAAGATATAGAGCACAAATTACACCTAAAACAACGATTACATAGTTTCTTTTTTCCTGAGCGAATTCAAAGCTTTCTGCTCCAAACTTTGTAAAAAGAATAGCTCTCATCAACATAGCCCCTGAGTTAGGGTTTTGTGTTTGAAGAAAATTAAATATGACTGCTGGTAAGGCTACAAAAAAAGCAACAGATGAAATTTCTATTAGCTCTTTTCTCTTTCCTTTTGAGAAAATAAGTAAAAGGAAGATAAAAAGTAGAGCATGTACATAGTAGTAAAATTGACCGTAAAAGTTCAGACCAAATATTATTCCACAAATTATTTTTTCTTTAAAATTTAGCTTTCTTTTTTCACCAATTCTTATGATAAAGTACACAAATAGAATAAAGAGTAAGATGAGAGGGTTAGGATTAAATGCTCTGTGAAATATAAAACCAAAAAAAGGAGCATGTGGGAAATTCATATCTCCTTGAACAAATTTCAGTAAAGGAGAGACATTTAAGACTATGATGGAAAGTGTAAGAAAAGCAAAATGGCTTTCTTCAATAAATCTTTTTATTACGGCAAATGTCAGCAGAGGTATAAATATAACTCCAAAAATTTTCAGGAAAACATTAACATACGAAAAACTGTGGAAAATCTCATATACTGCTCTACATAGAAACAAAAATAGTGGTAAGGTAAAACATTTTTCATTTTTTACCTCACAAAACCCACATCCGTGTATAAAAATATTTATCCAGTTATCTTCATCTCCCGACATTGTGAACGGGAAATCATACTTTATGACAAGATATAAATAGGGAAAAAATATGAGGAACGAGAAAACAAGCGATCCT
>Ga0209143_1001407_pt1 | contig 11124 bp, 7 predicted proteins | sample FaiFalFF_MnMetaG_3_FD_184739 | JGI IMG/M metagenome (GOLD analysis project Ga0209143, IMG submission 184739) | Freshwater microbial communities from Yellowstone National Park, Wyoming, USA - Fairy Falls B (FF_Mn_B) MetaG (SPAdes) (version 3) | ecosystem: Environmental > Aquatic > Freshwater >...
GTCCGACCACCAGCGAGGCGCCTAAGAGTGCTGCGATGACGGCCAGGAGCGCAGGCAGCACGTAGGTCGAGACCGGTTCGGCGAAGTACTGGGTAGAGGTAGTGGTGGTGCTGAGGGTGGTAGTGGTGGAGAGGGTCAGCGTCGTCGACAGGGTTGTGGTGGTCGAGTAGGTCGTGGACTGGGTGAGGGTGGTAGTCTCGGTCCTGGTGGTCGTGGCGGTCTGCGTGAGCGTTGTGGTCGTCGAGCTGGTGGTCGTCGTGACGGAGGTCTGGGTTATGGTGGTGGTCCGGACGTCATAGACCGTGGTCGTAGATCCTACAACGGAGGTCACGGTCGTGCTGAGGGTTGATGTAGTTAGGACTGTGCTCGTCGTTGTCGTCGAGACGACCAGGGCGTCGGGACAGAACCAGCTGTAGAACGCGTCATCTGCCGCCGGTGTGTTGAAGGTCGGCGTGAAGCCCCACAGCGTCAGCGACGGGCTGGTTATAGTCACGGAAGGCGTTGCTATGGAGGGCGTGGGCGAGCTTATCGTGAAGCTTATCGTTCCAGCAGTCACTGTGTCTAATACGCCGTAAAATGCGGGCCATCCGTTGCTGAATCCGGTGTAGATCAGGCAAGTCCCTGCTGATGCCGAATCCTGTGCAACCTGGACCGATGCGTCTCTCGCTAGGACGAATGCGTGTGAGAGGTCGCCCGTCGACGGGTTGACGGCGAACAGCGCCGCATCCGGGGAGCCGAAAAAGTTCGACATCCCGACGGCGTAAGCAAGACCTCCGACCATCGATAGTGATGTAACGCCATCGGTTGCGGGTGTCCCGAAGGTCTTCGCGAGCTCCAGGTTGAGGTTGGTGTCGAGCCTCATGAACAGGAACTCCCCCAGCTTGACAGGGTCGTTGTAGTTGCCCGCCACGTACACTTTGCCGCCTGCAACGACGACGTCGCGCCCCTCTTCGGGTTGCGGGGTCGAGAAGACCTTGGAAGCCTCGTGGTTCCCTGAAGCAGCATCAAACCTAGAGACGAAGAGGTCGTTCGTGGAGGTCCTTCCTGTCACGTACAACTTGTTACCGGAAAACGTGACCGAGTTCGCCGCATCTCCTCCACCAGTCACCCTGAAGAGCTTTGCCCACGCAACGGAGAAGTCCGAGGTCCTGACTGCGAGCAGGTGGGCTGCACTTGTCGAAGATCCAGCTATGTATAGGGTTGAACCGTCGGGGCTGATGGACAGACCGAACGGCGAATCTGTCATGTCGATGTCGTAGACTGCAGCGCCGAGGACGTTACAGTTCGTGTCGAACTTCACCAACAGGATATTATATGGGTTGGCTCCATAGTTGGTGTCGCCAACGACGTAGACGTTCCCGCCGTAAGCGACGACCCTCCAACCACGTTCGAGAATCCCGCTCCCGAGGTCTACAGCGACGCTGCACTTGTGCGAGTTGTCCAATCTGAATATCGAGAGGAAGAGGTTAGGCGTGTTCGGGCCGAAGCTGTTTGTCTCGCCCACAATGTAGATGTAGTTCGAGTCGACGAATATTCCGCGGGCAAAATCCGGGTTCGACCCTCCGAAGAGCTGCCTGAAGGTCACTACCGCCGCGTTCGCTACGACGATCTGCGTCCCGATCAGCAGGGCCAAGGCCACCAGCATTACCGGGGCTTTCCTCATACGGTTTCAGCCGAGGACTGCGGCGCTAAAACCCTTGCGAATTTGGAATCTGGAACGATCCGAGCGCATCCTGTACGTCGGACGCTACATTGAGCTCCGGCAAAAGGCGCTCCAAAACCGGTAAAAGTGTGTCCTCTGGCGGCTCAGTAGCGGGGAATCGAGGGGTCTATCCGTGCGGCGTAGGCGTCTATCCCTCCTGCCAGGTTGTAGCTACGGGTGATGCCCACCTCCCTCAGCAGCTTCACAGCAAGGGCGCTCCTCTGACCGGTGTGGCAGTAGACGATCACCTTCTTCGTCTGGTCGATCTCGTGGAGCCTCGAGGTGAGCTGGCTCAGGGGTATCAGCTTGGCGCCCGGTATCCTGCAGATCTCCCACTCCACAGGCTCCCTCACGTCGATGATCTCGATCCGCTCGCCGCGCTCCAGCATCTCCTTGAACTCCTCAGGCGTTATGCTGAAGCTCGCACCGATCTCCTCTCCTGTGACCCTGACGCCGCAGAAGGCCTCGTAGTCGATCAGCTCTTTTATCGTCGGGTTGTCGCCGCAGACTGGACAGTTCCTGTCGCGCTGGAAGGAGAGCTCGCGGAAGGTCATCGAGAGCGCATCGACCAGCAGCAGCCTCCCTATCAGCGGCCTCCCGACGCCCAGTATCAGCTTCAGCGCCTCGTTGGTTTGTAGGGCCCCGATTATCCCTGGCAAGACGCCGAGGACCCCTCCCTCAGCGCAGGAGGGTACCAGGCCGGGCGGAGGAGGCTCCGGGTAGAGGCACCTGTAGCATGGGCCTTTCCCGGCGTAGAAGACGGAGACCTGACCGTCGAAACGGAAGATGCTGCCGTAGACCAGCGGCTTCCTCAGCATGACGCAGGCGTCGTTCAGCAGGTACCTCGTCGGGAAGTTGTCGGTCGCGTCTATCACGACGTCGTAATCTTTGATGATTTCTAGGGCGTTGCTGGAGTTGATGACGGTGTCGTAGCTCTTCACCTCGACCATCGGGTTCAGCTCCTTCAACCTTTTCGCTGCGACCTCGGCCTTCTTCTTGCCCACGTCGGCTGTGGTGAACAGCACCTGCCGCTGGAGGTTGGTCTCGTCGACCTCGTCGAAGTCGACTATCCCTATCTTGCCGACGCCCGCAGCAGCGAGGTAGAGGGATATCGGCGACCCGAGGCCCCCTGCACCCACCACCAGCACCTTCGCAGCCTTCAGCCTCTTCTGCCCCCTCATACCGACCTCGGGCATGATCAGGTGCCTTCCGTACCGGCGTATCTCAGGGAAGCTCAGCGTCACGTACTCCTCGCCCTTCACGACCGGCTCAACGCTCTGGAGCTCGACCACCTCGCACCTCCGTTAAAGAAGAGCGCAATATCAACCGGAAATTGCCTCCGCACGGATCTGTAGCGTCTCGAGATCGCACGCCTTCCGTCACAGGTTGCGCGGGTATTGGCGTTCCCGTCGCATTCGTTCCCGTTTTCGTAGGAAATGCTTTAATACAAATTGCGGATGGAGGATCTGGCGTTCCAATGTCCGCAGCCAGGCTCGACGAGATAGACAGGAAGATCCTGAAGCTCCTCTTCCAAGATGCGAGGACGTCCTACAAGAGGATCGGAGAATCAGTGGGCCTTTCGGAAGGTGCTGTAAGGAAGAGGGTGAAGAGGCTGGTCGATCAGGGTGTGATCAAGAGGTTCACGGTCGTCGTGGACGACAAGTCGATGATCAAGGCGCTGACGATGATCAACGTCGACCCATCGGTGCCAACGCCCGAGGTGGCAGAGCTGCTGATGAAGATCGAGGGCGTTCAGGAGGTCTACGAGGTGACTGGCACATACGACGCGATAGCGCTGATCATGGCATCCGATATGAACACGCTCAACCGCTGCATCGACGGGATCAGGCGCGTCAAGGGCGTCAGGAACACCAACACCTGCATCATCCTGAAGTCGGTCCACCCCTCGTCCAGAATTCGTTAGTTTAACATTCATATTTACGGACGAGATACTTTGGATGTGGACAAGACGATCTTCTGGGTCTCGGTGCTTCTGATCGTGACCGGCGCGGCTGGCGTCTTTCTGACGTACTCCGGCGTCTCGAAGACCTTCGAGCACGGCATGCAGGCGGTCTCGGCGCTCCTGCTGCTGATGGGGATATTGATGCTGCCCGGAGGGATCTTCAGGGGAGGGCCTCCGAGCGTCGGCTCGAGGCAGGGCCTCGTGCTGGGCGTTGCGGTCTTCGCGGTCGCAGCGGGCCTCACCTTTGCCGCGGTCATCGGCTACGGTCCCTTCAGGCTGCTCTACGAGACAGGCGTCCAGATAGGCGAGGCTCCCTTCACGGTATTCGTATCGATAGTGCCGGGGTCGTGGGACCCGAGGCAGCCCGAGAACTACGTCCCAAAGGACATAAGGGTGATACTATTCATCAACCACACGGTGATCTGGACGAACGAGGAGGAGCTGGACGTGGCCCACACGGTCACCCACGACGGCAACCTCTTCGATTCGGGCCTCTTCGGGAAGGGCCAGAGTTACAAGTACAACTTCGGAAGGGAGGGAGTTTACACCTATCACTGCGTCCCGCATCCCTGGATGAGAGGCTCTGTGACCGTCGAGAGGTTGCCGGAGGAGCAGGTCAAGGCGATCCTCGAGATGCTCGGAGTGAAGCAGGAGGAGACCTCCCTCTAATCACCCTGAAGCGCGCTTCCTGAGGACCCAGGCGTTCAGCCCCAGCAGGAACGCTCCTATGTATCCGGGGATCAGGCCGAGAGTCCCAGCCACACCTATTCCCAGGGCCAGCAGGATAAGGGAAGGAGCCCAGCCGCAGCAGAGGTAGAAGGCCGATGCCATGAAGCCGAGCACAGCACCGGCGAAGGACCCTCCGGAGACGACGAGGCAGCTCCTGATCCTCCCCGTGACGTACAAGGCCATTAGATAATAGACGTTCAGCGCCAGCAACACCGAGATGGCGATCCCCAGCCCGAAGGCCAGCCACCTGACCGTCAGGACGAAGCCATCACCTATCACCTGCGTCGCAGGCCCCGTGTAAGTCTGAGACTCGATGTATGCGGGAACCAGTATGATGCCGCTGATGCCGAGCGGCGGAGCTGCGTTGTACGTCACCGAGCCTGAGAGGAGCGAGTAGCCGATGAGGTAGGCGATCCCAGAGGCGACAGCCAGCGCTCCTGGCAGGGGCCCCCATCCGGACCTTACGGCCCGCATCCACTCGCTGTGGAACGCCCTGACTAATAGGAGTGGGCTTTGCGGAAATCCCGGTGGTCAGCAGACCATCCGAGCGCAAGGAATTCGGTTTTTAATGTAGTGGGGGAAAGGACCCGCGGGGAAAAGGATGCCGAGGGTGAAAAGGATCTCGGAGGTCAAGGAGATCCTGAGGAACAAGGACCAGATCAGGAACATAGGAATCATAGCACATGTTGACCACGGGAAGTGCATATCCGGCGACTCGATCGTCTGCGTCTCTGACGGCAGGCTCGTCAGGATCAGAGAGCTCTACGAATCCGCGGCGATGGGTAGGCAGGTCGAACGCGTCAGCGTCGAGGGCCTGATGGTCGACTCCGTCGACCCCAACGACCTGAACGTCAAGGACCGCAACGTCAGGTACGTCTGGAAGCTCAAGAGCGACAGGATCGTACGGGTGAGGCTCAGGACCGGATTCACCCTGGCGACCACGCCGGAGCATCCGTTCTTCGTGCTCACGAGGTCAGGGATCGTGACGTGGAAGAGGGCGGACGAGCTGAAGGTCGGCGACCGCGTCGCGGTCCCTGCGGTGCTGAAGAGCATACCGAAGGATCTGAGCGGTGTGAAGGAGATCGTCCTCAGCAGGCTCGACCCAGAGCGTTATATCGCCTACCTCTCCCCCGACCTTAAGCGGCTGATCTATCAGGAGCTGAGGAGAGTGGGGATCAGGGACGTCCACGCCCTCATCGCCTCACCAATTGGGTACAAGACGTTCTGCGCGGGAGCGAGAAGAGGAAGGTTCAGGCTGGGCGACCTGCTCAGGATCGCAGACCGTCTCGGCCTCAGGAGGGACGAGGTCTACGACGGCATCGCATACCTCGCCTACAGGAGCTCGATCGAGAGGACAGGCAGGCTCTCCAAGAAGATCAGGCTCCCCAAGAGCTCCTCCGCCTTCCTCAAGCTGGCTTACCTTTACGGCCTGCTGGTCGGCGACGGCACCACAAGGGCATCGCTCACCACCACCAACCGGCAAATCCTCTCGAGGTACGTGCGGTACATGCGCGAATGCTTCGGCGTCTCGTGCCGCACAGTCAGGATGAGGACGACGCTCAGGGTCGATCACCACGGCGGTCTCACGCTCATCTATTTCCTCCACGAGGTCTTCGGGTATCCGCTGAAGAAGAAGGCGCGGAGCGTTCCGTTCCCCGAGCTGCTGGCCCAGATGGGTAACCAGTACCTTGCCGCCTTCCTCAGGGGGCTCTACGACACGGACGGCTCGGTCGAGATGGGCCGCAGGGCGGTGACGCTCTCGACGGCCTCGGAGGACCTCGGGGAGAAGCTGCCGATTGTGCTGTTGCGCCTCGGGATCGTGTCCTCGGTCAGCCGGAAGGGACCCTACCGCGTGGTCGCCGTCTCCGGCAGCCAGCTGCTTCCCTTCGCCTCCAAGGTCGGCTTCTCCGACGTAGCAAAGAGGAGGAGACTTGCCGCGCTCTTGAAGCGTCTCTCCGCCAACAGGGCCGTGGACCTGATACCTATCGAGCCGGAGGAGCTGAGGGACCTGAGGATTGCGCTGGGACTCTCAGCCTCGAGCCTGCGGTTGCCCTACTACGCCAAGTACGAGGCTGGGGAGCAGCAGCTGACGCGCGACGTCCTGAGGGCCGTCGTGGAGAGGTTCAGCAGCGCGCTCTCGGATCTGGACGGTGCCAGGAAGAGGCTGACGGTCATCAGGCACATCGAGGGTGTGGGATCCATTAAGGAGCTGTCGGCCGTCACAGGGATCCCTGTCCATGTCCTCCGGGGACTGATCGCCTCGCTGCGCAGCGACGGTCTCATCGAAAGGGAGGGGATGTGGTACGCTCTGACAGAAGAGGGCAGATTCTTCGCGGAAATCTGGCAGGACCTGGTCGAGGGCGATGGAAGGGGCAGGGACAGAATCACCGGCATCCTCGAGAACTGGAGGAAGCTCTGCGACGCGGAGGTCAGGTTCGTGGAGGTAACAGATCTGAAGGAGGAGCGGGGCGAGTTCGACGTCTATGATCTGACCGTTGAGGGGACCTCCACATTCATCGCCAACGGCGTCGTGGTGCACAACACCACGACTACAGATAGCCTCCTGGCCGCTGCAGGACTGCTCTCTCCGGCTTTGGCTGGTAAGGCCCTGGCGCTCGACTACCTGGAGGAGGAGCAGCAGAGGCAGATGACGATCAAGGCCGCCAACATCTCGCTCTACTACGAGCTGGACAGCAAGCCCTACATCATCAACCTCATCGACACGCCAGGCCACGTCGACTTCTCCGGAAGGGTGACGAGGGCCCTCAGGGCGATCGACGGTGCCATCGTGGTGGTCGATGCGGTTGAGGGCGTCATGACTCAGACGGAGACGGTCATCAGGCAGGCCCTCGCGGAGCGCGTCAAGCCGGTGCTCTACATCAACAAGATCGATCGGCTGATAAAGGAGCTGAGGCTCACGCCGGAGAAGATCCAGGAGGTCATCAGCAGGATCGTCTTGGACGTCAACAGGCTCATCGAGATGTACGCCGAGCCCGAGTACAAGGACGCTTGGAAGGTGAGCTTCCAGGCCGGCACGGTGGCGATGGGGAGCTCGAAGGACAGGTGGGGCTTCACGCTCCAGCAGGCCCAGAAGAAGGGGGTCAAGTTCAGCGACATCATGAAGGCCTTCAACGAGGGCAACATCGACTGGCTTAGGGAGACCCTTCCGCTCCACGAGGCCATACTCGAGATGGTGATCAAGAACCACCCGCCGCCGCACGTTGCACAGCGCTACAGGATACCGAAGATCTGGAAGGGAGACATAGAGTCGGAGGTCGGGAAGGACATGATCGAGTGCAACGACAGCGGCATACCTGTGATGATAGTGACCGACGTCAAGGTCGATCCTCAGGCAGGCGTCGTGGCGACCGGCAGGCTCTTCAGCGGTACGGTCAGGGACGGTGACGTCATCAAAATCGTCGGCCGCAACATCGAGCGCAGGATCCAGCAGGTCACAGTCTACATGGGCCCGAACAGGGAGATCGTCAACGAGCTTCCAGCAGGGAACATACCCGCGCTGCTCGGCATCGAGGAGGCGAGGGCCGGCGACACGCTCTCGACGATCGATATTGTGCCTTTCGAGTCGCTGAAGTACGTTTCGGACCCGGTGGTGACGGTCGCGATCGAGCCTAAGCACAGCAAGGACCTCCCGAAGCTGATAGAGTTCCTGAACAAGCTGACGATAGAGGACCCGACGCTGGTGACGACGATAAGGCCAGAGACGGGCGAGTACCTGATCAGCGGGATGGGGACCCTGCACCTGGAGATAGCGCTGACTTGGATCCAGAAGGCGGGGCTAGAGGTGGTTGCTGGCAAACCGATCATCCTGTACAGGGAGTCGGTCCTGAAGAGGGGAAAGGTCTTCGAGGGCAAGTCGCCGAACAAGCACAACAGGATCTACATCTACGTCGAGAAGCTGGAGGACGAAGTCGTGGAGCTGATCAGGAGGGGCGAGTTGTTTGACGAGATGGACAGGAGGACGATCGCGAAGATCCTCAGGGACCACGGCTGGGACACCGATGAGGCGAGGGGCGTCTGGATGATCGACCCGAACGGCAACATATTCGTCGACATGACCAAGGGCGCCCAATACCTCCACGAGACGAAGGCTTACATCCTCAGCGGTTTCCAGAGGGTCGTACAGGAGGGGCCGCTGGCTGGGGAGAAGGTGAGGGGGATGAAGGTGGTCCTTGTGAACGTCGACCTCCACGAGGACCCGGTGCACAGGGGACTAGCCCAGATAGCTCCTGCAACTTGGAGGGCCGTTTACGCCAGCATGCTTACCGCCGAGCCCACGCTCCTCGAGCCGATAATGAGGATAGACGTCAAGGTTCCGCAGGACTTCATGGGAGCCGTCACATCGATCATATCTTCCAAGAGGGGCAAGATATCGAACGTCGTCCAGTCAGAATACGTCACGACCGTCATCGGCGAGATACCGGCTGCGGAGGCCGGAGACCTGGCGGACCAGATGAGGGCCGCTACGATGGGAAAGGCGTTCTGGGGAATGGAGTTCGCTGCTTGGAGGCCAGTCCCCGCATCGCTCTTCGAGAAGGTCGTGATGGAGATCAGGAAGAGGAAGGGGATGCCTCTGAAGCTGCCGACTGTCGAGGACTTCGTGGAGGAGGCTTAAGGAGAGAGGAAAGCTACTCGGATCCCAGCATCTCCGCGTAAAGCGAGGCGAATCTCCCGAACGACTCCTCCGCCCACTCCCTCATCCTGTTCCTCTCTGGTCCCTCGAGCCTTCCGTCTTTGAGCACCGCGATCTCGTCGGCCACGAGAAAGGCCTCGAGCGGGTCGTGGGTCACGTAGAGGGTAGGCACGTTGATGGATCTCAGTGCCCTTAGGACCAAGAGTTTGTTCGGGAAGTCGAGGTGCGACGTGGGCTCGTCCAGGACCAGCGCCCTCGGCCGCCTGAGCAGAACGGTCGCCAAGTTCAGCAGCTGCCTCTCACCACCCGAGAGCCCCTCCTTTCCCAACGCTTCGAGAAGGCCCAGTCTCTCGGCTACAGGCCTCCAGTCGGCGTTGTGAAGTCTGGCGAAGTACTCCAGCTGCTCGATCGGCCTCATCGGAAGGACCACCTGCGTCTGAGGGACGTATCCCATCGGCCTCCTCTCGGGCGGGAGGCCAGTGACGTCCTTTCCGTCCACCAGGACCCTCCCTCTCTCGGGCCTGAGGAAACCCATTACTGCTTTCATGAGCGTGGTCTTCCCCGAACCGTTCCGGCCGAGCAACACCGTCCTCCCAGAAACGCGGAGCTCGTCGACCCTGACCTCGATGCCGTAGGCCCTCACCTCGAAGTCAACGACCTCCAGCATCCCTCTCCAGCCTCGCGATGCTTAAGCCCGCCATCAACGATAGCAGGACGAGGACGAGGGCCCCGCCCACAACGTACTCCGTCCCCCTCGAGAGGAAGAACTCGTAGATGTACACCCCCACGGTCAAGGGCCGCCTCGCCACTATCAGCAGCGCGCCGACCTCGGAGAAGGCCCTGAACCAAGAAAGGAGGAAGGCGAGGATGACGGCGGTCCTTACGGATCGGAGGGTCATAGCAGTCATCCTGGGTCCCGAGAGGCCCATGCTCCTGAGGAACTCGAAGTATCCCTGGCCGAGCGACGCTATTGCGCCCCTGATGACGGTGAAGCCGATGGGGAGCGAAATTACAGTCATCGCCAGAACGATCGCAACCGTCGTGTCCGAGATTCCTAAGCCGAAGACCAGCGGTGCGAGCAGCACGCCGACAGCGGTGTGAGGCATCGAGGCGGTCGCGGTCACCAAGGGGACAGCCACCTTGCCGAGGCCTGAGAGGCTCCCTTGAGCCGTCAGGGCAGCGACCGACAAAACCATCAGTGTCGACAGAGTTGCGGCTGTCGCGGTGTTCATCAGTGCCTGCACGTACTCTTCCGCCAAAATCAGCTGGTACCTTATGATCGCTGGTATGGTGAGGAAGCCGAAATAGAACAGTGCGACTGAAAGGGCGTAGAGCTGGAGCCTGTCCATCTACTCCGTCAACCCATATTTAGTTAGGTTCAGCGAGAGGGCCCTGTCCACATAATCCTCCCCCTGATCCGTGAAGACGATCGCAACCGCCGTCAACCGTTTCACCTCGATCTCTCCGAGCATCGTTATCGCTTTGAACCGCACAGGTGGATCGTTCGCGAAGCTTATCTCCTCCGGAATCCTCAACACGTGATACTTGCCGACAAGATCTCTCGATATAGCAAATGGTGTGTAGGCGAAGATGCAATCGACCGAGCCGTTCTCGAGCATCGTGAAGGCCATCGCCAAGTCCTCCCTCATCTTGAACCTGCCGCCGGCCGAAACATGCCTCACATCGATCGTCACCGACCTCCCATCAGGGTCCTGAACGAACTTGACGGAGAGTGATCTCTCAAGCTCGTTGAGGTCGATGAGGTTAGACCTGACCGAGAGCCAGTACAGCGCGGCGATGGCCCTGTATCCGATAGGAGCGATGTTGGGATCTGCCAGACCTATCGTTGCCCTGCCAATGTCCTCGAGATCAAGGGCTTTCCTGCACACCAAGATCAGCTCGAACCGCCCGAGATCGACGACCTTCCTGTAGGAGCTCAGGAAGTTCACCACCTCCGCGTCGACGCTCAGGATGACGTCCGGCTTCGCTCCCATCTGGACCTGCCTCACCGCTGCCATGCTTCCCATGACGACCACGTCCACCTTCCCTCCCATCTGCCTGGCCGCCTCGTCGGCGAGG
>Ga0209143_1001408_pt1 | contig 11120 bp, 10 predicted proteins | sample FaiFalFF_MnMetaG_3_FD_184739 | JGI IMG/M metagenome (GOLD analysis project Ga0209143, IMG submission 184739) | Freshwater microbial communities from Yellowstone National Park, Wyoming, USA - Fairy Falls B (FF_Mn_B) MetaG (SPAdes) (version 3) | ecosystem: Environmental > Aquatic > Freshwater >...
CGTGTTTATGGAGTCAATAAATGGACCAAGGGTTACTTGATAAGTTTAGCGATAGGTCAAGGCGAGATAAGCGCGACGCCTCTTCAAATGGCATGTTATACCATGGCTTTAGCCAATTATGGAAATTATCATCAGCCACATCTCGTCAAAAAAGTCGTGAATAAGAGAACCGGTAAAGTTGAAGAGGTGTCATATTATACTCGTCAAATCCCCGTTTCAAAGCAAACTTTTGACATAGTTCGTGAGGCGATGTATCTTGTCGTCAATGGTCCTAACGGTACTGGGAAGTCAGCGCGGGTTGAAGGCGTAAATGTAGCAGGTAAGACAGGAACGGCGCAAAATCCACACGGGAATGACCACGCTTGGTTTATAGGTTTCGCCCCGTATGAAAACCCGGAAATCGCTTTTGCTATCATAGTTGAAAACGCTGGATTCGGTGGAGCAGTTGCTGCACCAATGGCAAGGGAAATAGTTAAGAAGTACTTTGAACTTAAAAATCAAAGAACAGAGTTTAAACTTGTGAAATGGAAAGAGGAATAGCCGATAAAATTGACTTTAAAATTTTGATCCCATTTTTAGGGCTTGTATTGATAAGTTTGCTTTCAGTTTATAGCGCAACCAATTTGCCGGGGCAATATTCAATTTTTGTTAAGCATGTACTTTGGATTTTCAGCGGTTTGCTCGTCGCTTTGTTCTTCTATTTTTACCCAGTTCAAAAGTTGATCCGTCTGTCGGTTTGGCTTTATATTTTGTCCACCATTTTCCTCGTCATAGTTTTATTTATCGGTAAGAAAACATCCGGTTCAGAGTCCTGGATACAGGTCGGGAGGTTTCAGTTTCAACCGTCGGAATTTGCTAAGTTTACAACTATTTTAATCTTGGCTTATTTTCTTTCAAGAAGAAATGTTGAGCCAGACAGAATTATAACTTTGATCGTTTCAGCTGTTTTAACGCTCATTCCTATTTTTCTTGTAATTTTACAACCCGACCTTGGAACTGCGATTGTTTTCGGGAGCATTTTCCTCGGTGTGACTTTTTGGGCTGGTGTTCCAGCATTTTGGCTTATTTTAATTTTGTCGCCGATGGTGGTGATTCTGGCGTCTTTTTTAAGTGTGAAGATTTTCATAATCGCTCTAATTTTGACTACGCTTGTTTTTATTTTGATGAGAAGGTCCTTGATTTTGACTTTTTTAGTCATCGCCCTTAATCTTATGGTTGGTCTGACAAGTGAACATATTTATCATAAAGTTTTAAAACCACATCAACAAAAACGCATCGCTACTTTTCTCAATCCATCAAGTGACCCTCTCGGTGCGGGGTATAATGTCATACAATCAAAAATAGCTATTGGTTCAGGTGGACTAACCGGTAAAGGTTTTTTAAAAGGGACGCAGACACAATTGAGGTTTGTCCCGGCGCAGTGGACGGATTTTATATTTTGCGTTCCAGCAGAAGAATTCGGATTCATCGGTTCGGCTATAATTTTGATCCTTTATTTTATTCTCTTATGGCGAATTTTAAACCTCGCATCAATTTTAAAGCAGAGGTTTGCAAGTTTAGTTGCGATAGGGATTTTCTCAACTTGGGCTTTCCATGTTGTTGTTAACATAGGTATGACGCTTGGTCTCTTGCCGGTGATCGGAATTTGGTTGCCATTTTTAAGTTACGGCGGTTCCGCAATGTGGGTGAATATGGCGATGGTTGGCTTGCTTTTGAATTTTTACGCAAATAGGAGAGAACTGTTTTAATCAGTCCGTAGGTAGCCAGTTATCAGAACATCTTCTCCGAAATTTTGTATTGATATATCTTTCAGAGTGATGATTTCCTTTATTGATTTTATACCGATGTCGCCTATGCTTTGTATCCCTTTGCCGAGAATTTTAGGGGCTATGAATACATAAATTTTGTCGGCGAGCTTTCGTTTTAAAAATTCGGTGAAAATTTTACCGCCACCTTCAACCAAAACCGAAGCGATCTCAAGTTGTGCGAGCTTTTCCAAAACCTCTTTCAAGTCAAGTTTTTTCCTTGATGATTTAACAGGGATAACTTTTATCCCAAGCGAGTCAAGTTTTTCAATTTTTTCCTTCTTTTCCCTGAACGACTCAGCCGAAGTGAAAACAATTGTTTTATCCTTGTTGTTGTCTGAAAAGATGTTAAGTTCAAAGGGTAAGCTTAAAGTTGAATCAAGCACTATTCTATAAGGGTTTCTTCCTTCAACGAGGCGAACTGTCAAATTCGGATTATCAAGTTTTGCGGTGCGACTACCGATTAAGACAGCATCATATTCATGGCGAAGTTGATGGACATAATGAAGTGATTGCTCGTTGGTTATCCATTTTGAGTTTCCTTCAATATCGGCAATTTTTGCGTCAATCGTCTGTGCGATTTTTAAACCGACGAATGGAATTCCTTGAGTTATATACTTGAAGAAGAATTCGTTTAGTTTCTTTGCGTCTTCTTCAAGGACTCCAACGGTGACCTCAATTCCTGCATTTTTCAATTTCTCAATCCCTTTGCCGTTGACAAGTGGATTTGGGTCAATTGTTGAGATGACAACTCTTTTTATTTTGGATTCAATTATCAGGTCAACACAAGGTGGTGTTTTGCCGTAGTGAACGCACGGTTCAAGGTTAACATAAAGGGTTGCGCCTTCAACGCTTTCGGTTGCGTTTTTGATTGCGTTTACCTCCGCATGTGCCTCACCATATTTTTCGTGATAACCCTCCCCGATTATCTTATTGTCCTTCACTATAACGCAACCGACCATTGGGTTCGGGCTAACATAACCCTTGCCTTTTAGAGCAAGCTGAAAGCATCTTGCGATGTAAAATTCGTCCTTTTTTTCTATATCAATTTTTGCCGGCATAGGTTTTACTTTACAACTCTTATTGTCTTTTCAATTTTTGATGTTCTTCCCACTGCAACTATTTTCAAAGAGTCGGATTTAGTTTTGCAAACTATATCAACAGAAGTAGAACAAGGAGCCAGAATTTGGATAACATAAATATCCTTGCGAATCCTTGCGATCGGTGTTATTTCAATCTCATTTTCCGTTTCGTTTATCTCGTGTTTAAAAATTTCCCAGCCAGGGGTTGGGAACGAGCCATAGATTTTAACAGTGAATGTTTCGCCGAATTTTACGCTGTCATCTACCACGATTGAGTGGATATAAATTTTTCCGTAGATGAATTCATCTCCTTGTTCAACAATTTTGCAACCCAAAGTTAAAATTAGCAACGAGATTAAAAACTCGTATTTCATTTTTGGGGTTTAAATGTTTGTTTTTCACGCAGTAAAAATTTGCAAAAATGAAATTTAAAAGCAAATTTTGAAATTTTTTTCACAAGCGATAAATTTAGTTGAATTTTGCCCGGGTGGCGGAACTGGGAGACGCGCTACATTCAGGGTGTAGTGGGCGATAAGCCCGTGCGGGTTCGAATCCCGCCCCGGGCACAAATCACTCCGAAAAGATGGGGGATTTTTTGATTTTAACTTTCTAAATAATTAACTTAATCAAAAAGTTTTGCGAAGATAAACCAATTTTATTATGGCTGAGGCGAAAACGGAAAACACCGCACAAGTGTATGAGAAAGAAATGACATTTTGGGAGCACCTTGAAGAATTAAGATCAAGGATAATAAAATCACTTCTTGGAATTTTAATCGGGGTTATAATTTGTGCTTTCTTCAGCGATGAAATCGTCAATGGTATTTTAATCGTCCCGGCTAAAAAAGCTGGCTTTACACTCCAAAATCTCAAGCCGTATGGACAGTTCATGCTTTATATGCAAGTCGTCGTCATATCAGGTGTTGTTTTGAGTTTGCCTTTCACACTTTATCAAATCTGGAAATTCGTTGAGCCGGGACTTCTACCAAGGGAGAGGAAGTATGTTTTATGGATCGTTGCCTTTTCATCGTTTTGTTTTTTCGCTGGGCTTGTCTTTGCCTATTTCGTTCTTCTTCCCGTATCGCTGAAATTTTTCGCCGGTTTTGGTAGCAATGAGATAAAAAATATCATAGCGATAAATGAATATATGAGTTTTGTCATCGGGCTTGTTCTCGCATCGGGGATAGTTTTTGAATTGCCGATGGTTTCTTTTTTCCTTGGACGAATCGGAATTTTAACCCCGGCTTTTATGAGACATTACAGAAAGCATGCAGTAGTTGTGATTTTAATAATTGCTGCTGTCCTGACCCCGGGTCCAGATATAGCAAGCCAAGCGACACTTGCAATCCCGCTTTATCTTTTGTATGAACTTAGCATTTTTGTCGTTCAATTAACAGGTAAAAAGCCGAATGTTTAAAACAAAAAAGGTGGAGTTGTGAATTTAAAAGAAATTATACAACCGATACAAAAGGAACTACTTGAATTTGAGAGAATTTTTAAGCGCACGATGTTTTCACAAGTGAAACTTTTGAATATAATTTCGCATTACATCCTCAGACAAAAAGGGAAAAGGATCAGACCAACTCTGGTTTTACTTTCTGCAAAGCTTGTCGGTGAGATAAATGAAGCCACATATCATGCTGCTACACTTGCTGAACTTCTTCACACAGCGACGCTTATACATGACGATGTCGTTGATGAATCCGACATGAGGCGTGGTTTTCCATCAATAAATGCAATATGGGGGAATAAAGTTGCTGTCTTGATGGGTGATTTTTTCTTAGCGCAAGGGTTGTTGATTTCGCTAAGGCATAAGGAATATGACTTTCTTCACATAACAAGCGATGCTGTTAAAAGGATGAGCGAGGGAGAATTACTTGAGATTCAAAGCTCAAGGTCAAATTTAATTGACGAGGAAGTTTATTTCAGGATAATATCGGATAAAACCGCATCTTTAATTTCCGCTTGTTGCGAACTAGGCGCAGCAAGTGCAACCGATGACGAATTCCTCAGGATGAAATTGAAAAATTACGGGGAAAATATAGGCGTCGCTTTTCAGCTAAGGGATGACCTGCTTGATTACACAGGTGATAGTTCAATAACAGGAAAACCAGTTGGCGCAGATATAAAAGATGGAAAGATAACGCTACCGTTAATCTACGCTTTGAAAAACTCGTCCCGTAAAGAAGCAAGGCGTGTGATTAAAATCATAAAAAATAATCTGACGAAGAAAGATATTTCCTATGTGATTGATTTCGTGAAAAGTTACGGCGGTATTGATTACACATTGAAGGTCGCAGAAGAATATCTTGACAGAGCGAAGGGATTTATATTTGATTTTCCAGATTCCCCAGCGCGGGAATCACTTTTAAAACTTGCGGATTTCGTTCTTGAAAGGGTGAGCTAATTTAAAAACCAAAAAACGGAGGTAAAAATGAAGCGAGCAATTCAATTAGTGGGCATATTTTTAATTTTTTCTTCTTTTGTTTTCGCTCAGGTTGATCAAAAACTCGGAAACTTCCCGCAATCCGCTGCAAAAGGTTATATCCAACCGCTTGTTGATGTGATGGGGGCTAACTTAAACTCCGGGCTTTATCATACCGCTTCAATGAGTAAACTTTTCGGATTTTATGTCGGGGTTAAAGCGATGGCTGTTTTTATCCCCTCATCAATAAGACGGCTACGGTCTTTGGCGATAAAGATGCTGGTGCAACTACAAGGTATAAAAACATTCAGGATGTTCCGTTGCCGGGAGGAATAGGATTGACAATCGCTCCACTTGCTGTCCCTCAGGTTGCAGTGTCAACTATGAACTCTGAACTTCTTGTAAGGTTTGTCCCATCTGTAAAGATCAATGATGAAGTTGGAGATGTGAATCTTCTTGGAATTGGTTTGGGGCATAGTGTTAGCCAATACATACCGATGTTTCCGATAAATGTTGCCATTCAAGGTGTTTATCAGCAGTTTAAGGTTGGTTCGTATCTTAAAGCGACAGCTTTAAATGTCAATGTCCACGCAAGTAAAAGTTTTGTGATCTTTACACTTTATGGCGGTGTCGGATATGAAACCTTCTCAGCAGATGTAAATTATAGTTATAAGCCACCGATCGCCGGGGCGCAGGAGCAAAGTTTGAGTTTTTCGCTTAAAGGGAAGAATAATTTTAGGGCAACGGCTGGATTTAATCTTAAACTCGTAGTTTTTAATTTAAATGTTGATTATTCAGTTGGAAGCGTCAATGTCCTTTCGGCTGGTTTTGGTTTTTCGTTTTAGAAAATAAAAGTTAGCGTAAGATGAGATTTGTATTTTTGCTTTGCATAACTTTGCTTTCAATTTTGATTTCACCAATTTTTGAGATTGATGGTGAGGTTGTTAAGATTTATGGGGTTGAGTTTAAGGCGCAAGGCGGTGGTCAAAGAGTTGAGAGAAGATATATACCCGGACTTGCTATTGTCAAGTTTAAAGAGGGATATAAAAGTTTTCTCGGTTTGAAAAAAGTTGAGATAGATGAGTTCAATAAGGTCGCAGGACAACTTGGGATAACTTCAGTTGAGCCGATGTTCCCGGAAAAAGTTGGGAAAAGTTTGAAAAGGGGAGAGGTTGATTTGAGTTTGTTTTATTTGGTTAGGTTTTCGGAGATGTTGGATGTCAATTTAGTTGTGTCAAAGCTTTCACGACTTAACAGTGTTGAGTATGCCGAACCGCATTATATTTACAAGCCGAATTTTACACCGAACGACCCTTATTTTCAGACATATCAATGGTATTTGCGCAAAGTTCAGCTTCCACTTGCCTGGGATATAACCCAGGGTGATACAAATGTTGTCATAGGTATTGTTGACACTGGGGTTGACCTTGACCATCCCGACCTTGCTGGAAATATATGGCACAATTGGCGTGAGATTCCAAACAATGGCATTGATGATGATGGTAATGGTTATGTTGATGATTTCGTCGGATGGGACTTTGGCGGAAAGGATAACTTCAACAATGACAGGAGGAAGCAAGATAACGATCCGAGCGAAAAAAAACCGGTTCACGGAACACATGTCGCTGGAATTGCGTCGGCGGTTACGAACAATGGAATTGGAGTTGCAGGGGCTGGTTTTAAATGTAAAATTATGGCGGTAAAGGTTTCAATTGATGACGATAACGAGAATTTAATTTATTATGGCTACGAAGGTATAGTTTACGCTGTTGATAACGGTGCGAAGGTTATAAATTGCAGTTGGGGTGGCGGTGGCGGTTCCAGATTTGAGCAAGAAATTATAAATTATGCGACTTCAAAAGGTGCTCTCGTTGTAGCAGCTGCAGGCAACGGAAGAAGCGATGAATTTCATTCGCCATCGGGATATAAATATGTCCTAAGTGTTGCCTCTGTTGATTCAAATGATGTTAAAGCTGGCTATTCAAATTTCGGTGAGACGATTGATGTTTGTGCCCCGGGAGGCGTTTTTTCTGTTGATGGCGGGATTTACAATACCTGGTATAACGATACTTACATAAGTTTAACGGGTACATCAATGGCAAGTCCACTTGTTGCAGGTATTGCTGGACTTGTTAGAGCTAAATTCCCGGGGCTTTCACCTTTGCAAGTTGCTGAAAAAATTAGAGTAAGCGCTGACCCGATTGACGATAAAAATCCGTATTATAGATATCAACTCGGTTTTGGCAGAGTGAATGCTTATAAGGCGCTGACGATAAGTTCCCCAGCTGTTAGGTTTGAGGATTTCTTTGTTGATGATTCGCTCGGAAATAAGGATGGTGCAGTTGACCCCGGGGAAGTTATTCAAATTAAAGGTGTCTTCAAAAATTATCTTGACCCAGCTTCAAATTTAATCGCGCGAGTTGAAACAAACGATCCCTATGTTCAGATAATAAACGGAACTTTCACGATCGGTTCGCTCGGGACATTACAATCAAAAGATAATTACAGCGAGCCGTTCAAATTTCAAATTTTACCAACGACCCCAGAAAATTACACGATCAAGTTCATCGTTAAAATTTCCTCCGGTGCTTATAACGATTTCGTTTATTTCAAAGTCCTTGTAAGACCAACTTACAGAGATCACAATGCTAATTTCGTGACTTTAACGGTGACGAGTCGTGGGAACCTTGCTTTTAATGATTATCCTCATAATACTCAAGGAAAGGGATTGATTTACAGAGATGGGGACAATTTGTTGTTTGAAGGTGCTTTTATGGTCGGTGTTGGCAGTTCTTCAATCGTTGATGTAGCAAGGGATGAAACAGGGCAACGGCAAAGGGATGATTTCTCTTCAAAGACATCTTTTAAGTTGATAACCCCGGGGAACATTTCCGCACAGGATGGATTTTCAGTTTTCACGGATTCACTGGCGCCATCACAAAATAAAGTTGGAGTTGATGTCATATTAAATAGTTTCTCTTTTGATCAAACATTTGATGATATGAATTTCGTCCTTTTGAAATACTCGGTTGTAAATAAATCTGGGAAGGATTATTTGAACATAAGGGCTGGGTTGTTCCTTGATTTTGACCTCGGTAGCGCTTATGAAAATGTTGTAAAGTATGATCCAGTTGGTGATTTCGTTTATGTTTATGACACCAACCCTAACGGTGAGAAGACATTGGCCGGGGTTGCGCTTGTAAGCGGGAATGAACAGGGTATATGGCTAATAAACAATGCAGGTGATTCTTTTTGGGGAATTTATGATGGCTTTACAAAGGGTGAAAAATGGGAAGCGTTGAGTTATAAGGGTGTAAAGAGAAATACAGCGGGCGCTGGTGATGTATCCGTTGTGATTTCGGGAGGTGCTGGGACTTTTAAAAATGGTGATACTTTGAAAGTCGGATTTGCAATTGTGTGTGGCGATAGCTTGAGCGTTTTAAGAAATGCGGTTTTGAGAGCGAGAATGCGATGGAATCAAATAGTTACTGATACGGGGCTTGAACAAACATTGCCGAGAAGTTTCGCACTGTATCAAAATTATCCAAACCCGTTCAACATTGAAACAAATATAAGGTTTGATCTTCCAGAGACAGCAGATGTGACCGTTGAAATTTTTGATGTTTTGGGCAAAAGAGTTAAAGTTTTGGTTAATAATGAGAAGTTTGATGCCGGGACGAAAATTGTGAAGTTCAGAGCGGATGACCTTCCAAGCGGTGTTTATTTTTACAGGGTAAGAGCTGGCAAATTTAGCGCTGTGAATAAAATGGTTTTGTTAAAATAAAATTTGGGGATGAAGGATGAAATTGAAAGGGAAGAAAATAGTCATTTTCGTTGAGGATATGGTTGAGGAAATAGAGCTTCTTTATCCGAGGTATCGTTTGATTGAAGAAGGCGCTGAAGTCAAAATCGCTGGACCGGAAGTTCGCATTTTCAAGGGCAAAAATGGTTATCCCGTAAAGTCGGATATTAAATTTGAAGATGTAAATGTTGATGATTTTGATGCACTCGTAATTCCCGGAGGATATGCGCCGGATAGAATAAGAAGGAGTAAGGTTGCGGTTGAATTAACGAGAAAATTTTATGAGTTTGGGAAAGTTGTTGCTTTTATTTGTCACGCTGGCTGGGTTCCAATATCTGCTGGAATTTTAAAGGGGAAAAAGGCGACTGGTTTCCACTCAATAAAAGATGACCTTGTTAATGCAGGCGCTGAATATATTGACGCTGAAGTTGTCGTTGACGGGAATTTGATAAGTTCAAGAAATCCAGATGACCTTCCCGCTTTTTGCAAGGCGATAATTTCTGCTCTTTCGGATTGAAACTTGAATTGTGTTTGAGGTGTTGGAGTTATTGAGTGCAAAAGATAAGGTGGAGGTTGTCCATGTACAGCGAGGTTCAAACATTAAGAGATGTTTTGATCAAAAACTCAAGAGAAGGTGAGCTTTACAGAAGGATTGACGATAAAAGGATTGAGTGTTACGCTTGTGGTCACAGATGTAAGATACCTGAGGGGAGAAGCGGTGTTTGTAAGGTTAGGTTCAATTCAGGCGGTAAACTTCTTGTCCCTTGGGGGTATGTTACATCGCTTGCGCTTGACCCGATTGAAAAGAAGCCATTTTTCCATGTTTATCCCGGAAGTTATACTTTGAGTTTCGGTATGCTTGGTTGTGATTTCCATTGCGACTATTGTCAAAATTGGGTTACATCTCAGGCGTTAAGAGACCCCGTTGCAGGTGTTATTCCTGATTTTGTAACCCCGGAAGAAGTGGTTGAAATTGCGCTTAAATACAAAAGCAAAATTATAACGAGCACATATAATGAACCACTTATCACATCTGAATGGGCTGTTGGAATTTTCAAAATAGCAAAGAAATACGGAATCCGCGGAGCTTATGTATCAAATGGAAATGCAACGCCCGAGGTTCTTGATTATTTGCGACCCTATGTTGATTTTTATAAAGTTGACCTGAAGACATTCAACGATTTGAACTATAGAAAGCTTGGCGGAAGGTTAAGCGTTGTCCTTGACACTATAAAGATGCTCGTTGAAAAAGGATTTTGGGTTGAAGTCGTTACGCTTGTTGTCCCCGGGTTTAACGATTCGGAATCCGAGTTGAGAGACATCGCAAAGTTTCTTGCCAGTGTTTCACCGAACATACCTTGGCATGTGACTGCATTTCATAAGGATTATAAAATGACAGACCCCGATAATACAAGACCAGAGCAACTTATAAGAGCAGCTGAAATAGGTTATGAAGAAGGTTTGAGGTTTGTCTATGCGGGAAACATCCCCGGTTATGTTGATAAATATGAAAACACATATTGTTTCAATTGCGGTGCTTTGTTGGTTGAAAGGTTTGGCTTTAGAGTGGTGAGAAATAAAATTGAAAATGGGAGGTGCTATAAGTGCGGAATAGATATACCTGGATTTTGGGGTTGATTTTAATTTCCTCAATTACTTTGCTTTCTCAAGAATCGCTGATAAAAGGAAAAGTTGTTGATTTAGAGACGGGACAGCCAATCCCAAATGCAAATGTTGTAGTTGTTGGGACCCTGATAGGTTCATCAAGCGACAATAATGGTGAGTTTGAGATAAAGGTCAAGCCAGGGATTTATGAGGTTGAGGTGAAAGTTATAGGTTATGAAGTTGAAAGAAAAAGAGTTGTGATTGAAAAGGGGAAGGTATCGTATGTTGAATTCCGATTGAAGCAAAGTTATGTTGAGTTCAGTGAAGTTGAAGTTTTGGCTGATTATAAAACGAAGCGCATCGTGGATGTCAGACCAAGTTTCGTTGAGGTTGAGCCAAGAA
>Ga0209143_1001409_pt1 | contig 11116 bp, 7 predicted proteins | sample FaiFalFF_MnMetaG_3_FD_184739 | JGI IMG/M metagenome (GOLD analysis project Ga0209143, IMG submission 184739) | Freshwater microbial communities from Yellowstone National Park, Wyoming, USA - Fairy Falls B (FF_Mn_B) MetaG (SPAdes) (version 3) | ecosystem: Environmental > Aquatic > Freshwater >...
CGGGCTCTGCCTGCTGTGCAGCGTCCCGGCGGCCCTCCTGAGCCCGGCCCCGACGCCGGCGCCCGCGCCGACCTTCCCCTCCGCGCCGGCGCCCACTCCGGCGCCGCCCCTTTCTCCCACGCCGGCCCCGACGGACACGCCTCTCCCTATGCCGACGCCGGCGCCCGCCGCGGATTCCGAGGCCCTGCGGGCCCTGCCGGGGGCGGACTGCGTCCCGCCCGGCCGCCCTGTGGAGGAAGCCCGGCTGGTCCGGGTCCTCGACGGGGACACCATCGAGGCCGAGATCGAAGGCCGGACTTACCGGGTGCGCTACATCGGAGTCAACACCCCGGAACGGGGCCAGCCCTTCTACGCTGAGGCCACGGCCGCCAACCGCGCCCTGTTGGAGGGCAAGCCCCTGCGGCTCGTGCGGGACGTCTCGGAAATGGACCGCTATGGGAGGCTTCTGCGCTACGTCTTTGCGGGGGAGGTCTTCGTCAATCGCGCTCTGGTGGAGGGGGGCTACGCCCAGGCGCTGACCGTGCCGCCGGATGTTTCCTGCGCGGAGGCTTTCCGGGCGGCGGAGCGGGAGGCCCGCTCGGCCGGTCGGGGGCTGTGGGGTCTGCCGGTGCCCGCTCCGACGCCGACGGCCTCTCGCATCGGGCCGACCCGGACGCCGGCTCCGACGCGGGCGCCGACGCCGGCGCCGGCGGGGAACTGTCATCCGGCCTATCCCACGGTGTGCATCCCGCCGCCGCCGCCGGATCTGGACTGCAAGGACATCCCCTATCGCAACTTCCCGGTGGACCGCCGCTACGGGGATCCCCATCGCTTCGATGGGGATCAGGATGGGATCGGGTGCGAGCGATGAGATGAAAGAAAGGAGGAGGAGATGAACGCCAAGAGTCTGGATCCGATCCGCCGGCTGGTTTACTGCTTCTCCTCGGGGATCTCTCCCTTCCGGGAAGAGGCGAGCGCGGGCCTGGAGGAGGTTCCGGGCCTGCTGGAGGAGGCGCGCCGGCAGGGGATCGATGTGGAGGAGGTGGATCTTTCGATGTGCGACGAGGAGAAGCGGAGGGCGCTCTATGAGCAGGCTGCTGCCGCGGCGGTGAGGAGCCGCTGCAGGATTCGCGAGCTCTTCGGCTCCCGCCGGCGCGGATACGGCCCCCATTTCGGCCGGGAGGCGCCGGCTCTTCTGGTCTATCGGGGAGAGGAGCGCATCCCGGCTGAGGTGTATCCGTGCCGTCGGAGGGGCCGGGTGATGTCCATCCGGGATTTCCTGAAGGGGCTGCCGGAGGCGGAGCGCTCTTTCGAGCCGATCCGCCGGGAGGATCTGGCGCGCCTGGCGGAGATCGCCCGGGGGGCCCTGGAGGATTTCATTCGGCGCCACCCGCGGTGGGCGCCGTATCGGGAGCGCCTGGCGGCCATCGCGCTGTGTCAGGGGGCGGCCTGCCACTACCTGGATGGGCGGACGGGGGTGAAGGACTTCGACGTCTGGCTTTTCTTCTCGGAGATCCCCGGTCAGCCTTTTCCTTATCGCTGGCATTCCCGGTATGACTTTGGTCCCTCGCGGTTTGGCCGGACGCCGGGGTTTTGGGGTCTTGGGCGGCGGGTGGACGTGCTGGGGCGCTCGCTGAAAATTTCTCCGGATGAGGATCCGGCGCGGGCGATTTCCGGATATCTGGCGAGCCGGAGGAAATCCGCGCGCCATCTTTGGGAGAAGGCGGTGATTCTTCTCGATCCGCCGGAGCGGCTGGGGGAGATCGTGTGGGAAGGCCGATGCGGATCCGGGCAACGGCCGGGGGATCTCAGCGGCCACCCCTATGGAGAGGCCCAGGAATGAGACCGGAACCTCGAACGGATCGTCTGGATGAGGCGGTGGGGCGGGCCTGGGAGGTTCTGGAGAGCCTGCGGGAGACGCCCCGCTGGCTTCTGGCCTTTTCGGGCGGCAAGGACTCCACGACCGTCCTCGTTCTGGCCGTCGAGTTCCTGCGCCAGCAGCGCCCGGCCGGCGTTTCCCTGGAGATCCTCTACGCCGACACCCTTCTGGAGATCCCCCCGATGGCCCGCCATGCGGAGGGGATGCTCGCGCATGCGGAGGCGCTGGCGGAGGCCGAAGGACTCCCCCTGCGGGTCCGGCGCCTTCGCCCGCCGCCGGATCAGACCTTCTGGGTCCTGGTGCTGGGGAAAGGCTATCCGGTCCCCTCCTTCCGCTTCCGCTGGTGCACGGACCGGCTCAAGGTCCGCCCCATGCGAAGGGCAGCCGAGCAGGGAGACCCAAACGCCGTGATGCTGGTCGGGGTGCGGGAGGGGGAGAGCGCCGTTCGGGACGGGCGGCTGCGGCAGGCCTGCGGGCGGGGGGAGTGCGGCCCGGCGGCCGTCGGCAAGGCCGGGCCCTTCCCGGCGGTCTCGCCCATCCGGGAGTGGAGGTCCTGCGACGTCTGGGACTTCCTGGTCTTTCGGGCTCCCGGCTGGGGCTGGCCTACCGCCGGGCTGTGGCGGCTGTATGGAGAGGATGAGGCGGTTCGCTACGGCTGCTGGCTGTGCCCGCTGGTGCGCAAGGACCGCGCGATGCAGGCGGCCATCGCCGCCGCCGACGGCGAGCGGCCGGCCCTGGAGGCCCTGGCGGCCTTCCGGGAGCGCCTGCTGGAGGTCTCCCGGGATCCCGGAAGCCGCCTCCCTCGTCCGGACGGGCGGCCGGGGAGGCTACGGCGGGAGGCGCGGGAGGCTTTGCTCGCGGCGCTGCGGGAGCTGGAGGAGCGGACCGGGCTGTCGCTTCTGTCGGCGGAGGAGGAGGCGCGGATTCGCCGAATTTGGAAGGAGGAGGAAAGCCATGGAGCGAACGGATGAGCTGCTTCGGCGGTTTGAGGAGTATCTGCGGCGGATCGGCTATGCCGGCATCCCCAACGCCTCCCGCATGCGCGAGGCGCGGAAGACTCGCCTAGAGGCGTTGCTGCGGCAGGAGAAATATGACCCGCTGCGCCTGCCCGGGGCGGTGGAGCAGGCGCTGGCCCAGGCCTCCGGCCGGGAGGAGCGGCAGATCCTGGAGGAGATCCGGGATTTCCTGCGCAGCGTGCTGCCTTCCCCTGAGGTGGAGGAGAAGCGGCGGCTCCCTGCGAAGAAGGTCATAGTCCTAGAGCCGGGGCTGGCGCGGCCACCGGACATCGGGCGGATCGCCCCGGCCATGGAGAGCCCGGCCAGCCACCTGGAGTTCCCCTTCTGGGTTAGCCCCGAGGCGCAGCTGGCCATTGGGGAGATCATCACCGCCGAGTCCCCGGACGGCGCCGTGCAGGTGGTGGGGGCAGTGCAGGCGCTGCAAGCGGTCACCACTCTGCGCACCGCCGTCGAGCACTTCATGGCCTGCGATATGGGACGGCCGGGGGCCGCGCTGCCTACGGACATCCCGACGGTCCTGATGGGGACGGCGGGGATCCTCTGGCGCTCCGACGGCCGCTTCGCGCCGCCCGAGCGGGACTGGATCCTGCGGCGGGCCACCCCGAAGGAGATCCGTCAGGCCCTTTCCGGCGGCGTGGAGCCGGCCTATGCTGTTCCTGCTGGCTTCATCCCGGCCGTGGATGAGGCCGGGCGGCGGGTCTGGGTGCCGGTGGACATGGACCTGCGCTGGCTGGCCGGCTACGAGTCCGGCCACGTCAACATCGCCGGGATCTCCGGGGTGGCGGCCAAGACCAGCTACGGGCTGTTCCTGGCCATGGGGATGCTGGCGGCGGCCGCCCGGGAAGGGCCGGTCCGGGACCGGGAGGGGGGTCTCGCCGTGATCGCCTTCAACGTCAAGGAAGTGGACCTGATGTATCTGGACATGTGGGCGGAATGGGAGAAAGCGCCGGCGAAGTTCCAGGAAGACCTGGAGATGTGGGAGATCTTCCGCCGGCACTACCTAGAAAATCGGGATCCGGGAACGCTTCTGGATTCGAAGCGCCTGGACTTTCGGGCCCCCGGTCGAGAGCGGGCCGTGGCCAGCCTGCGGACGGATCCGGCCGTGCGGGCCTTCCGCTACGCCTGGAAGGACATTCGCGAGCTCCCCGGGGCCTTTTACGCCCTCTTTGATCCCGAGGATCTAGACGACCGGATGCTTGGGGTGATCGAGGCCGTTCTGGGGGATGAGCAGGTGGGCAGTTGGGAGGGTCTGGGGCGCCGGATCCAGGAGGTGCTGTCTGGAGAGGGAGAGGCGGAGGGTGCACGCAGGAGGAGGGGGAACCAGAGGGCCCGTCCGCGGAGCGAGGGGTGGGTGAGCTGGGGCGGAGCGCTCCATCACGCGGCCACCCTGCACAAGCTGCGCAACCGCCTGGATGTCATCCGGGAGGCCATGGGAGCCATGCTGGAGGACCGGAGGCCGGCCGGGGAGCCCCTGAGCCCGGACAGCCTGGAGCCAGGCCATTTTTGGGTGGTGGACATCACCCAGCTGGGAGACCGGGCCCGGCGCTTTCTCTTCTTCCGCCTGCTGGGGGATCTTCAACGCCGCCTGGAGGAGCGCAAGGCCGGGAAGAGGAAGAGGTTCCCCGGTCGGGTGGTGGTTTTCGTGGACGAGCTGAACGTCTTCGCCCCCGGCGGGGGCGGGCGGCATCCCACCCGGGAGCGGCTGGTCCATCTCGCCGCCCGGGGGCGCAGCATCGGGCTGACGCTGCTGGGGATGCAGCAGCTGGCCAGCCGGGTGGATGATGAAGTGCTGGCCAACACCTCTACCCTGGCGGTGGGCCGGGTCCATCCGGCGGAGCTATCGGGTTCGGCCTACGCCTGGCTGCGGGCCTGGCGAGATCAGGTGATGGCCCTCCCCACCGGGTCCATGCTGGTGAGCCATCCGCTGTGGCGGGCCCCGGTGGTGGTGCGCTTCCCGCGCCCGCTGCACCGGCTGGCTGCGGAGGCCCGCTGGGCCGAGATCGGAGGAGAGCCGAAATGACCGCGCCGGTCCTGCGTCTTCGGGGATCCTTTGATCCGCTGCTTCCCGGCTTCGCCGAGGAGGAGCGCTTCCAGCCTCCGGCCATGGACCTGGAGGCGGAGGATCTGCAGCCGGTCGAGCCGGGAAGGAAGTGGATCCGGTTGCCGCCGGAGGAAGAACTGCCGGAGGTCTTCCGATTCCGCGGCTTCCTGGACGGGGTTCAGCGCACGGTGCTGGCCGGGGTGCTGCGGACCCGGGAGGGCATCCGGGTGCCGGTCTACCGCGCCCGGGTGATGGCCGGCCTTCTGGTTCGGGAGGGCACGACGCCCCGCATGGGGCCGGTCCGGGCCTGGGATCTCCTGGTGGCCCCCTTCCGGGCGATGGGGGAGGATCCAGAGGACCTGGCGGCCTCCCTGCAGGGCCAGGGCCTGCCCGCCTGGACAGGTCATGAGGCCTTCGGCGCTGGCCTGGACCCGAAGATCCTCTCCGGGCTGCTGGGCCCACGGCCTGCGTGGATCCTGGCCGATACCAGCTATCGGGGCCTCTCGGAAGGCTCCCATTCTTTCCTGATCTCCTCCTCGGACCTAATGCGCGAGCGGGAGGTCCGCGCCCGGGCCCAGGGGCGGGTGGCCCATCTGCGCCAGGTCCTGGAGCTGCTGCTGCTTCTGGCGATCCGCTTTCCTGAAGCCAAGCTGCTGGATTCGGCGGAGTTGGCCAATCTCCCCCCGGATGCGCCGGTCCTGGTGGACGGGCCGCTGCTTCTGGGCACTCGCCGCCGGAGGTGGCTGACCACCTTCCTCTCCCACATGGGGCGGCGCGACATTGGGGAGGAGCGCCTGGAGCGGCGGCTGCTGCAGAACGCCGTGGGGCTGGTCAAGGGACATCGCCTGCGGCCGCGGAATCTGGACGTGGTGCTGCGGCTGCCGGAGGGCCACCGCACCGGGTTCCACGCCTTCCACCGGGAGGTGGAGGTCCACGGGCGCTCCCTGCAGGAGGACGTGGAGGCGGACGAGGATCATCAGTATCCCTCCTGGCATCTGACCGCCTACGTTCGTCTGCGGGAGAGCCGGGAGAGCCAGCTGGCCGGCCTGGTCCGCATCGACCTGCTGCGGCCGGATCCGGATCGGGAGTCCGAGCTGCTCTCTTCGGAGGAAGAACAGGCCCTGGACCTGTGGGCGGCATCGGTCTACCGGGAGCGGCGGCCCTATCTGCCAGGGGGGCGGGAGCAGCCTTTCCCCATCTCCCTTCTGGAGCGGTCCCTGCACGCGCGCATGCCACCGCCCATGGCCCTGGCGGGAAGCCTGCGCCTGGAGGGCGGCGGATGAGCGGGGGAAAGGGCGTGATCGATCGGGCGGCGGAGCGCGTGCGCCGGGCTCTGGCGGCCGGGGAGGAGATCCTCCTGATCCTCCGCTGCGCCGGCTGCGGGGCGGAGCGGGAGCGGCGGGTCCGGCCCGGCCTTCGGGTCGTGGAGGAGCGGGCCGAGGGTGCCTTTCGGACGCTTCTTCTGGAGCGGGAAGGGCGCCCGGCCGTTCGGCTGAAGATCTTCTCCGGCCGGCAGCCTGTGGAGTCGCTCCTGCTGGAGCATGATCCCGAGAGAGCCCCGGCCGGCGTTTCTGTTCTCTATCTTCACGCCCGGGAGCTCCTGGAGGATCCTCGCCGCTGGCGGCCGCATCGCGTAGAAGGGATGCGTCCGCTGTTTTGCGCCTCATGCCGGGAGGCGTTCCGGGCCTTCCGCCGGCAGGCGGAGGAGGTCTCCCGTCGGACCGGCGTGCCGCTCCCCGGCTTCCCGTATCGATACGGGATCGCGCGCTGCTGGAAGTGCGGGGAGGAGATCCTGGCCTTCGCATGGACCGACGAGGGATGGCCGAAGGCGGAGCCTCCCTCCCCTCGTCCGCGGACCGTTCAGTGGAGGTTCTCCCGGACGATCGGGAGCTCTTACTGGGCCAACACGTGTCCGTTCTGCGGCGCGATCCAGGGGGACTGGTTTCTTCATCACGAGCCGGATGGGCCGTTCTTCGGGGCCTTCCAGCGGGAGTCCTGGGAGAAAGACGATCCATGGCGGTGGCTGGAGGACATGGTGCGGATCGCCCGCTGGCGCATCGAAGGAGGCGCTGGAAGAAGGTTCCTACCGGAAGCAGATGTCTCGCCTTAGGGGCCTTCCGGAATAAAAGGTGCCTTGCCTCCCGGGCTCGCTGAATTTACCATGGCCCTCCACCTAAAAGCGCCTTGCCCGGTGGCCGGACCGGCGAGGCGCAGGATGGGGTGCTTGAAAAAGGGGAATGTTTGCCCTCGGAGCTCGGAAGGGCACCGGCGCAGGAGCCTTGCCGGAGCGCCTCGATGGCCAGGAGGGACCATGGAGCTTCGCGTCGGCGATCGCGTGCGGATCGAGCCTTTCCCCGAAGAGGCCGAGATCTTCAAGCTCGAAGACGAGGGGGCCCGCCTGGTGGTGGGGGTCATCTTCCACCCCTCCAAGCGGGCGGAGATGCTGGTCCTGGGCCGGGAGGAGCTGGCCCGCCGGGTGCGCCGCATCCCCGCCCTCTGGGAGGATTTCGCCTCCGGCGCCATCCCCCGCGACGTTTTCCTGCTCTTCGCCGAGGCCCTTCGCATGCGCTTGGCCCATGCCTTCGATCCCCACTATGCCGTCAGCGTCACCCAGGTGGACCTCCTGCCCCATCAGGTGGACGCCGTTTACCGCCACATCCTCCCCATGTCCCGCATCCGCTTCCTCCTGGCGGACGACCCCGGCCTGGGCAAGACCATCATGGCGGGCCTCGTGCTCAAGGAGCTGAAGGCCCGCGGGGTGGTCCGTCGCACCCTCCTGGTGGTGCCCGCCCACCTGCAGGATCAGTGGCAGCGGGAGATGAATGATTGGTTCCGCGAGGACTTCGTCCCCCTGCGCCGCGATATCCTGAACAACCTCTACTCCACCGACTTCTTCCACCGCAACCCCCAGGTGCTGGTCTCCATGGACCTGGCCCGGCAGGAGGACGTCCGGGAGGTCCTGGCCCGCCAGCTCTGGGACCTGGTGATCGTGGATGAGGCGCACAAGTTCTCCGCCACCCGCTACGGGCAGAAGATCTACAAGACCAAGCGCTACCAGCTGGGCGAGGCCCTGGCCGCCCGGACCACTCACATGCTCTTCCTCACCGCCACGCCCCATAAGGGCGACGACCACGCCTACTTCCTGCTGCTGAGCCTTCTGGAGCCCCGCCTCTTCGCCGATCCGGAGCAGCTCAAGCAGGCCGCCCGGTCCGAAGGGCTCCCTTTCGTGCTGCGCCGCACCAAAGAGCAGGTCACCGATCTGGAAGGAAGACCCCTCTTCCGCCGGCGGGAGGTCAAAAGCATCGGCGTCTCGCTCACCGAGACGGAGAGGCGCTTGTATGAGGCGGTCACCGCCTACGTGCGCCGCTGGTATGCCGCCGTCTCCGGCAAGACCGACCGGCGCAGCCGCAACGTGGCCCTGGCCCTCACCGTCCTCCAGCGCCGCCTGTCCTCCAGCCTCTTCGCGGTGCGGGAGTCGTTGCGCCGCCGCAGGGCGAAGCTGCAGATCCTCCTCCGGGAGTGGGAACGTCGCCTGCAGGAGGAGGAGCTGCCGGAGTGGGATGAGGAAGCCCAGCAGGACCTGGCGGAGATGACCGCGGGGGAGTGGGAGAGCTTCCAGGAACGGCTGGAGGGGATCACCGCCGCCCAAACGCCGGAGGAGCTGCGGGAGGAGCTGGAAGAGCTGGACGAGCTCATCCGCCTGGCCCTGGAGGCCGAAAAGACCGGGGAGGAAGCCAAGGCCCAGGAGCTGCGGCGGGTGGTGGAAGAGCGCCTCCGTCACAACCCCGACGAGAAGCTCTTGATCTTCACCGAGTTCAAAGACACCTTAAGCGCCCTGGAGCGCCGGTTCCGGGAGTGGGGCTTCCCCTGCGCCATCATCCACGGCCAGATGAGCCTCCAGGCCCGCATCGACCAGGAGCGCCGCTTCCGGGATGAGGTCCAGGTCATGGTCGCCACCGACGCCGCCGGCGAGGGCCTCAACCTCCAGTTCTGCCGCCTGATGATCAACTACGACCTGCCGTGGAACCCCAACCGCCTGGAACAACGCATGGGGCGCATCCACCGCTACGGCCAGAAGCGGGATTGTTACGTCTTCAACATGCTCTACCCCGAGACCCGCGAGGGCCACGTGCTCCAGCGGCTCATGGAGAAGCTGGAGCGAATGCGCCAGCGCCTGGGCGACACCGTCTACGATGTCCTCGGCGCCCTGCTGGAAGGCGTCCGCCTGGAGGAGCTCATCATGCAGGCCATCCTCAAGGGGGAGGAGCCCCAGCTGGAGCGGGTCCTCGATGTGGACCTGGAGGCGCGCCTGGAGGAGTTCCGCCGGACCCTGGAGGAGAACGCCCTGGCCGGCCACCACATCGATCTCTCCGCCGTCCAGAAGAACGCGGCCGATTCGCTCCTGTGGCGGCTCGTCCCCTGGGATGTCGAACGCTTCACCCGCCTGGCCGTGCGGACCGTCGGCGGGCAGCTCGCCGAGGACCGGCGCCATCCTAAGGTCTTCCGCCTCAGCGTCCCCCGGGAGTTCCTCAGGCAGCGCGGCTTGTCGAACGAGGCCTTCGCGCGGGGCCTGCGGGTGGCCTTCGAGCGGGAGGCCGCCCGCCGCGCCGACGCCGAGTTCCTCGCCCCCGGCCATCCCCTCCTGGACGCCCTGGCCGACCACTTCCTCTCGCGGGAGCGGCCGGTCCGGGCGATCCTCGCGGATGAGAAAGGGCGCCGCGGGATCCTCTGGCTGTATCGGGCGCGGCTGCAGGATGGCCATGGCCGGCCGGTCCTGGAGCGCCTCATCGCCCTCTTCCACGATCTCCCCAGCGGCGAGATCCGGGCGGTCGACCCGCGCGTGCTCTGGGAGCTGGAGGAGCCGGATCCCCTCCCCGGGGGCAGCCCCCTGCCGGAGGACCTGCCGGCCGTCCTGCGGGAGGCCAGCGAGCGGGTCCAGCGGCGCGTGCGGGATCAGCTGAGCGCGCTGCAAGCGGAAGCCCGGGCGCGGCGCGAGCGGGAGAGCGCCATCAAGCGGCGCTGGCTGGAGGCCTCCTATAAACAGCTCATCCACGAGTCGCAGGAGAAGCTGTGGGACTACCACCGCCGCCGCGAGGCCGGCGAGGACATGGAGGCCGCCATCCGCCAGGAGGAGCAGCGCCTGAAAGAGCTCCTGGATGAGAGGAAGAGGCGCCTCGAGGAGCTCGAAAAGGAGCGGGACATCCTGATCCTGGAGCCGGAGCTGGAGGCCGTCGCCCTCATCGTGCCCAAACCCCCCTCCCCGCCGGCGGCGACGCCGGAGGGCTCGGCGGAGACGCCCCTCCCGCCCGAGGAAGAGCTCAAGCGTCGGGTGGAGGCGGCCGGCATGCGGGTGGCGATGGACTATGAGCGCCAGCAGGGGCGCGAGCCCCGGGATGTGAGCGCGCAGTTCCTCGGCTACGACATCGTCTCCCACGGGGCGGAAGGGGCGCGCTACATCGAGGTCAAGGCCTTCGCGACCACCGGCCCCCTGGAGCTCACGCCCCACGAGTGGCAGATGGCCGAGCGCCTGCAGGACGCTTACTGGCTCTACGTGGTGGAGAACGCCCTGGATGCGCCCCGGCTGCACCCCATTCAGAACCCGGCTGCCCGCTTATCGGCCCAGCCCGTCACCGGCGTGGTCAAGCTCGTGATCAAGAACTGGAAGGGGGAAAGCGGCGATGGGCCCTGAGCGCGCGCGCCAGCTCATCCGCCGATTTGAGCCCATCCAGCGGGAGCGGATGATCCTGCCATATGTGCAGGCCCACGGGCGAATCACCCGGCGGGAGGCGGCGGAGCTGGGCCGGATTCCCTCCGCGCAAGCCCGCAATGGATCGGCGAGGCTTACCGAGAAAGGCCTGCTTTCGCGACAGGGCCGAAGGCGGGGCATCTTTGATGTGCTGGCGTCCAAAAGTGTGGACGCATCCAAAACCGAACCGGACGAGCCCACAACGTTGGATCGCCGCGCAAAGGGGGGAGCGTAAACCATGACGGAGTCTCGCCGCTTCCTCATAGAAACCCTGCTGCCGCTGCGGAAGCTCTCGGAGGAAGCCCGCCGGGAGAAGGCCATCCGCCACGGCCACATCTCCACCCTCCACGTCTGGTGGGCGCGGCGGCCCCTGGTGGTGGCCCGCGCCGCTGTGCTGGGCGCCTTGCTCACCGAATCCGCCGAGGTGGACGAGAAGTTCATCGCCAATCTGTGCC
>Ga0209143_1001413_pt1 | contig 11103 bp, 10 predicted proteins | sample FaiFalFF_MnMetaG_3_FD_184739 | JGI IMG/M metagenome (GOLD analysis project Ga0209143, IMG submission 184739) | Freshwater microbial communities from Yellowstone National Park, Wyoming, USA - Fairy Falls B (FF_Mn_B) MetaG (SPAdes) (version 3) | ecosystem: Environmental > Aquatic > Freshwater >...
TTCCATAAATAACCTGTATGTTTGTACCTATAAGTTTTTCATTTAAGAACAATCTAACATATTCTTCCCATCTATTACCAGATAATGCAACCCTTCTCTGCCGTTCTCTAGTAGTCTCTTCGTCTGGGTTTCTCATATGCCTATAAACTAGTTTAAATAGTTGCCTAAAAATATTTCTATTATAATCAGGGGCTCTGTTAACTTAAGAGTAAGTATTACTAAATTATATTATGCTATCAATACGTAATAGAACACCATACATACTTAAGATATATGCCATCTACCTATATTATTCAGCAAGGAGCTTAAGATTAGCATCTAAATGCTTAGAACCATTGATAAATAAAGAGATCACATGTAGCTATATGGAAATGGTTACAGTATATGGATATCAGTAATAATCTTGTTACAGATAGAAGGAGAGAGAAAAGAAAGATCAAGTGTGTAATGATAGATAAGCAATGATAACTATTAAGGATGAAGTATACTGGTTATGGATAGCATATGAACCTTATACAAAGAAGTATCTATTAGAATATTTCTTCTAAAGAAAGAACGCTATTAGTATGTTATAATTTTATAAAGAGGTTAAAGAAATTATATGGTAGTAAGTATACAATATATACAGATGGAGCTCATTACTATTATAATCAAGCTTGCAAGTGGTTAAGGATTAAGCATATAGTGTATGATGATAATAATGGTAAGAATATAATGGAGAGAGCTATACAGTACATTAAGGATAGAACTGAGTGCTTTGACGATTACTTTCCATGTAATAAAGATAATTGTGATAAGAAGCATGTTAGGAACTGGTTTAAAGTATTCACAGTATACTTTAATGTAAGGATAGATCTGAGTAAGTTCATAAGAGTATTCAACTATGATGGTGGTTAAGTTAACAGAGCCTGTATAGTAAGTTAATAGATTAAACTAAGATTTGGTATTGCTTACTCTTATCTTAACAGGTTAACTAACATAATTTATATCCAGTTAGTATTATCATATATACGGAATGTATTGGTGCCAGATACTACTATTTCGTATTTGCCTACTGATACCGCTGGCATAAGTTCATCTAGAACTATAAACAATGGAGCATTAAGCTCATCAATGCGATATGATTGTTTTTTATCCTGTAAACTAGGTGGAAGATGATAATGTACTGTGGCTGATTTTATTAATGGTCCTGAGATATAAAGTTCCGTATATTCTTCGTCTGGCCAAGAACTACCATGAGAAGTTAGGTAGTAAGAGATTATTCTCTCTGTAATTACAGACGGTGACCATTTTGTTTTCAATTCCTCATCAATATGTTCAAAATACTCTCTTGATAAATATGGAACCGGTTCTGCTAATAATCCCAGTTGATAATTAAACCATTTGAATATATACCATATATTCAAATTAAGTTTGCATAAAAGACCTCCTAAGCTAGGATCTATTCCTTTATTATTTAATAAACTCCCAAAGTCAAGAAATGCTAAAATCTCATATTCTTCTTTTAACTTCTCATCTTCTACTTCAGGTTTGAATAAAGTATTAAGACCTAATATCTCCTTTATTGCTTCAAATTTATCTTTATCCTTCAGCTCTGGATATAAAGCATACAGATATTTCCTTGTTATCTTTCTAATAGACCATACAAAGTTCATGTAATCATTATAACCAACTGTTATATGCATGCACTTCTCAAAGAATAATCTGTATAGTTCATCTACAATGTTTTCGGGCTTTGCTATAAGGTCATCTATATTAGCATTACTATCATGTTGTTCTATAAGATTACTTCTTATGGCTAGATCAATTATCTTGAAAGTAATTGATAATATATTCTTGACATTAGACATTATTGATTTTTCTTCTTCAACAGTACATAGGATATTAGGTTCTAACCCTTGTATTTTATAGCTAAAATAGGCATTAATATTTACAGAGAATCCTAACAACTCTTTGTATATCTTAGCAAGACTTCTCTCAGAATATTGTGCTTGATAATTGTTCTCATCAAACTCTACACCACCAAGCAATGCTTTCTCTGCTCCAGACCACTCTTTAAATACTTTATTAACAGGTTGGTTATTAAAATTACAAAGATAAGAGTAAAAATTAATAAGTCTCTGAGCATGATCATGGAGAGGTATTATTGAGTCTTTAATGAACCTAGACCATGCATCTCTATCCCAATAAGCAATATTAGAACTAGAAGAAAGGTTAGAGTATTTATCATCTTCTCTCATAACCATATTTTCACTTCTTTAAGCTTTTATATAAGGATATCTAATTTGAGGTTAATAGGACTCTTAAGGTTATCATAGATGAAGCTAGCTAAGCATTATGAGAGGTATGGAGAAGAGAACGTATACCTCTTGGATAGTACGATAGAGTGAGTATAAACCAATAAGCAGATCCTAAATTATCAACTGTAAAGATCGTAAGGAAGGCAAATTGAAGGTTAGGAGTACAGTAAGCGAGCTAATATGTGAAGAGATTAGGAAGAAGATAATGAGAATACCTAGATGCTACATTTGCATCTGTTAAGCCAGAAAACAAGAGATGCCAGCAGATGTATCCAATTTGAATTAAGAGGACGATATTAAAGAATGTGAAAAAGTTCGCTAGCTAAATTATTCACATCCAAGAACAGTTCCATGATAAATATAAATAAATATCAAGTAAATAGTGGATACTCTGTTAACTTAAGGGCTTAATGAAGCATGCACAGTATGCTAGGTGATAGTGTTAAGTTAACAGAACCTATATTTTGTTCAATTAGTTAAGAGATTAACCATAATATAGGCTAATCCTGTCTGGAGTTTATACTAAGAACCTAACTTACCTAACCATCTAACATCTCTTCTAAGTCCTTTATTACGTAATAGTTTAATCACACTAACAAGCTTTATTAAACCAGGTTCCATCTTTTTACCACTCAGCATCTCGTATCCTTCACCTGAGATGTCTAATATGTAAGGCTCTACCTTAAGTCCTTTTTTTCTATAATCCTTAGTTAACTTTATTATATCCTCACAAAAGAGTAGTGCCTGTTGGTTTGGAAAGACCAACCATAGCTGACCTTTAAACTCTTTTTCATAGTAACGACGCAGAAGTTCATTAATCCTATCAGATGGATCCCCTCTGCCATATAGTGTTTCTATCTCCACAGCTATATTCTTATTCTTATTCTTAACATATACATCAATAGGTGGCTCACCAAATTCTGTTTCTATCTCATCTGGATCTATATCTTCGTTTTCAATAAAGTGGTTAATAACAACGTATTTTAGATATTTGTGAAGCTCCGATTCATCTGTAGGGGAAGACTTTGGCCATTTTGGTCCTGGTAACTTGTTTCGTACTTGTTTAACTATTCTTTGAATTTGCTCTTGGAAGATCTTAGCATATTCATTATAATCTTCGCCTGGTTTGTCACTCTTCACAAACCCCCAACATGTTCTAACTAGCAATCCCCATGCTTCAGGGTCCATTTTCTTAGGTTTATAGATAAGGAGCTTTGGAACATAACGTGCTAACCTTACTTTCAATAACTCTACTACCTTATCTAAATTTTCGATTGATGTATTTAAGACTATAAATCTAAATCTTCCTTCTTTGTAAATGCCCTCTATCCTCTCTTTAAATTCCTTAGCAACTTTCTCAGCATCATAACCTTTTTCGAATGAGTCAACTATATCTTTAGCTGGCATAATAACTAAGTCACGCTCTATCAGTGTTCTGTCTAAGAACAAAGGACCAACTTGATTTTCAACCCATGTTGATGGTAGACCTTCCTTACTCTTTATCCTATAAACTAGAGCGCAGAGCATAGTAATTATTTCATAGAGTTCTTGAGTAACTATAACATATACAGGTCCTTCTTCTTGTATTACGGCTCCTAATGATTCTCCTTCAGAGCTAGGATCTAACATTATATCTGGGATTACTGGTAACAATGAGGGATCTTCCTCAAGTGAAGATATACTTTCTTCACTCGTATCAAGTTCTTGAACTTTAGTGCTTGATTCTAAACTTATTTTTTCATCTACCAAGTTGTCTTTCAGTTGAGGGAACTTAGGAGTAATTTTAGTATGCTTCTGTATAGTTTCAACCTCTGGTTTCTTTATCTCAATATACTTTCTTTCAACTAAAGGTAATTTAAGGATAGGTTTAACTGTATCTATTTTAGGTTTTTCTGGTAATATCGTCTTTGTAACAGCGAACTGTTGTAAATTTTGTATCCTTGCATTCAGTATTGTGGGTCTTACTATTTCTACTCTTTTTAGAAAATGTTTTAGTTTCAGATCACCACTATTTGGTTGTATAGACTGTGTTAGAGATGTTTTGATTACCTCTCTAATTACTGGTTTTATCAATGTAAGCCTATGAGTTAAAGTCCCGTGATGTTTAATTGGTATTTGTGTGCTTGAATCTATGCTGGTAACAACCTCTCTTTCAACTCTCTCCTCACTAACCCTCTCTACCTTATCCTTACTTACAGCTGGTTTATCCTCTTCTTTCCTCTCATGATTATTTGCTTCCTCTTCCTCTACCTTATCCTTTAAAGTTTCAGTCTCACTATCTTCAGCGTACATAAATATACCCTCCATCTTCACTTAAGATTAGCTCTAACTGACCATAATATACTGCAGGGAACAGCTCTTCTAACCTGCTTAAAGTCTCGTAGTCTTTTGGATATGGGTACGCACTGTCAAATAGAGAAGGTCTTTTGTTCCCACATAAGGTACGCCAAGCATTATAAGGTGAGGGAACTTCCTTGAGTATTGTTGCTAGTTCATTAGAGCAATAGCTAAACAAACCCCAGATAAGCGTGTTAAGTCTGCAGATACAACCGCCTATAGAAGTATATGGATACATAGCATTAGATGGAAGACCACCAATGAAATATATACCAGCAGTAAGTCCCATTCCATCAATTCCACTCTTAGTTTCTACAACAGCATAATCGTAAGAGTATATTGTATATAAATCAGCTATCTCCTTATCCTCAACAATAGGTACAATGTACTCTCTAAGTCCAAGGAGATCCTGGATAAATTTAAATGTATCTTGATTAAGCATCTCTGGATATAACTCTTTGATATACTTCTTTGGAATCTTCCTAAGGTGCCAGATAAACCTAGTGTAAAGATTAGAGGCTACAGATAGATCTGATGCTCTTTGTAGAACCTCACCAAATATATCTTTTAACATGTCTGGTTTCTTTAAAACTTCATCAGCTATCTCCTTGGAATAACTTTTAGCTTCATTTATGTGTTGTTCAGATATGAGTTCTAACGTAGATGCTTGGTTTAAAACACGCTTAAGTAATACTTCCATATGTTCTATATACTCCATTACCTTAGTTCTATTAACTGTGCATTGAGTACGTGGTTCTTTCCCATGAGCCTTAAGGAAATAGTATTCTCGGAGTTTTATATATGTACCCATTAGCTTATAATAAGAGTAAGCTAAACTGTCACGATAGTAATTTTCAGGTGGTGATGTACCACCTACGAAAATGTATTCTATAGTAGGTTTCTCCTTTATTACATCTGAGAGCATCCTTCCATTACAAAGATAGGTTAAGTTCCTTTCAAGCTCTAAGAGTATTAGGCAAGAGCGGTAAAGTGGCAGTATATCTTCCTTTACATATTTGACCCAAACATCTTCATTCCAATATTCCACATTTGTACTCAAGCCTATCACCTCACTAGATCTTTTAGCTTTCCCCTTAGGTCAGAATATGCATCTAATACTAGTGGACATTCATACACATAGAAGTACAGTGGTGATCTAGGTAATAGGTAGAATTGCCTAAGAATGGTTAGTGCCTCTTTAAAGTTTATTCCATTTATCCCTCTTTCTATCTCTTCCCAATATACGGTTTCATCAAGCTTCTTTCCAGTAAGCTTTGAAACGATTAAGTCAAGAAGCTTTAGAGCATCCTTGTTTATTTTGCTTAAGCCTTCAAGAGAGACCTCTATCCAAGATCTTAAAGGATCAAACTCCTTGAACTCTTCTTCTTTCAATCCTGCCAGTTCAAGAAGAAGCCTTCTTTTTTCAGGGTGGGATAGAAGTTTAAATAATTCATGGTAAAGCTCTGAAAGATAGTAACCTAACCCTTTAGGGTTAACTGAACCATCTTCGCTATACCTTATACCTATCACCTCCTTTATCATATCCTCTTTCTCCATAATCTCAGGATACATTTTTAGTAGTGTTAAGGATCTTTGAGGTAATATGAAAAACATCTGTGTAATCTCATTATATGCAGGGCTAGCATCTCGAAGAGCATTAATCAGATTCTTAACACTTGCATTAATATCCAAACTCTAACGCCTCGTTTAGAGTTATGGTTAATCTTTATTTAATCTTTATTTTAGGTTAATAGATTGATTGACTATAGATATCATTTGCTAAATATACTTAATCTAACATTACATAAAACCATGTAATTTACATAATAAATCTACTTCCATAACCATATCGCTATATTTTAATTTATATCGCTAGCGATACAGCTCTTTCTTATAATTCTTAAAGTATATATTAGGTTATACTATAATCTATCTAAACACATTCTAAATAATTATAACAAAAACAAGGAAATATTAAAGATTTAAACCAGAAACTATTAAATCTTCTAGGTGGACATTCTCTCATAAGACAGTAGAGCATTACGTTGAGGCATTGAAAGGTGGAGCAGTCTTTCCTCCTATTGTAGTTCAGAAGGTAAGAGATAATGATGGTAACGGTAAAGAGAAGTTAATATGCATAGATGGCTGGCATAGGGTAACAGCATACAGAGAGTATTACAAGGATAAGGATAATGGTAACGCTAAAGATGCTACAGTAGTAGATGCTATCCTATGGAAGGATACCATACTTGATAAGACTGAATGCCTTGAAGAACTTAGGATAGAGAGTGCTAGGATGAACCTAAAGCATGGTGATAGGCTAAGCCAAGAAGACCTTAGATACCACTTATTAAAGATAGTTAAGGAGAGACCTATTGAAAGGCTAGAGGGTATAGTAACTGAACTAGCAAGAACATTTGGTTACGATGCAAGTTACATAAGCAAGCTTATAGGTGAAGAGGTTAGGAGGAGGAAGGTAACAAGAGATGTCCAGATACTAAGGTTGCATCTGTTAGACTAGAAGCAAGATGAGATAGCAGATATGTTTGGTTTAGATAGGAGTACAATATCAAAGAATGTGAAAAAGTTCGCTAGTCAATTTATTCACATCAAAGAGCAGTTCTATGACAAGCATCTTATAGATAATAACAAAGATAAACATAGAAGGGTTCAAAAATTATTCATGTTATGTAAAGGTTGGACTATATAACTAGAGGTTATCTATGTATAGTATATAATAGGTGGTCATGCTTCAATTACGTATTAATGGCATTATAATTTGATAGAATCTAGGTTAAGATTCCATTAAATTGCCAAAAATTTATATCGATCTACAATGAACTTATATCATGCTAGATGATAAAGTTAAGAGCAATATAACTAAACAACTTGATGCTTTTAAAGAATGGTTAAATACTTCTGAGGCTAAAGAGCATCTAGAACATATAAGAACTACAGTAGAAGATTTTAAAACCAAATTTAACATTAACAATATAGATAACTTAGATGAGTATGCACTTAAGACTACAATCTCATCATTATGGTCTATGCAGATGTGGGCTAATAAAGAGTACCCCCTTAATAGAATACTGGAGAATGGCATTGATAAGATTAGAGATGAACTAAAGAACCTTCTTTATGGTAAAGAACCATTACAAGATAGATACGATAGGTTTACTAATAATATAAAGGGATTAGGACCTGCTAGTCTAACTGAGATACTAGCGTTCTATAATCCTAAAGAGTATGGTATATGGAATGAGAGGAGCAGAAAAGTGTTAGATAAATTAGGCATTAAGGGTATACCAACTAATAAATATAAGATAAATGGGAAAGAATATGAAAATTTTAATAAAGTACTAAAGGATATTTATCCATTAATAGAGAGAATATTTGATCCTATATACAAGGGTTTAGATCTATTGTTAGTAGATGTCTTCCTATACTACTTATCGTTAAAAGAAGAACATAAAGTAACAGAACCTCTAAAAGAGGATACAACATATGAGTTTGATCATGATGAGATAATAGAGAAGATAGTTAATCTTGGTGTGTCATTAGGATACATGGCTAAGGATGAATATGCTATTGCGGAAGGAGCACGTGTAGATGCTATATGGACTATAAACCTTAAGTTTCTAGGCGAAATTAAATACGTATTTGAGGTTCATAAGAGTGGTAGCATAGACTCATGAATACTTAATCTACAAAAGGCTAAGAGAGATCCAAGTGTGAACAAACTTGTTGTAGTTGCTGATACCAATAATCTAGAGAAGATTAAGAGAGAAGTAGATTCATTATCAGATGACTTTAAAAAATCTATGGTGTATCTAAACGTTAAGGATCTGGAACATGCTTATGAGTTATACACAAGATTCGTTGATATTATGAAGGGATTGCAATTCAACATAGGAACATAGACTAAATTAAATTAGATTAGTAAAATTAGTAGATTAATGTAATGTAACATACTAGAAGTATGGTTGGTTATTATATAGATATATACATACATAAGAGCAGAGACGATTATCAGATTCTGCTAACTCTTAGAATCTCTTTACCTTTTTCAAATTCAGGATATATTACTTTAAGTATATCCCAGAACCTTTCTGTATGAGCCTTGCAGAATGTATGTGCTAGCTCGTGAGCAATTATATACTTCAATGCCTCATCTGGAAGATTTATAGCATCTATTCTTATGAGTATCTTATTACCCTTTAATACTGCTATCTTACCATCTTTATTGAACCTATCTACTATCTCAAGATCTAAACCAAACACATCAATCTTACTCTCTTTGCATAGCATCTCATATATCCTCCTTACCCTATCGTATAGCCTATCTGCCAACTCATTATAGATGTACTTGCTCATGATGTATCTACCAATGCCTTGAATATAGCATCTAACATATCATCTATTTTATCTTTTATCTTATCAGTATCTTTAAACCTTTCTAGTAGCAATAATCTAATCTCTCTCCTAACTTTTCTTCTTGTAGTATCTTTCTCATTCCAGCCTTTGAATAACAGACCTTCCTCTTCTTCTAACTTCTTTATAAGGTCATTAGCAAATTTTACAATAATATCTTTATCTATAGGCATTACATTATTACTTATGTACTCATATATCCTATGTACCCTACTACCTAACCTTTCTTCCTCCTTCTTCCATTCAATGATTCTATTACAGTAATCTCTGGCCCTCTCTATATAGTAAGGTATATTCTTTCTCCTTCTCCTTAACTCCTCATATGCATTCTCTACCTCTTCTCTTAACTTTAAGAAGAAAGGTATGCTATTGTTATTATTATTCCTCTTTATCTCCCTTATTATATCCGCATATATATCTACTGCTGTACCTATATCATCTGTATTCTTAGCCTTTAATTCATTTAAGAAATTCTCATCTATCTGAATTGTAGGATACTCTTTTATTCCATTTACTCCTTCTTCTATACTCTCCTCTATAAGCTTACGTGTCTTCTTAGAGATCTCCTCTATCTTTGCATAGTCTATACCCTCTCCTCTCTTATACCTTGCAATATAGTTAGTATAGACACTTATTATCCATTTATAATCTTGCAAATAATCCCTTACCAATGCCTCGCCTTTAAGCATCTCATAGTACCTCATTAGTCTCTTAACTTCTTCCTCAAACTTACTTGCCTTATCAGGATCCATAAGTATATCTAAAGCCTTGTTTATGCTACTCCTACTACTACTATCATCTCTCTTTACATCACTGAATAATTCTAATAATATATTATCTAACTCTTTCTTGAATTGCTCTGCATACTCATCTAACTTCCTTATTACACTTCTTAACATATTCAAGTCATCAGCCTCATATACCTTTAATGATTGCTCAAGGTCATCTAGTATGCCTATATAATCTACTATAAGACCATAGTGCTTACTGCTATATGGTCTATTAGTCCTTGCTATAGTCTGTAATAACTTATGCTCTCTTAAAGGCTTATCTATATACATAGCCCATAGGTTTGGTGCATCAAAGCCTGTTATTAGCATATCTGTAACTATAAGTATCTTTGGTTTATCCTTATACTTGAAATCATCCTTTATCTTATCATTAACAACCTTTGGATCTGTTGTACCATACATAACCTTATACTTCTCACTCATCTCCTTAACAAACTCACTTATCTCTTCTTCCTTCTCTTTGCTTGTATATGACATAACAACCATAGAGTAATCCTCTCCTAGAAGCTCATCTAAGCATCTCTTGTACTTTACACATCCTAACCTATCATATGCTACTACCATAGCCTTTAACCCTGTTGGCTCAACAACCTCAGTGAAGTGTTCTCTAATATCCTCTGCTATCTTCCTTATCCTCTCATCTCTAAGGATTATAGTTCTTAATGCTCTAACCTTCCTCTTCAGTTGCCTCTTCTCTTGCTCACTTAACTCTTCTTCTATCTTCTCTTCATACCTTGCTAGTATATCTAACTCATATTGCTTTAGATGATCATTAGGCAATCTGGCTTGGTATGATATTGGTATTGTAACATTATCGTTTAAAGAGTCAAGCATGGAGTATCTATCAAGATAGAGTTCGCCTTTTTTAGAGAACTTCTGAAATGTATTCCTCTCACTCTTTGATAATGGAGTGCCAGTGAATCCAAAGAAGAATGCATTTGAGAATATACTTCTAAGCATGGTTGAGAAGATACCATAATGGGATCTATGAGCCTCATCAGCAAAGACTATAACATTCTTCCTCTTTATCTCTATCCTTTTATCTGCATTAGCAGTATTAATATAATCATTATTAGTAATCTCTTCCTTTAACTCTTGCTCTAGTTCTTTGAACTCCTCTGGTCTAAACTTCTCTATGGTTGATAGGAATACTCCTCTCTCACCCTCTCTACCTTGTGTTACTATCTCCTTAAGCTCCCTTATGCTATTAACCTTCCTTATTATGATGTTTAATGATTTGAACT
>Ga0209143_1001416_pt1 | contig 11096 bp, 11 predicted proteins | sample FaiFalFF_MnMetaG_3_FD_184739 | JGI IMG/M metagenome (GOLD analysis project Ga0209143, IMG submission 184739) | Freshwater microbial communities from Yellowstone National Park, Wyoming, USA - Fairy Falls B (FF_Mn_B) MetaG (SPAdes) (version 3) | ecosystem: Environmental > Aquatic > Freshwater >...
AGTCCTCCGGACTTCGACGGGGACCCCGGTTACGACATCGGTTATAACATAGGCCGACGGCCTCCGGACGGCCAGGGGGTCGGGGAAAGAAGGGAGGAAGAAGGCCGGACCGGAACCCGAAGGCCCGGCCCGGCCCGCAGGGCCCGAACCTCAGGGACTCCGAAAAAGTTCACGGGTTTACGGGTTCACGGGGGTTCACAAGTTCACGGGGTTCACAGAGGTTCACGGACCGGCCGGTCGGGGATCGGGGGTCCACCCCCCCAGAACCCCCCTTTTTTTGAGTGTTTTCCCCGTGCCACACGACGACTTTGACCCTCGCGAGGGGTAAGATATACCCCCCACCCCGCAAATCGGCCTTTCACCTACATTCGTCCCCGCGAATGCCCGTTTTCGGGGGGTTTCCCCGAGTTCCTCGGCGTCAACCCAAAGAAAGTACGTAACCGTGCCGTGGAACAATTTTGCGTCAAGATGAGTCCGAATGACTCAACCTGTCCCCCGCAGGCGGACCCCCGCCCAGACCCGGACGCGGCGGCGCCCCCGACGGTCCTCCCGCCACCGGAAGCGACGGCCCATGACACGGCTCCACCCACTGCGGGACAGGACCCTCAGGCCGCGGGTCCGGCAGAAATCGGCGTAGTCGGCATAGAGCACGCCCGTCTCCGCCTCCGCCTGCGGGTCCGCCTCCGTCCGCTCCCCAAGCCACGCCTCCACCGAGGCGTCCGTGGCCGGGACCTTTGAGGCGCCGGCCGGCCTCGAAAGGCCCAAACCCCGCAGGTCCGCACGCTCCACCACCCGCCCAAGCGGGTCCTCCCCCTCCGGAAGCGTCTTCAGCCACTCTCCGGCCAGGTACGCCTCCTCCCCCTCACGCACCTCCCACACCCGACAGGCATCCCACGACACCGTCCGCCAATCCACCACCCCCGGATACCACGGCACAAGGTACACAAAACGCTCCCCCGTCCAACCCAGAGCCCAGAAGCGGGACCCGACCAGCCTCGGCCCGCCCCGAAGCGCCGCAAGCACCGCCTCGGGCGTCACCGAACGCCCGGCCATGACCGACCCCCTTGGGTTCACAAGGTTCACAGGGGTTCACGGGTTCACCGGTTCACCGGGGTACGGGTCGAGGGTTTACACGGTTCACAAACGGTTCACCCGTTCACGGGTTCACAAGCCACCCGCACACTTGACCCGACGGATGAAGGGCCGGATGGGGTCGTCCGTCCGGACCCGAAAGACGACGCAGAGTTTGCGCTCCCCCGTGTTCTCGTCCGTCACCGGCCCGATCTCAATGACCTCGCCGTTGTATAACTTCCGGCCGACCGTGATCGTCTCCGACCGCTTGAGACCCGAACCCCGCACGAGGGCATGGTACTTGCCTTCCCGCTGAAAGATTCCGGCCACGACGACCTCCTCGACGAGGAGGTCCTCCACGCTCCGGGGCTCCTTCGGCCGACCTCCCTTGTCTTGGACGACCAGGGTCAGATTCTCAAAGGGGTCCCGGCCCTCGACGTAGTGAAAGTTCGGGTCGTGGGCCCCGACGGCCTCCGGTGCCGGAGCGGGGACCGGACCCGTTTGCGGCTTCTGCGGACCCTGGGCCAGGACCGCCGAAACGACCCAGAGGCCGACCGCCGGAAAGACGCATGGATACCGTAAGCCCATAACCGCCTCCTCATCCGGGCTCCCGACTCCGGAGAAGCGCCCGGTAGGCCCGAAGTTCCGGCGTCCGCCGACGCACCAGGTCGACCCGCCGGCCGACCTCCATCGGAAGGTACATCGTGCCCGCTCGGCTCCCGTAGAGCCGCCCGATGAAACGGAACTCGGCGTCCCGCCAGGCCGGCCACGCCCGCCGGGCCGTCCGCAGGGCTTCCCGGCCCCCGGGGTCCAGGCGGCCCTGAAGTTCCCGGTAGACCCGGTTCATCTCCCCGTCCCAGGCCCGGAGGGCTTCTTCGGCACGGCGGACCATCCCGGCCGTCGTCGGGTCCTGCTTCACACAGGCGTCCGGCCGTCGGTCGATGGGGTCCTTCTCCTCTTGGGAACCCCCGGGGCTCCCGAGGAGAAGGACGCAGAAGAGAAACGTAACGAGCCGGCGAGGTCTTGGGACCCCGACGAAGTCCTCCGGACTTCGTCGGGAGCCCGGATGCGGATGAGCCGCCTCGATCACGGCCTTCCTCCCCCGGCTACCTCCGCCTGCAGTCGGGCCATCCACGCCTCCTGCCGACGGAGGAGATCCGATACCGCCTCCCGGTTCGGACACAGGGTGCCGATGAGACTCCGCCCGAAAAAGTTCAAAACTCCCCCCACGGGCCACCGGGGCCTGCACCGGGCCTCCCACCCGGCCCGCTCCGCCTCCGATACGGAACCCCCCTCAAGGTCCCGGAGTATCGCCCGAAACAAATCGGCCAGAAGCCGCCGGGTCCGCCCGTGCCGGTAAAACAGGCGGAGCGGCCACGGCGTGCCCTCCATGTCCCGCCGAACCTCCTCGAGCAGGCCGACGTCCCGGACATACTCGCGCCGCACGGCCTCGGCCAGGCTCGCCCGAGGGTCCGGCGGCCCCTCCAGCTCCCGGAGCAACCGCTCCGGCCCGGCCCTCTGCCGACGCTCCTCCCTTTCCAACACGGACAGAATGATTCTCTGGCCTACAACCCACTCCGGGATGCCTTGGGCTTCCGTCTGTACGCGCCGACCCACACGCACAAGAAGCCCATAGACGTCCCCATCCCCGGTTTCATCGGCCCGGGCCGCCAAAAGCCGGGCCGCCTGCAACAGACAGCGCAGGCTCACCGCCCGGGCCACCCCCTCCGCCGGAAGAAGCGCCGGCCGCTCCGGCGCCGCCGCCATCATCCGCTCGGCCCACTCCGAATCCGCCGATTCCGGCACCCGGCGGCAGAGCGCTTCCTCCCCCGCCGGACGCCCCATCCGAGGCCGCAGGTCGGCATCCTCCGGCGGAGGCAGGTCCCGAAGGAGCAGATACAGGCCCCCGCCCGCCCCAAGGAGCAACGCCACCGAAACGACGAACCACCGCCTCACCGCCACTGCCATTCACCGTAGACCCACCAGACGGCGGAATTCCGGCCGAAGCGCCCGCCGGGCGGACCCCCACGCTATGAGGCACCCAAGGTAATCGCCATCGACATGGTACGTATCGAAGATGAAGACAAGTCCCTTCGCCGTAAGGAGAACCCTATCCCAGTCCTGTTTGCGATACTCGTCCTCCAGTTCGGGGTCCTCGCACTCCGATGGGTCGCTGCAATCCAACCCCTCGGTCCACTCCCGGTAGCGCCCATCCCGGCGGACGCAGTCCTTCAGCCAGACCTCCTTCGGTGACCTTCGAAACATCTCCGCCGCCTCCAGGGGCCGACCCTCGTCCAACCGGAAGTTCACGACCCAGGCGCTCTCAAAGGGATGCGCCGCCCACCCCGCACCGTGGTATTCGCACATCAGTACGCTGACCAGCCGGTCGTCCAAGTACCCCACCGCATAGCGGAGCTCATAGAACGCCCTCAAGTTCTCGGCGGGAATCTTGTCCTTCTCTTCCTCCACAAACTCCTCCAAACCCCGAATCTCCTTCTCGACCCGCCGGCCGACCTCACGCTCCATCCACTCCCGAAAGGCCCGCCGCCCCTCCGGAGGCCCCGCCTCCACCACCGGCAGGGCAACGTCCCAGCTCAAACCGCTCCGCTCCCCCTCCCTCCGCTCGGCCCGAACCCGCCGATCCACCTCGCTCCCTCGCCTTCCGCCGACTTTTACGTCTTCAAAAAAAAGGCGGCAGGATACATCCTTGGGTCCCCACCGTCGGACCCGCACCCCGTGTCCGGGACGGTCGGACTCCCTCAACGGGGAGACGGCCGGACGCTCCCGGGACCACCGGCAAGACGACGGCGGCCCAAAGCCCGAAACACACCCATCCGGATATGGCCTTCCCCATCAGTCCCGCTCCCGGCGGTACGTGACCGCCTCGACCTTCGTCGGGTCCACATGCTCGTCCGTAATGTTCCGATAGCACCACGGGTCGACCTGAAACGGCGCACAGGGACCCGTCAGGACCAAAGCGTCCCCCACCAGCGCATCCACCCGATAGGCCCGCTCCCGAAGGTCCGGGACCACCGGAGCCGGCGGCGCCGTACCGACCCGATACTCCCCACGCCGGGAGGCGGGCCTCAGCCGAAGCGACGACCCGTCGAGCGACCACCGGCCCGCCTCGACGACCTTCGCCTCCGACACGATGGAGTAGGACGTCACCCGCGCATAGTAGTACGGCGCATACGTCCCGTCGCCCCGAAACTCCAGCGTCGTCCCCGAACCCGACGACGCCTCACCGACCCACCGCCCGTGCGAGTCAAACTTGTCGAGCAGGGACCCCACGCCCACATACGTCCACCGCCCCGCAAGGCCCGACGACGCTCCGGCCCCCTTGCCGGAAGAGGGAGGCGTCTTGACGACCCTCCGCGCCAGGTCCAGGCCCCCCAGGGGCCCGTAGGCGTCCGACCGGGCCGCCAGGGCCACGAGCACCCGCTCCCCCACGACGACCCCCAGCCGAACGTCCCCGCCCTCCGCCTCCGACGCATCCTCCCCGCGCCGAACAATCCGGAACTCCCGGGGGTCCAGGCCGATGGACGCAAGCGCCGCCTCCGCCGCCGCCTCGGGCGTCGGCTTCGAACCGGCGTCCAAAAGCGAAACGATCACGTAGGCCGCCCCCGAGGGCTCGGCCGCCACCAGCCCCCGGTCGTTCGCCTCAACCCGCCATCCGTCGGGCACGCCGACCCCGACCCCGCCGACGGTCCGAGGCACCAGACGGGGACCCGGCCCGGCCCCCCAAACGAGCCCGACCAACCCGATCCCGAATGCCCAAAACGCCACCGTCTTCACCGTCCGCCTCCTAAGAAAGATTCCCTTAAAATTCCTCCCGCACCGCCTTCGAGGCCGCCGGACGGGCGCCTCCGGAAGCCGCCGCCGGAGCCGCCTCCTTCGGGACCTTCAGCGTGTACGTCTCCGCCTGAAGCCGCACCTCCAACTGCGGCGGCCGACCCTCATCCAGCCGCCGCATCCGCCAGGCCGACAGAACCACGATCCGCTCCATCCCCGGCACGGCCTCGGCCAAACGGCCGAACGCATGATACGTCCCCCTCAGCTCCAACTCCGCCCGATGGGCGACCAGACCCCCCTGCCCCGTCCCGGCCTGCGGCGGCCGATACTCCCACGACCGCAGGTCCAGGCCCGCCTCCCCGCACGCCCGGCTCAGCCGGTCAAACACCTCCCGAATCTCCGCCTCCTCCGGAAGCCGCCGCCGGAGGCGCCGAAGCTCCTCCTCCAGACGACCCAGTTCCGCCTCGATCCGTTCGGCCTCGGCCGCCGCCCGCCGAACCTCGGCCAGACGCGCCTCCTGCCGCCGAAGCTCCGCCCGGGCGGCCTCCAGCCGCCCCACCATCCCCCGCAGGGGCCACCACCAGGCCCCCGCACCGACCAGGGCCAGTCCCAGAACGAACCCGACCCAATTCATCGCCCGACCTCCTTCCACCGGCCCTCGATCCGGAATCGGCCCGGACACCTCCCCGCATTCGACCCGCCCCGCCCCTCGTCCTCCCGATACGTCGCCACCCGCACCCCCTCCGACACCGCCTCCAGCCTCGCCGCCAGGTCCGATACCGCCCGCGTCCCCACGGCGCACCCCTCCAGCACGTACCCGCCCTCCGTCTCCTCCCACGACTCCAGCCACGCCGAGTCCGGCATCGACCGGCTCAGCCGAAGGACCGACCCGAGCGCCCGAACCCGCCGGGCATCGGCCGCCCGAATCGCCCCCACCAGGGCCTCCGCCTCCGCCCGACGCGCCCGAAGCCGCTCGAGCCTCTCCTCGTACGGCCGAAGACGCTCCACCTCGGCCACGACCGCCCGCCGCTCGGCCTCGACCCGCCGCCCGGCCCACCACAGACCCCCCGCCGCCAGGGCGACGACGACCAGACCCGCCAGAAGCCCCGCCCCGAATCCCACCGGCCGCCGGGCCCCGAGACCCGAGGGCCGCGAAGCCCGCAGGGCCGCCGCCACCGCCGCCCCCGGCGTGACCTCCTCGACATCGGCGACGACCTCGACGGCCCGCGCAAGGTCGCTCGGGGCCCCCCGCCGGACCCGCTCGGACCCGTACACCTCCCCCACGTCCCCCACGACCTCGTCCGAGTCCGTGTACACCCACACCGGCAACCCCGACGCCCCCTCCACCTGCGCCTCCCCGGCCATCCGAACGCCGACCAGCGACCCGGCGCCCGGCCATACGGCCGACCCGCCGAGCTCCCGAACGTACACGGCCTCGTCCCCCACCATCAGGGCCGCCGCCCCCGAATCATGCCCCACCCACAGGACCCACCGGGGACCGTCCCCCGACGGAGCCCCCAAAAGGGCCACCAGAGCGGCCGGCACGACCCGGACGTCCGACGCCCCCCGACGCCGAAGCTCCGCCTCGCAGGCGTCCGCCTCCGCCCGGAATAGGGCCGCCCACAGCCGACCCCGCCGCCACACCCGCAGGGCCCCGGGCGGCGCCGGAACATGCGCAAACACCTCCTGCGGCTCCGACCCGACATCCGCCGTGCGAAGCCACACGGCCGTCCCCCCTACGGCCGCCCGAACCGCCCCCGACACCCGGTCCCCGACGCCCCACGCCTCCCGGCGGCCGTCCGGCCAAACGACCGCGCGGCCGTACTCCGCATACGCCCCCGACGCCCGGGCCGCCGACGGACCGACCGGACGCCGACCGGTACGCACACGCGCACGCGCCCTCATGCCCCACCTCCTTCGGGAGGAATCTCCACCTCCAGATCCAGCCGGCCCCTCAGCAGGACCTCCAGGGCCACCCGCAGGCGCTCGGCCAGGCCCTCCCCCGCCGACACCGTCACCTCCACCCGGCGGACCCCCTCCGCCCCGGACGGCGACGACCTCCGCAAAGCCCGCGTCTCCCGATAAAGCAGGGCCCACGCCTCCTGCTGACGGGCCCCCAGCACGTCGTCAAACGCCCCGTCCAGTAGTGCCTTCAAAACGAACTGAATCCGCAGGTCCCCCACCTCCTCCGACGCCTCCTCCCGCAAGTCCAGAAGCGCCTGCACCACGTCCACCGCCGTCAGCCGGTCCTCCGGCCGCACCCGCAACATCCCCTCCATCAGCCGCACCAGCCCCTCCCCGCAGGGGAAGTCCCGCACATGAAGCCTCGCCCGACCGAGCGCCTCCGATACGACCGCCGCCGTGCGGTCCCGCCCGAGGGGATTCTCCCCGAGCAGGCCCGAAAGCAGGGCCACCCCGAGGGCGTACACGTCCGACGCCGTACCCGCCCCGGCCGGACCCCCCGCCAGGACCTCCGGCGCCGACCACTCCGTCACCCCCGCCGTCGACGGACCCCCGTAAAGCCGCGTCACCCGGTCCCCGGCCGGACCCGCCTCGTCCGCCGGCGGCGCAATCGGCGCCGCCACGAGCACCCGAAAGCCGTGAACGTCGAGCTCCACCGTCTCCGGCCCCAGCGCCCGGTAGCAGTACCCCTGCCGGTGAATCACCTGGAGGGCCACCGCCAGCGGATACACGGCGTACACCAGTAGGGCCGGCGCCAGAACCGGCGGTTGCGGCCGCCGCGCCCGCGCATGGGCCAGCACCTCCGTATACGACCGGATGCCCCCCTGCTCGAGGGTCATCACCCGCTCGGCCCCGTCGGGAAGCCGCACCCCGTAATGCCCCCGCAGGTCCGGCAGGGCCCGCTCCACAAATCGGGCCAGAAGAAGCCGCAGTTCCCGCCGCCACCGGGCGTCCTCCGTCCCGTAGTCCCGCAGGACGACCCGCAGGCCCTCGTCCCCGCGGTCCGTCCGAACCCGATGGACGGCCACGCCCTCCGTGCCCGACGGCCGCACGGCGGGCAGAATCTTCGCCGTCGGGTCCACCGACTTCAACAAATCCGACACCGTCACGCCCACGACCTACCTCCTCTCCTCGGACGTCACCACCGCCCGGCCCCGGACGATGGCCTCCAGCTCCCGCATGTCCAGCATCCCCCGCTCGGCCTTCCAGGCGGCGTCCTCCTCCAGGGGCACATACGTCCCCGCCTCGGCCGCCGCCCGACGGAGGGCCTCCGCAAAGGAAAGCCGACCCCGGCGGGCCGCCCGACGGGCCGCCTCCACCACGGCCGCATCCGGAGCCATCACCTCGAAGACGGGGATGACCCCCGCATAGCCGCCCCGACAGCGGCCGCATCCGACGCCCTCCCGCCCGGAAACGACCCGACCCCCGGGCAGGGCCGCCTCCGCGGCGACGGCGCACTCCCCGCACGGCCGCCGCCGCATCTGCTGATACGATACCAGCCGAACCAGGGCCGCCAGGCGCAGGAGCGTCCGCTCCCCCACCAGCTCGGCGATCCGCACGAACACGTCCGGGGCCGAGTCGGCGTGGACCGTCGTCAGAACCGTATGCCCCGTCAGGGCCGCCTCGTAGACGGCCCGCGCCGTCTCGGGATCCCGCACCTCGCCGACCAGCATCACGTCCGGGTCCTGACGCAGAAAGGCCCGCACGGCCGCCGCAAACCCGAAGCGCGGCGACACCCCGCACTGCGTCAGCCCCGGCGTAAAGATCTCCACCGGGTCCTCGATCCCCACGGCGTTGATCGACTCCAGGGGGAGAAGACGCAAAAGCGCATGAAGCGTCGTCGTCTTCCCCGAACCCGTCGCCCCCGAAAGCACGATGAGCCCCGGATGCTTGGGAACCGCCATCCGCAGGGCCCCCGAAAGAAGCCGCCACGACGGACCCGTAAGACCGATCTCCGCCGGACCCCGGGCGACGACGCTCTGGTCGAGGAGTCGCAGGACCACCTTCTCGGCCGCATCCCGACTCCCCGGCACGACCACCGGCACGACCGACACCCGCACGTCGATCCGCCGGTCGTCCAGCACGACCGTCAGCGCCCCCCTCTGCTCCTCGACGGCCGCCTCCGCCGGAATGCCGGCCGACGCCCGAACGGCATTCGCCATCAGACGCCAGTCCTCCGCCCCCAAACGCGCCGCCACCCTCAGCTCCCCGCCGGACCGGAACCGCACGAACGTCGCCGAACCCCGGGGCTCGATGTGGATGTCCGTCGCCCCCGCCTCCATCGCCAGGATCAGCAAAAGCCGCAGGCCCTCGCGGCCCGCCCGAAATTCCCGCAGGAGCCGCTCCTTCTCGTCGGCCGTCAGGACCTCCACCCCGACTTCGGCCGGCCGGGCCTCGGACCGCACCGACACCGGCTCGATGGCGACGACCTCCCGGCCGTAGGCCCGGTCCGCCAGCCCCCGCGCATCGTCGGTCCGGGCGACCGAAAGGGCGACGACCTCCACGTCGCTCCCCTCCAGCAGACGGAGGAGGAACCCGTCCGGGCCCTCCTCCGGCCAGCGGGCGAGCGCCGCCTCCAGACGCACGCCGACCCGGCCCACGGGCACGATGCCCGTCGCCACGGCCCGTTCATACCCCCAGAAGGCCTCCGCATCCCGGGCCCCGCCCCCGCGGGGAAGACCGTCCCCCAAAAGCGGCGCCTGAAGCCAGGCCGCCAAAAGCCGGGCCCGCTCCGCCGCAGACGGAACCGCCTCCACCAGCGCCCGAAAGGCCAGCACGGCCTGCTCCCTCAGCCCCACCCGGGGCCCCCGGGCGGCGGCCAGGCGCGCCCGCACGGCGTGATACTCCCGCGGCACGAGCCCCGTCGCCGCCGGGTCCCGAAAGGAAAACGCCCCGGCCGGAGCCAGGATCACGCAGACCCCGCAGACGGGACCCTGCCGGTCGGCGAGACGCGTCTCCCACCCGCACGACCGACAGGGCGAGGGCGCAAGCGCCCTGAGTCTCACCGACCACGGCTCGACGACGATCTCCCGCATGACCTACCCGAATCTCGTAATCAGGGAGTATAACGTGGAATAAAACGTCCCCACCGTGGCCCCGACCAGGCCCCCCGCCGCCAGAAGCAGACCCACCTCGACGGCCCGCTCGGCCGCCGTAATGAGTTCGTCCAGCCGCCGATGATACCGCTCGAGCAACTGACCCAGGGCCTCCTCCGCCCGACCCGTGTCGAGCCCCACCCCGTATACGTAGGCAAAATCCGCCTCCCAGCCGGCCGCCACGGCGGCGTCCTGAAAACTCCGCAGAGCCTCCCCCGGCAGGACCTCCCCCCGGAAAAAGCGCGCCACGGCCCGACAGGCCGCCCGCCCCCGCTCCGTCACGCAAAGCCCCGCCGCCTCCTCAAAGGCCGCGGCCGTCGAATCCCCGCACTTGTGCGCCCCGATGAGATGCTGTTGCACCGCCAGATTGTCCCGCACCCACAGGATGTCCCGCACGAGCGGAAGCTCCGACGCCGCCCGCCGAACCCCGGGCGAGGCCCAGGCCGCAAGCACCCCCGCCACCACAAGAACCGGCAGGGCCATCATGACGAGCGGCGCCGCCGCAAACAGCCGGGGCACCGGCTCCCCGAGTTCGCCGAAGATCTTCCCCACACCCGGCAGGACGACCAGGCGGAACAGCACGCCCAGCCCGAATACGGCCGCCAGGACCATCGCCGGATAGACGGCCGCCCGCCGGATCGCGCTCCGAAGACGTTCGGCCGCCCGGAGCAGGTCCAGCGCCGCCGAGGCCATCTCCACGAGCCGGCCCGTGCGCTCGCCGGCCTCGACCAGACGCGCCTCCGCCTCCGGAAACCCCGCCATCCGCAGGGCCTCGCCGATGCCGGCCCCGGCGTCCATCGCCGCCAGCAGGGCCGCCACGACCGCCCGCTGACGGGGCGGCATCGTCGGCAGGGCCCGCCGCAGGGCCACGCTCGGCCGAACGCCCGCGGCCGTAAAATCGCGCAACGACGTCAGCACGTCCGCCCGGACCGACGCCGGCACCCCGGTCGCCCGAAGCCGGGGCACGGCCTCGACCCGAACGACCCGGTCGGCCCCGAAAAGGCGCGCCGGCCGGGCGGCCGCCGCCTCGGCCGTCGCGGCCCGCACGAGAAACCGAATGTCCTCATCGGAAAACCGCACCACAACGGCAAACACCCGTTCCGTCATGCCGCATCCTCCCTCTCACCGCTCCGGCGGAACCGGCGGCTCCGGCGGTCCCGGCGGCCCGCCGGAACC
>Ga0209143_1001417_pt1 | contig 11091 bp, 8 predicted proteins | sample FaiFalFF_MnMetaG_3_FD_184739 | JGI IMG/M metagenome (GOLD analysis project Ga0209143, IMG submission 184739) | Freshwater microbial communities from Yellowstone National Park, Wyoming, USA - Fairy Falls B (FF_Mn_B) MetaG (SPAdes) (version 3) | ecosystem: Environmental > Aquatic > Freshwater >...
TGCGCCAGCAGTTCGTCTAAAAGCAGGCATTCGCTCTTGATGAAGAAGTCCAGTTCGCGCCGCAAAAAGCCCCGCAAGTCCTTGTGGATGAAGAAGTCGCTGGTGTTTCGGCGGGTGAAGCGGGTCAAGTGCTTCATGAGCAGGCTTTGCCCGTTCGCCGCTTCAGCCTTCGCCAGCAGGGCTTTCAACGATGGGTCTTGGACCTGCTCCAAGATAGCATGGGCAGCCTCTTCGTTCAGTTTGTCCTGCGGTTTTTGCTGTTCGGTCCTGCCGTAAGCCTTTTGCTCGGCGTCGGTCAGGGGACGGTATTCAAAGAAAACGGTGAGGGTCTTTGTTGCTGCGTCCCATACCATCGGGTCATCGCTTGCCAAGACGAAGTAACGCTTCTCGCCCTTGTTGTTGTTTTGCTCGGTCGCGGCGTTGCGCAGTTCAAAAGAGACGGCGTAGTCTTGGACGGTGAAACGGTAGTTTTTGAAGCGTTCGCCTGTCTTGATGTAATACTGGTCTTTGGTCGCCCAATGGAGCACGACTTCCTCGCCGTTGTAGGGGATGGCGTAGGTTTCGTGTCGCCCGTAGCGCCGCTTGGCGATGAAGTCGCCGTCCTCGTAGTAGCGGGAGAAGAAAGTGTAGAGGTCGTTGTAGACGCGGATTTTCAAGTCCTCGGTGACCTGATATTGCGCCTTCCTTTCCTGCAACGCGAGGTATTCCCTGCCCAGAGGGGTTTCCCGAAACGCCAGTTGCAGTTGACCTTGTTGGTCAAAGGCTTGCTCGCCGAGGATTTGGCAGATTTCCTGCCGCTTGCGCTCAATCTCCCGTTGCAAGTTTTCCTTCTCGGCTTCGGCGTAGGCTTGAAAGGCTTCGTCCACGATTTGAGGCAAGCGGTGGGTGATGAATTCTTCCACCTGCTTTCGCTTGTAGTTGAGGATGCGGTAGATGCCAAAGTCCAAGTCGGCGCAGTCAAATTGAAAGAGTTGCCGCAGCAAGTCCTGGAACTTCCCCAATGCCCCTCGGTCTTCTGACATTGCCATCCCCATCGCTAATCACCTCTTTTACATCAAAACAACTTCATGAGGCATCGCCGCTCTCTTTTCTCATTGTAGCGCTTCCAGACCTTAGTAATTCAACCACAGTAGTGGCCAATGCAGTCAGTCTTAAGGGGAGTGATGTGAACAGCAGGCTAAAAGTTATTTTCGGCGCCGAAAATAACTTTAGGTGCCAGAGTCCGCCCAGCCCACCAAAGTAAGACCAACAAGACATGATCCCTGCCGAATATTTCTCCCCCTCGGACAGACAACCACCCTTCTCTTTCGTTGGGGGCGAAATAGTTGGTGTTTGCCAATAGGATAGTGCCGAATAATTAGGTTTGGAACGGAGGTGGTGAAATTGACCGTTCAGGACATCAAGGAGGCGATAAAGCAAGCGCTAATGACCGAACCTTCTCCGTTGGTGGGTCGGGAATCAACTTGCGTGCCATTGGTAGTTTATTTAAACCAGCATAGCGGGTCGGTTGCAGGGGCTAAGTTTCCCCAGTATGGGTATCGGGCTTCTTTCAAGGAGCGGGGCTACGCCATCATCATCCCCTCAGATAGCCACCTCCCCAGGGAAGAGACTACCGCACTTGCTGCATTGACCCCTATCGCATGACCAGTAAATGTATCCCACAACTCGTGGAAACGGGTCTCTGCAATAGTGTCAGTCATGGCGAAACCGAACTGAACCGGTGTCTCAACTCGGGTGGCAAAAGCCCAAAGAACGCACCAAAGTTGCGATGTCGCTTGAACATAGGCGATGATGCCTTGCCCTTGAAACGTCGGACGCTGATAATGTCACCTGATACCGTCACAACCTTCCACGTTCTCTGAGCAAGCACAAATACGTCGTCGAAAACGCCCGCAATCTTTCCGATTTCTTTACCTGAGTCAGCATCTACCACTTTGTAAGTCTGCGAATCAGGAATGTTAGAGTGGATTCGCCCCTTCTCGCCCATATCCATTAGTCTTGTGGAAGCGAACCAACGTCCTGTGCGACACTCAAGCCATCCCAGCTGCCGTAAGTGCGCCAGAATCAGTTTGGCGTCGTCTCCTGAACACAGAGGACTCAACAGTTGCAAGAGTTCCACTTCTTCCACACCTTCAGGATGCTGGTAAAGGTAGGAAAAGGTCTGCTGAACAGCAACGGAGAGGTCTGGCTCATAAGGCTGTGTCGGCAGTTCGCCAGAGGCAGCAGTTTGAAACATCGCGTCAAGCAGGGCTTTTTCTTCGTCAGAGGTTGCTATTGCAGCCACGTGGATGACTCCCTCTCTGCGATTGCCACGACCAATGCGTTGTAACAACGCAGAGATACTCCACGGAGGTTCTGCCAATACAACTAGATCAATATCGCCAATGTCTATACCAATTTCCAGCGTGGAGGTAGCGACGCATATTGCTATCTTCGCTTCCTTCATTACTGCCTCCGCTTCCTCACGCACCCTGCGGTTAAGGCTACCATGATGGGCTACAACAGGGTAGGGATGCCAAAGTTGACCAAGAACGGCAGCCGTCGCCTCAACGGACTCTCGCAGGTTGCAGAAGTAGAGGACTTTCTTCCAGCCCTTTTGTCTTGCCAAGTGATAGACCTCGTCATGGGAACCGACAATATGGTAGTCAATCTCTCGCTGACCCGCGACCATAACTACCACAAACTCGCTGACATACCTCTCGGCAATCTGATGCGGCTGAGACAAAGTGGCGGACAGCAGATGAATGGAGAAAGTTCGGTTAGAAGCAAGGTTTTGAAGCCGATACAAGAGTAGCCGCATTTGGTCGCCACGGTATGTGTTATCCAGTAGGTGAATTTCATCCAGAACAACAGCGCGTAGGCTGCTGAACACTTGCGGACGGCGACAGACCAACGAATCCAACGATTCAGGCGTCGTGATAAGACAATTAGGTAGGCTTTTTAGATGCGGCTTGTCCCCGTGCTTCAGCTGTGCGGTGATACCCATGTCTCGAAGAGGACCTTCTATGCGCGACAAGATGTCGTTGGCTAAGGCGCGTGTCGGCACGATATACAGGATTGCCAGACCATCCCATCGCTCTGATACGAACCTCTCGGCGACAGGTGCGACGACTGCCTCTGTCTTGCCCGAAGCAGTCGGCGATGCGACCACCACATTGGCTCCGTCTAGGACTGTGGGAATTGTCTTTTCCTGAACGGGAGTGAGTTTGCCAAACCTTGCAAAGAAGGGCACCCAGGCATGTTTCAAACGGCGACGGATAGCCGTAATCTCATTAATGCGGTTCATTGCAACACCTCATCAAGCGGTTGTCCGTGATTCAGGCGCGCCAAATCTAACGCCTCTACTACGACTTTAACGAAGAGACGAGTGCGTCCCCCTTGAGCAGTCACTCGCTTAAAAATCCTGTCAATCGTCAAGTCTTCTTCAAGGAAATCATAAGCGCTGTCATAAAGTAGGCAGATGTTTTCAAACACTTCCTTGAGGGCTGCATCCGACAAAGGTTGCAAATCAATTCGCGCTCTCTCTATCTCGACCCCAGCTTGTGTGAAGGCAGAAATTATCTCATCTCCAGCCTGTGTGAAGGCAAAAAGAAGTTTCAACCCACTGGGCTGTCGGTAGAGAAAAGGAATATGCTGTCCGCGTCTTCCACAGTAATCAAGCCCTGCATAGCTCTTATAGGGTGGTTCAAGTAACTGTGCATCATCACTTGCTGTGCGAGTCAGAGCCTTCAGAAAGTTAAGTCCCTTCTCGAACTGGTAGTAGTAAGACATATCCAATGCTTCCGCTTCGTCAAAGATAAGCAGCAAGCCACTCAATCCCAAAATATTTCTGGCAGCCCATCCGAGGGCACTGAGTAGATAGCAATAAATATTTGCGGCGGTTGAGTAGTCATACATCGATGGCAACTCCCGATAGCCCCAAGGCTTGACGCCCGCCTCCCGCGCCTCAATCCAATCCCACAGGTTCTCGTCTGAGGTTCTGCCAATGAGGTGACAAAAGTATTCATGGTCTTCGAAAGCACCAAGGGCGAGTGTTTCCTTCAAGAAATCGCGAAAGCCTTTGAATTGTCCATCAATTATGGAACGAAATCGAAAAGTCTGAACCAATCGGGCATACACTCGCTTTGGCTTGTGGAAGGGCACTTCATTAGGGTCCATTTCAACGCGCGCGACGGCGAAGTTCTTATGCAAGGCATACCAATAAGTATAATCCAAGAGATGCGTTTTACCTGTCCCGTATTCGCCCACGAGGAGCAAAGTGCTTTTGTCAGGGTCTCTGAGCCACTCCATCAACTGCTGTATCTCGCGGTCACGACCAAAAGTGAAGTTCTGAACGCAATCATGGGGCACAATGCCACAGCGGAAAGCTTCAATCATTCGTCGGGATTCGAAACTCTGAGACATTGGCGGTGGTATCGGTTGTGGAGAAGATGGAACAGGAGGTGGCATTATGCTTTCTGTGATTTCATCAAGCCGCACCCATCGCGTCACGCCGTCATCAAACTCGACGCGCAACTCAAATCCCTTGTAGCGTGACTCTCGAACCACCCCACGACCATACTTCGGGTGATTGACCACTCGCTCAGGCATTGCCAATTGCCTCCCTACATCTGCAAATCCTCAGCGGACGGTGGTGCACCCTTCTGACGCAGGAAATGGAAACCCCTTATGAGCGTCTGCACGAAGAGGCGTTTATAGCCAATGTCGCCGAAGCGACGCTCATAAGCCGCTTCAGCCGCCAACTTGATAGTTTGCTGACACGCGGCATTGTCAAAATGATAGTTGTAAGCAATTTCATAAATCCGTGCCAGTTTGCTGCCAACTTCACATAGAAATGAAATAGGTTCCTTAACGACTCGCTCTAACTCAATCTTGACCCCTGAGGGGTTCGGAGAGTCAAAAACGGTCGCAACCCGCTGACGCAACGCTTCATAGATTTGCGTCCGTCCTTCCAGAAAGTTCTCGTCTGGAACGGCATAGAAAATCATTACGCCCTGAAAGTGCGTGTGCCCACATTCGTCAATGATTTCGCGCAGATTGCTCAAATGCTGTTCGCGTTGCTTAGTACTGAGGCTCGGCACTCGCTCTGCCTCGTCCAACAGAATTACCAATCCAGAGTAACCAATCTGCCTAACCCACTGCACGAGAGAACGCAGCATTTGAAATGCAGTCGTTTTGTCAATCTTTTGGAAGATACCGTATCGTCCATGGGTGCGGCGGTCGTAACCTTCTCCGCTTAACCATTGGCAGATATTGGTGAAGTCCTCCTCTTTTCTATCCAGCAGGGCGCGAAACGCGGCTTTAACCGCCCTTGCAAAACTGATGCTCTCAATGCCTTGGATGCGTTCAAGCTCGTTCAATAGTTCCTCACGCAGGGCATCACCTGATAATCCCTTACTCCTGAACTCTTGAAACTTCAGACTAAACCAGTTGCGCAGGAAAGCACCGATGCCTTGCTCATACCCCGATAGCAATTCATCAGCCGTCAGAGGGGCGACAATGTTGCGCACAATAGCGCTATACACCAGTTCCAATTTGTGGAATGGGCTTTCACCAGGACTTAGGCTAACGTAGGACACAGCGAAGTTGTGATTCCAAGCAATGTCACGCACACAGTAAAGAAAGTGTGTTTTTCCTCCACCGTAAACGCCCACCACCATTTTGAAGGCAGAACCGCCCTGCTTGATAAAGGACGCCAAGTATTCCTCTTCGATGACGGATAGATAGGGCTCTAAACCCGCCGTGAAGAACTGAAATCCATACTGTGGCGGGATGCCATTGGCTCCAACTGTGTCAATGATACGACGCGCGACTTGTGGTTTTAGTTCATTCATGATGTCACCTCCTCAAATTGCAAATGTGAATAAACTGTGCCTTTTCCTGTCTCGTCGTCAGGCACCCACAAAAAATCTTGTCGCCGCCTTGTAAGAGCACGCGTGGCAACAACAAGGCGTAACTTCCTGTGGAACAGGCCGCTCGTTTCTGAATGACGAACGCGGAAAAGGTCATAACTGAAATCGGCGCGACTATAGCCTTTGTAGTGCTCCCGCCTTGGGTCTTGATAGAAACGTGGCTCTTGTAAAAGATAGGCTAATTCAGACAACACCTTGATAATGGGAACACGGTCACCTTCCTTGCCCCCTGTGCTTATCAATGCCCGTTGATAAGCACTTTGAAGCCTTTGCAGGAACTCTTTCTCGCTTAATTGTGACCCAAGTCGCCTCCTCAAATTATCAATGGCTTTAGCGACTTCTGACGGGGATAAAGCGCACTGCATCAGTCGCTCTTGCTTGGGACCATACCAAAGTATCGCCTGCCATTTGTCAAAATCCAGTTCAATAGTAAACAGTCCACTTTTGAGTTCAGGATAGCGACCCGCAAGTGAAAGCCCTCGCCTCCGCAACTCCTTTTCAAGTTCAGTCCCGAAGCGGTTCTGTAACTCCTGTTGCACGCCCTCAAGTTCTTCCTGATAGACTGCCAACCAGCCACGCAAGTCCTTTAGTCGCTCGGCAAGCCCATCCAATCCCTCTGCGTCTTGCATTATTTGCCGCAAGGCGCCTTTTATCTTGAATAAGTTTACTGCACGATTCTGGTCAAGGTCAGACAGCCGCTTCATTAAGTTAATGACACGGTTAACTCGCTTTCGCATCTCTGCAAGCTGCTGACGCAAGCGTGTCATCTCTAGCTGAGAATCCGAAGCATAGTTAGTGCGCATTGGTTCGTTCCTCCCACAATGTCTCACTCTACTGATAGGACTTAGTGTGTTGTAGCACAAACAATTATATCAACGAAGAAAGGATGGGACCAGGGTGTTGCCAAGACAGTAATAAAGAGAGAAGGCAATGAATGACAGCGATCTGGTTGAAGCGACGGAAAGGGTAAGGATTGCGGTGATGTCATCGCCAGTGTGGGATAAAGACTTGGCGATGGCGGATGCCGCTATTGCGCCAACACCGAACGAAACCAGCGCCCTGCAAATGCTTGAGAAAGCATTGCCGCCCGTCCCAACCACCCTTATTACTACCAACCTGGATGAAGCCAGCCAGCGTCTAGTAGAGCAGGTTTGGAACCTGATGCTGTCTGGACGGTCAACGCGGGTTCGTCGGAGTTGGCATGTCAACTTCATCTTGCTCCGCCGATTGTCTTGGCTCAACCCCATCATCCGTCCAGCTATCAACTTGATTAGGCAGGAACTTAGGCAACTGAATTGGGAAATCGTCCCGCTAAAGCCCGAAGCGAAAGGAAGAGTTTTATTAGCCCACAGGTTACTTTTGAACCCCCACCCGCTACTTTCTTGGGGCGAATGGCTGGATAAAATGGTGGAAGATAGCCTCGCCTTAGATGCCGCCGCCTCCGAAGTTTGGTCAGCAAGATACATACCTTTTACGATCACTTACCCCCAACTCGTCTTGCCCCAACTGGAAGAGAAAAAGAAGAAACCAGAAATGCCCGCTGCCCCGCAGCAAGCCCCGCCTGACCTGGAAGAGCTCATCGGATTGGCAGGCGGAATGCGGAAAGAATTAGCATCTTCTTTACTCCATACCAAACGGATGGCTGAGTTGGTCATTAAAGAGAGATTGTTTTGGTTGGAAGAGTGCGGGCTGGTCAAGTCAACAACAGACATTTACCGATATATTGACACAATGTGTAACAAGTTATCTAAAGCGAGAGACCTGCTGGAAGCCCACGAAATCATGGTCGCCGAAAGCCCCACCGTCCTGCGGAAAACCTTCGGGGGCTCCGAGGAAGAATTGAACAAAGCGGCGCTTAGCGTCAGCGAACCAAGCCTAATCCCCTACCCGATGGATTTGCCACTAGCGCTCATCCCCGTCCCTGGTGAGCAGGTTGAGTTCCAGGGAGATATTTATACAATGGTTTTAGACCCTTACTTCCCCTTCTTGCGGGTAATCAATGGAGTTATCATGCGGGCTTACCAGCGAGACGAACTAATGTATGTCAAAGAAAACCCTCGCACTTGGAGTTTCTACGGTCTCTCTCCGATCGAATGCATCATTATCGTCGCCCACGTCATGCTCTACGCCCACGATGTCCAGTTTAGATATTTCTTGACGGGCGCTGTGCCAGCCGCCATCGTCGGCGTCGTCGGTGCTGGCGATGTCTCAGAAGTCCGGGCTTACCTGAATGAAGTCGCACGGGGTAAACAGGAAGCCATCGCCGTCCTCGGCATCCCACCGCAAGGCAACCTCGTCGTCCAGCGCCTCGCCGAAACGAACCGAGAGTTGCAATACATCCAGTTACTGGAGTGGTATGCCCGACTAATTTCTATCGCTTTTGGTCTCCAACCCTGGGAACTGGGCATCCTCTCTGGCGGAACACCGTCCCGCAGGATGCTTCGGCAAAGACCAGGCATTTACGGGCGTTTTATTACTTGGGAAAATGCCATTAACTTTCATGTTGTCCAACGAGGTTTTAAATTGACACCCCACCAAGACGCAGTCTTCAGGTTCGTTAATAAGGATATCGGAGACTTCAATGAGGAATCACAAGCGGTTACTAACTTGGTTGAGCGCGGGATTATCACCAGAAATGAGGCGCGGCACCGACTCGGTTACCCACCTTTGGTTGGCGGGCTGCCCGACCACGCCTATACGGTTGCTGGTCAAGCGCTGCTGCTGCACGGTAAAGCCCCGCCCGTCGGCACGGAAGGTGAGCCGCCCGAAATCCCGGCAATTCCCAGCCCAGTTGGCTTCTGGGTGCCGCCTCCTGTTGGCGGGATAAGCGCCGCTATGGCAGCAGGGGGGCGAGGTGGGGGTGGAGGCGGTGCTGGTGGCGGTCTTGCAGGGCTACTTGGTCTGGCAAAATCTATCATCCCCGACCCAACCGCAATTTCCTTGGGCAAATTCAGCGATGAAGTTCAGACCGCCCTCAAAATTTTCGCCAGGGGTATGGTCGCTGGTGGGGAGGTTGCTAATTGGCGGGAGGGTATCGCGCTCGGCATCGCTATCAAGGATGCACTAGAAAAGCAGCTAAAGCGCCAAATTACGGACGGAGAGTGGGTCACTACCCTTCGTCAAATCTTGGATTTTCTCTGGAAAACCAAGTGGGCGAAGGAATGGGACGAGCTAATGCTCAAAATGGTGGACATTACCGACTCGCTCAAACCACCAAACGGATAAAAAGAGATATAATTAATTAGGACTTATGTAGTTGGGGATTTGATGGCAAACGAACCAAGGTGATGGCGATGGGTGTCGTTTGCTTGCGTTTCAAATTTCGCCCGACCCGAGAAATAGAGGAAGTGCTCAGGAAGGTCAAAGTCATGGAGCAAAGGGCGGTCAATTGGTTGGTCGCCAACAAGAAAACTGCCCTCAACTCCGTCCATCATGCCCTCTACTTCCCCTTGCGACAACAGTTTCCCGAACTTCATAGCCACTGGGTTACAAGCGCCCTCAAGACGGCAACCAGTGTCGTCCACGCTTTCAATAAACGAAAGAGAAAGGGGCAGGCGAAAAGACCCAAACTCAAAAGGCCCTTCGTCACCCTCAGCCCTCACCTTTTCAAGGTTTCTTTTGAGGGCAAGTGGCTGAAGGTGACGATTTTCAAGTCCGCCAACGATTTAGAACCCATCGTCCGTTGGTTCAAGCCTCACCACAAGTATCGTCGTTTGCTGGACGAATGGAAGGCGGGAGAATGCACCTTAGGGCAGATAACCCTGACGGAAAGTTCCGTCAGCATCCCTCTTAAGTTTCCCGATGTGCCCGTGTATCAGCCCAAATCGGTCATCGGGATTGACAGCAACGAAAACAGTTTGGACTACTGCGTGGTTGAGGCGAAGGGCGATGGGCAGGTGGAAGGAAACTTAGGAACGATAGACACTTCGGAAGTTGCCCGAATAAACCGAGACTATGACCGCAGGGTTCAGAAGGCGACGAGAGGGAAGAGAAACCCGAAAGCCAAAAAGAAAGTCCAAGCGAAGTATGGGAGGCTGAGGCGAGAGAGGACGAAGAACCTTTGGCACTTAATTGCCTTGATGCTCGTCCAAATGGCGATTCAGCAACAAGGGGCTTTGGTTTTGGAACGCCTCAGTGGGATGAAGGGGAGGTTGAGGGAGGCATCCAGAAGGCTGCGTAGGAGGTTGCTCAATCACTGGAGCATCATGAGGTTTCATCGGATTTTGAGGGTGAAGGCGAGGGCGTATGGTGTTCCTTTGGTTTTCGTTGACCCGAAGGGCACATCAAAGACCTGTCCGATATGCGGGGGAAACCTAAGAGGACAGGAGAGGGTGTGCCCCTCCTGCGGGTTATCAAGGCACTATGTGGCGGCGATAAACATTGCCCGCAGAGGGATGGAGAAATTCCCCAGCCTTTCTTGGTTGGGGCAGGGGTTCGTGGGGAATCCTTGTTGCCCGTCCTCTGATGGCACGGTGATGCGGTTTGCGGTGCGCCATCACGACGGGAAGTTGCGCAGCCTCTCAACTGCGTAAGCCCTAGACATGAGTAGGGTGGAAAGTTCGGCGGCGACGCTTCCGATGTTGCGAATTTCGCGACAACGTGGAAAGTATAATATACACGGACGGCGCAGAGTTAATTTCGGCGCCGAAATTAACTCTACTCTAAGGAGGGTAGAAAGAAGATGGCAACGCTTCGGGATTGTTTCTTCGCCTACTCCCATGAGGTGGCTGGCGCTAATTTGGACGAAGAAGTGAAAGTCGTTCGGGTCAAGCGAACTGCCTTGGATTTTGAGGTGGTTGCTGGGAACTTGGTGACATTTGTCAGCCCAATGCGAGCCACTCTGCTCCATTTGCTACCAAATAAGGTGCGTTTCTCAGCGCCTATGGACAGCCGTTAAGTGGAATGCCTTTTGCCGAATTCATCGCTCTGTTAGACGAAAAAGGTTGCAAACCAAGCTAATTGCCCAACGGTCAAGCGATTGCCTTCCACCATTCACTGAACGACGACTAAATTTTTAGCGGTGATGTGCATATTAACAGTAAACGACAAGGTTTTTTGAGTTTGAGAGAAGCGGCGCGTCAAATTGGCGTTTCCGTTGACACTTTGAGCCGCCACCTTCGGCAGGGAACGCTAAAAGGGCAACCCTTTGGGCGCTATAAGTCGGTGTTAGGGGAGTTGA
>Ga0209143_1001420_pt1 | contig 11084 bp, 7 predicted proteins | sample FaiFalFF_MnMetaG_3_FD_184739 | JGI IMG/M metagenome (GOLD analysis project Ga0209143, IMG submission 184739) | Freshwater microbial communities from Yellowstone National Park, Wyoming, USA - Fairy Falls B (FF_Mn_B) MetaG (SPAdes) (version 3) | ecosystem: Environmental > Aquatic > Freshwater >...
GATTGACCTTGAGAAGTTGAGGAAGTATATTGAACATTGCGAGAAGTGTATGGCAGCATTCCTTAGGGGATTCGCTGATGCGGAGGGGAGTGTCGATAAAAATGGCCACATAATAATTTACAACACGGACCTGAGACTCCTTACCTATTTCCAAGGACTTCTTAGGAGATTCGGAATTGAGTCGACGGGACCAAGAGTCTGTATACCAGCAGGATCTCTAATAAAAATAGATCCCATTACTGGGAAAATATATACGACGAGGAAAGACTGTTACTGCATCTACATACGATCCTATTGCAACGTGGACTTCTACAACCACATAGGATTCACCATCCTGAGAAAACAAGAACGTCTGGAAAGATACGTCGTTGGAAGGGTACTGAAGAAAACCTGATGTCCTAAACCCCACCCCTTTTTCCCTTTCATTTCACGATTGACAGTTAACAGCGTCTATGGGCTCCATGACCAAGGTAACAGCCGGACTTCCTATCGTAGAGCGTATAGGTACGTGTAGCAGGTGAACCAGCGAACAGCTGTTCAGAACCACGCCGACTATGTTGTTGAAGAGGGCCGAGAGAGCGTTGGCGATAGGAATTGCGATGAGGAGCAACGGGTTCGCCAGGAAGTTTTCGGTGCTAGGAGTCTGGATCTGGGGCCTCTCCTTAAGAAGCCCAAAGCGCCTCCGAAACCGATGACGATGGACATCACGGTCACAACGAAGACGCTCAACCCGAAGAGGGTTTGGAGGAGACCGTACACAAGCCTATCGAGATCAGGATCACGAGAGCCAGAAAGGCAACTATCTCAAGGACGTGAGGGCAGTGACGGACTCGAAGAGCCTGAGGGCTACACCCAAAAAGTCCGACTGGATTCTGGGAGCCAGTCTAGTGATGAGCCTTAGAACGTATGCAACGATGAAGATGGCAGCTATGGCTTTAGGATATGGCTCGAAAAAGTACTTTATGAGGACCTCCAGGACCTTGAGCTTGAACCCTCCAAAGCTCTTCTCTTTCCCAATAGCCTAGTGGGCGGAAGCCCTTGAGGTCATAGCGTCGTAAAGAGCATCGTATTCGGCCCTCTTAGCCGGGTCAGAAAAGACTTGATAGGCCTCGTTGACTAGCTTGAACCTCCCTTCCGCTTCAGGAGACGGGTTCTTGTCGGGATGATATTCCTTGGCGAGCCTCCAGTAGGCCTCCTTGATCTCCTCCGGGGTGGCGTTTCTGGGGACGCCAAGGATAGCATAGTAGTCCTTGAGGCGCGCCAAACCGTAAGAACGTTCAGAGAAGCTTACTTAAGCGATCTGATTGAGAACAGCTAAGGCCTGGAGTCCTGAAAAAACAGCCCGGAATCACAAAGGGCATGGGCACGGCAACATTGAAGCAGGCAAGAACGATGGGCGGTGTGGGATCGATCCAAGTGCTACTGTCCTTCGTGCCCTACGTCGGGTTCATACTGGGATTAGCGGGCTTCGTGATGGTCCTATTGGCAGTCAAGCAGATCTCAGAAGTGGTGAAGGATAGGGAGATCTTCCACAATGTGCTGATGGCTGTAATCCTCCAAATAGTTGGCAGCGCGATCTCCGTATTCGTCGTGATAGGCTCCTTTTTCGCCTTTGTCGGCAGCCAGGTCATGATGGCCCCGTTCGGACCGTCCTTCGACGGCTTCGGAGGCCCGGGCATCCTCGGCGCAGGTGCCGTCATGGCTGTCCTCGGCTCCCTCATCGTCGGGCTGATCACGATGTGGGTCGTACTGATCATCGCTGCGAGGTTCCTCAAAAAGGGCTACGAGGGGATAGCGACAAAGACCGGCACGGAGACGTTCAGATTGGTGGGACGCTTGTACTTCTACGGCGCACTATTGATAATCGTCCTGATAAAAGCCATTCTCGCCTTCGTAGCCGGCATCCTTCAGATCAAGGCGTTCTTCTCTTTGCCAGAATCTCCGCCAAATCAACCAATACTATCAGTTCAAACAATTTAAACTCAAAGCACTGTAGGGAGAATTGAGGGTTCCTGAGTCTCTCCTTCAGCAGTTGAAAGTCTTATACCATGTAACTCGAAGCAATTATTCCGAAGAGATTAATAATAATCTAGGAGAGGTTCTTCTGGGAAAAACTCTGTCAATATCCTTTCTATTTTATCTACTCGAGCGTAGCAAATCTTATGCCCGGAAATAAACCTGTAACGTAAAGCGGAATGAACTTTAATTAGCCGCCTTATCTTTTCCGGGCATCGGAGCGGGAGAGACAAGCAATGCGATCTCTGCATTATATAGGTCCCCATGATTTTTTGTTTGAAACCAAGAACGCAGGTCGACTCTACTTTTGACTTCAATAGTAACGAGTTTTTGTTGTGTTACTTGCTGTGTTGATAATCTTAAAACCCCCACGATAGCGGGTCTAAATTCTTTATCAACTAGAAATACTATTTCGCTTCTCAACAACCTTCTGACCTCCTCTGGAATTATTCTCGAAGTTATCCAAAAAGTAGCATCCTAGCACTAAACGGAGGAATTAAAGGAGCACTACTGCACAGGAGATGTATGATGCAGCTATCGTGGCTAGCGTCGGCCACTATTTAGGGTGGGCAATTATATAGGGGGTAACCAGGCGAAAGGCCGGCTAACAGCTTAAATTTTGTTTGCATTTGTTCATGTTGGTCTTGATGAGGTTTGGGGTTGATTTCTGGAAGGCTACTCTGAAGGAGATGGGTTACACGATTATCGAAGAGAGGCTTGACCTAGAAACTCTTGTCAAGCAGAGGGTGATCCCAGGCTCTCATCTAGCTAAAGGGAAGGACTCCCCATGCCTAATGGATGCTATACTGCTTTACAGGGATATGTATGTTGAGGTTGCGGCGTTGGTTTATGATAGAATCCCTAGCAGGGGCGTTTGTGTTAGGGTTGCTCGACAGTGGAGAATTAACAGGCTTTACAGACCATTTCTCATCTTCACGGACGGATACTCCAGTTATGCGGTAATAGTTAGAGGTGCTGGGCTTGATGGCGAGGCCCGTGTCCTGCACTTGGAGGACAGACTTTACAGGACGGATTTAGAGGTCCTTGAGTCGATAAGGCATCCGGGAACCCCTGAGGAACTCCGTAGAAAGTATGATGAGGAGTTTTTCCCATATGAAAAGGTTAGGGACGAGTTCTTCCAGAGGTATAGGGAGCTATATGAGAAGGTGGTTGCCGTCACCAAGCACGTGCTGGGCGAGAAGCGGGCTAAGGAGTACGCGCAGAGGTTTCTAGGCCGGCTGATGTTCATCTACTTCTTGCAGAGGAAGGGCTGGCTCAACAACGACAAAAACTACATAGACAAGATCGAGGACTATAGGGCGCTTAACGACCTCTTCTACAATAAGCTCAACAATGAGGATGAGGATGGAATACCTTATTTGAACGGAAGCCTCTTCGAAAGGGAGGACTACATCGAGGAGCTCGAAAACAAGGTCGGACATAAGATGGATGAAATTTTCAAGGAGGCGCGGAGACTCTTCAACAACTATAACTTCACCGTGGACGAGACGTCGCCTCTTGAAGTTGAGGTTAGCGTTGACCCGCTTCTCCTCGGAACTGTTCTGGAGAACATGCTTCCCGAGCATGAGCGAGGCGCGAAGGGCACTTTTTACACGCCTGTTAATGAGATAGGCTTCATCTGTAGGAAGGCCTTGGCGGCTTGGCTAGGTCTTGAGGATAGGGTCGAAGGGCATAAGCTTGTTGACGGCTTACAGGAGTACATTGAGGGGCTGAAGAGACGGAGGGATGAGAGGGAGATACGTGAGTTCAGGGAGAAGCTTCTCTCTGTAAAGGTATGCGACCCAGCGGTCGGCTCCGGAGGTTTTCTCGTTGTCATGATGCAGACGATAATCTCCCTCATACAAGAGGTGGAGGAGGCAGTTGGTTGGAGAGCTGACCCCGCGATCTACAAGGTCCGCATACTCCCAAATTTATACGGCTTCGACATAGAGCCCGAGGCGGTGGAGATAGCCCGCCTACGGCTATGGCTTTCGCTGATAGTGGACCAGAAGAAGCCGGAACCACTCCCGAACCTAGACATGAACGTAATGCTAACCAGCGACTCGCTGACCTTGCCAGAGGGCGGCCAGTCGGTCATAGACCAGTTCCTATCAGGGGAGCTTTCAATGCTAGTAGAGCAACTACAAATGCTGAGGAGCAGGTACGTTACCGAGCATGATAACCGGAAAAAAACCGAAATAAGAAATAAAATTGAAGAAATCTTTAAGAAACTACTAGAGCGAACCCCCGGAAAGACGAGAAGGGGTCTCCCGCTGGAGTTCGTCCTTCTATCTCAGCCCGATATAATCGTCATGAACCCGCCCTACATCAGGCAAGAAAAAATTGACAAGCAGGATAAGGATCATTACGCCATGACATACTCCCTTGACAGAACATCCGACATATACGCATACTTCATGGTGAGGGCCCTGAAACTGCTTAAGGACGGTGGTGCTGCGGCCATTATTTCGTCCGATAAATGGCTGGAAGTAGGCTATGGGGTCAAGCTTCAGGAGAGGCTTAAACCCCACATAATGGCGATCTACGGCCAGCGGATGAGAAGCTTCACGGCAGACGTGAACACGGTCATAACCGTCCTGAAGAAGGACAAACTACCGGGCGACCACCCAATCCAGTTCATCTACCTCAGCAGATATGGGAGCAATGAAGTTATAAATTACAAGTCAATACCGCGCGGTAAGCTAAGCCCAGGCAAATGGTACTATCTTAGGGCTCCGAAGATATTTGAGGAAAAGCTGCTGCCAAAGCTAACTCATAGACTCGGGGATTTTGCCGACATAAAATTTGGGATTAAGACTGGTGCCAACGAGTTCTTCTACATGAAGGACATCACACACCTCTACGAGGCAGACTGCCTAGCAAACCCGAAGAAGTTCGAGGAATGGGGTGTGAAGGCGAAGACGGGAAAAGAGCTGTTAGAGCAGGGGTTGATATACATCGAGAATGAAGGCGGCGAAAGATTCGTTATAGATAAAAAAGATACTAAACCCATCATCAGATCACCTGAAGAAGTTAAAAGTTATAAAATAAGTCAAGTGAAGACATTGTGTCTTCATACAAAACAACCTGGTAAGTACACTGCGCAATACATCAAAGAGTATTCCAGAAGAGTTATTAGTGTAGCGAATAAAAAAATGTCCTTTACTGATCGTCCTACATTCAAATCTAGAAAGATATGGTACCACCTGCCTGATCTACCCACTTCTAAACTAATACTTATAAAGTCATTTGACGAAATATTGTACCAACCGATATCTGATTTTCCTGTGCTATCTGATCAAAGGTCCTATCTATTTATTCCTAAAGTTAACGTTAATGTTAAAGTAGAAGAAGTTTGGAAATACCTAAATTCGACAATCTTCTATATCACAATGGAACTATATGGAAATAGGCTTGGAGGAGGAGCATTAGATATTAGGGTTGAAGACTACGAGAATATGCCCGTTCCAGATTTGTCTAATCTATCAATAGACTTCCCCACAACGAGACTACAGAGTAGAAAACCCCTACCTTATTATGAAGAGGTTAAGCAGCCCGATAGGCGTGAGCTGGATAAAGCCGTCCTCAGAGCGTTGGGATTTCCGGAAAATGAGCTTGATGCGTTAGTCGATGAACTTCATAGAGCGTTTGTCTGGCTTGTCGAAGACCGTTTAATCAAAGCTGGGAGGCCTCTACAGGGTTTGGAGGAGGAAGAGTATGGCGAGAATAATTGACAACAGCAGGGAGAAGCTGGCTGAAGTTCTTAATCGTGAGCTGGCTGAGGTTGCTGAGGTAGCTATAGCGACAGCCTATTTCAACATCATGGGTTTTGGAGACATAGAGGAGGGGCTTAGTGGTAAGCCTCTACGCCTACTCCTCGGGCGTCCGCCCGAGGAGAGGGTGAGGTGGGATGAGGAGATAATGAAAGAGCTTGAGGAGTACGAGGACGACCCACAGTACTTCAGGCTCCTCCAGAGAGTGGTGGCCTACTTCGAGGACCCAGCAAGGGAGGTAAGGATAGTTGAGGGGAAGTTTTTCCACGGGAAGGCCTTCCTAGGCTGTTACCCCTCAATGTCCAACATAAGGAGGGGATTCGCGGTTGTTGGCTCCAGTAACTTCACCCACGGAGGCCTAGTGGCTAACCGCGAGCTCAACATGCTTAACACCGACCGCGAGGCTGTGCAGGAGCTGGCGGAGTGGTTCCAGAGGCAGTGGTCCGACGACGCATCGAGGGATTACAAGGAGGAGTTCCTCTCAAGGCTCAGGACCTACCTCACAGCTTGGAGCCCTTACGAAGTCGCTGCAAAGGCACTCTGGGAGACCTACAAGCACGAACTTGAGAAGAGGGCTGAAAACATACTGAAACACCTCTATCCACACCAGCAACTCAGCGCAATAGACGCCCTTGACAAGCTTGAGAAGTATAACGGTGTGTTGATAGCCGATTCTACGGGTCTAGGGAAGACAAGGGTAGCCCTCGCGATAGTCCAGTTCTACAGGATTGGTGGGGTGAAAAGCCTACTGATAGCCCCAAAGAGTATACTGGACACGACATGGAAGAACGAAATGTATAGTACGGACATAAACGTGGAATACCTGAACTCCGAGAAGTTGTCAGCCGACCCTTCGGTTGTCGAGGAATACATAAACCGCGACCCCAAACCAGGTTTAATAATAGTGGATGAGGCCCACTACTTCCGCAACCCAACTACTAACAGGTATGAGGCATTGAGCAGACTTGTGAAGTTGACGGGTGCCAAGCTGGTGCTCATAACGGCCACCCCTGTCAACACAAGTCTGATGGACCTCTACCACCTCCTCTCACTCTACCTCCCCGAGCACGCTATCTTCGATGACTACAGGATGAGTCTGAGAGACTACTTCGTACAGCAGCAGAAGAAATGGCTTAACGGAGAGTCCATAGACATGGACGACGTTCTGAGGAGGTTCGTCGTCAGGCACTCGCGCATGCTGGCGAAGGCGCTCAGCAAAGGAGCGATAAGGTTCCCGGAGAGAAGGCTTCGTACAATCCAATACGATTTACCCATTGACGTTGGAAGGCTATACGACATCTTGGATAAGCTTAACCTAGCCTTCTACGATCTATCAGTGGAAAGGTTACCAAATCAGTTCAAGCTACCAGATGGGACACCTGTCTCGAAATACGCGGAGTTTGCCGCAAACCTGAAGAACATAGTCAAGGAGATACGAAAGATAGGCCTGCTAAAGAGACTGGAGAGCAGTGTCCACGCGTTCAGGGAATCGGTTCGAAGGATGAAGGAGTACATAGAGATAGCCAACAGGTATGCCGGACAGAACCGCGTTTTCATACCGCCCAGGCTTAAAGGGCAAATACTCACTTTGCTGGACGACGAGGAGTCAGAAAAACTCCCCTCCACACAAGAAGTGTTCGCAAAACAGCCCGAGCTACTGGATAGGTGCAGGCTGACGGAGGAAGAGGCCCGAGACTTCATCAAGAAAAACCTTGAGGACTTGGAGACGCTCGATAACGTACTTCGCATGCTGCCCCCTGAGGATCACAAGATTCGTGAGTTCTTGAAAGCGGTATCGGACGTTTATAGAACATTAAGTGGAAGGAACGGAATAATAATATTTACTCAATACAAAGATACTGCTCGGTACATTTTTGAGATGCTGAGGAGAGAAGGCTATAGCGACCTCTTGCTCGTAACCGGCGAGGGCGCAGAAGACGCGTCGGGAAGACATCTCGAAGAAGCTGAAGCCGTAGGGCATTTTCAGAAACACGGCGGCATAATGGTCAGCACTGATGTCCTGAGCGCTGGGCAGAACCTTCAGAACGCCCAGTACGTCATCAACTACGACTTCCCTTGGAACCCCGTCATACTTATACAGAGGGCAGGTAGGATAGACAGGATTGGCTCGGACTACGACGTAATATACCTCTATAACATCCTCCCGCGACAAGGAGATCCCGACGATTCGCGCACCCTTGAACACTTCTTAAACCTGATGACAAGAATATACAGGAGACTAGAGGCTATCAGGGAGACGATAGGGCTTGACGCCTCGACGTTAGGAGAGGAGGCCTTCCCGAAGGACTTCGCAGAACAGAGAAGGATAGCCGCTGAGGATGCCACAGTCCTAGCAGAGATAGAGAAAAGGTTAGAGCAATTCACGAGGGACCCGCGAGATGACCTTGCGGAGATCATAAGCGAGAGGGGTATCGACTGGGTGAAGAACCTGCCTGACGGAATAGGTGCTCTTAAGAAGGGTGGCATGAACGCCGTCTTCGCGCTATTTACCGACGGTGAAAGACACTACTGGAGGCTGAAAAACCTAGACAACGGGGAGAGCACTGACAATCCCTCCGAGATAGTAAAGCTACTATTATCCGGAGACGACGTACATGCAAAGGGACTTAGGATAAACTACGAACCCCTGCTAGGCATGCTGAGAAGCCTGAAAGAGGATCTGCTTAAAGAAATAAAGGAGAGGGAGATAGTCAAGACAACCATCGAGGGGGTTCCCCCACATCATAACAGGGTAATCAGGGAAATATATGATTCTTTGGAGAAGTCTGGGGAGATGGAGCTGGCCGCAATGTTCAGAGACGCCTCAAGCGACTTAAATGTAGTCAAGATCTTAAAGAAAGCCCTTGAGGAGGGTAGGCTGATCGAAGAGGCCCGAAAACTACTCTCGCAAAAGACAGAATCAAAGCCCATAGGACGTAAACCAGTTAAGCTCAAGAGAATATGTTGGTGTGTTATAACTGCGAAGAAATAAACTGACTAAAAGCTCAGATATTCCGAAGATATTCCAGGGGGACATAGGTACTCTTACCACTGCCGCGAGTGGATACGCGACGGCGACGTGGCAAATGAGCTTCTGAAAAGGGGCTGGACTCCCAAGGACTTTAAGCACGTGAGGCGGGCATTGGAGCACCTGGTCGCGTTGGACGTGCTGGAGAGGGAGTGAAGGCTTGGGAGGAAAACGAAGTTGCTCTACAAAAAGGCGGACAAGCTTGGCGAAAAGGTGGCGATTATAGAAGCCTCTAAAAATTAATCTAATCAATAAGCCCACGTCCTCCGCGCAAATCATGCTTTAAAGTCGTAAACATTTACGTTTCGTCGAACCATGAAAGACTTCATAAAATGTTATATTAAGACAATTTCACAAGTTCTAACTTGCCTATTACGGCGTTCAACTCATTTAGCAGGTTATGCGCCCTCTCAACATCTTTCACCTCCCAATATGTCAGCGACTTTCGGAAATCCTCGCTTAGAGAGCTCACCTCTTCCTATATCTTCTTAAGGTTGGTCTTATTCGCTACCACCACGAGCTTCTGGACGGTAGGATCATTTCTGGCTCTCTGCAGGTTGAGTATTAGCGAGTCGATGCTGCCTTCTCTATGAACCTCGAAGACGTAACTCACCACGCCAAGATTCGCAATTTTGGCACGCCAGATGACGTCTACCCTTGCTCCTTTTGCTATCAGCTTCTCTTGCTCGACTTCAAATCCTAATCCGTTCCCGAGTGTGACGAGTTTATCAACAATTTCATCGTGATCGAAATCGTAATCCTCCTGTTCCTCTTCCGGAGCTGTTTCTATGATCTCTTGTTGATAGACGAAGTGCTGATATACGTAATATAAAAAGAGATCAACTAACGTAAGATCTACGCTCTGCTCAGCTATCCCGACCTTTTCGAGGGCCGGTTTAATTTCATCATATATCAACTTTAGTGCCTTGTTGATTTTCTCGTACTCCTGACCCGTTATCTTGTATTTCCTTGTCGGTAGTATGTTGCTTAAACCTAAGAATTCTAGAGCCTTTTTACTTTTTTCGTTCCATATACCATATTCTTGAGGGTTAAAAAAATGCTAGCATCTCAGTCAATCCTGAGGGGCCCAGTCCCCTAACATTTCTGCTGAAACGGTCATAGCGTTGCGGGAACGGGGCTCTTCCATAGAGCAACTCTCTCAACTCCGACCTTATTCCCTCCATATTCTTAGACTGTAAAACCCTGTTAGCCGCATAAAATTTGTCTGTCCACATATTAAACGCCCACAACAAAGCTATAATTTTCCTGAGGTCTGACTCGGTCAAACCGTTGATATTCTCCTCGCTTAGAAGAGTTCTGATCTCCCTGAGCTTTACGCTCCTGTCCTGTATGGCTGCTTTTGCGTCTTCCGATCTCAACCACTCCTCAAAACCACGTAATAATTCACGAATCCTCGAGCGGACTTTATCGTCCAGCAACGACATCACCGCACTTGACTAGAACAGGAGTTACGATGCTTAAATTCTTATTGCCTCACTTTGAGGAGCGGCCCAAGGAATGGATCACAGGCTACGTCAAGGAAACCATTGAGATGCGATGAAGGCGTTAAGGAATCACGACGAAATATGTGAGAGGTTCGGCTGGGAGTTTAACTACTTCAAAATCTGAGGAGAGGTCTTAACGCCTACAAATGTGCTAGAACGGTCCGTGACAGGACGACCGTGAAGCACAGGAGGGCCACCGCCCTTTATTGCCAAGCCCAACCAGTTCTTCTTCACTATGAGCATTGTTAGACCGGTTAGACTTAGACCATGGGATTACATTCAGCAGAAGCGGGATTTCAGCCAGCAGAAGCTACAGAAGCCTCAAACCGCACTATCATTGGACGCCAGCCTGGAGCAGAGGCTCAGGGAATTCAATGAGGATCGGGGAGGACTGGGAGAGGTCCAGGACTAGCATATCATGAGTCTTCGTCGTCGAACTTCCTGGGCACGGGTCGAGGGGCCGGAGCTCGTGCTGGAGATAGACCCGATGGACGGTCAGGGCCAGCTAAAGAAGAAGCGAGGGTATGTGGTCATGGGGAAAATCCGAGGATGCTCTCCGACCGAGGATCATCAGGCTTGCAGAAGCACTAACAACCGTCAACCCCAAGGCAGTAAAGAGCAATTCGAGGGTGATAGAGGTCTGAGGGGTGCCATCAAGAAGGTTCCCGCAGACCCTCATCCGGAGACGCGAATTGGGACATCCTCCTTCCAGACAAGACTCCGCAATAGATCCGGCCTCGCTCTGTGAGGTCGACCGCAATC